>Ga0194062_1000957_pt1 | contig 12119 bp, 6 predicted proteins | sample SepL2225m_MetaG_FD_155481 | JGI IMG/M metagenome (GOLD analysis project Ga0194062, IMG submission 155481) | Anoxic zone freshwater microbial communities from boreal shield lake in IISD Experimental Lakes Area, Ontario, Canada - Sep2016-L224-25m | ecosystem: Environmental > Aquatic > Freshwater >... | reverse complement strand
CCGTAGGATAGGTCTTCCCATCACGAAGATCAGTCAATGTACCTCCGCAGGTGAACAAAGGCGAGGGCTGCACGGTAATCGTCCGGGTTTTGGAGTCGCTGCAACTGTAAATGTTCTGATAAGAATAACTGATCGTTTTCACTCCAACCCCTGCCACAGATGGATTAAAATACCCTGTGGTTGAATTTACTCCGGGGCCTGAATAAGTTCCTCCCACAGGAACACCACCTTTGAGTTTAATAGGTTGGGCTGATATTGTGGTGATCGTGTCGTAGCAGGAGGAGTAAGTAACCTGGGGCAATGGTTTAACAGTTATGGGATAGGGGATGCAGGATGCGGGATTGTTGATTGCACAGGGCTCATTTGAAGTCAGCACACACCATACCTGATCATTGTTGGCAGGGATATACGTGAACATGCTTGAATTGGTTCCAGAATTAACGCCATTTACCTTCCATTGATATACAGGAGCAGGTCCGGGATTTATTGGTGCAGCATTGAATGTTACAGATGACCCGGAGCAAACAGGATTGGCTGATGCAGCAATAGAAACACTCACTGATAGCAAAGGGTTCACGGTAATGGATACAGGATTGCTGGATGCAGGATTTCCGGTAACACAGGTTGTGAGTGAGGAAGTCAGTGTGCAAGTTATGATGTCACCATTTGTTGGAGCATAAATGTAGGTCTGAGAGTTTGTTCCCGTGTTCTCCCCGTTACGTTTCCATTGAAACACTGGTAAAGAACCCCCGTTTATAGGAGTGGCGGTGAATGTCACCAAAGTTCCCGAACAAACAGAAGAAGCACTTGCCCCAATGCTCACACTCACCGGCTGAAGCGGGTTTACGGTTATAGCAACCGGGTTACTGGTCGCCGGGTTACCGGTAACACAGGTAATTAAAGATGAAGTCAAGAAACATGTCACCACATCCCCATTCACTGGGGTATAAGTGAAGGTCGTTGCATTTGTCCCAACATTAATACCATTCACCTTCCATTGATAAACAGGAGTAGAACCAGGATTAGTCGGGATTGCGGTAAAGGTCACCGAAGTTCCTGCACAAACCGTATTTGTTGGAGTTGAAATGGATACACCAACCGTGAATGGCGGATCCACCGTCATCATAATAGAATTGCTGGTTGCCGGGTTGCTGGTAACGCAAATAGAGAGTGAAGAAGTAAGATCACAACTAACCACATCCCCGTTTAAAGGTGTATAAGTGAATGTTGTTGAATTCGTTCCGGCGTTGACTCCGTTGACTTTCCACTGGTAGAAAGGAGAGGTTCCGGGATTAGCCGGCATAGCTGTAAACATGACCTGCGTCCCGGCGCAAACCGATGTAGTGCCGGTTGCAATGGAAATCCCAACAGTCAGCTGAGGATCCACTGTCATTGTAATAGGTGTGCTTGTCGCAGGGCTTCCTGTTGAACATATAGCATCTGATGTCAGCGTGCAGGAGACAATATCCCCGGTTAATGGAACATTGGAATAAACTACATTGTTTGTCCCAACCGGCATGCCATTTTCTCTCCACTGGTAAACCGGTGCTGATCCGCCATTGGTTGGTGTTGCCGTGAAAGTAACTAAAGTTCCTGCACAAACCGGATTAGCCGAAGCTGAAATTCCGACAGAAACCGGCAAGACCGGGTTCACAACCATCGTAATGGAATTGGAAGTGGCCGGGTTGTTTGTAATGCAGGCAGTCAGCGACGATGTAAGCTCGCAGGTCACAACATCAGTATTCAATGGTGTGTAAATGAACGATGTCGAATTCGTGCCTGAATTGATCCCGTTGACCTTCCACTGATAAGTAGGATTTGTACCCGGATTTGTAGGAGTGGCATTATAAGTAACAGAAGTTCCCACGCAAACGTTAATATTGGATGCAGAAATGCTGACATTGATGATTTCTGCCGGGATGATGGTGACAGGGATAAAAGAACTATCACCACTTCCACAGGAATTTGTTCCGTACACTGAAATATTTCCACTAACGGCAGATGGAGAAAAATCAACGGTAATTGAATTTGAATTATTTCCTGAAATTATTGTTGCACCCTGTGGAACACTCCAATGGTATCCTGATGCTGATGGAATAGCGGGGATTGAATAAATGAATCCTGTACCGGGTACACAAATTGAATTGTTACCTGAAATTGGACCTGAATTTTCTGGTATGGGACAAACATTGAATTTCATTAAATAACCATCATCATTCCCGCCTAATAATGCCTGATATGAACCTGGGGTCGAAATGCCATTAGCTGAATTACCATTTCCTGAAACATACAAAAAAGGCTGTAAACACACAGAATTTGTTAAATAATCGTGCCCTTCTCCTCCATAATAGGTTCCCCATATGCGATTTCCTAGCGCATCAAATTTGATGATGATTCCATCTGTAACTCCACCGGAATAATTTTCCTGAAAAGCATCCGGCGTGGTAATTCCCGAAAGTGAAGCTGAAAAACCAGTGAGATACAAATCTCCATTAAAATTCTCATCAATTCCCTGAAAATCATCCCCCTCGGTTCCGCCAAAATAGGTTGACCATTGTCTTATCCCTTTAGAATTGAAGGAAGCTAAAAAGGCATCTGCACTGCCAGCCAGATTAGGCTGGAAACAGCCGGGTGATGCAATGTTCGATGCAGATTGAGTGCGGCCACAGATAAAGATTTTATTGCTGCCGCAATGGATACCTCCGGCTGATTCCACATCAGGACCGCCGAAATAGGTTCCCCATATACGACTACCATCTGGTGAAAATTTGGCAAAAAAAACATCCATTATCCCTGAAAGATCGCTCTGAAAGGATCCGGGAGATGAAATGCCGGAAGTTGAATAGGTGTTGCCAAAGACATATATTGAATCGTTAAGTATAGAAATAGATTTTGATGCAGGAAGCTCCTCTAATCCCGGACCTCCATAATAGGTACCCCATAATCTTGATGATCCGTCGGAAGTAAATTTAGCCAGGTAACAATCCCAGGTGCCTCCGGCAAAAGATTGCTGAAATGATCCGGGAGTAGCAATTCCATCGGCGGATCTTGTATTGCCCCATAGATATATATTGCCACTCTGATCTGCAACGCATGATTTTCCACCATCCATATTAGTTCCGCCAAAATATGTTCCCCAGATTCTGAATCCCGAGGTGTCAAATTTCACCAGCATGGCATCGTTAAATGTCGGACCGGTCAAATTTGTTTGATAAGCGCCTGGCGTTGAAATATTTGACGGTGAAGAAGTATTTCCGGCAAGTATTAATTTATTGTCGTTGGTAAGAAATACATCTGAAAAATTATCTGAACCTATCCCTCCATAATAAGTTGCCCATATAATGTTTCCAGAGGGAGAAAATTTACAAATGAACGCATCCATGGCCCCCATGAAAATTTCCTGATAACTCCCGGAAGTTGCAATGTTTGTCAGAGAAGTTGTCGATCCGGCTGAATATATGTTTCCTGATCCATCCAACGATAATGGACCCAATCCATCAAAGCCTGTTCCTCCAAAATAGGTTGCCCAAAGTCTTTGAGGCACAGGATCAATGATGATGTTTCCATCAGAAGGGGCTGAAAAACCAATTAGCGAATCAGCATATTCAACAAATTTCACTCTGCCTGGCAATTTAGAACCGTCTGTAATAATGAAACTCTCCGGTAGTCTTTCCTTTAGGATTCCAAATTTGGTTCTAAGAATAATGGCAGAATCAGATACTTCTTCAACTATTGCGCCTGAAATTTTGAAACGAATCTTATTTATATCACCATCCGAAGAAATGATAAAATTATATTTGAACCCGTGCTCTTTATCAGTAAGGAACTCAAGATCAATTCCGGGATAAATATTTTTGTAAATAATGCTTTGATATGACCTGACATAAGTAACGCCAGCAACTGGTGTACCTGTTGTGTAGTAATTATAGTATTCCTTTGACGGATTAGATTCCACAACTTCGCATTTCAAATTGGCTCCGATCAGATCAAAGTCAATGCGGTGGAATTGATATTCTTTTATTGCTGAATCAATCTGATTCCTTCTTCCAGATATCGAATTTAAGACGCTGTGTGGAGTGTTAAAAGATGTAACCGAATAAACATCATAACTGAACCCAGCTTTCCGCAGTTGCACATTGAACCCTGGAGTATTAATCAGGTATTTGACATCAGGATTTGGTTTATTGTTCTGGTCTATGATCTGGCCTTTATTCTCGATAAATCTCAGACCTTCACAGAATGCTTTGCAAGGAGCCCCGGCGATGAGAATTCCAGTTATTAAAGAGTATAGGAGTGAAATGGTCCCAGTGTTACCGGGCAGGCCTGGTAAATATTTTTTCATCCACCGTTCTATTTAAAATAATAGAATCAAACTGCACACTGTTCTGGATCTCACCTCCTACTTGGTTCTCGGCAGTAAAAGCAAAAGGGATGCCTTCAATATTTTTATAGTCACGGTAGAAAACGTCCATTTTGACCTCTTTGCCTCTGACAATCCTTGTATATTGCCGTTTTACGAGCAGAAAACTTTTTTTGTCAATGGAATAGAATTCAACACCTCCGTCTTTGCGCGTAACCCTGATTTTAAAAGCCAATGCATTTCCGATAGTGTCAGAGCCCGCAAGTTCAACTATTTCACCTTTGTCTTTCCAGTGAAACAGCAGCCCGTCAAAATCGGCTTTCACCTTAATGTCTTTCATCCTGTCGTCGGGCATCGGCTGGGGATTAGGATTGCCTGTCCAGGGCGCTGTCATCCATGCTGTAGTTCCGTCATAAGCCTGGTAGGCGGTCATGTCGGCTACATCGAACTCCTGCAGGAACTTGTCGGGACGCATCCTTACCGTCTTGATCGGCATCAGGTCCTGCTGTACCAGCATGCCGTAAGATATAATGGTGTTGATTTTCTGAAGCTTCTCGGAAGCGGCAGCTTTGAAATGCTTTTGCAGTAACTCATCAAGGTTTATTTCCTGTGAACTGACTGCAGATGGCAGGATGAAAAGCAGGCCAAGGAGTACGACTATCTTTCTCATAGGTCCGGAATAAGTAGTGGGTTGTTATTTCTTTCTGATATCGTAGGCAAGCAAGGATTTTCCGTGCCGTATATATAAAATGCCGTTGTTGATCACGGGATGGGCATAATGTGCCTTGGTCCCCCTGCTTATTTTAAAAAAGCTTACCAGTTCCATCTTCGGTCCCACCGGTTTGACCAGTCCCACCTGGCCTTTCTCATTGTAAAGGTACAGCATGCCGTCCGAACTGATAGTCACACCCTTGTCAAATTTCAGCGAATCCATGATTTTCCCGGTAAGGGTTTCTTCTGAATACCAACACCGTCGTCCATAGCTGGCAGTATACAAATAATCTTTGATCGATATGAAACCTCCCATGGTATTGTCACATGCCTGATTCCTCCATAACTCTGTGATCTCTGTTCCGTCATCACTGAGCTTCAGTTTCACCGAGCCATTGCCATCGCCGGTAATATAATACAGGAACCCGTTTTCAAACAAGGGAGTGTTGACATGAACATCGCCTTCTCCGTTCTGCTTGTGCGACCATAACAACTTCCCGTCCTTTGTGTCAATTCCAAGGAGTGCACTTTTTGAAAAGGTCACCAGGATGTTCCGCTGAGGCAGTTTAACAAGCCGGGGTGAGCAGTAAGATGGGAGCTGGCTTAATCCTTTGGAGATCCAAATGATCTTCCCGCTAAAACGATCCAGGGCCACTACATTGGTATCGACCCCCCCCGGCATGCAAAACACCAATCCGCCATCCACCAGAACCGATTCGGAAAGTCCAAAATTGTTGATCCTTCCGTGGAAATCTTTGATCATATCGACCGACCATCTTGTTTTTCCGCTTTGCAGCTCGACACAGGCAACGGTACCCCAGCCTGCCGCTACATAGATGAGATCGCCTACGATGGTAGGGGTGGTGCGGTCTCCGGGATAGTTCGAGACCCATTCTTTACCGATCTTGGTCTTCCAGAGAAATTTTCCTGATAGGTCCATTGCAAAAAGATAATTGATGGTGTCGATTTCTCCGTTGATAAAAATATTCTTTGAAGTAATTACCGGGGAGCCGTAACCATTGCCAATATCGCCCGACTCCCATAACAAGCCTGGGCCGGCTTCGGGCCATACTGTTAAAAGGTTGGTGCCTGGATACACACCGCTGCGGTCAGCTCCCCTCCACTGCAGCACTTCCTGTGCAGAGCCGGCATTGAATAAACCGAAAACTATTACCAGGCAGATAAATAACCGATAGCTTTTCATAAGTAAGGTATTATTGAATTCAAAAATACGTAAAAATACCCGGTTTTTAAGTATTTTCGCTGGCAGGGAAATCACTTTCATGAAAAACCCATATTTTATGAACCATTCGAAAATGCTATTACCGCGGTATTTCAGGTACATCGGGATCATCCTTACAATTGCAGGAATTGTAATGTCGGTTATCAGGTTCGGGTTTGGAATTAAACCCGATTTTCTTGAAGCGAGAGTATTTGTCGTCTATGCCGCCTACCTTCAGACTTCCGAGTTCAGGGTGATCACCAACAATATCAGTGAAGAAATCTGCGGGGTAACCCTGCTGCTGGGTTTGTTCTTTCTGGCATTTTCAAGGTTTAAAACCGAAACTGAGGAGATATGGGGCCTGCGCACAAAAGCTTTTATATATTCTTTATACGCTCATACTGCCCTGCTGCTGTTTTGCCTCGTGTTCATTTATGGCTGGGGATTTCTGATCGTTATGACAGCCAATCTTTTCCTTTACCTGATGATTTATAATACATGGTTTTACATTCTTCTTCTCAAAAAATCTGCCATGGGAACCTGATACATGTAATGTAAAACAGATAATATCAGTACCTTCGCATCCTTCAAAACCCTATCGAATGAGAAAACTATTTATTATGTTCTGCCTGGTATTTCTATCCATGGCAGCTTGGGCCGAATATGTCCCGCAACAGGATGCCGCGAAGCTGGCTATAAGCTTTTACCGGCTGAATAACTCTGCGGGAGTGACCGATCCCTTAATACAATCGCAATCGGTGATATCCCTGGACAATGTTTCGACCTTATATGTTTTCCGTTTTGTATCAGGTGGTTTTGTGCTGGTTTCCGCTGACGATGCCGTCATCCCTATCCTAGGTTATTCATTTGAGAATGATTTTCCGGATGCAGTAAGCAATCCGGCAACAAAAGAATGGCTCGACAGCTACAGCAGGGAGATAGGGTATATCATCAGCCAAAAGCTCGATAATTCCCAAACCCTTCAACAGTGGAAATCAATTGAAATCGGTCAGGCTCTGGCTCCCTCACGCGATGTTCAGCCTCTGCTCACGACTTTGTGGGACCAGGGATGTTATTACAACACCCTTTGTCCGGCCGCTTCCGGCGGACAATGCGGACATGTATGGACCGGCTGCGTTGCAACAGCCATGGCCCAGGTGATGAAATATCATAATTATCCTCCTCAGGGCATCGGACAGCATACCTATATCGATGCCACCTATGGTCAGCAAACAGCCGACTTCGAAAATACAACCTACGACTGGTCGTCGATGCCCAATTCGGTCAACAGTAACAACACAGCCGTTGCCACTATCATGTATCATGCCGGCGTTTCAGTCGACATGGCATACGGAACCAGCGGCTCCGGCGCTTTCAGCGAGAACGTCCCTCCGGCACTGCTCGATTATTTCAACTACAGCCCCGAAATCGATATCAAGTACAAGGATAACTATTCCAATGTGGAGGATTTTAAAGCTTTGCTGAGGGCCGATCTCGACGCTCATCTGCCGATTTATTACAGCGGTTCAAATCCAACCGTAGGCCATGCCTTTGTGTGCGACGGCTACCGCCTGAGCGACGGCAAGTTCCACTTTAACTGGGGCTGGTCAGGTAGTGCAAACGGGTACTACGCGATTGGGAACCTGAACCCGTCGGGCTACACTTTCAACAACAACAATGCCGCTGTAGTGCATATCAAGCCGTACAATTCAAATCTTATCGTCAGGATCACCCATCCGGTCGACAAGGCCGTGATTGGCGTTGGGTATAGTGTCGAGATTAAAGCTAAAGTAATCAGAGGTTCGGCAAACCTGATGAAGATATTCATCGACAGCGTGGAAAAATTCTCTATCGCGGCCGACTCCATCTCATTTACATGGAATACTTCTGCTTCAGATCTCGGTTCGCATATCGTGAAAGCATATGCGTATAGCGCAACAGATACCGTATATTACAAAGAACTCCTTAACGTGGCTGAATGGGTTTCCCAGGCCAGCGGGTTTTCTACCGCATCCAGGGCGATTACCTATTTGTCGGCTGTCGACAGCAATATCGTCTGGGCTACGGCAACCGATGGCAATAATATGACCGGAGCCTGCTCCGATTTTGCAATGACAACCAACGGAGGGAACACCTGGACTCCGGGTGTAATCACTAACACCACGGGTCTGGCTTCGGCGATGATATTTGGCACCGACGCCAATACAGCTTATGCAGCCATGTACAAGGTCTCGGGCAGTAAACCCATGGGTGTTTATATGACTGCTGATGGAGGAGCTACCTGGAACCGGCAAACGACCGCTTCGTATAGCAATTCAGCCTCTTTCCCCGATATAGTGCATTTCTTCAATGCGAACGACGGGGTGACCATAGGGGATCCCATCAACGGAAAATTCGAAATATACACTACCACTAACGGAGGCACCAACTGGACCCTGATCCCGGGCGCCGGAAATCCGAGTCCGCTGAGCGGAGAGTTCGGAGTCGTAGGTTATTATTCGGCAATTCATGACACGGTCTGGTTCGGAACGAACAAAGGAAGGGTGTATAAATCGGTGAACAAGGGAGTCGCATGGACCGTTGCTGCAGCCCCCGGCATGAATGCAGCGTATGTAAAACCCATGTTCAGCAACGGAAGTCATGGCCTTTTGCTTGACCAAAGTACCGGAATGGGGCTTCTTTGCGAATCGTTCGACGGTGGAACAACCTGGACCTCGGTAACGTATACCGGGCCGAACTACTCAGGTGATATAGCTTATGTGCCCGGAACGTCAAACACATGGGTCCGCTCAGGAAATTCAGGTAGTCTCGGCTGTTCCCACTCTTTTGACGGCGGGCATTCATGGAACGATTTTATTGGTACTACAGGAGCCCAGTACTACCAGATGGCCTGGGTCAATAACCACTGCGGATGGTCGGGAGGCCAGAATGCCTCAGCCACCGAGAATGGGGCTTACAAATTTATTGGCTTGCTTCAGCCTGCGCTGCCGGCTCCTCAGAGCGTTCATGCAGTTTCGAATGTACACAACGTAGATTTGAGCTGGATAACACCTGCTTTCAATCCCGCCCTGATGACATTGCAGGGATACAACATCAGCCGTAACGGGACAAAAATAAATACAACATTGGTCGCCGGACTGACTTATACCGACCAGAATGTTCCCAGCGGTGTGTATACCTATTGCGTTTCGGCTTTGTATAATATCGGAGCTTCACCCGACAGTTGTAAAACCGTAGATGTCGCAGTAGGCCTTGCACCATCAGGCGATCAGCCCTCATTACTGATCTATCCCAACCCTGCCCATGGACGAATCATGCTGAAAGCAGCCGGACTGAATCAGCAGATCATACTGTACAGCACCACAGGGAATGCTATAATACCTGAGGTGAAGACTCTTTCACAGGGTCTTTCAAGCATCGACATCTCAGGCTTACCTGCCGGTGTTTATGTGGTTTCTGTAAGCAGCTCACAGGGAATTGCACATACGAGACTGGTAGTTTATTAGGTTTTAATCTTTATTGTCAGGAATTACATGATGAAACGATTTCTTGTTTTTTGTGTATTGTTTGCTGTTTCTTTTGGAATATCCGGGGCTGTCGCTGCCGATAAAAAAGTCACCGTGACTGTCCTTGAACAGATCAGCATGAAACCCATTGAGAATGCGACCGTCGCACTGCTGATGAACCGGTTTTCGAGTGTTGAACAGATCAGGAGAAACGGGCAGACCGATGTAAACGGAAGATGCGTTTTTACCGTTGAGATTGGGAAGGAACTGGCCTGGTCGTTCACTGCAAAGAAAGAAGGCTACTACCAGTGTTTCAATAAAGATCCCGAGAGTACGAAGGTCTCCAGTAAAACCTTCGTTTCGGAACTGGACGATAAAATTGTGTTGTACCTTTCGGTGGATATCGAGCACCTGAAGCAGTTCTATTACTCCATCACCCCGCATTACCAGATCGATACCCTCATCAGCCAGCTGAAAAATGACCAGTATGCCCCGTCTAATCGATTTGCCATTCCCGACCTGAAATGGGAAGATATTCCCAAACTGCTTGCTGTCGGTAACGATCCGGCCAAGATCACCAAGTTCACGATGAACCCGTATTCATCGGTAATCCAGGAGGATTGCTACCTGGGAATATATGCCTTATGGCTTATCGAATCGATCCGCATATCCAATGGCATCCCTGTGATCGATCCCCTGAAACGTTTTCCTTCGGAGCGGCCTGTGCTTTTTGTGAAGACCGAAGGATCGAAATTCCTTTCGCTGTTCAGCAATACCGCCGACCATATGGAAACAGCTTACAATGCTTACGACAGGTGGTGGGAGAAGGTGAAAACCATGGAGCCTGGGGCAGCGTGCAAAATCAACCCTCTGGATAGTTGCAACGTCCACTGGTAGGCTCAAAGCCTCTTGAAGCGTAATGGGTCACTCCGTTTATTTTATTTTGCTGATGATGAATTCCGCAGTTACCGGAAGATGGTCTGATGGGTAATATCCGTTTTTGTTATCGGTAATGAGATGATAGCTGCTGACTTTCCATCCAGGAGTGTCCCTGGTGAAAATGAAATCGATCAGGTTCCCTTTCTCAGGATTAAAGGGGAAACCAACGAATGAATAGGAAGGTTCGGGGATCGTATCTGAAATCGCGGTACGGGTATCTTTAAAAGAACCTGGAGCCGATTTCCATGTGAGCAGTTGATAGGCTTGTCCCGAAGATGTGGAATTAAAATCGCCGCATAAAATCACAGGTCTTCCGGACGTGATTTCGTCGATCTTTTTCCTGACCAACCGGGCGCTTTCAACTCTCGCTTCCTCGCTCTGATGGTCAAAGTGGGTGTTGAAAATGAAAAACAACTGCCCGTTTTGCTTGTCCCTGAGCATCAGCCAGGTGACTATTCTCGTACAGGCCGTGTTCCAGGATTTCGAACCTGGTATATCGGGGGTCTTTGAAAGCCAGAACACGGAGCCGTCAACTTTCGAAAACCTGGATGTCTTGTAAAATACCGGTGCAAATTCCCCTGCCCTTTTCCCATCATCCCTGCCTGCTCCAAACCATGAATATCCTTTCAGGCTATCGGCAAGATCGGTCAGCTGTCCAGATAAGACCTCCTGCAGTCCGGCAAGATCAGGATTGTACGAATGAATTACATCGTAAACCATCTGCTTACGGTGGTCCCAGTTGTAAATACTGTCGGCCGGATTATTGTAGCGGATGTTGAATGTCATAACCTTCAATGAAGGCTGGGCCATTGAAACGAAGCTCGAAAAAACACATAAAGCAAAGAAGAAACAGGATTTTGCAAGTGCTGATTCAAGGATTGCTGAACGCCCGCCGGCAGCGGTAAAAAAAGTAATTTTATTTGAGGGGTAATTCATGTGGCTAAAATTAATTTCTGTTCCGGGATCAAAATTAAACCTTTTTGATGTAGATTTGTAGTACTGCAGGTTCGTCTATGTAAAAAGAAACAATTTAAATCTAAGGTTATGAAAAACAAAACCATAGCAATTGTTATCCTGATTCTGGCAAGTGTCAGCCTTGTTGCGCAGACCAAACAATCACCTAACATAGAAAAACGTCATCAAAAAGATCTGCTCAATGAGTTTTATGTTGCCTACGGGATCGGCTCCTTATTTTATTTTGTAAGCCAGGGAGGCAGTTACAACAATATCAGCCCCGGCAGTTTCATCGGAGGCTATACACGCTCTCTGAACAAGGTGATCGGAGTGGGCTTTCAGATAGCATACACACCGGTTACTACGAATTACAGTGATAACGGCAGCAGTCCTTCAACACGTATCAAAACGATAAATAACTATCTTC
>Ga0194062_1000952_pt1 | contig 12158 bp, 12 predicted proteins | sample SepL2225m_MetaG_FD_155481 | JGI IMG/M metagenome (GOLD analysis project Ga0194062, IMG submission 155481) | Anoxic zone freshwater microbial communities from boreal shield lake in IISD Experimental Lakes Area, Ontario, Canada - Sep2016-L224-25m | ecosystem: Environmental > Aquatic > Freshwater >... | reverse complement strand
TTTCGTTCGCCATGCCGATTGCAACAACTGGGTTGGATTTCACTCAGCCTGGAACCTTCATGTTTTTCTGGGGCATAGACCGAACAATGGATGGAAATATTACATCCAGCAACTTGGTCTATGATAGCTTGTCGGTGAGCGTAATACCGACAGGCAAAAAAACAGTGATAAATCTATTTGATAGTTTTCAAGTTGTAGGTTTTGATACTACAGCTGGAAATGTTGAAGGGTTTGTCGTGGACGGAGTTGTCCGTCCGATTGCGTTCTCAGAAATTGAGAGCGTAATGGAAGTTTCCGATCGTGTTGGTTGGATCGGAAATTCAGTGGCGATTTCTGCCTTCTCTAGCAGTGTTTGGATTCCGAACACTGCGAATAACGACAAAGCTATGTGGGCGTTGTCGTTGTTCGGTGGAAAAACTGCTTGGTTAAATCTCGACCAGGTGGAGTTTGTTGGAAAAACGATTGTCCGAACGGCGGACGATCTGATTCAATACGGGAATTATGCGAAGCAAAGTATTAGCTTCGCAAATAAGCAGGCATATATTGCTTTTGCCTGCAACCTAACAGATGGATTTGTTGCTCATGTTAATCCGAGCGACATTGACAAGGTCAAGTGGAACCAAGACGGGACAAACTGGGACCAACTTGGAGCATGGGGCGCTCTTCAGGTTGATGTTTCCGGGAACTATTTCGTGAGTATCACAAATAGTTCCGTAGTTGGTTCTGGACTTTTTTCCGCCGTTTTGAAAAACGGCACGACTGTCTGGATTAACAAAGACAGTTGGGTTTTAAACGGCGCAAGAATCGTCGGAGAAAGAATTGTGATTAATTAAAAACAATTCTTTTTCCGACGAAGCAAGGCGGTCAAAATTTTAATAATTTTGACCGCTGTTTTATTTTAGACGATGTGATGCGTGGGTTTGACATTTTTCTGTTTTTAATGTAGGGTAAGCAGTTAATATGATTTAATAATAAAACGAATAATTAATTTATTTTTATGCAAAAAAATAGCCGTAAGTTTATTTTATTTTGGATTTTAGCTGGAATTTTTCTGGTAGGTTGGTTTTGCTTTTGGCAAGTAAAAAATAACAAAGAGTTTGGAACAATTAGTGCGTTGATTGATTTTTTGCCAATCGAAGAATTAAAAAAGGCAAAATTTAAAACGATGGCAACTTTTGCTGAGTATCTTTTTGAAAAAAATGGAGAAGAGAAAGCATTTATGCTTCTTTTTCAAAATAACATGGAATTGCGTCCCGGGGGTGGTTATATTGGATCATTTGGAATTTTAAAGATGCAAAATGGTCATGTTTTGGAACTTGCAACGCACGATCTTTCTAATTTTGATGGAAGAATTCCTGATGGCATTGAGCCACCTTATCCAATTCGCGAAACCCTGAAAGTGGATTCTTGGAAATTGCGTGATTCCAATTGGTCTCCGGATTTTTTGGAAAATGCAAAAAAAGCCAATGAATTTTATCGTATGGGACAAGGTCAGGAAAATTTTGCCGGAATTGTGGCGATTAATAGTAATGTACTGACTTCTTTTCTTGAAGTAATTGGTCCAATGGAAATTCCAGGTTATCCCGGAATTTATGATAGCGAGGATGCCGTTTTAAAGTTAGAATATCAAGTTGAAAAAGGCTATCTTGAGCAAGGCATAAAAAGAGGCGAAAGAAAAGGCGTGATGAGACTTCTGGGAGAGGAAATTCAAAAAAAAGTTTTTACTTTGAGTATAATTGAAAAAATTAAATTGGCCGAAATTATCTTGGAAGATTTGAATCGCAAAGATATCCAACTTTATTTTAAGGATGAAAAATTAGAAAAAAAAGCACAAGAGGCAAAATGGGATGGTGGTGTGGAAAAAAATTGGTCAGCGGATTATTTAATGTTAGTTGACGCTAACCTTGGAGCATTTAAAAGTGATTATTATATCAAGCGATCTTTTAAATATTTAGTAGATTTATCTGGAGACATTCCGAAAGCGACTTTAAAAATAACCTATGAGCATACAGCCAAAGAAAAAGATTGGATGACAAAAGATTATCTAACTTATTTACGAGTTTATGTTCCTCAAAATAGTTGGCTGGAAACTTCAAAAAATCTGGGTGAGCAAAAATTTGGAGATGATTTAAGCAAGAAATATTTTGGAACATTTGTGGGCGTTCCTTTGGGACAAACAAAAACAATCGAATTCTTTTATACTTTGCCAAAAATAGCGATTGAAAATTATGACTTACTAATTCAAAAGCAATCTGGCTCTGGCGAAGTGAAAGGCGAGGTAGTAGTTATTTATAATAATCAAAATAAAAAAACTTATCAAATCGATCTTGCAAAAGATTGGAAGTTAAGTGATAATTGATTTTTTTTAGTTTTTTAATTTCCTCCGATTCCAAAAATTGGTACTGGTTCAGGAAAAACAATAGAATTTAGAATCTTGACATTATTCTTAGTATCCGTAAAAAAGAGTTTTTCTAAGCCGTTGTTATGAATAATAAAAGGATCTTCTAGCTCAGTAGTAATTAAGTCGAGGCAATTGCGATGATCGCGTGCATCCAATTCTATTATCTTCGTATATTTTCCAACACTAAAAATTATGTGTTCGTAATCTTTGTACCATTGAATATTTTTCAAAGCTTCTGAATAGCGGGTAATATTAGTTAAGTCATTTTCAGAACGAATTGGTTGCACTGTCCAGTTGCGAGTGAAATAAACAGAAATTTCATTGTTGCTATAAAAAAGCAATTTCTTTCCGTCGTTAGAAAAATGCATCTCAGCTACTTGTGCGCCTAATGTTCTGAAATATTCTTTTTGCTCACCGTTGTTATAAACAAAAAGGTTTTGATTTTGATCAAGGAAAGCAATACGAGATTCATCGTAAACAGTAATTCTTTTGATGGTGGGATTTTTCGGATCAGGAAAATTATTGGTAATTTGAATTTTTTCTGATTTTCCATCCAGACTAGTTTTAAAAACAAGATTATTGGGAGATTGCACAAAATAGACAGCGTTATAAGCAAGATCATAGGCATTCGTATCAGTTGAAATTTGAAATATGTCTGAAGCATTTTGTATATTTGCACGAAAAAGCGTAGTGCCTTCTAGAAAAAAAAGATAGCCTTTTTCTTTGGGATCCCAACGAACATAGCTAATGGCTTTTTTATTGAAAAAAGTATTTAAATTTATAGTACTGTTATCAGTGAGATTAATAATAAAATAAGCTGTTTGATAGTAGTTTTCTATTGAGCTACTTTGCAGTTCTGTTGTATTATTTTTTTCTACGGGAATAGAAAGGTAATTTTCGTCTGGTGACCATTCAATATTTTCTTTTTTATATTCAGAAAGTAATTTCCAGCCATTTAATGTTTGAGTGCTAGTTGTAAGCGTGCTATTTAGGTCTAATATTTTGACTGAAAAATTTTGATCTGATGGAGTTGTGAATGCGATTAAACGGTTTTTGGGTGAAGTGAAAAATTTATCTATATTTGCGGTAGAAGCATAAGCAGTTTTCTCATAATTTTTTCTTGTCAAAAGAATATTCCAAAATTCACTGGAAACACCACTATGCACATCAATTTTTTTATTCCAAGGGTAGAAATTCTGGGCAGAAATTTCCAAATTATAGTTCGCAGGAAGAAGTCCGGAAAGATTAAAAGAATTATTAATCCTATTGGGCGTGAGAATATTATCGGTATTTCCGTTGAGTGTGGCTAGAATATTTTGAGGATTAGCTTTGAAAGAGATCGTTCCGCTATAAACAAAAACGCCTCGATGCCAATCGAAGCGATAGCCCCTTGCTTCAAGGACAATAATCGGGGTAATTGTGAAGAAAATTATGACCAATGACCAGAAAAATAATTTGCGTTTAAATCTTTCCATGAATAAATCTTAGCTTAGTTTTGGATTGTTGTCTATTTTTTGACAACAGCTTTCTTTTTTGGAATAATTTTGTCTGCCACGCTAACATATCTTCTTTGCACAAGTTTTCCTGTGAAAGCCCGAACTTTTTTGGTGGAGAACTTCACAAAACCATTTGCTAGGGCAAAAAGTGTATCATCTTCTCCTTGTTTGACATTTTTCCCTGGATGATATTTTGAGCCTCTTTGACGAATAATAATTTGTCCAGTTTTGACTTTTTGATCACCAAAAATTTTGACGCCAAGTCTTTTTGATATAGAATCTCTTCCAAGTTGAGTAGATCCTCCTGCTTTACGATGTGCCATGTTTGTCCGCGAAATTATAAACCGGGAGCTTTAAATTATGTCCCATGCTAATTCGCAATTAAGCCAATATAACTAACAAGATGTATTCTAGCGAACTTATGCTATAATGTCAATTGATGAATAAGATTAAAAATTTTTTAGTTAAATATGAATTAAAGCTAGCACTAATAGTCGGGTTTATTTTGGTGGCGGTTATTTCTTTTCAATTTGGCTATTTGGAAGGCAAGCGAGTTGAAAATAAGCCAATTGTGATTGAAAAAATAGTGGAAGTTAATAATAATCAAGAAAATTCTATGAGCGTAGTAGATATTGATTCAGCGCAAAATAAAAATAAATCAGCCGAAGCTAGTGCTAAAGCAGTCAGTTGTCTTTTTGTTGGAAGTAAAAATTCTAATAAAATTCATTTGCCAACCTGTTCTTTTGCCAAAAGAATTAAGCCAGAAAATCTAGTGTGTTTCAAGAGTCTTGATGAGGCGATAAAACAAGGAAAGCAAGCAGATAAGTCTTGTATAAAATAGCGTAAATTATAATTATTTTTTTTAAAAAAAACTATGCAAAAAAAGAACAACATCATTGTAATCTCTCTTGGCGGATCATTGATTGTACCAAATGAAATTGATTGGCGTTTTGTGAAAAGTTTCAAGGAAATTATTAAAAAACAAATTATTAAGGGCTCTCGCTTTATTTTAATCACTGGCGGAGGAAAATTAAGTCGAAGATATCAAGAAGCGGCCTTAAAAATAACAACCAAGTTGACTGATGATGACCGTGATTGGCTAGGCATTCATGCAACCAGAATGAACGCCCATTTTATTCGCACAATTTTTCGAGCCAATGCTCATCCAGTGATCAATAAAAATCCCAACGATCTTGAGGATTTTTATAATTTTAAAGAGAATATCTTAGTAGCAGCTGGTTGGCGTCCTGGTTTTTCCACCGACTACGATGCAGTGCTCTTGGGAAAATACTTTAATGTGAAAAAAATAATCAACATGAGTAATATCGATTATGTTTGTGATAAAGATCCTCATAAATTTTCCGATGCTAAAAAAATAAAAACCATTGATTGGCAAGATTTTCGGGCAATGGTAGGTGATAGCTGGGATCCGGGAATGAATGCGCCCTTTGATCCAATTGCGTCAAAACTGGCTATGGAAGCTCATATGGAAGTAGTGATTCTTAATGGAAAAAAATTAAAAAATTTGGAAAATTGTCTGGAAAATAAAAAGTTTAATGGAACGATTATTGCTTAAGCTCTAGTTTGAAATATGCGAAAACTTGACAAGAGTTATATAGCATGCTTAATTTAATTGTTCTTTAGCTTGGAGCTGGAGAATGTTGTTGTTTTAAAAAAGAATAAAAGGGAAAAAAAGGAGCACAAGTAACATGAAAAAGATTTTTTTGGTAGGATTTTTTTTGGCAATGGCAGTTTTCTCCAGCCTGGCCTTTGGTCAGGGAATTTCAGGGGAGAATGTGTTCGACATGGTGAAGATTGTTGCACCAGTTGGACTTCCGGTTAGCATGGCAAAGGGCATCAGCGATGATGCTAAGGTTGCTATGTTGAGTTTTCAATTTCCCAGCAAAGCACAGTTGCTTGTTGGGACAGCTTCGAATATGGTGGCAGTCGCCACCTACGGTGTGGGCAGTTTTTTCAGCCCGCTCATCATGACAACCTCCGGCGATTTAGTCGGAGACATGAAAGAGGGCTGGGACTCTTCCCCTGCAATAATATTTGCCGCCAGCAAGGGGCAAAGTAAAGCGATGAAACTGGCTGAATTTGGCCAGATCATTGCCGCCAAAAATGACAAGGGAGGAAAAGTATTTGTTCTCGTCAACAAAAACGACGAGCTGATACTTTTCATTGCAACGGCAACCGGCATTGAAAAAGCAGTTACTGTTGCAGAGCTGTCGCTATATCGCTATAGCGATGGCGGAATTTCAATCAACGAGGAAGCAGGCGTGATTCATCTTGTCGCCACGACTTCATTCTCTTTTCAAAACGGGTATTTCAATTTCGTCTCGATTTTTGAGATGAATTTAGATACTTTTGTTTTAAAAAAGAGTTCTATTTTCGGATGGGACGATGAAAAAAAATATCTCGCCATCGTGAGTTTTGGCGGGATCGAGAAAGAGAAAATGGTCGGCCAGTATGATGGTCAGCCATTTATGTATGACCTTGGCACGGGAGAATTACAAGTATTCCCACCTTGTGATGATCCGGCAGAGGAGTATTCCCAAGCCAAGGGAATAATGCTGGGAGATTGGCTGGTTGGCGAGTGCTGGTCTTCGTCAATCTTTTTTTGGAACACAACAATCGGGATTGGCGGAGTAGTTGACTTTTATGTCGACTACTTGTCAATCTTGACAGTAGCGGGCGACAAAATTGTCGTTCAAACTGGGGAGGGAGAATTTTTCCTCCTCACACTTAAAAAATATGCTAAGCACTAATGGAGGATAGTGTTTAGTAAATGACCCAATGCGTTATTATTACGCGTTGGGTCATTTTTTGTTTTTAAAAATTTTCAATAAAAAAACCACGACAGAGGCTCAAAAGAATCTTGAGCTTGTCGTGGGTTAGATTGTTTTACCTACAAGGCACCTCTACCTCCTTGGGGTGCCTGAAGGTGTGCCAATAACGCCGACCGCGTTCAGTCTGGCGCCACTCGCCATTAACATAATCATGACAGACTATTATTGGCGGAGGTGGTGGATAATATACCGGTGGTGAATGCACCACTGGCGGTTGTTGGTGGTGTCTTGGCGGCGGATCCTCCAAGGTTTTGGTTAAGAGTGCCCCACCAAGTGCTCCGCCGGTTATCAGCAAAGCGTCTCTCGTGTTGCAACCAATCAGCATGGTTGCAAGTGCAAATACTACAAAAAATTTTTTCATACTCATTTTCACTGCTCCTTTTTCCCTGTTTTCTTTTTTTAAAAAAACAACTACACTCCCTGACTCCAAGTCAAGGAATAATTAAATTAAGCATGCCCTATAGCTATTGTCAAGTTGATTTTCTTAAATTCTATTCTAATGCGCAACAATGGACAAAAGAAAAAGTTTGTGCTAGGCTAAGTTTTAAAGTAATTAAATAATATATATGAAAAAAGAAATAATTTATCCTATTCGACTAAATAAATATTTGGCGTATAATAATTTTTGCACACGGCGAGCGGCTGATGAAATTATTAAATCTGGTCGAGTTAAAATTAATGGCAAAATAGCCATTCTCGGAATTAAAGTTTTGGAGTCCGACGAGGTGACAATCGACAAGGATATTCGACGAAATAAAAAATTAGTTTATTTGGCCTATAATAAGCCCCAAGGTATCGTAACACATAGTCCGCAAAAAGGTGAAAAAAGTATTGAAGATATTTTTAATTATCCACAGAAAGTTTTTCCAGTTGGAAGATTGGATAAAGATTCACATGGCTTAATTATCCTCACAAATGATGGTCGCGTAACTGATCGCTTACTTAATCCGGATCATTTTCATGAAAAAGAATATTTTGTTAAAATCGATCGCACAATCAGCCCAAGTTTCATTAAGAATATGGCTGAAGGCGTAATCTTGGATGATGGATATAAAACTAGAAATTGTGTGGTGGAAAAAATTAATGAGTTAGCTTTTTCGATTGTATTGACCGAAGGCAAGAAAAGACAAATCAGAAGAATGTGTGAAAGATTGGAGCGAAAAGTGACTGAGCTTAAGCGAGTGCGCATTATGAATATAAAATTAGGCGGTTTAAAAACGCGAGAGTATCGTGAAATTGAAGGTCAAGAGCAATTAGAGTTACTAAAAAGCATTGGCATTGATAAATCGGAAATTCAAGAGATTGAAAATTTGGTTTGACAGCGGTCAAAAAGTGCGGTATATTGATTGAGGTAAGTTATTAATTAAAAAAATTAGCAAATTTATTTATGTTGGCAATTATAAAAACTGGTGGTAAACAGTACAAAGTGAAGGTGGGCGATAAGGTGAAAATTGAAAAATTGGAAGATGCCATCGGAAGCACGATTGTTTTTTCAGAAGTGCTTTTTGTGGGTGATGAAAAAGAAATCAAAGTCGGAACACCTTTCTTGACTGATGTGAAAGTGGAAGGCAAAATTCTTCGCACAGAGCAAGGCGATAAAGTAACCGGTATTAAATTTAAAGCTAAAAAAAGATATAAAGTGAAATTTGGACATCGTCAAATTTTTACAGAAGTGGAAATCACCAAAATTGCTTAAAGTCGGTGCTTGAATATTGAAAATAATCAAAAAAAATCCAGCATTGGATTTTTTTTGTTTTGTAGCATATAATAAAAAGTAGTTTAAATTTTTTAAATATAAATTTATGGAAATCATTCTAATTCTTGGTCCGTTTATTGTGCCGATAGTGTTATTTTTGATTTTGCCTGGACTTCGAGTAGTGCAACAATATGAAAAGGGTGTAGTTTTTCGTTTTGGAAAAATAATTTCAAGTAGAGAGCCAGGTCTCAATTGGATTATTCCATATGTTGATAGGATGTTAAAAATTGATTTTCGGACAATCACTATGCCAATTCCGCCACAAAAAATTATCACAAAGGATAATGTTTCTGTGGATATTTCCGCTGTGGCTTATTATAAAATTGTAGATGCGGAAAAAAGTATTGTGTCGATTGAGGATGTTCGTAGTGCTATTAATCAAATTGCTCAAACGACAGTACGAAATATCGTTGGTCGTTTTCAATTAGATGAGGTTTTATCTGAGCGTGATCAAATCAACAAAGAGATTAGCACAGTATTAGATGCTAATACGGAGTCATGGGGCGTTCTAGTTTCTGTGGTAGAAATCAAGGATATAGAATTACCAGAAAATATGCAAAGAGCAATGGCGAAACAAGCTGAAGCAGAAAGAGAAAAGCGTGCCAAAATTATTGCCGCTGAAGGTGAATTATTAGCGAGCAAAAAGTTGGCGGAAACAGCAGATATAATGGCAGCACATCCAATCGCCTTGCAACTTAGAAATTTGCAAACAATGGCAGAAATTGCGGTGGAAAAAAATTCTACTATTATTTTCCCAGCACAATTCATGGGAACGGTAAATGATATTCAAAATTTCATGGCTAAGGAAAAAATAATAAAATAAAATAAAAAAAATAAAATGAACAAAAATATTAAATCAGAATTAGCTATTGGCATCATTCTTCTGGTAGTCATTATTGTTGGTGGCGTTGTTTGGCTTGGCGGTAATCAGCAATTGCAAAATAAGGATAATCTAGTAATGTTGCCAGTAGCAAATCAGGCGAAAGAGCCAATAGTGGAAAATGGAAATGATTTGGTTATTGACAATAAGACAGAGCCAAAGACGAATGTTTTTTTTGCCACAGCTTCTACTGGAAAAATTAATATCAATATTTTCGATTCGAAAAATAAGTTCATTGTGGCTAGCAGAAAAATTGAATTAGACGATACACTGGGAAGCTCAACAAATAATGGCGTGGGACTGAATGATGCCGTTCAATATAATCCAATCACCAAGAATATTTTTATTTTTACAGATGGGGATTCGAGATATGATGGCTCTTGCAGGAATAAAGATAAAACTTGTTTTTACAGAATTTATAGAATCAATCTGGACAATGTTCAACAAAAACCGGAAATTTTATTTCAGACGAAAGACGCTATTGTTAATTGGCAAGTTGGCGTCAAATCAAACTCGGTCTTTGTTGGAATTTCTGCACAAATTGACAATGGGCATAGTTCTAGGCTTGTATTAAAATCCATCAATCCTTCTGATAAAACAGTAAAAACTATTTCAGAAAATGCATCTGTCGGGGGACGGCTTATCCTATCAGCTGATGAAAAGAGCATTTTTCAGATTATCAGTGGAGATAATATTGTTTTAAGTAAAATAGATATTTTGACAGGGACTATTGAAAAGACGGATGTTTTTCAAGGAAATATTGGATTTCCAAGCGCGGCTATTTCTCCCGATGGAAATTTTATTGCTTTTCATCAATCGGGTTTAAAAATATATGATGTATTGAATAAGAAAATTATAAATTATTTTTATGGTGGAGAAATTGGAAATTATGGATTAAGCTGGTCGGGTGATAGTGAAAAGATAGTTTATATATTAAAAAATAAATTGGCCTATTACGATATTAAAACTGGTAAGGAGACAATCATCGAACAGGGAGAAAATCTAAATGCTTATGTTTATGGATGGGCTCCTTCGAAACAATATGTAATGTACAAATCGGGAGGGGATATGGATACCGTTAAATTCTATGACATTTTTCAAGATAAGAAAGTGGAGTTTAACCAGGATATTTTTTCCAAGACTAATACTTTTAGCATATATGGTATTGATTGGTTCTAGGAGGTAAGCCAAGATAATAGTGGGCTCATAATCAAAAAAAATCCAGCATTGGATTTTTTTTGTTTTGTAGTATATAATAAAAGAATGAAAAAAGTTAGAAATATTATTACTTGTTTTTTTATTGTATCGGTTTTGACTGGGTGTTCTTTGGTTGGTTCAACGCCTAATTCTGCAACTACTCAAAAATATACTTTTGCTAAGAATATTTGGATTTCTACTGATGCTGGAAAAACATGGAAAGATTCGAGTATCGCAACAAATAAGCCGAGCGTAACAGACATTGATCCACTTAGCTTAGTTTTCGATCCAGTAGATGCGAAAAATATTTTCACAGGACTGCGAACGGGCGGTATCATGAAAAGTATCAATTCTGGAGAGAGTTGGGAATTTCTCACATTCAAAACAGAAAAGATTTATGGCTTGGCAATTAGTCCGGTTGATTCTAAGATTATTTACGCCAGCACAGTACTGAATGGTCGAGGAAAAATATTTAAAAATACTGCTTCGGGAGCAACAGATGCTTGGAGTGAGATTTATACTTCCGCAACTAATGGGCCACTTGTTGTGGCTATGACATTAGACAAAAAAAATGCCAATATAATTTATGTGGCGACTAGTGATAATCAGGTTTTGAAAAGTTTGGATGGCGGAGTTTCTTGGCGGAGTTTTTTCCAAGCGCAAGCTCCTGTAATTAAAATTGCACTGGATGCCAAAGATAGTAAGTTGATTTGTTTATTAACAAAAAGTGGTGAAGTTTTTTTAAGTGTTGATGGTGGGGATAAATTTGAAAGCTTAACAACAAAAATTACTACGACAGGATTATTCGGATCGGGTTTTACTGTCATGGAAACGGATCCGACAAATGGAAAATGGATTTATTTGGCTGGAAAAAATGGTATAATTCGCAGTAAAGATGCGGGAGAAAAATGGGAAACAATCACAACGCTAAATAATCCGGAAAATTCTCCAGTGGGAGCGTTAGCAATTAATCCACAAAATTCTCAAGAAATTATGTATGGAGCATTACAAGCAATCTATCGATCAGCTGATGGCGGAAAAACTTGGTCAACTTCGCAATTTGATTTAACTAAGACAAATAGCATTTTGGAATATAATCCGCAAAATCCAAACATTGTCGTAGCTGGTTTTAGTGGAAAATAAAAAATAATTATTTTTAAAATTTAAACTACCATGTACAAAGAAATTATTGAGGAAAGTAAAATTAATTTTGATAAAACAATTGCTCATTTCAAGGAAGATCTGGGAAAAATCAGAACTGGACGGGCTTCAACGGCGATTGTGGATAATTTGATGGTGGAATATTATGGAACTCGATCGCCGCTAAAACAAGTCGCGAGTATTTCCGTGCCAGAGCCACGCACAATCGTTATTTCACCTTGGGACAAAGGCGCTTTGTTGATTATTGAAAAAGCCATCAAGGAATCTGATTTGGGTTTGAATCCAATGAATGATGGGCAAATTATTCGTATCAATGTGCCTGCCTTAACAGAAGATCGCAGAAAAGAATTTGTTAAAATGCTAAATCAAGAAGCGGAAAATGCTCGTGTGGCAGTGCGAAAAGGACGAGAAGATG
>Ga0194062_1000951_pt1 | contig 12163 bp, 9 predicted proteins | sample SepL2225m_MetaG_FD_155481 | JGI IMG/M metagenome (GOLD analysis project Ga0194062, IMG submission 155481) | Anoxic zone freshwater microbial communities from boreal shield lake in IISD Experimental Lakes Area, Ontario, Canada - Sep2016-L224-25m | ecosystem: Environmental > Aquatic > Freshwater >... | reverse complement strand
GCTGAGCAGGCCGCTGCCGAAGAGGCCGTCGCCGAGCCCGCAGCTGACGCTGATGTCGCGGAGGAGGCTGCCGAGGAGGCTGCCCCCGCCGAGGCTGAGGCTGAGTAGCGACGACGATGGCTTCGACTCCCGAGACCGAAGCGCTCGTTCGCTACCTCGTGACCTCGCTCGTGGACGCGCCTGACGCGGTCACGATCGAGACGAAGGAAGAGGAAGAGTCGTTGACGTTCGAGATCACCCTCGACCCTGCCGATGTCGGCAAGGTGATCGGCCGCCAAGGTCGCATCATCAAGTCGATCCGTACGCTGGCTCGCGCTGCCGGAAGTACCGCCAGCAGGCAGGTCGAGGTCGAGATCCTCGGCTAGGCCGATGTCGGCCTCGCAATACGTCCCGCTCGGTCGGGTCGTCAAGACGCATGGGCTGAAAGGGGAGGTTTCCGTGGCGGTCGCCGCGGACCTCCCCTTTGACTTGCCTGAGGGCCTGGATGTCTGGTTCGTGCCGCCACCGACGACCGTGCGCACCGGGCGCATAGAGGGCGTGCGGCCTGGACCCAAGGGTCCGCTCGTGAAAGTCACCGGCGTAGACACGATCGACGCGGCCTACGCCATCTGTGGAACCGAGATGCTCGCCAAGCGTGACGACATCCCTGACGAGTGGTTCGAGGACGTGGACGTCCCGTTCGATGCGCACGGGATGACCGTACGAGATGAACGGCGCGGCCACCTCGGTGAGGTGACCGAGACGATCATCACCGGAGCCAACGACGTGTGGGTCGTCCACGGGCCGCTCGGCGAGGTTCTGTTGCCGGTCATCGACGACGTTGTGCTCGACATCGACGAGGAGGCCGGGGAGATTCTCGTGAGACTGCTCCCAGGCCTGCTTCCCGACGAAGGCGAGGACGCGTGATCGTCGACGTCATCACCATCTTCCCCAACATGTTCGAGGCGCCGATGTCGGCGTCGATCGTGGGTCTGGCGCGTGAGCGTGGCCTCTTGGAGTTTCGCACGCACGATTTGCGCGACTGGACGCACGACAAGCATCGCACGACTGATGACTACCCCTATGGTGGTGGTCCCGGTCTGGTGATGAAGCCGGAACCCATCTTCGAGGCACTCGAGGCCATCCAGGAGCTCGAGGATGAACCGGGCCACGTAATCTTCTTCACACCGTCGGGCCAGCCTTTCACGCAGGCACTGGCTGAGGAGCTCGCCGTCAAGGAGCGGCTCGTGATGGTGTGCGGTCGCTACGAGGGTTTCGACGAGCGCGCGCTGAGTCTGGCCGATCTCGAGCTGTCGATCGGGGATTACGTGCTGACGGGCGGCGAGCTCCCGGCGATGGTCGTGACCGACGCGGTTGCCCGCCATGTTCCGGGAGTCCTGGGCGACGAGGAATCCGCCTCCGACGAGTCCTTCGCCGACGGGCTTCTCGAGTACCCGCAGTACACCAGGCCCGCTGACTATCGGGGCATGTCTGTCCCCGAGGTTCTGCGCAGCGGGAATCACGCAAAGATCGCCGCGTGGCGCCGCGAGCAATCCGTTCGCAAGACCGCCGAGTTCAGGCCGGATCTGATCGAGTCAGCCGCACTGTCTCCCGCGGAGGCGGCGATGGCGAGAGAACTCGGGAGCATGGACGCGTCCACATAATCTACAGCCCGACTCCCTCGCTCGGGCATCGGCGTTCGGCTATCGTACGAGGGGCTGTCATCGATGCATCACACCGGGCCTGCGCCGGACACCGAGAGGACGACATGACCGACTTCGACACCCCGAGTCAGACCCCCCAAGAGCCTCAGCAGGAGGAGACGTCTCTCGTCCGGTGGCTCATCGAGACGGCACTTCTGGTCCTGCTCGCGTTCGCGCTGGCCCAGGGTATCAAGGCGTACGTGGTCCAGCCCTTTGTGATTCCCACCGGCTCGATGCAACCGACCATCGAGCTGAAGAACTACGTTCTTGCGGAGAAGATAACGTACCGCTTCTCCCGCAGGCCGAGGTACGGGGATATCGTCGTCTTCAAGAACCCCACCAACGACCCGGGTGCTCCCATTCTCATCAAGCGCTGTATCGCCGTCGGTGGCCAGACCGTGGACCTGAAGGACGGCAAGGTCCTGGTCGACGGCGTTCAGCTCGACGAGCCCTACACCTATGGCAAGCCGACTGAGCCGCTCAACGCGGCCATCCAGTACCCGTTCCGAGTTCCGGATAACAACTACTGGATGATGGGGGACAACCGCACGAACAGCGGAGACAGCCGTGAGTTCGGTCCTGTGCCTGACGAGAAGGTTATCGGGCACGCCGTATGGACTTACTGGCCTGTTGACCAGTTCGGTTCCCTAAACTAGGGCAAATCTATCCAGTTGCGCTGACGATATTCGGGGTGATTTACTGTCATTCAACCTGTGTGCGCAGGTTGGAATGACCCTTGTGAACCATCCCGGCATTGATCGGCTCCTGGGGAGTTGCTGATGATGACAACGGTAGCGAGTCCGCCTCCGGCGCGGACTAAACGGGCTGCGTCGTTCGGTTCCGTCTTCGTTCTGCTCGCTGCGCTCGTGATGGCCTTGTTGTATCCCTTGCCGGCCCTCGCCGGTCCCACGCTGCCCGTCGTATCGAGCGTGATGCCGTCCGTGGCGGCCACCACCTCGACGATGCCGACGCTGAGTGTGACCTTCGTCGACCCGGATGACTTCACGTTCACACCGCTGTTCCTGTGGGCGCCCATCCCGCCGCTCGGAACCCTGGGCATGGTGCCCAACAGCCAGATCCAGTACGACGCGGGCACCAAGACGCTCTACTGGATCCCGCAGACGGCCGCCGGCGTACCGACCTCCTACATCGGGCGCGGTCCCTTCGGGCTGTGGTACATATTCGCGACGAACGAGACGGGGCAGGGCCTCAACAACGCCCCGGGCTCGACGTTTAACATCGACCTCACCTCGTCGGTCGCCTGGAGCAACCTGACCCCCGCCGAGGGCTCGATCATCACGAGCGCCACCTTCGATATCGCACTGTCCGGTCGCGCGGATGATGCGTACTACTCCATCGATCCGGCCAACCCGTTCAACAAGCTGTTCTGGGACGGGACACCGCTTGCGACCACCGTGACCAACCCCGCACTGCCCGACGCCAGCGTCGCGCTGCTCTCGTCGGTGTCGGCCGCCCTCGACGGTCCGCACACCATCACCGCCCAGGTCCGCGACTCCGTCGGTCTCGATGCGACCCGCTCCTGGGACGTCACCGTCGCCGCACCTCCGGTGGCATCTGCCTTCTCGCCGGCGACAAACAGCACGAGCCGTACCCCGCTCATCACCGCGCATGTCGCTGACAACAGCCCGGGTACGCTGAGTGCGACCATGAAGATCGATACCGTATCGGTCGCCTCGAGCTTCAACAACGGCACGGGCACCATCAGCTACCAGGTGCCCGGCCCGGGCCTGACCGACGCCGCCGACCACACGGTCGAGCTCACCATGACCGATGCGGCCGGCAACATCTCGACGAAGTCATGGACCTTCCATATCCAGACCGTCTCAGACGCGACATTCACCGGCCAGACGCCGGCTCCGGGTTCCACGATCCAGATGCAGCCCGAGTCAGCCTTCGTCGTGGCCCACAGCACGACCAATCTCGTGTCCGGCTCCGTGCATCTGTCCGTGGACGGCCATGCCGTTTCGCCTGCGGTCACACAGCCTGACTCCAAGACTCTGAACATATCCGGCGTCATGCCCGTGCTCTCGACCGGCTCTCATGAGGTCGAAGTATCGGTCACCGACGCCGTCGCACACACCACCACCTCGTCGTGGACCTTCACGATCGCTTCGGTACCGGGGTGCACCGAGTGCCATGTCGGCTACCCGACCGGGCATCTGATTCCAACGCTGACGGGCTCCGTCACGCCGCCCGCGTGCGGTGGCGGCTGCCACATCGGCTCGGGCCACTATCAAGGACCCTCGCCGGCCGACGTTACCGGATGCTCGCCGTCCACGTGTCACCTCGGTGATGCGACCCACGGGGACGAGGCGCTCGCAGGTTATGCTTGCAGTGACTGCCACAGCCCGGCATGGCCAGGCGTACCGCGGCACACCGACTCGCAAGTGTCGACCAGCCATACCTCCTCGACGACCGGCTGCGACGAGTGTCACAGCACGTCGCTGATCACCGAGCACGCGAAGTATCCCAACCCCGCATTGTCCAGCCTGTGCATGCGCTGCCACGGTGATACCGCGTCGCAGACGGTCAAGGACGCCGTCACGGCCGGGAGCACCGATTGCGCAGCGTGCCATGGTAGTGCCGCGAACCACTTTGCCGCTCATACCGGCGTTCTGCCCGCGGGGGGCGGCTGCGACGAGTGCCACGAGACGGACATGTCAGCCGAGCACGAGGACAACTGCGTCCTGTGCCACGAGAGCACCGACGATCGCGTTATCGCGGCCATCGCTGACGGAAACGCGAAGTGCGGTTCGTGCCACACTCCGGGCATCCACGCGCCTGGTTTCTTCGCATTCGGAGCGGACTACTCCAAGTGGACGACGACTCCGGGTCCGTGGGGCAGAGGGACGCCGCTTAGCGGTGTTGGTGACAACCCCACCAATCCAGGGCCCCACGCGAACTACTTGGCGACGACCGCGAAATGCGGCATGTGCCACTCGGTTCACCGCGCCGCGGGCGATGGTACGAAGCTGCTGCCGACCGATGACGTCACGTGCGCCGGGTGCCACACTCAGGGCACGACCGTCACATCGAAGATCATCACGTGGGCGACCTTGAACGATGGGTGGGTGCCGGCGTTCGATGGTGGTGGAGAACTGACCAACGGCTCGACCGCGGGTGGAGGCGGCGGACCGCATAACGATAGCGCGGCGACCTTGATCGAGGATGGCCTCTGGGACGGGACGGGAGCGATTCCGGAGTCCAACTACGAGCCGGGCCATCGCTACGGTTGCTTCACCCGCCGTTGCCACGCCACCAACCCGCACGGCGCCAACAGCTCGAAGTACAAGCTCTTCGCAGCCAAGCTGCTCTTCAACAACACTCCCGAAGAGGACGACGTCGAAGAGGCGATGGCTATCGGTACGGGCACGTACGGCGGCGACGACGCCGTCTACGATGACCTCGGCGCGACCGATGCATCAGTGAAGCGGTTCGTCGACAACAACCCGGGTGCCGTGCAGATCTCCGGCAGCGACATCCTGATCAAGAAGACCGGTGATTCGGGCTTCCGCGCCCCGGACGCCGCCGAGACCCACGCACTCGTGGCCGGTCTCACCTGCGGTCGTCCCTCCAACGTCCCGTCCGGCGAAGATGAGTGCCATGCTGAGGCTTCCTACGCCGTCGTCGACAAGAGCATCAAAGAGAACCGCAACCACGGTACGGGCATCGTCGGCAACAACGGCACCGGCCCCGCGCCGGCCGCCAACGGCAATGCCTATCGCACCGACAACACCGGTTCTGAGTGGGCTGGCTTCGGCGGCAACGACAACCGTGACTCCAAGACCGGTCACGTCGCCGGTACGTTCGCCGCGGTTCCCGGCGCTGCTTCCTACGCCGCGATCTCCGGCTGCACCAGCTGCCACGATCAGACCGACCTGGGTAACACCGTCTGGGGCAACTTCACGTTCCCGCACGGCCAGACGGCGACCGGCGCTACGAACCTCTATGCGGGCTCGATCCCGAATACGCAGGCCGTCGGCATCCGGTCCCGTCTCTGGGCGGGCTACGCGGGTAGCGTCGGCGCGACGTTGACCTACACCTCGGGGACTCCGCAGAAGGCCTATGACGGCCAGTGCCTCAAGTGCCATCGTGCCTCCAACGGCCTCAGCGGTATCGGCCTGACCCAGTAGTACCACCACGCAGCACGGGTTCCACCTCGTTCCATGAACAGGGAGCCGGCGCCGGTCGGGGCCGGCTCTTCTGTTGCTACTATTGCGTGAACGGAAGGGTCTAGAGCGCTCGCCGCGAATGTAAGTCCCAAGTCGGCAAAGAGAGTGAGATGCTCGCAACGCAATCCATTGAATCCCAGGATCCCGAGCAGGAAGTCACCGCCGTGAAGCCCGTGGCAACGGCCGACCGCCGCCGCCGGCTCGTATGGGTGGTCGTCGGGCTGGTTGTCGCGTGCTTCCTCGGCGTCGCCGCCATCGGTGTCGTGGGAGCGAGGTCATGCTCGTCGTGCCACGGCGTCGGGGCTTTTCTGGAGCAGACGCAGGCCTCGCCTCACGCGAAGGTGGAATGCCGGGCGTGCCACATGTCGCCTGGCGCCATGGGCGAGCTGGCCTTTGCGACGAGACGGCCCCTGCACAGATACTTCCGCCAGGCGGGGACCGCGAACCGCGATGCCGCCGCCGTGCCCGATTCGCGCTGTACGGTGTGTCACGAGGACACCCTCGATACCGCTGTGGTCTCCAACGGGATCAGGATCAGCCACGTGAAATGCGCTACCACTTCGTCGTGCACCGATTGCCATTCCTCGATCGCGCACGGCACCGAGACCAAGTGGGTGCGCTCCTACGACATGGATCTGTGTCTCGAGTGTCATCTGGCTTCGCAAAACGTAGCGTGCGATCTGTGTCACGAGGACCGGGCCACGGTCAAGCGCGTCAAGTTCGCGGCGTTTGGTGTCACGCACGGACCGAAGTGGAAGACCACGCACGGCATGGGCAACGCCGCCACCTGCACCGTGTGCCACACCGAGAGGGACTGCGCCAGCTGTCACGGTGTTGGCGTGCCGCACGCTCCGAAGTTTGTCGAGGTGCACGCGTCGTACGTGTCCGACCCGAAGTCACGCTGCTCCACATGCCACAAGGACGCGTTTTGCGCCGGCTGCCACGGTACCCCGATGCCGCACCCGGCTTCGTTCACCCCCAAGCATGCTGCGTTGTCCAAGGCGCAGCCTCAGATGTGCAAGCGCTGCCACGATGAGACCGATTGCACGAACTGCCACCTGAAGCATGTGCACCCCGGCGGATCGATCGCCCTGCCCGCCCCGAGCGGGGGTGGTAAGTGATGAACGAAGCGTTGGCCCCCATGCGCCAGTCGTTCGCGATGCTCGTCCGAATCCTCGTCGATCCGACGTCAAACATGCGCGTGGCGCTGCTGCTCTACGCGACCATCGCCCTGATTCTCCTGCTTGTTCTGGCCGTTGGCACCATGTACGTCATGGGCACGCCCGACGATCGGCCGACCACCACCACAACGACCGAAAAGCGCCGTACCACCGCAGGGAAGGCACCCCGGAAGCCCAAGCGGCTGAGCGGCCGGACTCGCGCACTGCTTGCGGTGGGTGCGGTGGTGGTGATTCTGGCGGTGTGGGTGTTCGCTGGCTTCACCACGTCGGATCCAGGACTGTGCAAGAGCTGTCACTGGCCGGCCGCGCAGCACGCGAAGGCCGACGCGGCCACGGACCCGCACACACGGGTCGCGTGCGTGTCGTGTCATGAGACGGGCGGCGCTCTCGGTCGCTACGTCACCGGCGTGCCGTTCCGGGTACTGCACCTCGGGATGGCGTGGGCGGGCTCGGGCAGCGATACGGGTTACGGACAGGCGACGTCACAGGCTTGCGCGTCGTGTCATGCGAAGACGCTCGCGGTCACGTCGATCAACGCCGACCGGGGCCTGAAGGTCTCGCACGCCGAGCCCATGGCCGCGTCGGCCGGCTGCACGGATTGCCACGCCATGAGCAATGGAACCGTGAGCGTGCATAACCGGGGTATGACGCCGTGTTTGCGATGCCATGATGATAAGAGCGCGTCGTCGGCGTGCGCCACGTGCCACACGGAGAAGGCCGCCGCCGCGCGCGCTCGCACGACGTCATTTCAAGGCGTGCAGATCCGTGACGTGAAGTGCGGGGGTTGCCACAACGAGAAGAGGGACTGCGACCCGTGCCACGGAGCCCGGATGCCGCACTCCAGCGACTTCCTGGGTCACGCGCACGCCCGGGCCGCAGCTGTCGATATCTGGTTCAATCATGGCAACGGCTGCCGTCGGTGCCACACGGCGCAGCGTCGGCCCTGCACGCGCTGCCACTCATCACTGATCGGGAAGGGCCACGGAGTGCCGTCGGGTCTGGCCACCAGTCACCAGCATGCGCAGTCTGCGAGTTGCAACACGTGCCACCAGAAGTACGCGTCCATCGCTACGAGGGACTTCTGCAAGGACGTGTGTCACGACGCCGCTGCGATCGCAGCAAGCCCGCGCTAGAGCTGCGGATCGGTAGACGTATGCGAGCTGGAGGACCAACCGCAAAGCGAGTCCCGCCGCAGGCGTTGCCGATTGTCGGCCGGGTGCGCACCGCACTTGCTGGTCTTGCCTCGGTGAGCGCGTGGCGCATCGCACTCGCCGTACTTGTCGCGCTCCTTGTGTACTGGACGGTCGCGGGCGGCACGATCCGGCTGTGGCCGGGCGCGCAGGTCGCGCTCGCGCTCGGCGTGACCGTGGGCCTGATTGCCCCCGGGCCGCTGCTCGCGGCCGCCGTGGCAGGGCTCGTCTACGCCATCGGCGTGCTGACCGGACCGTCCAACTTCCTGCTGCTCGGCAGTCCGACGATAGCGCCCATTGCGCTGCTGCCGTGGGCGGTTCTGGCGGCCGCTGTGGGTGCGGCGTGCGCGTACGCGCTCGGGCGTCGCTGGCTCCGTCCAGGGTGGCTCTGGTGGTTCGCCGTGACGCTGGTGGCCGCCAACATGTGGATCACGGTCACGGCGATCGACGCTCTGCCCATGCGCGACGTCAACACGGGAGTGGTCATCCCGGCGCTCAGCCAGCTGATGCGGGGAGCTGAGGCTCCCGAGGAAATGAAGCGCGCCGACGACTACCTCTACGTGCTCCTGGATCGGAAGATGCGCTCGGGGCTCGGGTACTACGAGGCGTCGGAAGCCGCGTTCACGGAACTCGACTTCATCAGGCCTTCAGTGGTGCTCAATGTCCGACAGCCGCTGTTCTACCGGTTCATCTCGGCGCTGCCCGATACGAGCTGGGCGATCTGGGTCTACCTACTACTGGTGACGGGGGCCGCGGTTTCCGTGCGATGGGCGCTGCGCGATGTCGTGCGGGCACCGCTGGTTCTGCCGGCGGTCTTCGCCGTCATCGCCTACTCGGTGGCCAATGCGACATCCTCACACATCTACTATGCCGAGGCGTGGGCCGGCCCGCTCGTGCTGGTAGCGTTCGCACTCTACGTGACGTCGTTGCGCGCCGAGCGCTGGCGGGCGTGGCTCATTGCAGCCCTAGCGGTTGCGACGCTCGCGTTCTTCGTGCGCGAGCTGGCCGGCGTGCTGTTCATCGCCGGGGTCGCAGCGACGCTTGCCGGGCCAGGCGAGCGTCGCACGTGGTCGCTGGTTGCATGGGGTGCTGGCGCGCTCGTAGCCGGCAGCGGATATGTTGCGCATGTCTTGGCGGTGCGGCCCTACTTGTCGAGCACCGCTGAGCAGATGGTGGGGCTGCGTGGTGGACTCTCGTATTCGCTTTCGGCGCTTACGAACGGCACCCCAGAGTTTGGGGTGGCACTCGCGATCGTGCTCGCGATCCTGGCGTATCTCGGCGCGCTGTGCCTGCCTCGGACGCGCGGTCGGCTGTTCGCCCTTGTGGTGCTCGTGCTGCCGCTCGTACTGTTCTTGTTCGTGGGCAATGGGGCGACGGATACGCTCTCCGGTATACCGATCAACTACTGGGGCGGCGTGATCGTCCCAATGGCCTACGCATGCCTGCCTGCTGCTCTTGCTGCGATACCCGGCTCGGCTCCGGCGGACAGACCCGCTTCCTGAGCGGAACTCGAGCCTGCCGTGCGGGCACTTGCGCATGCACCCGATTCTCATCTCTCGCCCTCGCCTGATACAATCGAGCGCACCTTCGAGGACGTAAGGGGCCTTGTGAACGCCGCTCACCAACATGTGGCAGCGCTACGACTTATCCAGCCGACCGCCTCGCGCTGAGGCAGTCGGCTGCGCACGAGTCGAGTATCGGACCCAAGTTTGGATGGGGTGAGCGACCATGAGCACCAAAGTCCACATCTTCGACACGACATTGCGCGACGGCGAGCAGTCGCCCGGCGCTTCCATGAACACCGGAGAGAAGCTCGAGATAGCGCGCCAGCTCGTGCGTCTGGGCGTCGATGTCATCGAGGCCGGATTTCCGATCTCGAGTCCCGGTGACTTCGAAAGCGTTGTGCGCATCGCAGCTGAAGTAGGCGACGCTGCTATCGTCTGCGGCCTGTCCCGCGCCGTTCCCAAGGACATCGAGTCGGCGGCAGCCGCGCTTGCGAAGGCCGCGCGGCCGCGCATCCACACCGGTATCGGCGTCTCGCAGTCGCACTTGCGCGACAAGCTGCGCATCTCCGAAGACGAGGCGCTCGAGCGCGGTGTGGCCGCGGTCAAGCTCGCCCGCACCTTCGTCGAGGACGTCGAGTTCTACGCCGAGGACGCCGGCCGAGCCGAGCCAGCCTTCCTCTACCGCATGATCGAGGCGGTCATCGCCGCGGGAGCCACCGTTGTCAACATCCCGGACACCACCGGTTACACCTATCCCGAGGAGTTCGGTGCGCTCATCGCCGGGCTCGCCAATCGCGTGGCCGGTATCGAGAAGGCCACCATCTCGGTGCACTGCCACAACGACCTTGGCATGGCCACCGCCAACGCGCTCGCGGGCGTGAAGGCGGGAGCTCGCCAGGTGGAGTGCACCGTCAACGGCATCGGCGAGCGAGCGGGCAACACCTCGATGGAGGAGGTCGTCATGGCCATCCGCCAGCGCGGTGACATCCTTGGCGTTCACACCGATATCGCGACCAAGGAGATCATCCGCACCTCGCGCCTGATCTCGAGCATCACGGGTATCCTCGTGCAGCCCAACAAGGCCATCGTAGGAGCCAACGCGTTCGCGCACTCGAGCGGCATCCACCAGGACGGCGTGCTCAAGGAACGCTCCACTTACGAGATCATCGACCCCAAGGACGTGGGTGCCGGCGGCTCGGAGATCGTGCTGACCGCTCGCAGCGGCCGCCACGCCCTCAAGCACCGTCTCGAGGAGCTCGGCTACACGCTGCCCGAAGAGGAGTTCGAGCGCGTGCACACGGCATTCCTCGAGCTCGCCGACAAGAAGAAGGAAGTCTACGACGAGGATCTCGAAGCGCTCGTGGGCGAGAGCGAGCGCACGCTGCACGAGATCTACCACCTCGAGCAGATCCACTTCACGAGCGGCGAGCCCGGCATCCCCACGGCTACCGTCGAGCTCATAACCCAAGAGGGCGAGCACATCATCGACTCCAGCCACGGGACCGGCCCCGTCGATGCTGTGTACAAGGCGATCAACCGCATCGTCGACGTTCCCAACGACCTGACCGAGTTCAGTGTCCAGGCGGTCACCCGCGGCATCGACGCGCTGGGCGAGGTCACCATCCGAGTCACGAGCGAGGATGGGCGTGTGTTCACCGGTCGTGGCGCCCACTCAGACATCATCGTGGCTTCGGCCAAGGCCTACACCAATGCGCTCAACCGCCTGCTCGTGGCGGAACGGCGTGAGATCGTAGAGGAGCTGTAGAGGTCGGTGTCCCGGCTTCCCAACACCGCAGCCTGGATCGTCTCCGGGATGCTCTTTCTCGTCGCCGTAGTGTGGACGAACCTCTCGGGGTTTGGTTTGGGCGCCCAGTCGCTGACGTATGACGACGTCGCGCTGCCGCGCTTCGCCGTGGCGCTCGTGGGCGCGTTCGCAGTGTGGCTGGTGCTCGGCATCATGCTCATGCGCGGCAACGAGCTGCTCTGCGATCCGACGTGGTGGCTCTTGGGTGGGCTCGCCGGATGGGCGATCGTCTCGGCGCTGTTCGCGAAGACCACACTCGTGTGGCTGGGGCAGTCAGAGCGCCTCGAGGGTGTCGTCACGCTGGTGCTCTACGCACTGCTGTTTGGCGCGGGGCTGCAGCTGGGACGCTCGAAGCGCTACGTCAGGCGGTTTGCGATGGCTTTTGTGGCGGGAGCATCGATTCTCGCGCTGCACGGCCTGCTGCAGACCTTCAAGCTCGATCCCACCAACTACGGAGTGGGCGGCTACTCGTTCTACATGGGCTCGGCGTTCTCGAGTCTGGGCAACCCGAACTTCCTGGCAGGACTGTTGGTGCTGTCGATCCCGATATCGGTCGGGTTGGCCTTCACCACCGAGAGCGGCGCGTTGAAGGCCGTATGGTGGGTGAG
>Ga0194062_1000950_pt1 | contig 12171 bp, 10 predicted proteins | sample SepL2225m_MetaG_FD_155481 | JGI IMG/M metagenome (GOLD analysis project Ga0194062, IMG submission 155481) | Anoxic zone freshwater microbial communities from boreal shield lake in IISD Experimental Lakes Area, Ontario, Canada - Sep2016-L224-25m | ecosystem: Environmental > Aquatic > Freshwater >... | reverse complement strand
GCCCCCACCAGTGCCAACTGGTCACCCGGATCCGGCATTGCTCCAGCAAATTATGCCCGGCATCGCCGTTATGAAAATTGACATCCACCTGTAAATCACAGTCCACCAAGACGTTATAACGGCACAAAGCGTCGGGCTGCTGATTTTGGATCGAAACGTGCCGGATATCCTGCACTACCAACCCGGCTAACAGGCAATATTCGCTGCGGCTGACATTCACATACGCCTGGCCACCCCAGCGGTTATACGCCCCCACGATCTCGCAATACCGCGCGGTGATATGCCGGCTGCGCGTGATACTGAGTGGCGCACTGCCCGCATCTACAATCCGCACCCCCTGCACCCAGCAATCAGCGCAGTCGCGCAGACTGATGCAATTCACAATCAAATCGGCCCGGCCATAGGGTTCGCGCAACGTATCAAAGCTGGGCTCGTTATAACGCAGACTTGCCGGCCGGGGCAGGCCGGGGTCATAAATGATCGTCATCTGCTCCACCCCGGCATGCCGGACACCCTCGAGCAGAATGCCGGTGGCAAAATCCGGATACCCGCCTTGGGCCTCCCAGCCGGGAAAGGTGCCGGTCATCTGGATCCGTACCGTCACGGCATCCATATAATCCCCGCGCAACACCACACCTGAGGGAATACGCAGGGTCTCGGTCAAAACATACTGCCCCGCACTCAAAACCACCGCGCCACCACCGTGGGCCGCCACGGCATCCAAGGCTGCTTGAATGTCACTCTGCGCTGTTCCCGCCGACAAGACCTGAACATTCGCCACTACCGGCACCCCGCCGCGCACGCCAGCCTGTGCCCAATGTGCCATATCGGGATAGGCGGGATCAAACAGCTCGGGCTGTACGTGGGTCAAACAACCGCCCCAGCGTTGCCGCAGATCAAAATTTTCACCGGCTGTTTTGATGGTCATGGTAGCTTCCGGATTAGAGAATTAACACAGGTCTAAGCGGTCAATCTTACCCTGCTGGGAGTGTGATGCAAATGCGCCGGGTTGACTTTTGCCCCCCCGGCGCGGACCATGGTGGCCGGTGCCTGTCATAGTGGCGGTCAGTGACCTGCCCATCCGATTTTTTTAGCTGTATTTCGAGGAGTTTCCATGTCTCTGCCACCCCTATCCCGTCAGCCCTTCGGGGCCACCGGCGCGTCGGTTGCCCAACTTGGTTTCGGCGCCGGTTCGGTCGGTGATGGTGCCGCCCAAGCCCAAACCCTCAGCGTGATTGAAGACCTGCTTGCGGCCGGGGGTAATCTGCTCGACACGGCGCAGATTTATGGTGGTTCCGAGGAATTCATCGGCCGCACGCTGGCGCACCGGCGTAAGGACTTTGTGCTCGTGAGCAAATGCGGCCACCATGAAATCCTGCCCGATGGCCGTATGCGTTCGCTGGCTATCTCGATGCGTGATATTGATCAGGCTCTGCAACGCACGCATTGTGACCATCTCGACGCCATGCTGCTGCACAGTTACGACTTGGACCGGTTATTGCAGGGCGATGCCATCGCGGTGCTGGCTCAGGCCAAAGCGCAAGGCAAGATTCGCGCCCTCGGTTACAGCGGCGACAATGCCAATGCCCTGGCCGCGGCCCAAATCCCGGAAATAGACGTTCTGGAAATGTCGCTCAATCTGTTGGATCACTACAACATCCACACGGTATTGCCCGTGGCCCGGTCGCGCCATGTGGGCGTGATCGCCAAACGACCGCTGGCCAATGCGGTGTGGCGGATGGTGAATTGGCCCGCCGATCAGGTCTCGGTGCATCACGTGGAATACCTGCGCCGCTGGCGGGTGATGGCCCCGGCTCTGACGGACTTGCTGGGTCGCTACCCCGATCCCAGTGCGCTGGCACTGCGATTCACCCTGAGCATTCCCGGTGTGCATGTGGCCATCGCCAGTACCAACAACCCCGCCAGCATGCAGGCCAATATTGCCGCCGCCCGGTTGGGACCACTGACCGTGGCCGACTATAATGAGATACTCGCCGCGCAACAACAAGCCACCGCGGCCGAGGGGCGGGCCTGGCCCAGTTTGAATTAAACAGTGCCTTTCGCCCGGCCCTTGGTTTATAATGGCATTTTTGTCGGAGTATACCCATGGCCAAATATCGTCTCGGCGTCATCGGTGCGGGCAACATGGCCGAAGCCATTGTCCGGGGGATTCTGCAGGCCAACCTGCTGAAGACCACAGAATTGATCGCGGCGGATACCACTCCCGCCCGGCAGGATTTGTTCAATCAAGAACTCGGTGTCACCTGCCGCGAAAACTTCGCGGATTTCTCCAACCAATGCGAAACCTTGCTGCTGGCGGTCAAGCCACAGGTTATGCAAGCGGTCATGGAAACGCTGGCGGGACAGATTCCCGACCAACAGCGGATCATCAGCATCGCCGCCGGGGTACGCTGTCAGCGGATCGAACAGGTGCTGGGTCATCAAGCCCGCGTGGTGCGGGTGATGCCCAACACGCCCATGCTGGTGGGCGCTGGGATGAGCGCCGTTTGCGGGGGCACGCTGGCCACGCAGGCCGATGTGGATGCCGTACTGAAAATATTCGCCGCCGGCGGACTGGCGATGCAGGTCACCGAAGCGCAGATGGATGCCGTTACTGCGGTTTCCGGCTCGGGACCGGCGTATGTATTCTATCTGGTCGAAGTGCTGGCCCAGGCCGGTACCGCCGTGGGGCTGAGTCCCGAGGCCGCCGCGAAACTTGCCCGGCAGACTATTGTGGGCGCCGGCCAATTACTGGCCAGTTCGCCCCTACCGCCCGAACAACTGCGCAAGAATGTCACCAGTCCCGGCGGCACCACGCAAGCCGCCATTGAAGAGATGCAGGCGCATAACCTCGCCGGGGTGATATGCATGGGCGTCGAAGCCGCCGCCCGGCGCAGCGCGGAATTAAGCCGTTAACCACGAGGCCGACCATGCCCACTTACCAGATACTGGTGCAGCACACTTTCACCGCCAGCCACGCGCTGCAATTCCCGGATGGCACGTGGGAACCCGTTCACGAACACCAGTGGCAGATTGAGGTGGTGGTCGCCGCGGAGGTGCTGGATGCCTTGGGCACGGTGATGGACTTCCATATCCTACAGGCCGACTTACAAGCCCTAACCGCCCCATGGCAGGGCCAGAATCTCAACCAATGTGCCCCCTTCGGCCCGCATACTATTCCCAGCGCGGAACGCGTGGTGGCCGCCCTGGCCCAAGGCCTGCAATCACGCCTGCCCGAGACGGTACGTCTGGTGAGTGTCACGACCACCGAAGCCCCCGGCTGCCGGGCCCGTTATCTGGCTTAACCGGCGAATATAATAAGTCACCAAAGAACATTTGGTCGCCACGGCTTGGCAGGCTAGAATGGACCTATGCAAGACAAAAACATTTATCCTATCGCCCTGCATCTTAATGGCGCCCCGGTCCTGGTCGTAGGCTTTGGCCAGGTGGGCCGGCGCAAGGTTACCGCCCTGCTGGAAGCCGGCGCGCTGGTCACCGCGTGCGATCCCAAGATTTACAGCGTGGATATGGATTCGGTCGCGGGGCTGACGCTCCACATCGAATCATACACCCCGGATCTGATGACCCAACAGCACTGGCGGCTGGTCTTTGTCTGCACCAATAACGCGAAAGTCAATGCCCAAATCCAAGCCGATGCCGCCCAGGCTGGCTGGCTCTGCTGCCGCACCGATGCCGGTGAAGAAGGCGACTTTCACGGTATGGCCACCACCTACGCGGATGGAATTACGCTGGCGGTTTCCACCAGCGCCCCGGCCTTGTCTTCACGCATCCGTGACCAACTCGCCGACCATATTGATCCCACCACGCGAGCCATCGCCACGGCCATGCCGGCTTGGCGGGCCATGGTGCTGGCGGCCCCGACGCAATCCGTCCGGATTCAACGCGTACTGCGCACTCTGGCCAGCAGCGAATTCGAAGGGTTTGTCCGCAGCTACGGCATCTTTTGCGTGCAGGGATTGCTGGAACAATGGGTCAGCCGGCCCGAACAAGAACTGGAGTTCAAACCGTGATAGTGCCCACTGGTTTGGCCAGTGCGGCCAGCGATTCCATCGAAGCCGGCCTGGCGGGCTTGGCGGCATTGGGATTTATCCTCGCCTTCGCTGCGGACTTGCGCCAACGCAAAGACCGCGCTACCGAAGTCCCACCCGGATTACCGCTTACCTATAAACTCAGCGGCCTGCTGCTTGTGGGCTTGCTGCTCTGGCGCTGGTTCAACGAATGGCCCGCCCGCCAGCCGGTGGAATCCTTCTACGATGTCTTCCTGCTCTGGGCGCTGCTGCTGACGGCCACGGGCGTGTACCTGCATGTCCAAGTACGCTGGCGCGGTTTGGCGCTGCTACTGATGCCCGTGATTGCCGGGGTCTTGCTGCTGGGGGTCAGTCTCAGCCTCGCTTACGGACGATCGTTTTTCTTCCGCAGTGGTTGGACGACTTTTCATGTGCTGACCGTGTTACTAGGTTCGGCGGCGTTTGGTATTGCCGCCGCCTCGGGGGCGATGTATCTGGTCACCGACCGACAGTTGCGCTTGCGCCGACACTTGGGCGTACTCGGGCCGGTGCGTTTACCCGCACTGGCCGCGACTGAAAAAGTCACTCGCCGGGCCGCCGCGCTGGGTTTTGTGTTCTTAACTCTGGCCATGGTGGGCGGGGGCATCCAGACGTTCGTACTGCCCAACGCCCATCCCATGTCGTGGCATTCACCCAAAATTCTACTGGCCCTGGCCGTCTGGGCCATCTATGGCGGACTGATGCACGCGGGCTTTTCCCCGCGCACGCGCGGTGCCCGGGCCGCGTGGATGAGCATCCTCGGCATGGTGCTGCTGCTGGCCGTATACGTTTCCATTATCTGGATACCCACGCAACCGTAATGATGTCTGATGTCATACCGTCATCTTCGCTGCCGTTATGTATGGTGGGTGTGAATCACCGCACCGCCGCGTTGGAACTGCGCGAACGTCTGGCCTTCGACGCGACCCAGACCCAGACCTTTTTAGCCGATCTGCACGCCCGTTATCCCGCGCTGGAAGCAGTACTATTATCCACCTGCAACCGCGTGGAACTGTATGTGGCCGGGGGTGAGGTCATGCCCGGCCCCGATGAGCTGCTGGAGATTCTCGCCGAGTTTCACCATCTCCCCCTCGCCCCGCTGCTCCCGGCAATGCACAGCCAAACCGGGCTGGACGCCGTGGCCCATCTGTTTGCTGTGACCTGTTCGCTGGATTCCATGGTGCTGGGCGAGACCCAGATTATCGGTCAGGTAAAGCAAGCCTATCTATCCGCCCATAAGGCCGGCTGCGTGGGTGCGTTGGGCCATGCGCTGTTTCAAAAAGCCCTCACCACGGCCAAGTTGGTGCAGGAGCAAACCGAACTGACCGCCGGGCGCTTGAGCATTGCCAGCGTGGCGGTGGAACTGGTGCAGAGCGTATTTGACCGGTTCGACGACAAGCGGGTCTTGTGCATCGGTGCGGGCAAAATGGCCGCCCTGTTGCTGCGTCATTTACAGGCGCTGAAACCCCAGACCATGACCATCGTTAATCGTTCGCCAGCCCGCGCCCAGGCACTGGCCGCGGCCATGCAGGCCCAGGCGGCGAACTGGGACGTATTACCCACGCTATTAACCCAGGCCGATATCATTCTCACCAGCACCGGCGCCCCCCAGCCCATCATCACCGAAGCCCTCATGCGGCCCATCCTCAAAGCCCGGCAGTATCGCCCCGCCGTGCTGGTGGATATCGCCGTCCCGCGTGATGTCGCCCCCGCGGTGGGCAATCTCGACAACCTGTATCTCTATAATATTGACGACCTGCAGCAGGTGGCCGACAGCAACCGCAAGCAGCGCGATCAGGCCATCGCCCACGCCCAGACGATTATCGCCCAGCAGGTGCAGAGCTTTGCCCAGTGGCGTCAGCAGCGCGATCTGGCCCCGTTGATCACCACGTTTCATCAGAATATCCAGTGTATCGCCACCGAGCAGATGGCCATGCTGCTGGCCGCTCATCCCGAATGGTCCCCCGCCCAGCAACATGATGTGCAGCGCACCGTGCAGCGGATTATCAGTAAAATCCTGCACACCCCCACACGGCAAATCCGCGCCGCCGACGATCCCCTGCGCCAGCAGATCATGGCCGAAATGCTGCGCGAACTCTTCGCACTACCCGCCCAGCCCAGCTCAGACGCCCCGGCCGCGCCGCTCAACCCCGCATTTCTTTCAGATTCACCCAGCGACGCTCCGTCGCACTGAGCGCCACGGCTTCCAGCACTTCCTGACAGCGCAGACCATCTTCAAAGTTGGCATGGAAGCTGGTGCCCTTGCCGGCATAATCCACCGCAATATCCGCGGCGGTATTCACAAACGTCTCGGCGTAGCCAATGGGATGATCCGCCGGCCAGTATTTCCCGGCATAGGGATGATTGCCCGTGGTGCAGGAAATCTTCCGCCAGCCTTTTTCCGAAGGCGGCAGGGTGTCATCGAAAAATTCCAGAAAACTGAAATTGGGGAAATCAAACCGCAGCGCCCCCTTGGAACCGTTGATCTCAATCATATTGGTATTATGGTGCCCCGTGGCAAAGCGCGTGGCTTCGAACGTGCCCATCCCGCCCCCCTTGAGCCGGCACATGAACCACACCGCATCATCCACATTCACGTTGCCCATTTTCTGCGGGCCTTGGATCGCGGCGGCATTCGTGGTCAACCCTTCGAGCATGCGCCCGATGGGGCGTTTGCGGATGAAGGTGTTCATCATGCCGCACACTTCCATAAATTCATCGCCGGTAATGTAACGCAGCATGTCAATGGAGTGGGCGCACAGATCACCATGCGAACCCGATCCGGCCACCTTTTTATCCAACCGCCACACCAGCGGAATGGTGGCATCTTTGATCCAGTCCTGCAGATACACCGCCCGGACATGATAAATCTGGCCGATCCGCCCGGACTCCACCAGTTGCCGGGCATACGCCACCGCCGGCACCCGGCGGTAGTTGAACCACACGTAATTCTTGACTTTGGCCTTCTTGATCGCCGTCACCATCGGCAGCGCCTCGGCCAGACTCCGGGCCAACGGCTTTTCACACGCCACCGCCTTGCCCGCTTCCGCGGCGGCAATCACAATGTCAGGATGGGCATTGTTGGGCGTGCCCACATCCACCAGATCAATTTCGGGATTGCTGACCAGTTTACGAAAATCCGTCTCCGTCTGCCGCCAGCCCCAGCGCTCGGCGGTGGCAGCGCACGCTTCGGCATTGCGCCCGCACAGCGTGTGCATCACCGGCTTGATCGGCAGATCAAAAAAATGCGGCGCCTGCAACCACGCATTCGAATGCGCCTTGCCCATGAATTGATACCCAACCAACCCGATATTAAGCGTCTTGGAACTGGCCATGATTCTATAACCTCCAAAGCAACCGCACTGAATGGTGAAGCACAACGCGTAAATATAACCCGACCGTTACGGACCTGCAATCGGCGCATCACCTTAACGCCTGCCCCAATTCCTCATACAACGCCGCCGCCGTGCGGATGCCGCCGAAGTAGCCGTCGAGGTCAATCTTTTCATTGGGCGCGTGGATGCGGTCGTCGGGCAGGCCAAAGCCGATCATCACGGCTTCCAATCCCAGCGCCTGCTGAAACCAGGTCACCACCGGGATCGAACCACCCTCGCGGCACAGCACCGGGGCGATACCATAGCCCGTAGTGATGGCACGCTGGGCGGCGGCAATCGCCGGGCCGGTCACGGCCGTCAGCGCCGGCGGACTGCCGGGGCCGTGCCAATGCACCTCAACCTTGGTGCCCGCCGGGGCCAGGCTTTGCACATGGGCATCGAAGGCCGCCATGATCGCCGCCGGGGCCTGATCGGGCACCAGCCGCATGGACACCTTGCAACTCGCCCGGCAGGGCAATACCGTCTTGGCCCCCGGGCCCTGATAGCCGCTGGTCAGCCCGTTCACATCCAGCGTGGGCCGGCCCCACAGCCGTTCCAGAGTCGAATACCCCGCCTCCCCCGTCACTGCGGGCACCCCCAGATCACCGGCAAACTTGGCTTCATCAAACGGCAATTGGCGCCAGGCGGCGCGCTCGGTATCAGTCAACGGCCGCACATCCGTATAAAACCCCGGCACGGTCACCCGATTCTGTTCATCATGCAATTGGGCGATAATCCGCGCCAGCGCATTGGCCGGGTTCGCCACCGCGCCACCAAACTGGCCGGAGTGCAAATCAGTATTAGCGGTGGTCACGGTCAGTTCTGCATACACCAGTCCGCGCAGCCCATAGATAATGGACGGCACACCTTTGGCGAACTGATTGCCATCGCTGATAATCAGCGTTTTACAGGCCCGCAATTGCGCCGCATGGGCCTGCACCACGGCCATCAGATTGGGCGAACCAATCTCTTCCTCCCCTTCCAGCAAGACCGTCATCCGCACCGGCAACTTCTGGTTGATCTCGCGCCAGGCCAGCATCGCCGCCAGATGCGCATGCACCTGTCCCTTGTCATCATTGGCCCCGCGGGCATACAGCTTACCATCACGCACCGTGGGCTTAAACGGCGGCGACTGCCACAGGTCCAGCGGCTCGGGCGGCTGGACATCATAATGACCATACAGCAGCACCTCCGGGGCGCCCGGTTCGGCCAGTTCCGCCGGCGTGGTGGCCAAAATGACCGGATGGCGCGGCGTGGCAATTATCTCCACCTTTAGGCCGATGTTCCGCAGGTAATCCTCGGCCCATTCCGCCGCCTCGCGCACATCCCCGGCGTGGGCTTCCTGAGCGGACACGCTGGGGATACTCAGCCACTTTTCCAAGTCGCCCTGCCAACGTTTATGATTGCGTGAAATCCAGATTAAAACCGTATCGAGCATGGACATCAGGGAGACTCCTTGAATCTGACAGCGACAAATATTATTGCTATACTAGCCGTTTTATTGGACTTTAACACAGGAAACGAACTTTATGCTACGCATGTTTGCCCAACATCACAAGCGGCCGGTTTTGGATCTCGAAGGTTTGCATGATTTCGTGTTCCTCGGCGCTGTGGACCCCGCCAAGGTCAAACCCGCGAATATCAAATTCAACGACCGCATCACCATCCCAATGATGTATGACATGCTGCCCGACTACGCCGGCCAGCGCGGCCTGGCGGCCTATCGCATCCTCGTGGACCTGCCGGTGGCGGGGACCTGGCGGCTGCGGCTGGGCGGGGTGCATCACTGGTGCCAGATTTTCATTAACGGCAAGTCCGTGGCCACGCATAGCGGCGGGTTTACCACGTTTGATACCGACCTGACCAATCTGCTGGCCGGGCCGCAGGAAATCATCCTGCTGGTGGATAACCGCTATGACTTCCAGCGCTGTCCCATCCATCACGAACGCAGCGATTTCTACCATTATGGCGGGATTTCGCAGGGCGCGGAACTGCACTACATCGCCCCGGTGGCCATCAATCGGGTCTTCATCAGCACCACCGATCACCGCAAGGGGACGCTGCAAGTCCGGGTGCAAACCCGGGCGGAACTGGCCGATAAACTCCCCCTGCTGCTGACCATCAACGGCCAGATTTGGCACGAACAAGAAATCACGCTCAAACCCGGTCTGCAGGACCACACCTTCGCGCTGGATGTGAACGAACTATCCCGCTGGACCCCGGAAACCCCCAACCTGCATATGCTGGGTGTGGAATTGGGCGCGGACGATTATCAGGAACGTTTCGGCGTGCGCGAGATCAAGATCAAGGGCAAGGACATCCTGCTCAATGGCAAACCGCTGACCCTCATCGGCTTCAACCGGCACGAAAGCTATCCCAATGTCGGCCCGGCCACCAGCGACAACATCCGCCTCTTTGACGTGCAGATTCTGCGCAAGATGCACTGCAACTTTGTCCGCGGTGCCCACTATCCCCAGCACCCCCGCTTCCTCGATCTCTGCGACGAAATGGGCCTGCTGGTCTGGAGCGAAGCTCTGGGCTGGCAGAACAAGGCCGACGTGATCGCCGACCCGCACTTCCAAAATGCCATGGACAGCCATATCTCCGAAATGGTGCTCGGCGACTTTAACCATCCCAGCATCTTCTGCTGGGGGCTGCTGAATGAATCCGAATCCAACGTGGCCAAGAGCAAGCCCGGCTTCCGCCGGTTTATCAAGCATATCAAGGCCCTCGATCCCACCCGGCCGGTGACCTATGCCACCCACGTGGGCGAAACCGACCTGTGTCTGGATCTGGTGGATATTCTGGCTTTGAACATCTACCCCGGCTGGTACTACAAAACCCCCGATGACATCCGCAACCATAACGCCATCGAAGAACGCATGTACCACAAGAACGTCAAACCCCACACCCGCAAGCCGGTCATCATTTCGGAAATCGGCGGCGATGCCATCACCGGCTACACCGACTGGACCAACCAGCGCTGGAGCGAAGATTATCAGGCCGACCTGCTGGAGGCGATCATCACCCGGCTGTTCCTCGACAAGCGTTTGGTCTGCGGGTTGGCCATCTGGCAATTCTGCGACATGCGCACCAGCGAAAGCACCAGCATCATTTTTGGCAAACCCACCGGCTACAACCGCAAAGGCGTGGTCAACGAATACCGCCTGCCCAAGCGCAGCTTCCATGTGGTGGCCAAGAAATTCGCCGAAGTCCGTGCTAAGTACAAATTCTGATTTACACCCTAATCAATTTAACGCCCCGGAGCGACCATTTATGACAACACTCCGGGGCTTTTTTATTTCTTTGATTAAACGCTATCCGCCGAATTACACATCCTGATCCGGCAAATCCGCATGCGCCGCCGTGCCGCGGAAATTCTGCACATGCAGCCCCGGGGCCTGCCGCGCATAAATGGCCGAACCGAATTCCGGCACCGGCGTGCCCTCCCAGCGGATCCGGCAATCCCGCAGAGTCACATCGGCCACATTTTCCACGTAATAGCCCGGCGACCGCATCGGCACCAGACCCGGCACCACACAGGGCCGGCGATCCATCGTCCCCGCCGGCCACTTGCTGGTCTTGGCCATCCGGATATCCACGTTGTCCAGCGTCACTCCGGAAATCAGGCCGGGATATTCGGCGGCGATGAACGCGCCGTTCTCGCCTTCACAGACAATATTGGTAAAGCTGATATTCCGCATCTTGCCGATGGGGCTGTCCTTATGGCGGTGGAACGCGGTGACATAAATCGGTTCCGCCCGGCCCCACCAGTCTTCGTAGAACAAACGGGTCTGCACATAGCAATTGCTGAAAGCGATGTTTTCAATCGTGGCGGTATCGCGCAGAAACACGCCCAGCCCGCGTGAACTGCTCTTGATCACACAGTTGTTGAACAGCACATTGCGGATATCGCCCACCGTTTCGGTGCCGATCTTGAGCGCACAGGATGTCGAGATCATGGTGCAGTTATTCACCACGATATTCTCGCACGCACGGTTGAAATACTTGCCAAACTCCGGCCCGCCTTCGTCGTAACTCCGCATGGACTTGAGCACGATACAGTCATCGCCGGCTTCGATATGGCAATCGCTGATCCGCACGTTGCGGCAGCGGTCCGGGTCAATGCCATCACAGTTGGGCAGCCGGATATCGTTGAGAATGCTGATCCCGCGGATCACCACATCGTCGCTGTCGGTCAGATGCAGGCCCCAGTTGGCGGAATCTTTCATGGTGATGTTTTCGATCCGCACATTCCGGCAGCCAAACAGCCCCATCATGCGCGGGCGCCAGGCATCCATCCGCAGAATATAACGGTCGTCGCGGGTCATGAATTCCCTCCCCCGGCCGTCAATGGTCCCCGTCCCGGAAATGGCAATATTGTTGGCATCGGCGGCGGCGATCATCAAACGCCACTTGAGTTCGTGCTTCTGAATAGAGCTCAGGAGCAACGAGCCGGGCTCCAGATGCAGGTCCACATGATCCCGCAGCAGAATCGTGCCGGTCAGGAACTTGCGCCCGGCTGGGATCACCACCCGGCCCCCGCCCGCTTCGGTACAGGCGTCAATGGCCTTTTGAATGGCCGCAGCGTCGTTGGTCTGGCCGTCGGCCTTGGCCCCGTAATTCATCACATCAAATAACGCCATCGCAAAACTCCACAGTAAAAAAAGGTTATCACCGCTTATCCAGCCCCGGCACCACACGGGTCTGGACCATGAAAACTCCATATT
>Ga0194062_1000947_pt1 | contig 12175 bp, 14 predicted proteins | sample SepL2225m_MetaG_FD_155481 | JGI IMG/M metagenome (GOLD analysis project Ga0194062, IMG submission 155481) | Anoxic zone freshwater microbial communities from boreal shield lake in IISD Experimental Lakes Area, Ontario, Canada - Sep2016-L224-25m | ecosystem: Environmental > Aquatic > Freshwater >... | reverse complement strand
AGTGATGCGCATTTTAGCATCACGCTTGCGCTAGAATGCGCGCCTTAATTTGAGAGATAAATATGTCCGACATCCTAAACAAAATCCTTGCGGTCAAAGCGCAAGAAGTGGCCGCCGCGAAAGAAATAAAATCACTTGCTCAGCTACAGGCTGAAACTGAACAAGCTTCGCCAGTACGAGATTTTGTGGGTGCGATTCGTAGCAAAATTGCGGCAGGTAAATCAGCCGTCATCGCCGAAATCAAAAAAGCCAGCCCGAGTAAAGGTGTGATTCGCGCCGACTTTCGTCCTGCTGAAATTGCGGCAAGCTACGCCAAGCACGGGGCAGCATGTTTATCGGTGTTAACGGACGAACAATTTTTTCAGGGCAGTGAGGCGTATTTGAAGCAGGCGCGTGAGGCATGTGAGTTACCCGTGCTACGCAAAGACTTTATGGTGGACGAATATCAAATCTACCAAGCCCGCGCGATGGGGGCTGATGCTATTTTGTTGATTGCAGCGGCTCTTACACTTGAGCAAATGCAATCGTTTGAAGCGCTGGCCCACCAGCTCGGTATGGCGGTGTTAGTTGAAGTGCATGATGGAGAAGAGTTAGAAGTGGCACTGAAACTAGCCACCCCTTTGATTGGAATCAATAATCGTAATTTGCGCACCTTTGACGTGAGCTTACAAACAACATTAAGCCTGCTGTCGCGAATTCCGCAAGATCGAATCGTGGTAACTGAGAGCGGTATTTTTAACCGCGATGATGTACTTCTCATGCGTAAGCATGAAGTGCATACCTTTTTAGTTGGCGAGGCATTTATGCGTGCAGACGAGCCTAGTGTTGAGTTATCTCGTGTTTTTGGGGTGTTGTAAAAACGCAACACTCAATCTCTAATTAGTTGCAACTACATTAGCCGATACTGCTTAATGCGGCCTGAATTCTCACCTTAAGGGAATTTTGATTCGGCTGGGCAGTAAGCTAGCTGATGAAAATTGAAATGCACTTAAAAATAACTTAGGAGATTTAAATAATGCAAAAGAAACTAATCGCACTGGCTATCGCTTCTGCTTTCTCTGCTTCAGCTTTCGCTGAATCAACTGTTAACGTTTATGGTTTGGTTGACGGCGCAATTGTTAGCCCAACAGCTACTGGCTATAAGAGCAGTGTTATTGCAGCATCTAATGGCTTGTCTGGTTCTCGTTTGGGTGTTAAGGCCGTTGAAGATTTGGACAATGGCATGAAAGCTGTTGCAGTTTTGGAATACGCACTGGACGTTGAAACAAACCAGCAGACTGCTACTACTACTGCTGCTAGCGGTATGGTTGCACGTCAGCAAATGTTGGCTCTAGCTGGTGATTTTGGTACTGTTGCTACTGGTTACTTGCAAACAACTGGCTATGATTTCGGCGCTAAGTACGACGTAGTTGCAGGTTCTGCAGTATCTCCATTGAGCAATATCACTGGGGGTGAAGGCTTTTTGATCGGTATTAATGCTGCAGGCAAACGCGCTCAACGTGCGTTGGCTTACATTTCACCTAAAGTAGGTGGTGTAACTGTTGCCGTTAACTATTCAACAGCTTTTGACTCTGCTAGCACATTAGGTAACAACGGTGTTGCAAGCAGTGGCACATCAACAAACGTTACTGCAACTTTGTTGTCAGCTAACTACGAAGAAGGCCCTTTAGCAGCTGGCGTTGTTTACGCAGCTACAAATAAGACTCCGGCTACTGGCAATGCATCAGAAATGGCGTTGGGTGTTTCTTACAACTTGGGCGTTGCTACAGTTAAGGCTACATACCAAAATCAGACAACTAACGCAGCTACATCTCTGAAAAATAGTGCTATGAGCGTTGGCGCAACTGTTCCTGTTGCTACTGGTATCGTTGCAGTGAGCTATGCTAAGTCAACAATGGATTCAAACTCTACAAACAAGGACGCTTCTGGTTACACAGTTGCATTTTTGCAGCCAATGTCTAAAACGACAACAGCTTATGCTGCTTATAGCGCTATGAACCAAAGCACTGGCGGTACTGGCGTTAGCGTATTGAACAACGTTTGGGGCACTGCTTTTGCTGCAGACAAGTCAAGCGTTATCGCTTTGGGTCTGAACAAGAAGTTCTAATTCTTTGCCGGCCTAGTGTCGGTATTGATGCAGAGTTAAACGGGCACCTTCGGGTGCCCGTTTTTTATTGGGTGATCGCGTAAAACGTATTGACGTTTTACATACGATAGATAAAATGGGGCTATGGACATTGAATATGAATTGCGCGGCATCCGCTTTCGCTGGAATGAGTCCAAAGCCAAGCTCAACATTAAAAATCACGATGTTTCCTTTGAGCAAGCGGCGCAAGTATTTTTTGATCCGCTAGTACAATACCAAGACGCGTCTCGTAATGATGAAATTCGGGATGCTGCAGTAGGGTGTGACTTTCATTTTCGAGCATTGTTTGTCGTGCATCTCGAAATAAACGATGAATTCATCCGTATTATTTCTGCTCGCAAGGCTGAGCCACAAGAAAGGGATAGATATGAAACTTGAAACGATTAAAAAGCGTCTCACCAAAGATCGTCCGATGGTGTCCGTTACTTTGCGTATGCCAGAAGACGTGGTGACGGATTTGAAAAAAATTGCGCCACTCAAAGGATTCGGCGGCTACCAAGGTTTGATGCGCGCCTATGTGGGTAGTGGTTTGCGTGAAGACATGGAGCAACTCGAAGGTAGTGCCGTTGCACAATTGCTCGATAAATTGCGTGAGGAAGGTGTGTCAGAAGAAACCTTAAGTAAAGCAACTTCAGGTATTGTTAAGTTGGCAGCTTAAGCGCTTTCAAATTTTTAGGAGAAGGGACAATGTTGAATTTAGATAGCTTGATTGTGGAATTTGATAAAGGTCTGCGCACCTTGCTGGCGAAGGCCCCAACTGCGCGTCCGTATCCTGATGAGCATGTTGCCGATGCAGCAATGAGTGATGCCGAGAAAAAACATGCGGCGGCGTTAATGCGCATTAATCATACCGGTGAAATTTGCGCTCAGGCTTTGTATCAAGGGCAGGCTATGACAGCACGTGACCCGCTCGTGCAAGAAAAATTAAAGCACGCAGCGTGGGAAGAGACCGAACATTTAGCTTGGACTTCTAAGCGCGTAGATGAGTTGGGTAGCCATTTGAGCTTATTAAATCCACTGTGGTATTCCGGTTCACTTGCACTCGGTGCAGTGGCAGGCTTGGTGGGTGATAAATGGAATTTAGGTTTTTTGGCGGAGACGGAGCGTCAAGTGGGTGCGCATTTGCAAAGCCATCTTGATAGCTTGCCCCCGCAAGATGCCAAGAGCCGCGCCGTGGTGCAGCAGATGTATGTGGATGAAGTGAGCCACGCGGATATGGCGATTGAGCTGGGCGGTGAAGAGTTGCCGCTACCAGTGAAGTTGGCTATGCGGGGAATGTCGGTGGTGATGACGAAAACCGTTTATTGGGTTTAGTTTATGTAGGTCGGTCTTAAGCACGACCTACATAACAGGAGTGCTCTCAACAAGGCTGAGTCACTCCGCTACGATCTCAAAGTCATGCGTGATGTCGGCGGTTTTGCCGAGCATGATAGAAGCAGAGCAGTATTTCTCTGCGGATAGCTTAATTGCGCGTTCAACCTGCTCTGGTTTCAATTCTTTGCCCGTTACGACGAAGTGAAAGTGAATTTTGGTGAAGATTTTCGGGTCTTCGCTCGCACGATCAGCTTGAATTTCCACTACACAGTCGGTTACTTGTTGGCGTGATTTTTTTAGAATGTGAATTACGTCGTAAGTGGTGCAGCCGCCAGTGCCAAGCAGCACCATTTCCATCGGACGCGGGCCTAAGTTACGACCGCCGCCTTCGACTGGGCCATCCATTAGTACGGCATGCCCGCTTTCTGTTTCACCCAAAAATGAAACCTGTTCTACCCATTTGATGCGTGCTTTCATGCGATGTCTCTCCGTAGTTTAGAGTTTAGATTTTAATTGATACCAAGCCATTCCAATCATCTCGTGCATGAAGATTTTGCTGTCATGTAAGGCAGAAGCATTGGGAATGAAGGTGAGTAAGTCAGTTTGATAGCGGGTGGTGTAAGCCGTTGGTGCAGCAATGACGGTGAAGCCTACACTTTCAAAAACCTTTTGGGAGCGGGGCATGTGCCAAGCGTGGGTGACTAGATAAATTTTGCTGATGCCAGACGCTTTAAGGATTTTGAAGCTCATGCGCGCACTTTCTAAAGTGTTGTCGGAGTCTCCTTCAACCCATTGCACGGGTACGTTGAATTCCTGCGTTAGCACTTGCTTCATTTGCTCGCCTTCAGAGAGCGCATTGCCAAGAGGTTTGCCACCGGTTACTAAAATTGGCTTACTTGTTTCGCGATGAAGTTTGGCGGCGTAGCGTAGACGTTGCAGACTAGCGTAGTTGATTGTGTCGCCACCGTATTCGATCGCATGAAAATATGTGCCGCCACCTAACACGACGATGGCATCGGCTTGCTGTTTTTTGAAGTCAATCGACTGCGGCGGGCCCTCTAATTCCTGTAGTAATAAATCAGCGCAATAAGGGGTGGAGAATAGCCACAGTAAGGCAATTGATAGGCTAATCAAGCTGCGTGCGAGGAGCGGGCGCTTACGCCAAAACCATAAGCCAATCACTGCCAAGATCAGTAAATTGAGTGGGGGTAGCAAAAAAGCGCTAATTAAATTAGTGATGAACCAAGACATGAAAATGATCAGAGCGATGATGGGCACGCATCATACTGCATGGAGGTTTTACTTGGTCCCTACCTGAAAAAAATCTCAATTTTGAAAACGAGATTAATAGTTGAGGTAAATCCTGTGGTATATTTCGTTCCAATGGCTGCGCCATTTCGCCTATCAATTTTATTTATTTTAACGGAGAAAACATGGAACACACTCTACCTGCTTTGCCTTACGCAACTGACGCGCTGCAACCGCACATGTCTAAAGAGACATTCGAGTACCACTACGCGAAACACCACCAAACTTATGTAACAAACTTGAATAACCTGATCAAGGGTAACGAGTTTGAGAATGCATCTTTGGAAGATATTGTGAAGAAGTCCTCCGGCGGCATTTACAACAACGCGGCACAAGTTTGGAACCACACTTTCTTCTGGAATTGCATGAAGCCTAATGGCGGCGGCGCTCCTACTGGTGCATTGGCTGACGCGATCAACAAAAAATGGGGTAGCGTTGATGAGTTTAAAAAGGCTTTCCAAACTTCGGCTGTTGGTAACTTCGGTTCTGGTTGGACATGGCTTGTAAAGAAGGCCGACGGTTCTTTGGATATCGTCAACATGGGCGCTGCGGGCACACCTTTGACAACTGGCGATAAAGCTTTGTTGTGCGTGGACGTATGGGAGCATGCTTACTACATCGACTACCGCAACCTGCGCGCTAAGTTTGTTGAGACTTTCCTCGCTAACTTAGTGAATTGGGATTTCGTTGCAAAAAACTTTGCCTAAGTTGAGGTAACTGTTTTGCGAGAATATATCCGTAACTTGCGGAATATATCCGTAACTTAAAGAGATGCACTAATAATATATTCATAACTCGGAGAGCATTTACTAATTCGAAGTTATGGTACTTTGACTGCATCAAGTTAATCACAGTGTCTAATAAAAAGGGAGAGCATGTGCTCTCCCTTTTTATTTATCGAATTTCTATTGTTGAGGTTAGCAATAGTCCTTGCAACTCACGAATAGAGGCCGTAGGGTTGAGGATAAGTTCGACATTAAGCCAGAGCGTCTTGTTGGTGACACTAACTATGGCACCGCCGCCATTCTTGGTTGGCTGGTTGATGAAAAGCACATTGAACCGCATGTGCCCGTGTGGGATAAGTCAGAGCGCACAGACGGCACATTCTCACGGAGTGACTTTGAGTGGAATGAGGATGCCAACGAGTATCGTTGCCCTGAGGGAAAGTTACTGCGAAATGATTGGCGACCTTTTAAAAATCCACGAAATCACATTACAAAAGCTGGGTTGATTCAATATCGTTCACGTCAATCAGACTGCGCAACATGCCCCAAGAAAAACCAATGCTGTCCCAGCAGCGAGATTCGAAAAGTTGCGCGAAGTATTCATGAGAACGCACGAGACGTTGCTCGACAAATTTCCTTGACGCCGGAATATCAACAATCACGGCGAGATCGCAAGAAGGTTGAAATGCTTTTCGCGCACCTCAAGCGAATCTTGAAGCTCGACAAACTTCGATTACGAGGTAAAAGTGGTGCTCAAGATGAGTTTCTACTGGCAGCGACTGCCCAGAATTTGAGGCGAATGGCGAAATGGCTTACACCAGTAGCAGAAGAAGCAGACCTGATGCCAGCATAAAGGCAAAAAGAGGTGCTCGATCTGATGAATTCAGTCTGAAAACCTAGCGAAAATCCAAAAATGACTGAAATGAAAATTCAGCTAGCTGGTAGCGCTAAATTAAAACCGAGTTTTTCAACAGAATAGGCACGAAGTGATCAGCCAGCACCGCGAATAGGATTCCAGATAAGAGTCATTCACTCAGGGAATTTTGAAATGCTCTGAAGCTGCCGGTCACCTATCGTCACTGTCGACCCTTTGCCGTCATAGCCCACTGACTGCTTTACTGCAATTTCATTAGTCGATGACTCAATTGGGATTTGTGAATATCAATACGCTTCTGGCAAGATCGCGGTGTGAATTATGTTGCACATTGTAAAGGAATGCCTTACAGTTCGCGAATGATTGAATCGTACATGCACAAAGGCTTGGAAGAGCTTTTCAAAACTGGCAAGAGCGCCAAGGTGCAGGCATCATTGGTGGGGCGAGTTGTTCGTCGGCTTGATGCTATCAACACCGCTAAAACAGCAGAAGCGTTGAATCTGCCGGGCTTTGACTTCCATCCATTGCAGGGCAAGCCAAAGCGTTACAGTGTTCATGTAAACGGGCCGTGGTGCATCACCTTCGAATGGCAAGGCGAGAATGCGCTACGGGTCAATTTGGAAAATTATCACTAGGAGGCATCATGCGTAAACCAACTCATCCCGGCGCGATTTTGCGCGAAGACGTTCTGCCAAGTGTGGGAATGTCTGTCAGCGCGTTCGCCCGTAGCCTTGGAGTTTCGCGTCAAACTTTGCACGCCGTTCTGTCCGAGCGCAGTGGAATCTCCCCTGAAATGGCTCTTCGATTAGGGGCGTTGCTTGGTAACGGTGCTCAGTTGTGGGTGGATATGCAGTCAAAGCACGACCTCTGGCAGGCTGAAAATAGGCTTCACGATATACTGAATCAAATACACCGCATTACCAGCAGCAACCCAACTCACGCGATGGCGTAGTTAACAAGAGTCAACTTGATGCGCACGCATGTAGGGAGGTTACGATGGTACTGACTGCTTTGGGGGCGGCAGTTTGCCAAGGGGAATGATCACTTCGTGGACTAACCAGTCATACAAGTTTAGTAATATTTTCCATATCGTCAGGCGGCAACCGACCCTTTGCCGTCACCGATGAATGACTGCTTCATGGCAATCCGATTGATGAAAGCTCAATGGCAGCATCGAGGTGGTGAATATTGACGAGCAACCGGTATATTCGTGAGCAATCCAACCTAACTAATTGAATTACTACTGGGGACTCCAAGCTGGATCGAAGATGTCTCCTTGTTGAGGAAATATTTTTTGCTTAACACGACCATCCTTAGATACGGTTGCAATTATTCCGCGACCATTTAACTCTGTCGCAAATAGTATTCGCTCCCCACTGGGTGAAAAACTCGGTTTGCTAGACTTTGTTGATGTCAAAACCTGCGACTTATTTGTAGATAAATCCAACATGGTTAAACGTGAATCACCTTTATCATCAACAGATGTGAAAACAATACTTTTTCCATCGGGACTGTATTTCGGTGACGAGTTTCTTTTACCTTCAGTGGTTAATTTCTCCGCATTGCCTCCGTTGATTGGCATACCGTAAAGCTGCATAGTTCCATCGCGGTCAGAAGCAAATACTAATTTACGACCATCGGGAGAAATTGCCGGGTCAATATCGGCGGCAACACTCTCAGTGATACGCCTAGTCTCAGAACTATCGGTGCGAATTAAATAAATTTGAGAATTGCCCTCATGAGATAAAACGGTGGCGAGCTGTTTTCCATCAGGTAACCATGTTGGAGAAGTGTTACTGACGGGGAATGCCGCTAATAAAAGGCGTCCTTGCGTCAATAAGGATTGGGAATAAACCATCGAGCGCCCTTGCTCAAAGCTCACATAAGCTAAAGAATTCCCATCAGGTGACCATGCTGGCTCTGCAATTGGACGATCTGACTCTTTAATAACCTGTTCACCGTAACCATCGCTATCAGCAACAATTAATCGATGGCGCTCGCCTTGACGGTTAATGTAAGCGATGCGAGAACTAAATGTTCCTTCTACTCCAGTAATTTTCTTGTAAATCAAATCGGAAACTCTATGTGCTATTGCTCTACCATGCTGTTGGCACAGGTGCATACCAGGTATTTGATGACCCCGACGCCAAAAACTTTGGCCATGAAAATCTAAATCCTCTTCAACGCACTTAGGGCAAAAATAGGCTTCGTTGCGAAGCAGACGCATTCCTGACGTCCAAAGTAGAGAAGTGTTTTCTACGCATCCATGCGGTCTGCCAGTAGGTTTGGCGATGATCGCTCGTCTGAGTGGAAGAGACGTATGCTGACTTACAAAAAGTGACAGCTCAATGTTTGAAGCTAGGCTTAGCAATTCCAGACAAGAAACCTCACTTCTTGATTTTCCTGATACGCCTGCCCATATGGCCAACTTTTCCAATAATTCCTTTACGGTGGCTACGCCGTTGATACAAATCAACCTACCCAAGAATCCAAAGTCCAATTCCTCAGGAAAAGGTTTGGGAATAAGCATCAACAACGTTCGTATGTAATGTGAGGGGATGGCTGATGTCACTTCATCCGCCAAACACGCGCTACCAGTTTTCGAGATTTCGATTTCAGTATCAATCGCAGTACCAATGTGTGGCGGCACAGTTGCTGTATGGTATTTGTAAGTATTAGACGTATTTGAAAGGCATGTGGTTTGCATAGTCAAAGTCCTTATCGAATATTTTTATGATCCTTTTGTATTGCGATTTGATAGCGATCAATTGCTGCCATGAAATTCATAAGCGCTTCAGCGTGCTCACTGGTTCCGTCCCAAACATCTTTGACGGCCCTCCAAAGAAGCTCTTCGCTTTCGATGGGGGCCGAGCGCAAATCAGCCAGTTTTGCAAATTTGCAAATCTTCTCTACGTTTGGAGATGTACGTTTGACCTTGCCAGAGAGAATCCGGCTGACTTGGGAGATATGAACTCCTGTAGCCTCGCTAATGCGCTTTAGGCCTATGCTCCTAGACTTAACCGAGGCTTTTAGGGTTTCAAGATGATGTTGGCTAGCGGTATCAAGTGGCACGATGGTAATGGCTCTGAATTTGCATATTTGCAAATATAATTGCAAATATGCAATAATGCAAGTGATCAAATCGAACTAAAACTTAGCATGACTACTTTCTGGAATCGCAGTTATGGTTTTATTATAAAGTTCAAAGCGGATAGAGTAGGATTGTGGGGCGTTGTTACGGATATTAGGTAACCAGAAAAGGTTATTGCAGCCACGAAAGACGCTAAAACCGATGTCGTTAGTTACGGATATATTCTCGCCAAACAGTAACTTGTTTTAGTGGAGGCCGGAGTGATCCGGCCTTTTCATTTGTAAGCAGAAGCCTGCTAAACTTCAAACATGAATATCAAACTACTCCTCCTTAGCCGCTTCCGTTTTGCGATGGAAGCCTTTTCAGACCTGTTGGCACACAAGTGGAAACGCAATTTCTATTTGTATTTGGCCATTGCTTTCACCGTGTTCGCTTTGCTGGACACCGCTTTTTTCCACATTGCGAGTGGTATTCGCACCGTGACGTTTGATGCGATGGTGCGCTATCGCTTAGCGCCGCCCAAGCCTGATTCCGATATTGTGATCGTGGATATTAACGAGGCCAGTCTGTCAGCGATGTCGAAACAATATGGCCGCTGGCCTTGGCCACGTAAGGTGTTGGGTGAGTTTGTCGAACAGGTGGAGAAGCAGCAGCCCAAGGCGGTGATCTTCGACATCATGTTTAGCGATGCTGATGTGTTTAACCCGAAAAGTGATGCAGCGTTTGATGCGAGTATTGCGAAAACGAATAACACGTTTTTCCCGATGTTGTTGTTAGGCGATTCGGATGACAGTTTGCGCCAAGTAAAAATTTCACAAATCCCCGGCGTGTTGCCTGTGGCAGACGAACCACAAGACATGGAAGCTGCGATTAATGTGCTGATGCCGCACTTTAAATCGGTGATTGAGGGTGGGCGTTTGGGTACGCAAAACGTAATTCTTGATTCGGATGGGGTGGTTAGAAATTACCCAATTTATTCAGAAGGTTACGGATTTAAATTGCCTTCTGTTCCGGCGCGTTTGGGGCGTGAATTTGGTTGGCCAGAACCCTCTACTGATCACATTTTATTGAATTGGCGCGGCAAGCCGGGCAGCTATCAATACGTTGGGTTCTCTGATGTGTATCAAGCCACTGCCACAGAGCAACGTCCGAAAGACGAATTTAAAAATAAAATTATTATCATCGGCTCGACGGCGCCCAATTTGCACGATGTGCGTGCGACACCGATGGCAGAAATGCATGCCGGTGTAGAAGTGCTGGCCACGGCGATCGACAACTATAAGAATGGCGATTCGCTACGATTCCCTGAAGGGCGTATTTGGTATTTGTTAATAACCCTCGCCATTATTTGGCTCACGGCTTGGGCGTTTGGTCGCGAAGATGGGCGTGGCAATGTCGATAAGATATTCGGTTTTTCGCAATTTATTTTGATTGGCTTTTCGTTCGCCAGTATCAATTTCAGCAACACCTACATCAACCTAGCGGGCCCAGTGATGTTGGGCATTGCCTATTTCACCTTGGCGCGTTTGTACGCCAGAGCGACGGAAGATGCGCTAGAACAGAATATGGTGAAAGCTGCTGTATCACGTTCTGGAGAGCTGCAAGCGACGTTGCTGTTATTGCGTTTTGACACTAAGCGCAATGTGGTAACCGAGGGTATGTTAGGAAAAATTCGCCTCAGTTTGAAGCGCATTGGTACGGCGCAAAAAAGTGTTGAAGTGATTGTTGGTTCGCAGAAAGGGATGTGGGGTTTGTTCGAAAAAACCATTGCCATTTCCTGGGTGGCCGATGCTGCTGATGAAGACGCTCTGCAGGCCATTAAAGAAGATGTAGATTTGGTGCTGAAAGGTTTGCAGCCATTATTGCGTCGCTCTCTGTTCAATTTGGATGGTGCGGTGAGTCAGGTGCTGCATCAGGGCAAGATTCATGGTGGCGAGCAGGCTGCCGAAGGTTGGCGTTCACTGTTCGCAGAAGCGTTGCTGAAGTGGCAAGCCAAGCAAGAGTGATTGTTTAGGGCGCGTTATCCAGTCGTAGCAAGTTGTAGCGCGCCTTGTAGTTATCCGGTTCAAGTTCTAGCGATATTTCAAATTCACGCCTTGCCTCTGCGGGGCGCTCAGCCAACATATACGCGTAACCCAAATTATTGTGCACGCGCGCTTTGTGTGGAGACATCTTTATAGTGTCTTCCCACAGAGAAACTTCTGTGCGGTAGGTTTGGTTACGCAACACGGTGAGGCTGATCAAAATCAGTAATAAAGTGATTACCGTAATTCGAAAACTGCGAGCGTTTAACCAAAAGTTAAGTTCGATGCTTAAGGCTAATAACAGTGGCCAGCCAGCGAGATACATTTGCCGTTCATTCGCCACATCAAGCCGTGGTAACAAAAGATAAAGCGGAAATAAATGCAGTATTGCCCAGGCGATTGCGAAGCTCAGCCAAGGCCGTGCGCGCCAGCTCCGTAACATGAGTGTGCAGAGTGCCCCGAAAAAAATTAGCGCAGGCAGGTTGCCGGTCAAGTCGTGTTGTAAGGCAAGGTCGGGATCGATATTTAGCCAAAGTGGGAGCAGCCATTGTTTGATTAGATAAGCGAAAGCGATGAGTTGAGTGGCGAGGTTGCCCTCTAGACTATTGAGCGCCGCACTGCGCTGCATTTCTTCAAAATAGTGGTTGTTTGCCACAAAGAAAATGATGCTGAGTAAAAATAGTGGCAAACAAC
>Ga0194062_1000944_pt1 | contig 12192 bp, 3 predicted proteins | sample SepL2225m_MetaG_FD_155481 | JGI IMG/M metagenome (GOLD analysis project Ga0194062, IMG submission 155481) | Anoxic zone freshwater microbial communities from boreal shield lake in IISD Experimental Lakes Area, Ontario, Canada - Sep2016-L224-25m | ecosystem: Environmental > Aquatic > Freshwater >... | reverse complement strand
TGCGGAGTCCAAAAGGCTGGACAGGCCCTAAAGAAGTAGACGGACATAAAGTGGAAGGCTTTTGGCGTGCTCATCAAGTGCCTTTAACAAACGTGAAACAAAATCCAGCTCACCTGAAAATGCTGGAAGACTGGTTGCGGAGTTATAAACCGGAAGAACTCTTCGATGAGAAAGGTCGGTTAATTCCCGAGCTTAAACTGTTAGCGCCTAAAGGACATCGGCGGATGAGCGCAAATCCCAGTGCTAATGGCGGTTTACTGCGTAAAGCTTTACGGATGCCTGATTTTAAGGATTATGCCTTAGCGCTGGAAGGGCCGGGTAAAGTGAGTGCCGAAAATACGCCACCGTTGGGACAGTTCTTACGGGATATTATGCGTTCGAATATGCATAATTTTAGGGTCTTCGGACCGGATGAAAATAGCTCTAACAAGTTAGATAGCATTTATGAGGTCAGCAAGAAAACCTGGATGGCCGAGTCGTTTGTTGAAGATGCGGATGGCGGTGAGTTGTCACCTTTTGGGCGGGTGATGGAGATGTTGTCCGAGCATACCCTCGAAGGTTGGTTGGAAGGCTATTTATTGACCGGTCGGCATGGTTTCTTTTCTACTTATGAAGCGTTTGTGCATGTTATCGACTCTATGTTTAATCAGCATGCGAAATGGCTAGCGATGGCTAAAGCTGTCCCTTGGCGTGCTTCCGTTTCTTCGCTTAATCTGTTGATTACTTCGACTGTTTGGCGTCAGGATCACAATGGTTTTACGCATCAAGACCCTGGCTTTCTTGATCTTGTGGTGAATAAGAGTCCTTCTGTGACTCGTATTTATCTGCCGCCCGATGTGAATTGCTTGTTATCAGTTGCTGACCATTGCCTTAAAAGTACAGATAATATCAATGTGATTGTTTGCGACAAACAGAAGCATCTACAATACCTTGATATGGACTCAGCCATTAAGCACTGTATAAAAGGGATTAGTATCTGGGAATGGGCGAGTAACGATGCAGGCTTTGAGCCTGATTTAGTGATGGCGAGTGCCGGTGATATTCCGACAAAAGAAGCGCTAGCTGCAACCGTATTGTTACGTGAAAACTTTCCGACGCTTAAAATTCGCTTTATTAATGTCGTCGATCTTTATAAGCTAGTGCCCAGTAGTGAACATCCGCATGGGCTTTCGGATCGTGATTTTGACAGCTTGTTTACCTTGGATAAACCGGTTATTTTCAATTTCCATGGCTATCCCTGGCTCATTCATCGTTTGGCTTATCGTCGTAATAACCACAAGAATCTGCATGTCCGTGGTTATAAAGAAAAAGGCAGCATTAATACGCCTTTAGAGTTGGCTATTCAAAATGAAACGGATCGCTTTAGTCTGGCGATTGATGCCATTGATCGTATTCCGTCGCTACAGGTTGCTGGCGCTCACGTTAAAGAAAAGCTCCGTAATCAGCAAATTGAATGTCAGAATTACGCTTACGAACACGGCATCGATAGGCCCGAAGATGATCACTGGGAATGGCCTTATTAAGCGACCATTAAGGTATTATTGAGAAGTTGTAACTGTAAGCTCTCCTTGGTTTATGAGAGCTTACAGGCACTTGGGCAACTCGCAATAAATAAAATAGTTAAACAGGAGTGCAATAGCTTCAGCTATTGCCTGTAAAAACAGCTAAAGCTATTTTACTCCAATATAAACGGCGTATTATTATTGCGTCTTACCTTGACGTTCACAGAAAGATAATCAGGTTTATGAATAGTTATTTGCTGGTGGTTAACGCAGGTTCTTCAAGCATCAAGTTTACCGTTTACTCGGTAGATTATTTATCAGATCAACAAATGGTCGAGGCTACCGGGCAAATTGAGGGTATTAACACTCAGTTAAATGTTGTAGTAAAAAATGTAGAGGGTTCAGTGCTCGCTACGCCTGACCTATCAGCATCCGGTGCGCATGATCATAAAGCGGCTATTGATTTGATGATGGGGTGGTTACAGGATTATTTTGCGAAGGGAACATTGCTCGCAGTGGGGCATCGTGTTGTGCATGGTGGACCGCATCATTTTGCGCCTGTGTTAATTGATGAAAATGTGCTCCTTGAATTGGAAAAGCTTATTCCCTTAGCGCCACTTCATCAACCACATAATCTTGCCATTATACGTGAGCTTCTGAACATAATGCCTTCATTACCGCAAGTGGCGTGTTTTGATACGGCTTTTCATCGGACACAACCGGCTGTTGCGCAAGGTTTCGCGATACCTCGGCAGTTGACTGATGAGGGTATCCGTCGGTACGGATTTCATGGTTTGTCTTATGAATATATAGTCTCTATTTTGCCTGAGTTTCAGTCATCTCTTGCCAGTGCAAGGATTATCATTGCTCACTTAGGGAGTGGAGCTAGTTTATGTGCAGTTTATAACGGACTCAGCGTGGCAACAACGATGGGGTTTTCGCCATTAGATGGTTTGGTAATGGGAACGCGCTGTGGCAGTATTGATCCAGGTATGTTGTTGTATCTGATGGAATATCACCATCTGGATGTCCGCGCCTTAGAGCAGTTGCTCTATCATGAATCGGGGTTATTGGGCGTTTCAGGCATCTCAAGTGATATACGTCAGTTGCTTGCCAGTCAAGATCCTCAGGCAGAAGAGGCGATTGCTTTATTTGTGTATCGTATTGGACGTGAAATAGGCTCGCTGACCGCTGCTTTGGGGGGGCTGGATGCGCTGGTATTTACGGGGGGTATTGGTGAGAACTCTGCCGTTATTCGTGCGAGAATTTGTAATCAGGCCGCCTGGCTGGGTTTAGAGCTGGATGCTTCGGCTAATGAATTGGGAGATACGTGTATCTCAACAGCGGGTTCAAAAGTGTCTGCCTGGGTAATCGCGACCGATGAAAATCAAATGATTGCTCGTCATACGTTGGACCTGATATTCATCTAAGAACCCGTTAATGATCTTTCGGCAACCCATTTTTCCGCTAGTATTATGGATTGTTTTAAACAAGATTAATGCGACTAGTCAGGAATTAATCATTTTGACATAAAGTTTATTTATGATTGCAACTCAGAATAGATAAAGGAAATTTACAGAAAGCTGAGGCTATGTTAAACATTTTTACTGTTAACAATGCAGCATTGTCTATTTGAAGATTAAATATATGCTTTTATGGCATGCTTGGACCTTCATATATAAACCTTACGAGACTAGACCACTATGAGCATTGATCAAGTTGATCATCAAAATTTACGCCCTCTGGAAGTTATCTTTAAGGAGCATCTCGATAACACCCTTGAATGCGGTAAGGCTCTTAACGAGCTTTTCTTGAATCTTGTGGACCCGGATCATTATATTTCGAAGGTTAAAAACCTGGAAGAAATAGGCGATAAACTGACAGCGGAAGCCTATAGCAGTCTAGAATTGCTTACTTACTCCGAATATATTTATATCACCGAGCAATTAACTAAACGCCTGGATGATATCGTCGATGGAATGAATGACACGGCTAGACTGATTGATATCTGTCATCCAAGGCAGATCGAGAATGCCGCTTATGAGATTCTAGCAACACTCGTATCAATGATTGAAACACTGCAGATTGAGATAGCACACTATCCAGACATTGAGTTGGCAAGTATAAAGCTGTGTACTAAAACACTTAAAAAGCATGAAGAAAATGCGGACTTGATCTATCATGAATGGCGGAAGAAACAGCGAAGAGTGCTGGTGCTTTCATTGATCGAAGAAAATAACTGGACTGAGATTTTAGGCGTATTGGAGCAAATAACGGATGATGCTTATCATGCAGGGCTCTTGCTAGAGCGAATTGTCAAGTTTCGCCAAAAATAAGGCATTATTCCCGTTGATAAGGCTAAGTTAAGAATGAGTATTGATAGTTTCCCATTACGTATTGTCGAACTGATCAATACTCAGAATGGAGCTTCACTGGGTCGCCGTGGTATTGGGAAGTGTGTTGCCAGGGGCGTTTACCGGTTTGGACAACATCCCTTAGCGAATACCCAAGTCATTGTATTGGATGATCCCGATCATGGGGTTTCAATGACAGCACAAGCTTGTGAAAACGCACTCAAGCTAATGTACACCCGTTTCAAGGATGATCCAATAGTTAAGGGCATCTATGAAAAGTTGGCTGGGCGTGAGTTTGCTATCAACTTTATCGAAGCTCACGAGTCCTTGCTAGACATAGATGCTACGGGTGCAATCATTTCAATTGCCTGCGACGTGGCAATACGGCTAGCCAAGACAAATGAGCAGCAGGGATTCGAATACTTGCTGCTATTGGGACACTGTCATCTTTTTTTGCTTTGGCAGGGTTTATACAAGCGCCAGGCATTAGCCAAAGTAGCTGATCTCTACAGTTCATTTTCAAAACCTGAAAGAGACATCTTACATGCGATGCTGGAGGGTCCTTTGCTGGATAGTGGCAACCCGTTTTCAATTTTCCTTAAGCGGGTAGCCTTAGAATCAACTGACGTTATTAAAACGCATGATCAAAAGGTATTGCAAGATCACCATATCACCTGGCTCCTGGGGCAGGATAGGGTAGATTTACCTTATCAGCGACAGGTAGCTATAGATATCCTGAAAGGAGATACAGACCCGGACGAACAGCGTTCACAGCTTTACAGTGTGCTACGAACCTATGATAGAGCGCTAGAAGGTCGTAATATTGAGCGTATTTCCACCGAAGTTCACGAAGCCCGTCAACAATTGATTTTTGGGCGCATGAGTCGTGCTTTTCATAATCAGGCAACGCTTTTCGCCAATGCGGTCTTGCTGAAGCCCAATTTAACCTGGCGTGAATTGGCTGCTGAGTTGTCCTTGCTGGTGGAAACAATTCCGGCTTTGTTACCCAGTACGGGTGCGTTAAAGTTGCTATTGACTAGCGCCGAGGAAGTGCCATTAACAACGCTTGAAGGTGCTTGTGAACGGTTCGAGGATGCAGTTCTCGAAGAACAAAAAAGAGCTTTATCGAATGCTATTGCTTCTTCTCGTGCACAGATGGAGGATTGCAACGATCCTTTGGTGGGACAATTAAAGCCGGTTGTCACGCACGATGCGGTAATGACTTTGACGAGCAAATGCTTACACCTGATAGAAGTTATTCGTCAGGCGTTTTTGAGCTCTGCTAAACGACATGCCGCTTATGTGGTGATCAGTCAACGACCTTCACCTACCGGGTCACATTTACTGATCAAGACCAATGAATTTCAGGACCCTTATTTAGGGAAGGCGGAAAATTTACGAAAGCTGGTTCGACTTGCTGGAGAGCGAATCTACTGCAGTCCAGACTACGGCTGGCTCGAAGTGGCCGATCACTGGATCGAAGCCATTCCTCTTTTTATTAAAGAGGAAATATGGGTGCATGAGGGTCAGGAAACGACTCGCACAGTCATCGACATTTCCAGTATGGAAGTGTCTTTTCGTGAGGAAATGGCGGATTTGTGGGCACGCAATATTCAGCACGTGCTGCAAAGTGAGTTGTTGTGTTTAGCCAGGGAATACGTGTCAGCAGGGAAATTTCCTGATCTTGACGAAGAGGTTCAGCTTCAGCGGTTACGGGAGGAATTCGACTCAGGAGAAATAGCTGCCCTAGGTATTTGGTTTAGTGAAATTTATCGCGAACAGCTTGATCAAATCCAAAAGTTGATTGAGGCCGAGGAGCTTTGTCATTTTGATGCCCTGCGGAAAATTCTGTTAGCTAGCGAAAGCCTGCAGCAGCTTGAAGAACATTATCGAGCAACAGCATCCTGGACAACTTCCGTAAGGCAGATGCTGCAAACAAACGGTTTTAATAAAAACTTTGACGAACAACTCGCTCACTTTAAACATCATGCTTTGAAGCCACGGCGTGTATTTCCAACGTTACATGTTCTGACCACCCAGTCAGCCGGCATGACCGAAGGATATATTCGTACTTGGCTTGAAGAGTCCATGGCACTCTTTAATATTGCCGAAGACTTGGGCTTGCATGAAGAAATCGCAGAACGCGAAGCTTTTTTTACTTCCCGCTTAGTCAGCTTGGGCAAGAAGATAATCTTCGAACTGGGAGCCTGGATAGAAGTCGATGAATTGTGTGTCAATGAGCAGCTATCGCAGTCAGCCGCCATATTGAGGCTCATCAACAGAAATCGCGTCATTCAGGATGAGTTGGCTTGTCTGGGGATGCTGATTGAATTCGACGAGATTAAGCAGGGCCGACGACTGGCTGATGAATGCAAAGATATCAAAGCGGTCGAGGACTGTCTGAGTCAGCATTCCGAAGCATTGCAAGATACCGCATTAATGCTTGTTATTTCACGCAACCACGAGGTACTAAGCCGTCAGATAAATGAAGCGGAGAGCGATAATTCGGAGCAAAATCACCATGAATCTTTGCGCCGTATAGTTTTGGAAGACGAATACTACCGTCAGGATTTACAGGCCTCTATGCGCTTCGCTGCCCGTCGCCGTGTCCTGGATGATTTAAATAAGGAACATCCACAACTTCATCTAATTGAGTATTGTGAAACCTATTTGCGACGATTTCAACAACTGCGTAAGACGACGGCACGCAAAGAGGTCATTGCAGAAAAAGGTTTGAATCACCTGACCCTCAATCCACTCTATTATTTTAAGGCAACCGGTGGTGGTAAGCGATACCATCTTATTTATACACCCAGCCGGGTAGATTTAGGACAACGTGAACGTGAGTCGGTAGAAACCTGGTCACAATGGATCGGTGGTGCTGACCGAGCGGCCATTCAGGCAGGGCGACAAATATACAGTCTGATTAACAAAGACGTTCGTATTTTTGAAAGTCTCACCGAACCCGAGATTTTAAAGACAGGTGAAAATGCGTCGATGGCATCCCATTACGCTTTTTCTAACGCGCTTAGCATGATGATTACTGCGTCTGCACACGGTGATTTTGAGGTGATGGCCGATCTCATGAATCGACGTTTTGATCGACACATACATCCAGCCGGTGAAGGTTATGGTGGCTATTGTGTTCCCAAGGACGGCCTCTTCTTAGAGTTTGTGCTTACTTTGAATAGAGCAGAAAAATTACGCCAGATTGGCTTGCCTGAAGCTTATCATCACAATGTCATCTTACTGGCTAATCATTTACTCGATCATAAGTCGGAGTTTGTCAGTCAATTAGAATGGGAAGCATGGGCAGCCAACCAATTGCAACAACAGGATTGTCTGAAACCCTATTTTTCAATGAACCGTGGTGTTCAGGTGTTTCAGATCACCCGTATCGCGCATGTGCTGGATAATCTGGGTAAACCGGAGTTGCGTAGCTCGTATAAGGTTGCATCTTCTCTGGCTGCTGGTTGGGGGTTACATAAGATGGTGACGGGGGGCGAACAGGTTAATCGCTTTATGCCATTTTTTAAGGCTTGGCTCATTCGTCAGTCGATCGCTGAAGCGGCCAGGCGACACCCACAATTACCTATTACCGTTGAAAATTCGGTCGTCGTGCTGACTGCCGAATATAAACCAGATACTCAAGATGCCCGATTTGCTACGGGGCTTCGTAAGTTCGAGATTCTTGCAGGCACAGCGAGCCATTTACTCAATGCGCTTGATAGGGATGGCCGGATTATTGCGGTATTGATGCATGAGGGGTATCAGGCGTTACAAGAGCAGGGTTGGGAAGGTCGAATGCGTGAAATGTTGGCAATTGATACAGAAGACAATCTCGTAGATGGGCAACTATACAACTTGTTCCCGGTTACCCAGCCGCCTGCAGAAATTCGCATGGTATCTCCGACCGGATTGTCCACTCAGGATTTGTTGAGTTATACCAGTGACACCCAACTTGAAATCATTGCCGATGAGACTCGAAAGGAACTACTGGCTTTAGGAGTGACGGCCAAAGAAATCGAAGCTAACCTGAGAACCTGGGGTACCCGGCTTAGTCAATGGAGCTATCGAGTCGGACATGAATCACCGATCAAGATTGATCTGGAGGAGCGGTTTAAAGGTCGTATCCATGTGCTTGCTTTGGCGACCTTAGGGCCTGAACGCCAATATGAGTATGCCTTAAAAGGTGCAGATGTTATTGATACCGGCATTCCACACCGTAGCCTTCTCGATCTTTTGGCTGATCCTGCTCATCTATGCAGGTTGATGCTAGAGAATAATCCCAATAGCGCTTTAGTCATTGTAGATGGAGCGGCTGGAGCCAGACATCGGGCCATGAACAGGGGTGATGTGATGCTCTGGTTTGCCGCTGGGGAGCGTTTAGGTCGAGAGACTGTTTACATGAGTGTAGGTTTGGGGCAGGAAACGGTCGAAGCCTGGAGGGTGGATATGCGGCGTCGACGTCGCAGAGCCGAGTTGCTTTTGAAAAGCTTAACTGACCAGGACTCTATACTTGCCCAGCAGGTTTATGAACGTATTCTCAGCGAGATAAATCTTGACCACGAAATTGAGTCGGCCTTGTCTGAAACGGATAAGCTGGTTCGGTTTGACCGAGACAATGAGCGAGATCGATTACTCTCTGAAACCTTGAGTCATATTGGCAGCGGAATCCTGCTAAAAGACTTAAGCTTTATTGATTTTTTGGCTTTGGGTGGGCTTTATATATTGGTCGGTGCAACAGAGGAATATGTTCGTGCCGCAGAGGAATCCTTCATCAAGGGTATTGCCTTTTTGGGAGGAAATGCCTGTCAGAGCGATCGACAACGTGTTTCTGTATTCTTACCTTCAATTAAACGGGCGCCTGTTACTGAGTTTCGTCAGGAAAAAGGCGTCGAAAGCTCAAATAAAGCTATGGAGGACAGGCCGACGGTAGCTTTGGAAACCCGACGACACTTGGCAACGCGCATTGCAAAAGCTCGTGCGCTTAATCTACGGCAAGCCGCATTCATCAGCATACAAAGTAACACTGATGGTTTCTTAAATAACTACAGAATGGCCATTGATGTTCTAGGGTCGGGCAATCAGCCTGTTACTGATGAAGTATTCGGAGCTTTTCTTGGGTATACCCGAAATGCCTTGCTAGCTCTGGCTGAAGAGTTCAGAAACGAAGCGCATCCAGAGGAATCCCTGAGACTGTTTTTACGACTGGATCAACTGTTAACGGGACGACAAACCGATGAGAAGGTTTATCAATCGATTGCTGGGGGCTACGAAGATATCGGTGACTTTGGGCGTATGGCGCAAGGAATTCGTGAGCGTGGCCTGCAAGGAAAAATCAATGCCGAAGCGGTGGAGTACGGGCTGGTTTGCGTTGCCCAAGGTGCCGAATTGTTTTACATCATTCTAGCGATCGAGAGTACCCTGGAATTCACTCGCGAGGTGCCTTCTACAATGGATGCCCTGTTGTTATGGCGAGCATTATCCAGCTTCTTCTCAATGACTATAAACGATCATAGTTATGAATATCGCCCTTGGGTTTATAGTCGCGGTACTGGATATGCAGATTATAAGGGAGAGAAAATGTACAGGCTCGCAGTGGAACGCCATCAGTGGCTATACGGCTACTTGCGATTCATCGTTACCTGTTATTCCGAGCTTAGAGAGTTGCCTGTTCAAGAGCAGGACTTGCTGTTAGGCAATTATCTGAATACCAATGAAGTTGAAGCTATTGGTGCAGAGGCTGATGGACATGCGGAAAAGATTTGGCGTTCTTATGGACAGTTACGGGAATTGGCTTTTATCCGTAATGATGGATTTGTGATTCCAGATGTGTTTGCAGAATTCGATCCAGACCTGATCTACGATCTATCAAGGGTCAATCATATCTTTGCTGTTCCTGTAGGTCGGACCCATTTTTCTCGTGCACTGTGCGAAGGTCCAAGTTTGACCAGAGAATTGGCGGAAGAAGGCCGACGTGGGTGCAATTTAATCATTACCCGTAAAATCGATATCGTTGATGATCCACACTACACTCGTTCAGTGGCATATATTAGCAGTGGCCATTTTTATGTGGAACCGTCAGCTTACGAAGATGCACTTGTGGTACATAAGGGCTACTCCAGGCAGGAAGCTGCCCAACATTTGGCTAGCCGATTGCATCCTAAAGGCATACGCATAGCGGCAAAGTTTACTCGCCCAATCCTGGCGGCATTAGTTTATCCTTTTCATGGTGATCCGATTTATAACACGGGTAAACTGGAGGCTTGTGGATTACCTTTCACGGTGCAATCACTGTTCCATACCTGGACAACATACGATAAAGCGAAATACCGGGACATTTTTCGTGACAGCGGTGTGAATATGCCCGATGAGATCGATTGGTTGAGCGAATATACCGCCTTATCAACTGAAAAGTCGGAAATCAAAGACGCTATTCTGAACGGATTAGCGGATACTGATTATCCGGGTCTACTCACTTTTGCCCGTCGCAATCCTTTGGTCATGATCAAGGATGCAGCTGAATCCGGGGGGCGCAATGCTCAAGCGTTTAAGCTAGGCAGGGCAGATGGGAGTCTTGATTCAACGCAACTACAATTGGCCGTCGAATTTATTTATCAGATTTCGCTGAAGCATCATGTTTGTATACAGGAGGTTATTCTCAGTTCGCCAGAACATTGGGCAACCGAGGAATTTATGCGCAATTTTGTCTATCGACAAATCACCGAATGGGGTAATGCGGTAAACCGTCAACGCCAACCGTACACCCCTATCTTTGGTTCGCATCGCATCATCCTTTCTACGGATAATCCGAATGAGGTTGATCTCGAAAAGAAATGGCATATCTCCCATTGGATTACGCTTAACAGCAAACAGTTAATCACTAATGTGGGCAGAGGCGGCACTCTCGAACAGTTACAGCCGGAAACTATTCGTCCTGAGTACCAGCAGGCTATTATTAGAAAGTTAGCTGATGCCGGGCGGCTTGTTATGGAAGCCTTATCTCGGTATGAGGCGAAAAGTGCAGCCCAATATACCGTTGAAACCGGGCGACAAGTGGGTGCCGACCTGATGGGTGTTTCCTATGGTATGCCACGTTATTTAATGCTGGATTTTCTTATTGCCCCCGTATTTGATCGAGAAGGCATATTGGTTGAAACTCAACCGATCTTTGATGAGTTCGGCAATCGGACAGGTTCCCGTTTTATGCTGCAACAGGGGGCTATGCTTATTTCAGGAACTATTGTCGATTGGCGGGTTGTGCTCATCGAACCCAATATCGGGGTGGGCTTATGGGATCGAGTGGCTTTGCGAGAACAGCATCATGAGCTTGAGCGAGCACGTGCAGAAGGCGATAATCCGAACTGGGATCGTATTGGCGATAACGCACGTATCGTGCTGAGAGATTTAAATCGTGCCGGTGAAGCTTATCTGAATCAGCTATATACCAAAAATGCCTTTATTCCCTGATTGCAATCATGTGGTTAGTGCCTATTGCCGGACATTGGACAGTCTTGGAATGGCTGCCAATTCTCTTCTAACTCAAGATGAGGTCAGTGTTTTTTTAAAATACCTCTTGTTGGAAGGGCTGGATCAAGACGAAATAAACTATTGGCGGATACGTCGATCATCTGATTCGTGCGCAGCTCTGATACAGCGTATAGAAGGGATTTTAATAGATATAGAGGCAGCCAAAAAGGAATTAAAGACTGTGCCGGGCATTGCATGGGATACATTTCACCTTGCCTCCTCACTTTACCGGCATCGGATTATCGAACTTGCAATGGAGGCGGTGTTAAGTGAACCTTTGGCACCGGAGATTTGTATTAAATTTTCTTATCTACCTCAGCATGAGTTGTCGGTTACGCTGCAAGGAGAGTGGAATCACGCAATCATTTTCTCATCAGCGCTTTTCTTTACCCATGAGTTTTATCCCTTGGTCATTGATGCTTTTGTACATGATTCCGAAAACTTTGGACGCCCACGCATTAATGTTCTGGGAGCCAATATGGATTGGCTTAATGAAGATGGAACACTTAAACGGATTATTTACCTGGATTTCACGACGGGTCGGTTTATAGAAACGGATCTGGAATTGTATGTGCGAGCCGATAGTGCTCAATTTCTATGTCTGGGCGATCAAGAGATAAATAAACATGCGCTTCTTTCGCAGCGTTTCAATTGTAAGCAGGTGAATCCATTAGGAGTTTCCCTGCTTGCGGATAATAAAGCGGTTACTTTGTCTGGCTGGTCAGCTTTAGGCCTGACCATACCGGCTTATCAAGAAGTTAAAGCTGGAGAGCTGGATACGGCCATGCGATTTCTGGATAGTT
>Ga0194062_1000942_pt1 | contig 12200 bp, 8 predicted proteins | sample SepL2225m_MetaG_FD_155481 | JGI IMG/M metagenome (GOLD analysis project Ga0194062, IMG submission 155481) | Anoxic zone freshwater microbial communities from boreal shield lake in IISD Experimental Lakes Area, Ontario, Canada - Sep2016-L224-25m | ecosystem: Environmental > Aquatic > Freshwater >... | reverse complement strand
GCGGATGGACTCCAGCATGATACCGGGCGCATCTTGGGCGCAATTCAACGGCAACGTGATGGGATCAAGATAAACGCGATCGGTCGCGATGCCAACTTCCATGGCGGCGGCCAGAACGCGCATGCCAATTTCAACTTTGGCATCCGCCGTGGACGCGACACCGTTCTCATCAATGGCGAGACCGATGATGCTGGCATTGAACTCCTTGGCCAGATTCATGAAGGCCACCAGTTTTTCAGCGTGTCCCGTGGTAGAATTGATCATTCCTGTACCCTTGCGGCAGGCGGCATCCAAACCGACGCGCATGATATCCAGACTGGGGGTATCAATCGCCAGGCACATATCCGTCACTTCGCGGGTGGTTTCAACCAGCCATTTCATGACAGCAGGACGCTCGGCCTTCGGGACGCGAGTTCCCACATTGACATCCAGGGCATTGGCTCCGCAGACAATCTGCTGCTCAGCCATGGCGCGAACAGGCTGGGGATCCTTGGCCAGGATGGCATCCCCGATCGATGTGAACATTCCGTTAATCCGTTCTCCAATTACAAACATAAGATTTCTCCTTTTTAATTACTTAACCATGAGTTCGTTGATCGTCTTCTTCACCGCGGCCACTGCAGCCGGGTGACGCATCACCAGAATATCGCTGCCGGCCTGCAACAGAGATGACGCCGTCGCCACTTCCCAGTAGATTCCCCGTGTCGCCTCATCTCCCCAAGCCGGGGCTTCCTGCAGGCTCGCCCGAGCCTCCTTGGTGCGCCACGCTTCCTGACCCACCATACAAATGATCGGCAATGACATGATCTTGTCACCACCAAGGGCGGCCAACCGCCCGCGCTCCTGAATGGATTGGGAGTATTCAAGCCCGTACCCCAACGCACCGGTTGTCGGATACATCACGATCCGGTTGAGCGGAAGACCCATCTCAGAAACCAGAATGTTGATCTGCTTGGCGATGTTGATGTCGATGGGACTCAGTCCGATGATGGTATGCCCATCCGCCAGACAGGACGCCACCAGGGTCTTGTAATTGTCTTCCTTCACAGCGCCGATCAAGCACCGCTCACCCGCCGCCGCCTGACTGCACCGGGGCAATACTTCATTGTCCTTTTCGTCATGATCGCTTCCCCAGATGATCAGCGGCACACCAACGGCCTTCAGTACGGACTTGACTACCTCGGCCGCCTGCGCCGGCGAGGCATCGCCAAAATCGGGATGGGTGCCAGCCAACCGAAGGCAGAGCAACTCGGCACCGAACTCCTCGACACACTTCTTGGCCCAATCGGCGGGGGACTTCAACACGGGGCCGAAGACATCCACCAGCGGCTGTGCCCAGTCATCCGGCTCACGATCCCATATTTCCATAGCGACCACAGGAGCGCGTGGGGTCGGGCCCTCAAAGTTCATGAATGGCAGTGCCGCGGCACCGCCGATCGTGATTACAGAGGTCCGGGTTCCCCCATCCGCCTTGGTGGCCCCGATGGTTAGCTCATTGATCGTTCCTGTCCATTTCTCTCTGGCATCATCCATGACACTCATCTTGTGCTCCTTTCTAAAATCCTTAAGACCAAACCATCCACAGCCACCACGGCCGGGGAGTTAACCGGCAGATCGTTTACCGACTGCCCCCTCACATCGTATTCGGCGACGACCGGATCCACCGGAATTGCCGCCAACTGTTCCAAGCCTGTCTGCGCGAACTGCGCCGCCAACTCGGGCGACACCGGCCCCTCGCACTGGTTCAACACCAAATAGCACTCGCCAATGGCGAGATTCAGCGACTTCACCAGTTCCACAATGCGCAACGCGGTGCGGGCACCGATCACCGTGGGCGGACACACCACAAGCATCACATCCACATGGCCGTCGGTGCGCCGGCTCAAATGCTCCATCCCGGCCTCATTATCGATGACAACGGCCTTGTAATCCCGGCTGATCCGCCCCAAGTACTCGCGCAACAGGTTATTGATGAAGCAGTAGCAATCCGGCCCTTCCTGCCGTCCCATCTCCAACAAATCCAACCCGGTTGCCTCGACCAGCGATTCGTTGATCTGGCGCTCGATCCACTCGTTTTTGGAAATCCCTGCGGGCTTGGCATCCGGCTTGGCTCGCAATTCCTCCCGAACCGACCCGATCGTCCGTTCCACATTCAAGCCGATCTTGTCCGCCAGGCAACTGTTCGGATCCGCATCAACCGCCAGGATAGGTTTAATGTTATGGGCCAGAAGACTACGGCACAGCAGGGCGGATAAGGTCGTCTTGCCTGTCCCACCCTTGCCGGCCAGTGCGATTCGTAAACTCATCCGGTCACCCCGATTTCCGCTTCTTTTTGAACCCCGCTCATCAGCGAGGGGAATTTTTCGATATTGGTATGAGGCAGGAACAGGCACGAACTGTACTCATTCATGTACTTGTGACTGGTACTCAACTCCATGTACGTCATGGCGCCAGCAATCTGTTCCTGAATATTGATCAGAGCCTCCTGCGAGAACAGCGCCATCTTGGCTCCCTGCACAGACCCGTTCCCGATGTATTTGAACTTGGCGGGATCCAGATCGGGCAGTAATCCGATACGAACACCCTGATCGATCCTCAGATAGTTCCCAAATCCGCCCGCGATATAGACATGCTTCAGATCATCGAATGTCATACCCACATGATCCAGAAGGCTCTCCGTGGCCATGTAGATCGAGCCCTTGCTATGGATAAGATTGTTGATGTCGGCTTCGGTCAGCACCAAGTCACGACCCAGCGCAGTCTCACGACCCGTAAACAGAACAAATTCCAATCCTCCTGATTCGCCTTCCCGCAGCCGGGATCCACAGGCCGCCCGATCATATCGGCCACGCCGGTCGATACAACCGGCCTTGAGCAGCTCGGCCACCGAATCGATCAAGCCGGATCCGCAAAGCCCCAGCGGTTTTCCGCCACCAACGACATTACACGAAAGGACATCCCCATTCTTTCCCAGTTTAATGCGCTCGATCGCACCGTTCGTAGCGCGCATGCCGCAGGTGATGCCGCCTCCTTCGAATGACGGTCCCGCCGAGGCAGAGCAGCACACAAGCCAATCCTTATTGCCCAGCACAAGTTCCCCGTTCGTACCCATGTCGATCAGGAGCGAAAGATCCTCGGACTGCATCATCCCGCTCACCAGAACATCGGCAACCACATCACCCCCGACATAACTGGCGACTGAGGGAAGCGTGGACAGCAGACCGCGCGGGTTGATCTTGATCCCCACCTCGGCGGCGCGGATCGTAGGCGGACTGCAAGCAGCGGGAATATACGGATCCTTACGGATGTTGCCCGGTGTCATCGCGCACAACAGATGGATCATCGTGGTATTCCCGGCGCACACAACGATGGACACATCGTGCAATTTCACACGGGCCTCCACCACCAGCCCGGCGATCAGGTCATTGATATCGTTCACAACCAGGTCGCGCAACTGAGTCAGGCGCTCTGGCGTGGAGGCGTACATAATGCGGGAAATCACATCATCGCCATAGGAAATCTGCGAGTTGTACTTGGCCTTGGTCGCCAAAGTCTTGGACGTACTGATGTCAACCAGATGGGCCACCACGGTGGTGGTCCCCAAGTCCAGGGCCACGCCAAAATTGCTCGCCGCTGTGTTCCCTGGCTCCACATCAACCACTTCCATGGTCTGCCCGCGGCGCCCCAGCATGACCGTGACCTTCCAATCGTTCTGCCTCAGGATATCCGGCAACCGCTGCAGAACAGCCAAACCGGTCTGCATGACTCCGATGTCACGATTCCGGCGGAGTTCCCGGTATAACCGTTCCTGGTCACAGACGCAGTCAGTGATCGTCGGCTTCGGCAACTCGAGATACACTTTCTGGAGTAGCGGATTGTGCGGAAATAGAGCACCTTCCCCCACCCAGCCGGAGATCGATCCATACCGGATCGCATCTTCCGAGGCCAGTTGAGGCACCCCGCCAACGCGGGACTCCGGCGGCACCTCGATAACCACATCGCCGTCAATGAATGTCTGACAGGCCAGCGCCATCCCGCGCTGGATGTCGAGCCGGTCAAGGAACATGTTGGGCTTGGCAGTCACCTTGCCCGACTTGATGATGACCCGGCACTTGCCACAAACCCCGTCTCCACCACAAACGCTGTTGACCGCAATACCGGTTGCCGCAGCAGCCTCCAGGACACTCTTCCCGGCGGCCGCCTCGATCGTTTTGTTGTCAGGCAGGAATGTTATGGAGTAGGTCTTCACGCATTCGCCCAGGTCGTCTTCAGGAACTTCGAGATGCCGCTGGCTTCCCGGGGCCCCACCAGCACGGTCCATCCGGAGTCATCCTTCAGACCGCCGCTCATGACGGCAATGTAGCCCGGTATGATCACCTTGCGATGAGACACCTTGCTCTTGACTTCATCCGAGTTGATGAACGCCGCGATCTTCTCCGAGGTCAGTTTGTCCGACGAAAACGCCGTCAGCACCGAGGTGCCTTCCGTATCGAGTACGCCGATATAAGCAGGCACGCGACTGGCCTCGACCTCACCCGCAACCGTGTAGTAGGTCAGAGAGAAGTTGGTCGTGATCAACAGCGGCGACTCCGGAGTCACCGCGCCGATCGCATTCAGCTTCGCTTCCACCTGAATCGGTTTGCGCGGATCCGTGTAGAGGTTCTGGTTGACCGTCAGAACGGGCATCAACTGCTCCGGCTGATCGAGATCAGCCAGCACTATCCCGGCATACTTGGCCACCAGCATGCTGCATTCGGCAACCGCCATCATCGGATCCATCGTGCGATTGGTCACCAGGCATGGGTATCCCAGCACGCGCATATTCTTCTTGAGCGCCAGGCGACGCACCGCCGTCAGAGTCTGCAGGGTACCAGCCACGGTGCCAGAGGTGACATCCAGGACAAGATCCTGAAGACCGGCCGCCCGGGCCTTTTCGCACAGAGGAACCAGCGCCTCCAAATCAGGCGCGGCTAAGGCCAGCGGGCAATTGTGAGTCTTGGCCAGGGCGATGAACGCGTCGAGCGTCGCAGCCGTGGCAGCATGGATCAGGGGCTTCTTATCAGCACACAAGGCAAGCACCTTGTCCAGATGAGCGGCCTGCGTTGACATCAGGACCATGGGAATATCCAACGCGGCCACTGCCTGCACAGCCTTGGCGAATGGCTCCGCCGTTCCGCTCGTGTTGACCACGCCCACCACAGTGGCGTGCATTTCGATTCCCACGCGGGTGAACTGGATTTTCCGGATCTTCTCGATCTTCGCCTTAAGGGCATTGCTATCCAGGGCGTCGGACACCAACACGCCGATTCCGGCAGGATGATAGAAGGACTCCTCGTGACGGAACAAGACCGTCTCATTGCCGATCTCGAGCTTATTCGGCCCGGTGCCGATGGTTACCAACCGGATGGGCGGCGCGGAGGCGCCGGCCAGTTCAACCTTGGACGCCTCGCTGACATCCGGGCACTGGTCCAGGCTCGCCTGCTTCTGCGCGAGCTTCATGGCAAACGCCAGACAAGTCGGGCACCCGCATTTCTTACAATTGGTCTTCGGCAACAACTTGAAAATATCCAACGCTTTCAGAGCCATACTAAGCCTCCCATTCCATCCTGTTTAGGTTTAATCTTACAGCAAAGCATCCATCGTCAGGGCCGGATGGCCCACCTTAGTTAAATATTCAACCAGTTCCTCGCCGGTCGTGGCCACGGTTTCATCCGCGATCAAGTCCAGCAGGTTCGGCACCCCGACCTCATCGGCTCGCTTGCCAAACCGCTCCCGGTAGAATTCCTTCAGTTCCTTCGGCATCCACAACAACCTCTTGAGGCCACCATCCGCCAGAATGAACTTCTTGCTCAGCACGTACAGGCGCCCTACCCCGAGGAAACCAGGCGTCTGGTTACCACCACCGACCGAACCGGCCAGCGTCGAGAACTTCATGCCGCACGGCGTCATCCCGCTGAATTCACGATTGACGATCATGAACCCATTGGCCTCCGGGATCAATGCCAGGATGCACTCGAAACAGCCGCACGAGGTCATGGGGTCTTCCATCAACGAATACAGACTGACCTTCTCAATGGTCCGGTTGGAACTCCGGTACACCAGATCGTTGACCTCCTGCCACTGTCCCTTGTTCGCATCGAGGGTATGGGTCTTCTTGATCGGCTGATTTCCGCCGGTAGGATCGATCTCGTATCCCACCTTGCCGTCCAACCAGCTCACCGCCCCGCAGAGACCGAGGCGTTCCGGGCTGATGACGCAAATGTGATTCGGGGCGAACGACTGGCACAAGGCGCACGAATAGAACACATCCACACTCTCGTCCGTCATGCCCAGGATACGTTCGTCGCGCGCCGCATAGGTCTTTCGGGCATCCTTCAACGCCGCCTCAACCTGCGCCTGCTCTGTGATGATCTTCACCTGCACCTTGTCCACAATCTTGCTGTACAGGTTATGAATCTGCGCGTGGATGATCGTTCCGAAATGCTTGAGGCGGAACCCGCTGGCATAGGCGTCTTTGCTGACGCGAACCCAGATGATATCCCGCTGGCTCATGTGGAAAATCCCCATGGCGTAGTTCAGGAAGTCATGCACCTTACGTTCAATGAGGGGTTCAAAATCCGAGTGCATGGCGCGGCCGGCGACTTCGACGACGATACCCAGCGGCATGGCGCTCCCCACCTTGGCGATGTCGATATCCGGACCGATCAGCTCAATCTTGCCATCCTCAACCTGATCCATCTCCTTCATGTGGACGAATTCAAACGCCGTGGAGTATTTTCCGCCAAACTCCACATGCGTATCCTCGCGCCGTACCCGTTCGCCTTCGAAGGCGGCGGAGTAGGACACCGGAATGTCGATCTGCGACACGGAGACCTTCACGCCGCGGATCTCGATGCAACGCGGCACCAGGGCGGCATGATCCAGCTCATGCACCACATGCTCATACGTGCAGATCCCGGTGGGCTTGATTTCAGGGATCGGCGTGTCGGCGATGATGGGAAAGCCCATGCTGATCGCACCGGCACCGGTCGCGTACTTGATGTCGTCAACCTCACCCAGCGTCACACCAAAGGCGAACACACGGTTCTTGCAGTACTCGAGACATTTGCGCGCCTGGCCGGCCTTCAGACCGCCGAAGGTCAAGGCCCCGCGAATCGCCCAGCTCAAGGGGTAGATGGCGCTCATCGTGTCACGCCCGTAAGGCACGATGTAGGAGTCCCACCCCATCTGAACCTTCTTTTCCATCAACTGATCCACAATGCTCACGCCGTTGGTCGAGGATCCCGCGAACACCATGATGCTTCGCTTCTGGAACTCACGCACAATCCTCACCGCGGTGTCGCTGTCCGGCGCGGCGCCGAGGATCGCCGCGAACCCGGGCATGCGCCCGTCCACCAGTTGGATGCCCAGCGTGCGCAGGATCGTGTCGGAGAAAAAGCCGTTGCAGTCCGGCTGAGGCTCCTGCGCGTAGAGATAGCGCAGAACCATGATGATTTCCTCAGACAACAACGTGGCGATACCGGCATCGAGGGCGGTGCCTAGATAGGGAAACCACAAATTATCCTTCGGCTCAGGACCAAGCAACTCCCGCGCGTGGGCGAGAATGGGCTTCAATTCACCGACCGTTTTGGCTTCCAAACCCAGGAGCGCATTGGCCATGGGCAGGTAATAGGCGGTATCGGGGAACCCGATAGGAGTGTCTTCACTTTTCTCCGTACGGGCCTTGTTGAAAAATTCCTCTGCCTGACGAACCACCTCGTAGGCACCCCGAATTGCAGCGCTGGCGATAATTTTCGACATTGTGTGTGCTCCCTTGGGTTAGATCTTTGCCGCCGCGCTGGTGTCACGGGGTTTGTACATCATCGGACGCAGCTTTAACGCGGCGCGCTTTTTGTCCATATGTTCCATCATGAGGTGAGCGGCCTTGACCGGATCATCCTCGAAACTGAATTTGCCACCCGTGATGGCCTCGACATCCTCAGTCAGCCATTTGGTGACATCCTTGCTGCCCAGCACGCGCATGGCAGGACTGTAATTCACATACGCCCCAGACGCCACGCAGTAGAAACCGATCGCAATGGCTTTCTCACACATGGCCTCAGGCGCCGCTCCGGCAATGGGAAGATCGGACAATTTATCGCCCAGCCCGCCCTCGCGGATCATCTCGCACAACGCCACCAGAATGCGGCTGTTGTCGACGCATGACCCGAAATGCAGCACGGGAGGAATCCCCACGGTCTCACAGATCTCCTGAAGCCCCTCGCCCGCCCATTGCTTGGCAGCCTCGGGCTGAAGCAGGCCTACCTTGGCGCACGCGGTGGCCGCACACCCGGTCATAACCACCAGCACGTCGTTCGCAATGAGTTCGCGAACCATGGCCTGATGACTCTCGTCCTGGCGCTTCTTGGTCGTATTGCAGCCAATAACCGCCGCCACGCCACGCAGGCGCCCGGAGATGATGGCATCGTTTAACGGCCGGAACGAGGCGCGATATCGTCCGCCCAGATGCGTGAACGTGTTCTGCACCGTGAATCCCGCAACCAGGTCGGTTTTGTTTTCCGGAATATTCACCGTTCGACGGTTCGGGTAATTCTCGATCGCCGTGCGAACAAGATCCTTGGCGATGTCGTAGGCGTGCTCCTCCTCAAACTGGACATGCAGGGCGCCGCGAATACGGGCTTTCTTGCTCGTGGTGATCAGCTTGGTATGAAACCGGCCGACATGCTCGACCAGGGCCGGCATGACGCACTGCACATCCACCAGCATCATCTCCACCGCCCCGGTGGCCACAGCCAGCTCCTGGTGCAGGAAGTTTCCCACCACCGGCGCTCCCTGGCGCATCAGGACTTCGTTGGCCGTACAGCAGATCCCGCCGACCATGATCCCGTTGGCGCCCTTGGACTTGGCAAGCGCTACCATCTCGGGGTCCCGGCTCGCCGCCACAACCATCTCCGAAAGGGTCGGCTCATGGCCGTGCACGACAATATTGACCTCATCGGTCTTGAGCACACCCAGGTTCACCTTGCTGCGAACGGGCTGGGGACTGCCGAACAGAATATCGCTGAAATCCGTGGCCAGCATCGCGCCGGCCCAGCCGTCACCCATCGAGGTGCGCAGCCCGTACATCAGCAGATTCACGTAATCGGCATCCACGCCCTCATGGGTACGGTGCAGGGTTTCGACGATTTCATGCTCGACGCCGACGGGGATCAGGTCGTGGGCGCGCCAGTTTTCGAGGGTCGCAGCCGGAGCGCGTAGCGCCGGGTAGCGGATCTCGCCTTCCTGGTTGTTGAACTGGGCGAGACCCAACTCCGCCATTTCCAACGCAATCGCCTTGATGTCCCGCTTGTCGGTGGCAACGCCCCATTCCTTGGCGAGGGCAATCAACCGTTCGGGACTCTTGATGGAGTAACCCTGGACTTCGCCCTTCGCCACCAACTTGAGGGTTTTGACAATATCGTGTCCATGATCCGAATGGGCGGCAGCGCCTGCGGCTACCTGGCGAATGAGGTGGCGCGCGGCCACGGTGGCGGCATCCGCGCCGCAAACACCCCGCTTGGTCGCGGTGATGCGGCAGGGACCCATGTCACAAATCCGGCAACAGGTTCCCTGGTCGCCGAACGGACATCGCTTCCCCTGCTCCTCGTGGCGATCAAAGGCCGTGCTCATGGACGCGGCCTTCATCTTGTCGATCATGGCTTGCGCGGCTGGATCCGCACTCTTCTTGATTGAGTCTGTCATAATAGTAGTTCCCCTGTCGGTCTATGAGCGCTTCACCGCCCGTTCCTCAATTATCCGTACTACATCTTGAATAGTCGCCCGAATTTCATCGCTGGCTTTCGCCACGGAATGCTTGGCAATCTCAGCCTCACGTATCCGATTCTCATAGGGCAGAAACCCAACCAACTCGATGCCCTTCATGGCGCCACGCAGAAAGTCAACATCGTAGTCGCTGCGAATTTTGTTTCCAATCGCAATCATGCGAGTCAGCCCGATATCCGCCGCCATTTCCTTCACCCGAAACGCGGTCTCCACGCTCCGTAAACCGGGCTCCACAACAATCACGAGGCTATCAACCGTACGGATCGTTCCGCGGCTTAAGTGTTCAACACCCGCCTCCATATCCAGAACGAGATCCGTCTTATCATCGACAAGCAAGTGGGAGATCAGTGCCCGAACCATACTATTTTCGGGGCAATAGCAACCGGAGCCACCTTTTTTTACGGCGCCGGCAACCAAAACCCGGATTCCGTCGATGTCAATGGCATAGCGGTCCGGAATATCCGCAACGAAGGGGTTGAGCCGGAACATGCCACCGGTCGAACCCGGCTTGACCCCCATCTTTTCCTCGATCAGGGCGTGCAACTCAACAAGGGGTTTGACCGTCTCGGGGTGCGGATAGCCCATGGCGGCCAGAAGATTCGAGTCGGGATCACAGTCGATGGCCACAACGGAATGGCCCAACGCCTTAAACGCATGAGCCAACAACGAACTGACCGTTGTTTTCCCCACCCCACCCTTACCTGTGACAGCCAACTTCAATGCTTGATAGCCTCCTGTGCTACAGCGGGAACGACAACGGCGGCATGATCCTTCGACAGGAAATAGTTCGCCCAGCCTGATGTGTTATCTAAGTCCATCTTACGTGGCGGGACATACTGGCTCCGCATCTCGTTCAATTTATCCGCCCCTTTCAGGCGCGGATAGACCCGGGTCCACACGCAGGGTTTCTCATCCGGGTAAACCTCGCACATGCCGTCCTTGCTACCTCCGCAAGGCCCGTTACGCTGTTGCTTTGCACACTGACCCTGAGGGCAGCAATAGGCCATGTCTGGCAAGGCACAATCGCCACAATCGCGACACTTGAAGCACATCATCTTGATCACGTGCTCATTGAAATGTGAAAACTTAGCCAGAATCGAACGATCGCCTACCATCTTGTAGTAGCCAGTCAGGATCCGGCACCCGAGACTCTTGCGGTCAAACATCAGCCGATGCATGACCATCGCCATCCCGTACCCCAGAACGCTCCCGCTGGCGGGCAGCGACTTGACAGGGTCTGCGTCCACTTCCGCTCCGCCGGGCTGATAGGTTTTCGGCGGGGGAAACGCGTAAAATTCGCCCTTCCGGCCAAAGGCGACTTCAGGAATGAACTCTTCCCAACGGGATTCGAGTTCGGTGGCTTGGTTGATGATAGAAAGGAAATCGTCAGTCTTGAGCCCGAACCCGCCGATATGCACCCCGGCGAAACCCATGCCCTTGAACATGGCCACCATCTTGGCGGCGCGCAACAGCCGTTTCGCCTTACCCTTGTCGGCTTCTTTCGACTCGGCCTCGAGAACGGCCAGCAATTCATCGGTAACCACGCAACCCGGCACCATACCGGCATTCATGGTCTTGGCAGCACCATAGCTCAATACGTAGACATTACCGACAATCGGCGTCTTGAGCCCCCGGCTGGCCAGATAGCGCTTGACCTCAAGGAACTTTCGCATGTCATACCCGAGCTGGGTGATGATGAAGTCAGCACCCGCCGCGATCTTCTTCTCCATCTTGAAATACTGGGGAAGCAACTCTTCCTCCGTGAGCTTGAACGGAGAGACACCGGCGGCGATGAAGAAATTTGTCTGAGGCAGGCGCGCGGTGGTGCCTTTCTTGGGGCCAGGGACTTCAATCCCGGCATTCATCGACTTCATATATTTGATGGCTTGCACGGAATCCAAGTCAAACACTCCCGCCGCATTGCCTTCGAATCCGCTGACAGGATAATCGCCCGTGACGACGAGAAGATTGTTGACCCCCGCCCTCGCGAGCGCCATCACGCGCGACTCGACGGCGTTCCGATTCATGTCGCGACAGGAAAAATGGACGAGAGCATCCATTCCGAGTTTCTGGATCTCGGGCGCCAGAGCGTCGGGAACCATGGCGGAATTTCCACCGGGATTGTCGGTCAGGCTCACAGCATGAATCTTCGATTCAGGCCCGGCTACCGCTTTCGCAAACTCAATCGATGACTCGATACTGGGACCGTTTTTCCCCCGGCCTGGCACGAATTCACACGTGATTGTAAACTCACCCTTTTGAAGTTTTTCACTCAGCATAAGGACAACTCACTTTCATGAAACAGAGAATGACGCTGGCTATTATTCAACTCATCTGGTACGTTTGCCAATAAATATATTCCTACCACAGGGTGGTAT
>Ga0194062_1000941_pt1 | contig 12204 bp, 10 predicted proteins | sample SepL2225m_MetaG_FD_155481 | JGI IMG/M metagenome (GOLD analysis project Ga0194062, IMG submission 155481) | Anoxic zone freshwater microbial communities from boreal shield lake in IISD Experimental Lakes Area, Ontario, Canada - Sep2016-L224-25m | ecosystem: Environmental > Aquatic > Freshwater >... | reverse complement strand
GATGCTTGAAGAAATATCTAATTGATGATCCGCAAGTGCAAAAGGCTGATTGAGTGAGAACCGAATTTTTTCCGCAACCCGAAATGCATCTTGCTCTGCCTCTATCGTAGGCAGCAGCACAATAAACTCATCGCCACCAATTCGCGCCACCGTATCAGATTCGCGCAAACATTCCTGTATGCGCTGGGCAACACTTTTCAACAGCAGATCACCTACATCGTGACCTAGTGTGTCATTAACCGGTTTAAATTTATCGAGATCAATGAACATCACTGCCAAGTGGGATTGATCACGTTTGGCGATAGCTAATGCCTGATGCAAACGATCAGAGAACAATGTTCGATTAGGCAGATCGGTGAGCGCATCGTAATGCGCCATGTGCTGCACCTGTTCTTCCATCTTTTTACGATCTGAAATATCGTAAAACCAACCCAACACATCCGACTCATTTTGATATTCAACGCGGACGTAAGATGCCAGCACCCATTTTGTTTTAGCATGGTCACCAGGAATATGCAGTTCGATTAAGCGATTGGTAACTTGCTCGCCCCTGCCAAGCTGCTCAATAACCTCGTCATAATCCGTCGGATTCGCATAGAACTGCCTTGGATTGACGCCATTAACTTGGCTTGCTTTCGACTCAATTAATTCAGCATAACGTTGGTTGGCAAACACCACCTGCGAGGTAGCAATATTGCTAATCCTTACGGCAATAGGGCTGTTTTCTAGCATAAAGCGAAAACGCTCTTCACTACGACGAACCGTTTCTTCATTCTCTTTGCGTTCGGTGATGTCTTCATAGGTTCCCAATAGCCCAACCGTTTCTCCTGCTAGATCTTTGAGCGGCACTTTAGAAGTGCGCAACCAAATTAAACTACCCCCCGGCGTTGTCTGTGGCTCGTCATAAGAAAGTTTCGCCTTGCCTGACGACATTACCCCTTCATCATCTGCTCGGTAACGTTCCGCTTGGCTAGCCCAACCCATTTGAAAATCGTTTTTTCCAACAACTTCATTGGAACTATTCATCCCACTATCTTTGGCAAAAGCTGTATTACAGCCGAGGTAATTTAACTCGCGATTCTTCCAAAAAACTCGCATTGGAATCGTGTCAATAATCGTCATGAGCAAATTTCGCGATTCGATCAGTTCGCGTTGTTGTGCGACCAGCTCTATCGTTTTTTGGCGGACTTTCCGACGGAGCATCCATACCCAGATAATTGAAATCAAAACCAGTAATGCTAATGCCCCCAGCCCTATGCGCAAATATTTTGCGTAAGGGATTTTGTCCAAACTGCTCCCCATCCACTTACTGTGCAAATCTTCCAATTCGCGCGAGCTCATTTTGGAAAACCCACTTTCGACAAGTTTATAGGTAGCAACATCTCCTTTATGCACCGCACGATGAAAATCACCGGTGTATAAAGAGAACGCCTTGCGGAAGTTACTTTCTGCTTGGGAGCGATAAATCAGATAATTTGCAGGGGGCTCGTCAATACAAAACACTCTTACCTTCTGCTCAATCGCGCCCTGAATCAACGCTTGATAACTATCAAACAGTTGAAAAGTATTGATACCGGCAGAGGTAAGTTTATCAATACAAGCATCCCCCTTTTTTACACCAACCGAAAATCCTCGTAGTGACTTCAAATCAGTAATGCCGGCAATACTGATATGCGTGTAGATTGAAACGGGGATTGCAGCATACGGTAAAGAAAAATCTAATTTCTTCATCCGTTCAGGCGTTTCGAAAATAGTGTCAATCACCTCGGCTTGGTGGGCATTCATCAGCCCCTGTGCTTTAGCCCAGTCGGTGGCGACCAAGTTGACACGGACCCCGGTTTTTCTTTCCCACAACGCCCAGATGTCCACCAAATAGCCAGACAGCAAGCCGTCTTCATTGCGCTGAATATAGGGAGGGTAGTTGTCATCCATTACCACTGTCACTGCAGTGGCGGCAACAGAAGGCGCGGGTTGTGCAAAACCAGTCAAGGTGACCAGGAAGAGCAACGCGGCGAAAGCAAATCGACTAGCAAGTCTTGCGGGGAATTGTTCTGAAAATTTCATCGCGAAAATTAATTCATTTTTTTGGATTATGCGCTTAGCTAGATTAAGGGAGCAAGCTCTACTGACCGTCCTTACTCTCCGGAGCACCCACTATCACTGTCGCCATTGCATCGGGATGTACGCGTCTTTTAAATGCGTCATTGATCTGCGCAACCGTTACCTTATCCACCTTACTACTGAAGTCATCGAGATAAGTTAAAGGCAGGTTATAGACACCAATCATACTTAGATAATCAAGTATTTTTTTATTGCTATCAATGCGCAAAGGGAACCCCCCGATGATGTTATCTTTTGCCGCCTTGAGTTCTTTTTCAGTGATGCCTTTTTCCACAAATTCGCGCAGTGTTGCGCGCGTTACTTTTAATGCTTCATCCGCCTGTTCTTTTTTCGTTTGCAGACCCAGCTGAAACGCACCGGGTTGCTGCATCAACATAAAGTAGCTGTAAACACTGTAAGCCATGCCACGCTTTTCCCGAATCTCACTCATCAGGCGCGATACAAAACCGCCGCCCCCTAAAATATAGTTACCTACATAAAGTGGGAAATAATCAGGGTCGTTGCGTGCAATGCCCGGCGCGCCAATCAAAATATGGCTTTGTGTGGCAGGGTGTGAAATACGCTGCTCACTCGCTGGTATTTGCAAAGTCACGGGGGTGACTCGCGTGCTTGCACCACCTACGGGCAAATTTACAGTGAGTTGTTGTACCATTGCTTCTGCTTCGGTCCGGGTTGCATCACCCATCAAGGCAACGACCGCATTTTTAGCGCCAAAATGTTGCTGGTAATAATTAACGAGATCTGCGCGCTGAATTTTTTCTATGTCTGCCACCTCCGCTGTCCGACCGTAAGGGTGGGCTCCAAACACGGCTTTGCCAAAGGCTTTGGCAGCGATACTTTCGGGCTTGGTCTCGGCCTCTTTCAGCGCAGAGATCAGGCGAGTTTTCTCACGCGTTAGCACTGTTTCTGGAAACAAAGGTTGTTGCAAAATTTTAGCAAGAATGGCAAGGGCAAGGTCTTTTTCAACTTTGCTACTCAAAGTACGAATGCTCATACCCGCACGATCGGCATCAAACTGCCCACCTTTTTGCGCTCCAATATCTGCCAGTTTCAGTCCAATTTGATCTTCGCTCATGCCCTCCACTCCGGAGTCGAGCATGCCACTGGTCATCATGGCCACACCCAGTTTAGTTGACTCCTCGAAGCCACTGCCCGCCGCAAAGGTCACCGCCACATCAAGCATCGGCAGATCGTGATTTTCAACAAAGTAAACTCGGGCACCGCTAGGTGCTTGCCAATGCTGGATCTTCGGCGTAGCGAAAGCTGCATTCGAAAAAAACAAATAGCCAAATATAATCAATATATTAGCGCGCATGAGCATTGCCTCCTGCTTTCTTAGCCTTGCCAGATAAGGGTTGCGGATCCAGTGTCGCCACGGTGAGATTGTCGTCTTTTAAAATTTCGCGCGCCGCATCCTGCACCTGTTGCGCGGTGACTTCTTGCAGTTTTTTGAGCATCACCGGAATTGCCTTATGTCCTAAGCCAATGCTTTCCATCTGGCCAATTTGCATAGCCTGATAAAAAACCGAATCGAGTTTGTAAACCTCGTTGGCGGTCACCTGAGCTTTGATGCGCTGCAACTCTTCCGCGCTCACGCCCTCTTGAATTAATTTCGTGAGTTGTTGGCGTATCGCCACTTCCAGATCTGCAACCGTTTTTCCCGCGGAGGGTGTGCCCTCAATCGTGAACATACTTGGACCGCGCGCAGTGCTGTCGTAGCCGGCGCCAATATCACTAGCGATTTGTTGCTCGCGCACTAGCACTGTATTCAAGCGTGCAGATTCATTACCATCCAGTACTCCCGCCAGCACCTCAAGTGCATACGGTAAGGTATCTTTTGCGGCATCACGCAAAGTAGGCGTGTGATACACCATGACCAAATGTGGCAATTCGGCCGGCGCCTTCACCACAAGGCGCTTGATGCCTATCTGCGGTGGTTCAGTAAAATTTTTACGAACTGGTAAATGTTGCGCCTCAATTTTGCCGTAGTTTTTTTCTGCCAGTTTAAAAACTTCGCTTGCTTGCACATCACCCGCCACGACCAGCACCGCATTATTTGGCGCATACCAGATTTTGTACCACGCTTGCGCATCGGCAGCCGTCATCGCCTCTAGGTCGCTCATCCAGCCGATGATGGGGTGCTGATAGGGGTGTTCTTGATAAGCGGCAGCCATGAGTTTTTCATACATCAAGGCATGAGGTTCGTCATCGGTACGCATACGACGTTCTTCCATTACAACTTTAATCTCTTTGCCGAATTCTTCCGCGGTGAGATTTAAATTGCTCATACGATCAGACTCTAACTGCATCGCCAATGGCAATTTAGATTTGTGTAGCTGCTGAAAATACGCGGTGTAATCGTAACTGGTGAAGGCGTTCTCCCGCCCCCCTGCCGCCGCAATGCGTTTGGAAAATTCGCCCATCGGCACTAATTTAGTGCCTTTAAACATCATGTGCTCCAATACATGCGCAACGCCCGTTGTGCCGGTGCGCTCGTCCATGCTGCCTGCGCGATACCAAATTTGCTGTACCAACACCGGCGCGCGATGGTCTTCTTTGACAATCACTTTTAGGCCGTTGCTCAATGTTTTTTCAAATACCGTTGCATTTGCCGATGCCAGCGCAAGTAACAACGCCGCCGCAACTCCACTCAATAAACCTGTACGCATATTTTTAGCCCAAGGCGGATCAATCAGAATAAAATGACAACAGCGCAAAAAGGCGCTGTGATGGGCGCGTATTATGCGCCATTTTGTTGTCCCGCGAACACAGGCTAACGCAATGTAATGTTTGGTTTCCTCAAAAAATCTAACGCCGAAAACTCTCCTGAAAAGGCAGGCTGGTTTGGCCGTTTAAAAAATAGCCTGACTCGCACAGGCAGCCAGCTTTCAGAATTGTTTAGCCGCAGTGGCCGCATCGACGATGAGCTTTATGACGAGCTCGAAACCATTCTCATCACCTCTGATGTTGGCATGGATGCCACTAATCTTTTGCTGGCTGACGTACGTCGCCAAGTGAAAGAACAGAAATTAACTGAGATCCCTCAAATTAAAGAAGCACTCGCTCATGCGCTGCTTAAATTGCTACAACCTCTCGCAAAACCTCTTGTCATTGATAATCACAAACCCTTTGTGATTATGCTCTGTGGTGTCAACGGGGCTGGCAAAACCACCTCTATCGGCAAGTTGGCAAAATATTTTCAAGGTCAGGGCAAATCTGTTTTACTCGCTGCCGGAGACACCTTCCGCGCAGCAGCGCGTGAGCAACTCATGGAGTGGGGCGCACGCAATAATGTCACGGTGATTGCGCAACAGAGTGGCGATGCTGCTGCTGTTATTTTTGATGCGGTGCATGCCGCACAAGCGCGCAACATCGACATTGTGCTGGCAGACACTGCCGGACGTTTAGCCACTCAAGCTCATCTTATGGAAGAGATTAAAAAGGTTAAACGCGTTATTGCTAAAGTGCTGCCCGATGCACCGCACGAGGTGCTGTTGGTTTTGGATGCGAACACCGGACAGAATGCCTTGAGCCAAGTGAAAGCATTCGATGATGCATTAATCGTGACCGGCCTGATTCTCACAAAGCTCGATGGCACGGCTAAGGGTGGCGTTATCGCCGCCATTGCTAAAGCACATCCTATCCCCGTCCGCTTTATTGGAGTGGGCGAAGGCTTGGATGATCTTCGCCCTTTCGTTGCCGAAGACTTTGTTGCAGCGCTTCTAGGAGTTGAGCTGTGATTAAATTTAATCAGGTTTATAAACGCTTTCCTGGTGGCTACGAAGCCTTAAAAAATCTAAGCTTTGAAATTGCCGAAGGTGAGATGGTTTTTCTCACTGGCCACTCGGGTGCAGGGAAAAGCACCCTACTAAATCTGATTGCCGCTATTGAACGCCCAACAACAGGCAGCGTTCTAGTCAAAGGCCAGAACATTAAGTCACTCAAGAGTGCCGCATTGCCCTATTTACGTCGCAACCTCGGACTTATCTTTCAGGATCACAAGTTACTATTTGATCGTAGTGCGTTCGACAACGTGATGTTGCCTTTACAAATCTGTGGCTTCGATCCTCGCGAAAGTGCCAAGCGGGCACGTGCTGCTTTAGATAAAGTAGGTTTATTGAAACGTGAGAAGGCCAATCCCATTGCGCTTTCAGGAGGCGAGCAACAGCGTTTGTGCATCGCACGTGCGATCGTGAATCGCCCCACCATTTTGCTTGCCGATGAACCTACCGGCAATTTAGATAGCGAGTACTCGAACGAAATCATGAGTATTTTTCATTCGTTTCATCAAGTTGGTGTCACTCTACTGATTGCCACACATGATAATTCTGCTCTTCAGCACCTCTCCGGCCGCGCATTGACCCTGAAGCATGGAGAGCTAATCTGATGAAGTCTACTTTTTTTCAGCATGGCCAAGTCATTAGTTTTACTCTTCAACGCTTATTACAAAATCCGTTTGCCAGCGTTCTGAATATTGTTGTTATTGGAATCGCCCTCAGCCTGCCGATTGGAGGCTATGTGCTGCTAAAAAATGTGCAAAATCTCGCGCAGCAATTGGCTGGTACGCCGCAAATAAGCGTATTTCTTGCCGCTGGGACTTCTCCCGATGAAATCACGCGCATTTCTAAACAACTAAAACAACACTCGGCGATTGATCACATTGAATTTGTTCCTCGTGATTTAGCGCTTAAACAATTGCAGATAAGTACTGGATTATCTGATGTGGTTGCTGGTTTAACGCAAAATCCCTTACCGGATGCATTCATCATTTATCCAGCCCCCCTTACCAGTCAACAATTGGAACTATTGCGTGACGACTTAAAGTCCTGGTCCAAACTGGAGCATGTGCAACTTGATTCAGCCTGGGCACACAAACTTGAAGCCTTACTAAAATTTGGTCGACTTGCTGTTTTTATCTTGGCAGGTCTACTCAGCTTCGCTTTAGTCGCGATCACCTTCAATACCATTCGCTTACAAATACTGACTCAGCGTGAAGAAATCGAAGTCGCAAAATTGATTGGTGCAACGAATGGTTTTATTCGCCGCCCCTTTTTGTACTTTGGCTTCATACAAGGCTTGTTTGGGGGCGCAGCGGCCTGGCTAATCATCGCCTTTAGTTTACTAATTCTTAATATTAGTCTCGCCCCTTTAAATCAGCTTTACACCAGCAGCTTCAGTTTGCAACACCTCTCTGTTAATGACAGCCTAACCTTACTTGGTTTTTCCACTTACCTAGGTTGGTTAGGTGCCTGGCTTTCTGTTTCTCAGCACCTTGGCCGCATTGAACCCAAATAAATCAGTAGGTTATTATTTTCTGCTTTTATTTCTCTTCGTTTTAATTTAGCCCCCTGTTTTAACAGTGTTTTATTTGACTAGCACTCTCCCTACCGGAGTGCTAGAATAATTCCAAAGGAGGTATTCACCATGACTTATAACTTATCTTTACCTATGCCGTTGGCTGTTGGTAGCATCGACAGCTATGTAACGTCGGTCAAAAATTTGCCTATTCTGTCGCAAGAAGAAGAGGTTGATTTGGCAACGCGATTCCGTCGTGATAACGACTTGGATGCAGCGCGTGCGTTGGTGTTGTCTCATTTGCGCGTTGTTGTCAGCGTGGCTCGTGGCTACTCGGGGTATGGCTTGCCCCATGCCGATTTGATTCAAGAGGGCAACATTGGCTTGATGAAGGCGGTTAAGCGTTACGATCCTGATCGCGGCGTGCGTTTGGTTTCCTTTGCGTTGCATTGGATTCGCGCGGAGATGCATGAGTATATTTTGCGTAATTGGCGCATGGTTAAAATCGCCACGACTAAGGCTCAGCGTAAGTTATTTTTTAATTTGCGCAGCATGAAGAGTGGACTAGATGTTTTGCGCCCGCAAGAGGTCGCTCGCATTGCGAAAGAGCTCAATGTCAGCGAACGTGACGTTGTTGAAATGGAAACTCGTTTTGGCAACCACGAAACATCACTTGATCCAGAAGTACTTGATGACGAGCCAAGCTTTTCTCCAATCTCTTATTTGGCTGCGGACTCCAGCGCTGAGCCTGATCAAATTTTAGAGCAAGCGCAATTTGACCAGATGGAGAATCATAGTTTAAAGATAGCCTTGGACAGTTTGGATGAGCGTAGCCGTCGTATTATTCAGGCTCGTTGGCTCAATGCGGATAGCACATCAACTCTGCACGAACTTGCAGCTGAGTTCAAAGTTTCAGCAGAACGTATTCGCCAAATTGAACAAAAGGCCATGAGCAAAATGCAAGCTGTTATTACTGCTGGTTAAACGCATTCGCATTACTCAGCTAGCAATAAAAACGCGGCCTACAGGCCGCGTTTTTATTTCACCACTCTTAACTTAGGCTTCCCAGAAGGAGGCGGCGTTTCCGGTGGCTTTCCACCCTCACTACCCTCGCCTGCTGTAACCGAGGTCAAATTCGAAGAGTTATCACTTTCCTGAAATACCAAACCTTGGCCATTTTCCTTTGAAAAAATCCCCATTACTGATTCGATGGGCACCATAATCTGGTGAGACACGCCGCCAAACCGGCCGCTACAACTGATTGCATCGTTACCGATATGTAAGTTTCTGACCGCCTCAACACTAATATTAAGTACGATCTTTCCCTCTTTAACGTACGCCATTGGCACCTGCGTATATTCACCAACCCTAACCGCTAGGTAAGGCGTCTGGCCGCCATCCACGCACCACTCGTATATTGCTCGAATTAAATATGGTTTTGTGGAAAGCTCACTCACTTACGCATTGCCTTTTCGGAAGGTGTCATTGCTTCGCTATAAGCAGGTCGAGAAAACAATCTCTCTGCATACTTCATCAGTGGAGCGGCATCTTTATCGAGCTGAATACCGTAGTGATCCAAACGCCACAACAGTGGGGCGATCGCAACATCCAACATTGAAAACTCATCCCCAAGCATGAACTTTTGCTTGGTAAACACGGGAGCAATCTGCGTCAAGTTTTCGCGAACAGCGATTCGAGCCTTTTCCACCGTTTTAACGACACCACTTTCCAACCCCTCAATGTGGCAAAACAACTCTTGCTCAAAACGATGTAAAAACAATCTCGCCCTAGCTCGCATCACGGGATCGGCGGGCATCAACTGTGGGTGAGGAAAGCGCTCATCAATGTATTCATTAATGATGTTAGCCTCATAAAGAATCAAGTCACGTTCAACAAGTACAGGGACCTTGTTATACGGATTCATCACGGCCAAATCTTCCGGTTTGTTGAATACATCAACATCAATCACCTGAAAATCCATGCCTTTTTCGAATAGGACGATGCGACAGCGGTGGCTGTATGGGCAAATCGTTCCTGAATAAAGTGTCATCATAGCGCGGCTCAACCTTTTAATGAGTGAGTGCAATTTCTCGCACCACTATCCGTTTTATTTTCAATCAAAATGTAACTACTCAAAGTACGCGAAACAGTTGTCAAAACATCCCTCCTAAAACTCTGATGATTGCGTTAACGTTTATCTAACGCAATTCAATCATTGAACAACTAAGCAATGCCTAGGGGCATCTTAAAATCAATTGGGCGAAGCTGAAAGCTCCGCCCAATTGATTTTACATATGAAAACGGTGCTGAAAATTTCGGTAGGCTAAAATTAGGCCTACTTTATATCTTTCCAAATTTCCTTCTTCAGAGCCAACATCAATATCAGCAAGATAGATAGGAAGCCAAGCACAATCCAACCGATCTGATGACGCACTAAAACTGCTGGCTCACCCATAAATACCAGGTAGTTAGTCAGATCAGTGATCGCAGTATCATATTCCTTTGCGGGCATTGAGCCTGGGGTTTTAAGCACAAGCTTCTGTACATGATGACCACCATGCTCTTCAACTTCAAGAGCTTGCTCTCCTTGCATGTCTGCCAACACGAATGGCATACCTACGCCAGGAAATGCCGTGTTGTTCCAACCGCTCGGCCGAGTGGTGTCTACATAGAAACTACGTAGATAGGTGTAGAGCCAATCTGCACTACGAGAACGTGCGATCACGCTCAGATCAGGTGGCGCTACGCCGTAGGCCATTTTTGCAGAAGCCGCATCCATCGCGGCTTGCATTGTGGAGCCTGTTTTAACCTCATCAGGCAACTCCAGATCTTTTCTGATCTGCGCCTCTTTCATGCCAAGGTCGCCCAGGCGGTTGTATCGCATGTACGAGGCTGAGTGGCAAGCCAAGCATCTTGATACAAACAACTTAGCACCCCGTTGCAACGAAGCCTGATCCTTTAAATTAATGGGGGCCACGTCTAGCTTTTCTTCAGTATTCGCGACCGCCATTACCGGCGCTGCCAACAGCAGCACCAGAACAGCTAGTTTTTTGATTGCATTCATGTCAACAATCCTCTCTTAATTATTTGGATGTCAGGCGGTCAGGCTCTGGCTTGCATTTATCTATCTTGGTGTACCAAGGCATCAAAATAAAGAATGCGAAGTACACAACCGACAACACACGAGCAATATTGGTGTAAGTTGGTGTTGAAGGAAGTGTTCCTAACAAACCCAAGCCAAGAAAACTCACTACGAATGCCGCCAAGAATGCCTTATAGATTGGGCCGCGATAACGAATCGACTTCACTTTGCCGCGATCTAGCCATGGCAGTGCAAAGAAAATCATAGTCGCAACACCCATTGCTACAACGCCTGGGAACTGTGAACCAAACATCGGCGGTACCGCACGCAGAATCGCGTAATACGGAGTGAAGTACCAAACTGGCGCAATGTGCAATGGAGTTTTCATTGGGTTAGCCGGTACAAAATTATTGGCTTCAATAAAATACCCACCCATTTCTGGGGCAAAGAACAGTACTGCACTAAACACAATCAGGAAGGCAACTGTCGCAACGCCATCTTTAGCAACCATGTACGGAAAGAATGGAATGCCATCGAGTGGATGACCATCTGCACCTTTGTTTTTCTTGATTTCGATACCGTCTGGGTTATTTGAACCCACAGCATGCAACGCGACCAAGTGAACAAAAACAATCGCCACCAACAACAGCGGCACTGCAATTACGTGCAACGCGAAGAAGCGGTTCAGCGTAATGTCAGAGATAACGAAGTCGCCTCGAATCAAAGTAGACAGGTCATTACCAACATACGGAACGGTTGCAAATAGATTCACAATCACCTGCGCGCCCCAATACGACATCTGACCCCATGGCAACAAGTAGCCCATGAAAGCCTCAGCCATCAAAGCGAGATAAATAATCATGCCGATGATCCACAGCAGCTCACGTGGCTGACGGTACGAACCGTACATCATGCCGCGGAACATATGGAGGTAAACCACCACGAAGAACAGCGAAGCGCCAGTTGAGTGCATGTAGCGCAACAACCAGCCCCACTGCACGTCACGCATGATGTATTCAACAGAAGCAAAGGCAAATAACGCATCCGGCTTGTAATTCATCGTCAGGAAAATGCCGCTGACGATCTGAATAACCAAAACGAACAACGCTAAGCCGCCGAAGAAATACCAGAAGTTGAAGTTCTTTGGTGCGTAATATTCAGAAAGATGAAGTTTCCAAGTTTCAATTAATGGGAAGCGATCGTCAACCCATCCAAGCAGTTTTTTCATTGCATTCATTATGCAGCCCCTCCCTTGCTATCATCACCAATCAGCAGCTTTGTCTCGCTCAGATATTTGTGAGGAGGAATAATCAAGTTAGTTGGCGCCGGAACGCCCTTAAAAACTCGCGCAGCTAAGTCGAAACGTGAACCATGGCATGGGCAGAACCAACCACCCGCCCAGTTTGCGCCCAAATCCGCAGGAGCAACTTCAGGTCGAAAAGATGGAGAACATCCCAAATGCGTACATACGCCTAACACTACCAAAATCGCTGGCTTCACAGAGCGAGTTGCGTTGTTGCAATACTCTGGTTGTTGAGGCACAGAAGATGTTGGGTCGGTCAAATCTGCATCACGCTTTGACAGAGTTTCTAGCATTTCTGGTGTGCGATGCACAATCCAAACTGGCTTACCTTGCCACTCCACGCTAATCATCGTTCCTGGAGCAATCGCACTGATGTCAACCTCAATTGGCGCGCCTGCTGCCC
>Ga0194062_1000938_pt1 | contig 12220 bp, 9 predicted proteins | sample SepL2225m_MetaG_FD_155481 | JGI IMG/M metagenome (GOLD analysis project Ga0194062, IMG submission 155481) | Anoxic zone freshwater microbial communities from boreal shield lake in IISD Experimental Lakes Area, Ontario, Canada - Sep2016-L224-25m | ecosystem: Environmental > Aquatic > Freshwater >... | reverse complement strand
CGGGGCACACACCATCAAAAACGGCTTGGCTCCGGTACTGATCCGGCTGATGGAGCAGGGGTGGCTCACACACCTGGCCACCAATGGCGCCGGAATCATTCACGACTGGGAGTTTGCTTACCGGGGGCAGAGCAGTGAGGATGTTAAGGGGAATGTTGCCCGCGGCGAATTTGGTATCTGGCAAGAAACCGGGTTTTTTATCAATTTAGCCCTCGTGGTGGGGGCTTATGAAGGACTTGGCTATGGGGAGTCGGTCGGGGCGATGATCGAGCGGGAAGGACTGGATATTCCGGCCCGGGATAATCTGGTCTCTGAGATTTCAGATTTTAAATCCTGCGCGTCGACAGACCGGCTGGCGGCAGCGATAGACTTGCTGGGGGTGATGAAGAAATTCGACTTGAAGTCAGGCTGGATGGCGGTGCCTCATCCCTTCAAGGTCTACAGTGCCCAGGCTGCCGCCGCTCGGTTGGGGATCCCCTTTACCGGCCATCCCATGATCGGGCATGACATTATCTACAATCACCCCATGAACCACGGGGCCGCGATCGGGCGCACCGCGCTTCGTGATTTTCTTTCCTTTTCCGACTCCATCAGTCGGATACAAGACGGGGTCTATCTGTCGGTTGGATCCGCCGTGATGTCCCCGATGATCTTTGAAAAAGCGTTTTCAATGTCCCAGAACCTTGCGCTGCAGAAAGGCCCTTGCATTGATCGCCACTTCATTGGTGTTGTAGATCTCGCTGAATCGACCTGGGATTGGCAGAAAAACGGGGAGCCGCCCAAGGACAATCCCGCCTATTACCTCCGGTACTGCAAAACCTTCAGCCGCATGGGCGGCGACATGCGGTATCTTTGCGCCGATAACCGCGATTTCCTGCTAACTCTCGCCCGCATGCTCGGGAAAAAGTGATCAGCACAGCACGTCGCGTTTGCCGGCCCTGACTTGATCTACCAGTTTTTGAGAGATGGCTCGCTGTTTCGGCTCCATCGAGGCCAGGGTAGTGGTGATCAGTTTCTCGCCTACGACCCGGGTGGCGGGGCTGCCATAATCGAGCAGGTATTCCTCGAATGTGGAAAGGGCGTTGGGATCGCAGTGATATTTAATATCGCCCGGCTTCGCCAGATCCATGAAATCCGCGCCCGTCCGGCCCAAGCGGTAACAGCCGGTGCAGAAGGAGGGGATATACCCCAGTTCCGCCACATCCCGCACCACCTCATCCAGATCGCGATGATCGCCCAAAGAAAACTGACTCCGGTCTTCCTGTTCCCCGTCGCCATACCCGCCGGGATTGGTCCGGCTTCCTGCAGAAATCTGGGAGACCCCCAGCGCAAAAGTTTCGCGGCGAAGACTCGCGGTCTCGCGGGTGGACATAATGATTCCCGTGTACGGAACGGCCAGTCTCAAAATCGCCACAATCTTACGGAAATCAACATCTGAAACCGGTTTCGGGGGATGATTGGCCGTGTCCGATCCCGTTGCCGGTTCAAGGCGCGGAACGCTGACGGTGTGGGGCCCCACACCAAACTCCTTCTCCAGATGGCGGATGTGTTGCATCAATGCCAGGATTTCAAACCGCCAGTCGCACAACCCGAACAGCACGCCTATTCCGATGTCATTGATTCCAGCCTCCATGGCTCGATTCGGAGCGGTCACCCGCCAGTCGTAATCCGCCTTTTTTCCAGCCAGGTGAACCGCCTTGTAGGTGTTGCGGTGGTAGGTTTCCTGGAATAGCTGGTAAGTCCCGATGTTGGTGGCTTTCAACAGTTTGAATTCGTCAGCCGTCAGCGGGGCGACATTGACATTGACCCGGCGGATTTCCCCCGCGCCCTCGCCCCGAACCCCGTAGACGGTTTCAATGGATTTCAGAACATAGGAAAACCCCTCACGCGGATAGGATTCCCCTGCGACCAGCAGGACGCGCTTGTGTCCCTGTCGGATGAGAATCCGGGTTTCCTCGGCAATTTCAGCCTGGGTCAGGGCGCGCCGCTTGATTTCTGTGTTGCGTGCCCGGAAGGCGCAATACACGCATTCGTTGGCGCACAGGTTTGAGATGTACAACGGGGCGAAAATCACCAGGCGCTTCCCGTAAATCTCGTCCTTGACCCTTCGGGCGGCCGCAAACAGTTCACCCAGGAGTTCGGGATCGCTGACAGACGACAGTTCCGCCACCTCCTTTAGCTCCAAGCCCTTCATCAGGAGTCCCTTTTCAAGGATGGCATGGATCCGCCCGGAATCGGGGTGGGGCACGGATTCAAGTGTCGCCTGAATCGCCGTTTCGTCAATGGGTGTTGGATGAGTCATAGCCGGAGATAATACTGCGAGGGCAATAAAAAAACGAGAAACATTGGTGAGGGTTGAAACGGAGGGGGATTGTTGGTAATGAGGGGGAACCAACAGGAGAGGATGCCATGATTCTGGATAAACTTGAAAATGCGGACCGGTATGCTTCGCTTCACCCCGTTTTCCCGCAGGCTTTTCAATGGCTTCGAAAGCAGGCCTCGGGCGGGCTCCCCGCAGGCCGCACGGAAATTTCAGGGGATCGGCTTTATGCCAGTGTGATGCGGGAAGGAGGACGGGGACAATCGGACGTCAAACTCGAAACCCATCGTCGTTACATTGATATTCAGTATCTGGCAGCGGGTTCGGATCTCATGGGATGGGCTTCCGTCGGACAGGGTCTGAAAAGTCTCGGTTATGATTCCTCCAAGGATCTGGAGTTTTATTCGGATCGCCCTGAAATCTGGATTCCCGTGCCTGTCGGGCATTTCGCCATCTTTTTTCCCGAGGACGCCCACGCTCCCATGGCCGGCACAGAGACGATGGTCAAAATCGTCGTTAAAGTTATTTCAGAGGTGGCTTAGGGGCACTTTCCCGATGGGGTGCACGTTGAAGCCGATTTCAAACAGAGCCTTGTGGTCGAGGCAGTTGCGGCCGTCGAAAATAAAGGCAGGCTTGATCATGCTGTCATATATGCGCTTGTAATCCAGGGTCGCATAGTCCGCCCAATCCGTCACCACGGCAAGCGCATGAGCTCCTTCTGCCGCCTTGTAGGGATCCGGTTCATAGGTGATCTTGCCCGCGAGATCTGCGAGGTCTTTTTTTGCGTTGTCCAGCGCCTTGGGGTCCGTCACCACCACCGCCGCCCGTTCCTCAATCAGGTATCGGCAGACGCGGATCGCCGGGCTTTCCCGGGTGTCGCCGGTATCGGCCTTGAAGGCGAAGCCAAAGACGGCAATGCGTTTACCTGCCACGGTATTGAACATCGTGGAACTCATCTTTCGCGCAAAGCGGTCTTCCTGGTACTCATTCATGGTGACCACCTGCTCCCAGTAGGCCGCTACTTCGGTCAGGCCATAGTGCTGGCAGAGATACACCAGGTTCAGGATATCCTTCTTGAAACACGAACCGCCGAAACCGACGCTGGCATTCAGGAACCGGGCGCCGATGCGGGCATCCATGCCGATGGCCCGCGCCACTTCGGAAATATTTGCTTCGGTACGTTCGCACAGTGCAGAGAGGCTGTTGATGGAGCTGATGCGCTGCGCCAGGAAGGCGTTGGCCGCCAGCTTTGATAATTCGCTGGACCACACGCTGGTGGTGAGAATGCGGTTTCGCGGAACCCAGTGCGCATAGACATCCACCAGACTCGCCACGGCACGGCGCCCGGATTCGGTGTCGTGCCCCCCGATCAAAATCCGGTCGGGAGTTTCAAGGTCTTTGGTCGCCGTGCCCTCGGCCAGGAACTCAGGGTTGGACAGCACCTCGAAATGAACTGTTTTGTTCCCGGAGTGGAGAATCCGCTCCATGGCTTCGGCGGTGCGTACAGGGAGTGTGCTTTTCTCAACAACGATCTTGTCTGAGGTGGCGTTTGCCTTGATCTCCCGCGCGGTTTTCTCCCAGTACTGAAGATCGGCTGCGCGTCCCGCGCCCTGCCCGAAAGACTTGGTGGGGGTATTGACGCTGACGAAGATGATGTCGGCTTCCCGGATTCCTGCGGCCACATCGGTCGAAAAGAAAAGATTCTTGTTCAGCGTGGCTTTCACCAATTCCGCGAGCCCGGGTTCGTAGATGGGGAGACGGTCCGATTGCCAGGCCTTAATACGGGCCGCATCAATGTCCACAACAAGAACTTTGATGTCGGGACATTTTTTCGCGATCATGGCCATGGTAGGCCCGCCGACATAACCCGCGCCGATGCAAAGAATGGTCTTCATGCTGTGTGCTCCCTGATTGCTGGGGCGGATACTATCAAAAGTCGACGATCAGGCAATTCCCAACTCTTTCCGGCTTTGCGCTTGAGCCGTCCTGCCTGACGCGATACCTTTCCGCCATGTCTATCCCAGTCAATCTGGTTCACTGTGCCGATTATTCGGCGGTTCATGGCGCCATGGGGCGGCTTATGGAAGGGCTTGGCGGGATGAACCGGTTTGTTAAGCCCGGTCAGTCGGTGCTGATCAAGCCCAACCTGCTCTCCGATCATACCCCCGAGGAAGCCGTCACCACTCACCCCGAGGTCGTTCGCGCCCTGATCCGCCTGGTCAGGAACTGTGGTGCCAAGCCCTGGGTGGCTGACAGTCCGGCTGTCATTGCCGATCTGCACCGGGTGTGGGAACGCACGGGCATGGAGGCCCTATGCCGCGAGGAGCAGGTTCCGCTGGTAAATCTGGAAAAGGCGGGGTCCCGGTCATTTGAGGAGGGCGGCATACGTTTTACCATTGCCAATCCGGTGCTGGAAGCCGACGCGATCATCACGGTTCCGAAGGTCAAGACCCATGTTCTTACCGGACTTACCGGCGCGGTCAAGAATCTTTACGGCACTGTGCCCGGTCGCCAGAAGACCATGTTTCACAAGCTGTATCCCTATCCGCAGGACTTTGCCCGCCTCTTGATCGCCATTTATCGCCGGATTCGGCCTGTGCTTGCCATTGCCGATGGGGTGGTGGGGATGGAGGGGAACGGGCCCTCGGCCGGTGCTCCCGTTGAACTCGGATTTCTGGCGGGTTCAGCTGATGCCCTTGCGCTGGATGCGGTGCTGTGCCGTACGCTGGGGCTTGATCCCCGCAACATTGTCCACCTGGAGGCGGCCCGTCGCGCGGGGTTGGGTGTGGCGGAATGGTCTCAGGTCGATACGGAAGGTGATCTTATCGGGGCCCTTGCCCCACGGGAGTACAAATTGCCCAGTACTGTGCCGCTCAATTATGTGCCGCACTGGCTTGTCCGGGTCGTCCAACCTCTGATCTGGCACCGCCCCCTCATTTCCGGAGCCTGTGTGTTTTGCGGGAAATGCGTTAAGGCCTGTCCTGCCGAGGCGTTGAGCATGACGTCCCGTAGCCGGCCGGTGCTGAAGGCTGAAAAATGCATTGCCTGCTGCTGCTGCCACGAGGTGTGTCCCGAGCACGCGATCACAATGCAGTCCAGCCCCTTTTTCCGGTTCGCCCGCCAATTCACAAAAGGATCCAGAACATCATGAAATATCGCGCGAAACATCTGGTGGAGTATGCGGGGTTGAGGGCGGTCGCCGGGGTGGTGACACTCCTGCCGTACCGGGCGGCGCTTGCCGTGGGTTATGGGGTGGCTTGGCTTGCATTTAATATCGGTTGGTTTCGCCGCACGGAGGCGGAGCGGCGCATTCGCGAGGTGTTCGGCGACCGGTTCGATGCCCGCGAGGTGCGGCGTATTGCCTGGTTGTCGCTCCGCAATCTGATGTTTACGGCGGTGGACATCATGAGGACGCCCGCCACCACGCTTGAGACGCTGACCGGGATTGCGGATTATGGTGAGATTCAACGGGTGGCCGAGGCACATGGGGCCACGGGGCGCGGCGCGATCTTTGCCATTCCCCACATGGGTGCATGGGAGTTGCCCGGGCGCGCCATGATTCTGCGGGGAACACCTTTTTTTTCGGTGGCAGGCAAGCAGCGCAATCCCTTGTTTGACCATTATCTCAATTCCACCCGTGCCCGGTCGGGCATGCCGATCCTGATGCGTGGAGCCTCGACCCTGAAGCAGATCATCAACCGGCTGAAGCAGGGCGAGATGCTGGCGCTGCTGCCCGATGTGCGGATGCGAACCGAGGCGGTCAAGGTCAGGTTTTTAGGGAAGGAAGCCAACATTGGCGGGGGGATGGCGATGTTTGCCCGACATGCCGGAGTGCCTATTTTCCCGGTCATTGTTACGCGCGTGGGGTGGACCCGGCATGTGGGGCGGATTTACGCGCCGGTCGAGTCTGATCCTGCCGCCGATAAACATGCCGATATCCAGCGGATGAGCCAGGCCGTGATGGATATCATTTCGGACGCCATCATGGCCGAACCCGGGCAATGGTTCTGGTACAACAAACGATGGGTCCTCGAACCTGTGGAGCCGGGAGTCTTATGAAACGGTATTTCAGAACGAAATCCCATGAACAGATCATGGAGGATGTGGAGAAGGCGGAACATCAGATGCATCGGGTGCTGGGGCCATGGCACCTGACCCTGCTCGGAATCGGAGGTGTCATCGGCGCCGGGATCTTTGTGCTCACCGGGCAGGCGGCCGCCAACTACGCCGGGCCGGGTATTGCCCTTTCCTTCCTTTTTTCCGGGCTCGCTTGTGCCTTTGCGGGCCTGTGCTACAGCGAGTTCGCCTCGATGATTCCCGCCGCTGGCAGCGCCTACACCTATTCCTACGCCACGCTGGGCGAGGTCTTTGCCTGGATCATTGGCTGGGATTTGATCCTCGAATACCTCTTCGGCGCCTCCACGGTGGCGGTCGGCTGGTCAGGCTATGTCGTGAGCTTTCTGAAGGACTGCGGGGTCACACTACCCCCGGCGCTGGTCAATGCCCCGTTTTCATACACGCCCCAGGCCGGGCTTCACCTTACGGGCGCCTGGTTCAATCTGCCCGCTGTGCTGATCGTCGCGGTGGTGACTGGACTGTTGGTGCTGGGAATCAGGGAATCGGCGAACTTTAACAATGGGATCGTTATCGTCAAAGTTACTGTCATCCTGCTGTTTATTGTTCTCGGCATGCGCTACATCAAGATAGAAAACCTGACTCCATTTATCCCGGCGAACACGGGGGTCTTCGGGGAGTACGGGTGGAGCGGGATGATGCGCGGTGCGGCGGTGGTGTTCTTTGCTTATATCGGTTTCGACGCCGTCTCCACGGCGGCGCAGGAGGCGCGACGCCCTCAGCGCGATGTGCCCATCGGCATTCTGGTCTCGTTGGCAATCTGTGCGGTTCTCTATGTGGCGGTGGCGGTGGTGCTGACGGGCCTCGTGCCCTACAAGCAGTTGAATGTCCCTCATCCGATGGCTGTGGGAATTGATGCGGCGGGTCCGGCGCTGGCGTGGCTCAGACCACTGGTCAAGATGGGCGCCATTGCCGGACTGAGTTCAGTGATCCTGGTGCTGATGCTTGGACAATCCCGGATTTTCTACTCGATGTCACGCGACGGTCTATTGCCGGCGAAATTCGGAGCCATCCATTCCCGGTTCAAGACGCCTTGGTTGGCGACGACGATTACCGGCGTGGTGTCGCTGCTCATGGCGGCGATCTTCCCCATTGGGTTTCTGGGCGAGCTGGTCTCCATCGGAGCGCTGCTGGCGTTTGTGATGGTGTGTGCAGGGGTGTGGGTGATGCGGCGCACCAAGCCTGATGCCCCACGGCCGTTCAGAACCCCCTGGGTGCCCTTTGTTCCCCTGATGGGGATGCTCCTTGCCGGCGCCCAGATGGTGGCGCTTCCGTTTGACACTTGGCTACGCCTCTTTCTCTGGATGGCTCTCGGCCTTGGCGTCTATTTCCTCTATGGCCATCGCCACAGCACGCTGAATAGGAAAGTATAAATGATGAAGTATGAAAGATGAAATGAGCCTCGGCTTGATTTTGGGAGGCTGAGAGATTACCCTGCCGGACTTTTCAACAAGGAGATTTGATCATGGATGTACAGACTTTGTTTGCGGAGCGGATTGGCGGGGTGAAATTCGGAACCACCAACGAGATTTACAAGTTCGAGAAAATCAAGCGGGCCAAGGCAGCCGCCCGGGCGGCGCGGCCTGGCGTGGAATTGCTCGATTTCGGCGTTGGCGAGCCTGATCAGATCGCTCCTAAGCCGATCCGCAAGGCCCTCAAACTGGCCGTGGACGATCCTGCCAACCGCGGCTACGCCGACAACGGTATCCGTGAGTTCAAGGTTGCCGCGGCCGAATACATGGCTAAATTCTTTGGCGTCACCGACCTGAATCCCGATATCGACATCTGCCACAGCATCGGTTCCAAGCCTGCCTTGGCCATGTTGCCCCTCTGCTTCATCAATCCCGGCGATGTGGCTCTGGTGACCGTGCCCGGTTATCCCGTTCTCGCCACCCATACCCGCTATCTCGGCGGGGAGGTTGTCAAGGTTCCCCTCAAGCGCGAAAATAAGTTCTATCCCGATCTCGACGCCATTGATCCCGCTGTTCTCGCCCGGACCAAGTTGTTTTACGTCAACTACCCCAACAATCCCACAGGTGCGGCACCGACTGAAGAGTTGTTCGACAAGTTGATCGCGTTTGCGAAAAAGCACAACATCCTGATCGTGCAGGATGCGGCCTATGCGACGCTTGTGTACGGCCAGCCGCTGTCCATCCTCAGCCGGCCGGGTGGACGGGATGTGGCCCTTGAATTGCACTCCATGAGCAAGAGTTACAACATGACCGGTTGGCGCCTGGGCTTTGTGGCTGGCGCACCGCGCCTGGTGCAGGCCTATGCCGAGGTGAAGGACAATGTGGATTCCGGTCAGTTCAAAGCCATCCAGCTGGCGGCTTGTGCGGGAGTGGCCGACAAGGCGCTGGCGGACAAGATCAAAAAGCATTATGAGCGCAGGCTGAAGAAGTTGGTGAAGGTGCTTAAGACGGTCGGATTCAAGGCGAAGATGCCCGGCGGCACATTCTACCTGTATGTTCCCGCGCCGAAAGGGGCGGGGAGCACGGTCTTTAACACAGCGGAAGACGCCTCGCAGTACCTGATCCGCGAATGCTCGATTTCGACCGTGCCTTGGGATGATGTGGGGCCTTTCCTGCGCTTCTCCGCAACCTTTGAGTCGAAGGACAAGCAGGACGACGATCGCGTCATCGCCGAGTTAGAACAACGCCTGCTGAAGGCCGCCCTCAAGTTCTAGGAGGAACAGGGCGGTCTACTTTTTCCCGTTCCTCACCGTCCCGTTGACAGAGGCGACGGTTTTCAATATGTTAATGGCCGTTTTTTCGGGCGGGATAGCTCAGTGGTAGAGCAGCGGACTCATAAGCCGTTGGTCGTGGGTTCAACTCCCACTCCCGCCACCAATTTTTCTAGCTTCCGGGTAGAGGTTTGTCATAAAGTCAGGCTTTTAAAAATTAAAGAAAGAGGAAACTATGTTTAAGAAATTAATGATTGCGGTTGTGTGTGGCGGAGTGGCTGTGGCGTTTGGTGCCGGATGCAACAAGGCGGACAAGGCCGCTGTCAAGGATTCGACAAAGCCCGCAGCCGGTAAGCCGGCGGCTGTGGCTCAGGCTCCCGCAGTCCCTTCCGTTGATCCTGCCACTGTCCTCGTTGCGGTAGGCGATGAGAAGCTTACGGTCGGTGAAGCCGACAAGCAGATCATATCCATGCTTGGCCCCCAGGCCGCCCAGATGCAACCCGGCCAGATGGAAGCCATGATGGGCCGTTTTCGCCAGCAGGCTGCCGAACGCTTTGTCATTCGCTCCCTGCTCAACCAGGAGGCCGATAAGCGCAAGATCAAGGGAACCGACAAGGATGTGGATGAGGCGATCGCCATGATCAAGACCCGGTTGCCCAAGGATCTGACCATCGAGGATGTCCTGAAGCGCGAGAACATGACACTGGCTTCGCTGCGGTCGAATCTGGTTGGCGAGATCCGGATCAAGTTGCTTGTTGAATCCGAAGTTCCCACCAATTCCGTCGTGACGGATGCGGATGTGGCCAAGTTCTATGACGAGCAGAAGGAACGATTCGTGCAGCCCGAGACGGTTTCCGCGCGCCATATCCTGATCAAGACCGAGGCGACGGATGCCGACACCGTGAAGGCGGAGAAGAAGGCCAAGATCGAGGGCCTGCGCAAGCAATTGGTCGAAGGTGCTGATTTCGAGAAACTCGCGAAGGAGAATTCCGATTGTCCCAGCAAAGAGCGCGGTGGCGATCTGGGATCTTTCCCCCGCGGCCAGATGGTCAAGGCCTTTGAGGATGCCGCCTTCAGCCAGGCGACCAATGCCGTCGGCCCGGTTGTTGAAACCCAGTTCGGATTCCATATCATCCAGGTGACCGCCCATGAGGCTGGCAAGACCACGCCGTTGGCGGAGGTCAAGGACAAGTTGATGGAGCATCTGAAACAGCAGAAGCAGATGGAATTGTTCGAGGCGTTTACGGCAAAGTTGAAGAAGGACGCCAAGATCACCTATTCCGATCTCGCGAAGCCTGCCCCTGAAATGCCCATGCAGATGATGCAGGGGGAATAAGATAAGGTGAAGGGGGAGTTATGAAGTATGAATTTCGATACTCATAATTCACCCATTCGGAAAATTCGATCCACTCTGGTGCCTATCCTGCTGGTGTGCGGGTGTTTGTTGCTTGCGTTTTGGCTGGTAATGGCCGAACGGAGTGCCCGACCCGGGAAGGGTTATGCGCTCAGGGCCGGGGACATCGCAGATTTCCAGCCCGAGATTCCGGGTTGGGCGATACGGGCGAAATCGATTGATACTGAAAACCCGACGGATCCAAACATCATGGGTTTGGAACTGGTCGGGGAGTCCGCTTCAGGCGGCCCTGTTCCGCGCTATTTTATCCGCCTGGTCCACGGCTATAACATGCCCATGTGCATGAGGATCAAGTACTACACCGTTGAAAAAATTCAGGATCACGGGATCCGAGCTGTTTCAGACCCCAAGCTTCAATCCGCATTTCGCTCTCTTTCCTCATCAACCCAGCAACCCAGTAACTTAACAACTGCTCTCCCTATTCAGCTTTGGCGGCTTACTTCCGGCGCGGGCTCGGTTTCACTCTGGGTGACCACCATGATCCGGGCCGGGGACTTTAAGCCGACTCAGGAGGACATTTGTTCCATGGCGTTTCCGCGTGTGGAGACGCCGGATGATCCCAATTGGGTACCGCGCGGGTTCAGGATGGAGGACCTCAGGCATCCGGGCGAGGGGGTTCGGCGGTGGTGGCGGTCGCGCTGGGATGGGTCACGATGGGATTGGTTGACATTTCTGCGGCTACGCAAACCCGCTTATGGAAGCGAGGAGCTGTTGTCCTATGTCACCCGCAGTGTCGCGCCGGATGTGACCCCCGCGAATGAAGCGGCGATTTTGCAGGATCTGTTGACCACCCATGCCGCTGTACTCAGCCAACTCCAGCAGTGGAGGAAGTAGGCCTTCGTCGCTGACCCGTGTCCTTCCTTCACTATCAGCTTGCTTCGATGAGGGGGGGGCAGTAAAAATCAGGTTGTACATAAATAGGGGGACTCATTCCATGGATTTGAAACGCGAAGCGAAATACGGGATCGTGTTCCTGATAATGGTGATGGGGCTTGGAGCGGGGCCCGCACTCTCTCAGGTTTCTCGTTTTGATTCCTACCAACTGGGCTCCATTCCGGAAAATGCCAACATCATGGTGGGCCCCTTCTACTCGGATCTGGCTATGTTTCAATCTGTGGGAATCCGCTATATCAAAAGCAGCGGGGCAGGGATGGATTATATATACGGGGGAGGATCCGGTTCCAGTCAAAACAAGCAATACGGCCGGATTCTAAAGGACGGACTGGATTACCCGTTGGTTTCTCAGTTGACGGCCCAGAATTACCTGATCCTGAGCAAGTCGCTGAGTGTGGAGGTTTCCTTTGCGCTGACCTATCGCTGTTTCCCGATGGGATCCGAGGAGAATACCTTTGATGTGGCGCCCGGAGTCTATGCCGAGATGGGGTCATTCACGATAGGCGCCTCAAAGGATGGCTGGATGGGGAACTTTAACGGGCGGAATACACAGGCGTATTACGGCAGCAATCAAAAGTCCGGATTTTCGGCCAACTTTTCTTCGGACTTCGAATTGACTCCTTATGTCCGGGGGCGGGTCTATGATCAACCGTCCTATCGCACAGATTATGTGGACTCACGGGGGTATACGGAAAACTTGAGCGGGCAGCGTTATCCGGTATTCCAGAATTTACTGGGTATGGATTTGGATTGGCAACTGGCGCCGGATAAAAGG
>Ga0194062_1000932_pt1 | contig 12234 bp, 10 predicted proteins | sample SepL2225m_MetaG_FD_155481 | JGI IMG/M metagenome (GOLD analysis project Ga0194062, IMG submission 155481) | Anoxic zone freshwater microbial communities from boreal shield lake in IISD Experimental Lakes Area, Ontario, Canada - Sep2016-L224-25m | ecosystem: Environmental > Aquatic > Freshwater >... | reverse complement strand
ATTATTATTGAAGTACCTTCCCTCATAAATAATGCCTACCCTATCGATCTGATTCAGAAATTCGATATTGCCCTTCTTGTGGTAAGAGCCAATCGTTCATGGACCGATGCTGACAAGACCGCATTGGAAGGATTCCTCTCAGTTTCCAAACATCCTGCCCAGATCATTCTGAATGGAGTTGAATTGATGTTCCTCGACTCCGTTTTCGGGGAGATCCCAAAGCAAAGATCCGGGTTCCGTAAAACGGTTAAAAGAATTCTTACTTTCAGGTTTCGTGAAGACAATGTCATTTCCTGACCTTGACATTAATTTGAACCAACATGTGGGCGCTCTTAAAACAAACGACGTTTAAGGTAGTAAAGGACGCGAATTTCTTGTCGTTTGCAGGAAATTTGTCGACAGCCCTGGCGGGATTATTTTCATTCATGATACTGCTGCGAATGCTGTCGATCCATGATTTTGGCATCTGGATACTCTTTACAACCCCTGCTTCACTAATCGATATGCTCAGGTTTGGCGTTACCAGGGAAGCCCTGGTGAGATATCTTTCAGGAAGTAATCCCGAGGACAAGAAATACTATCTTGGTTCAGCCTGGGTTGTAGGCTTGCTGATTCTTGCAGGAATCACGGTAATATTATGGACTGTGCTGTTGATCCTGCCTCATGCAATAAAAGAAAGCGGATATTCCTTGTTTTTTATCTGGTACCCCCTGCTAGGGCTGGTTACGCTGCCATGGAATTACGCCTGGTCTATTTTTCAGGCTGATGTTGACTTTGGCAGGATCTTCTGGATACGGTTCTTCAACCTTTGCTCCTTTCTTGTGATCATCTTTGTCGCGTATCTTTATATTAAAATTAATGTGGGTACGGTAGTGCTTATCTATATCGCGACAAACCTGGCCACTTCCTTATTCTGTATCTTTAAGAAATGGTCCGGACTTCAATATTTCCGCCATATTAATAAAGAAAAAGTCATGGACATCCTCAAATACGGGAGGTATTCCATGGCAACACGTATCGGCAGCAGCCTTCTTAAGGGAGCCGACAGCTTTATCATCTCGTTCAGCGCTTTCATGGGACCGGCCAGCGTTGCCCTATATGCAATTCCACTGAAATATATCGAGTTTATTGAGATCCCGCTGTTGAGCTTTGCCACGACCGCCTTCCCCAAACTCTCAAAAATGAGTATGGAGAATAATAAGGAAGGGTTTAAACGGATCTACTATGGATACACCGGCCCTATCGTCTATGTCTTTATTGTGATTGCATTGGTAAGCCTCTTCCTGAATAAATACTTCATCCTTATTCTGGGAGGTCACAAATATCTTACCACTTCGCCCCAAATTATATATGTCCTTATGGTATTTATTCTGTACGGTATGCTGATGCCGCTTGACCGCTTTACCGGAATCGCCCTCGACAGCCTGAACCGGCCCAATAAAAATTTCCAGAAAGTCTTTGTCATGACTATGGCCAACATTATAGGCGATATTATTGCCGTTTTCGGACTTCATTGGTTATTCCCTGCTATGCAACCAATAACGATTCTTTTATATGTCGCTATTGCTTCAATCGTATTTTCAGTTATCGGTCTTTTTATCGGATACCATTTTCTAAAGCAGGAAATAGACATCTCCTTCTCTGCCATTTTCTCCAAAGGGTTTACATTTTATAAGGAACTGTATAAACGTTTGAAAAACAAAGAACCCTTATTTCAACAATGACCATGAACCCATTCCGCATTTTAACGGGATCCGAACTGCTGAAAAATCCATTTGTAACAGGTATTGTTCTGATGGCATCCATTGTTCTGGGGTATGCCATGGCGAAAGGAGGGTATATGACGGCTGCGATCGTTATCGCTGTTCCTATCCTTTTCTATTCATTTTACCGCATGATCCTGAAGCCGGAGATCGGTTTGACATTTGCTTTGATACTTAATTTCTTTGTCATCGGGATATCACGATATGTTCCTATCAAACTGGGTTATCTGATGGATATCACACTGATCTCGACATATGTTGCTATATTCTTTCATAACTTCGATAAAAAGCTTGATCTTAAGCAGGTCAACAACGACCTTACTTATCTGGCCATAATATGGTTTGCCTATGTTGTCGTCGAAATGTTCAATCCCGAAGCGGTTAATAAAACGGCCTGGTTCGCTTCCATGCGAGGGATAGGGTTTTACATGGTCCTAGTGATTCCCCTGGTACAGCTCCTTTATAATGATCCCAAACATCTTGACCGCTTTCTGCTGATCTGGGGAATAATCTCGATCATTGCCTCTGCAAAAGCATGGATGCAGCTGAATATCGGCGTTGACCCCTGGGAACAGAAATGGCTGGATGAGGTCGGTGCTGTGACTCATATTTTATGGGGAAACCTAAGGGCGTTTTCATTTTTTTCAGATGCCGGTCAGTTCGGAGCCGCTCAGGGACAAATTGGGATTGTTGCCATGATACTGTTCTTTAATGAAAAACGTGTGAAGCTTCGCATATTCTGGTTTATTGTCTTCGTTGCCGGCTATTATGGCATGTCCAGCTCAGGTACCCGGGGAGCAATCTTTGTACCTTTCGCCGGAGGTGCATTATATCTCATTATCCGGAAAAATGTAAGGGTAATTATCATAGGCGCCATTTTTCTTGTCTTTATCTATTCCTTTTTCAGGTATACAACGATCGGCAACAGCAGCTACCAGGTGTACCGGATGCGCTCGGCCTTTACTCCTGACGATGATGCTTCATTCCAGGTAAGGCTTAAAAACCAGGCTATTTTTGAGTCCTACCTTAAAACCAGGCCTTTCGGGGGCGGTATAGGCCACGCCGGCAGCCGTGCAATAACCTATACAGGAGAAACCTTTCTGTCAAGTGTTGCCACCGACAGCTGGTTTGTGCTGATCTGGGCTGAATGCGGTATTATCGGACTGTATATTCATCTGATGGTGCTTGGTTATTTTACAGGCAAAGGATTATATTTAACTATGTTTCGAATAACAAACAAGGATCTGGAGGTGAAGATAACCGCAATTCTTTGCGGGGTATTTGGTATTCTGGTCGCAAGTTACACGAATGCCGTGCTGGGTCAGTTCCCCACAGGTTTGCTTGTGTATATGAGTATGGCCTATGTGTTTATGGCGACTGACCTGGATAAACAACTGTCGGCTGCTTTACCAAAAACTCAATCTCTGACCTGATAAATATTTAAACAATGACTGGCGTCGTAATACATATGTTGATAGGATTGTTTCTGTTTACACCCATGGGGTTTATTATTGCTCTTGTACAGCACCGGAATGAAATAGAACGAGAGAGAAAAAATACAAAATCACCCTTTTAACCTTAAGAAAGATAAGGTTTTTGACAAACACTCAGCCTATGAAAGAAGCATTTCCCCTGGTTTCAATCATCACCGTGAATTATAATCAGCCGGAGGTAACCCTTGCGTTTCTTGACTCTATAAAAAAAATAACATACCCCTCCTATGAGATCATTGTTGTTGATAATGCCTCCCCTACCAGAAAACCTGCGATCCTGAAAGAAAAACATCCCGATATCATTCTCATTGAAAGTAAAGAAAACCTCGGATTTGCCGGTGGAAATAATCTTGGCATACGGATTGCCAAGGGCCGTTTTCATCTTCTTATCAATAATGATACGGAAGTTGATCCGGGGTTTATTCAACCCCTGGTTGCCAGGCTTCAGCAAGACCCCTCACTGGGAGTTGTAAGTCCGAAAATCAGGTACTTCTATCAGCCTGAGCTCATTCAATATGCAGGATTTACTGCCATAAACCCCATCACTATCCGAAATAAAGGGATCGGTTTTCAGGAGCTGGACAAAGGGCAGTACGACCGGGATTCCTACACCGAATATGCTTATGGCGCTGCGATGATAATACCTGTAGATGTCATGAAAAAAGTAGGGCTGATGGCTGATATCTTTTTTCTGTATTATGAGGAAATGGACTGGATACACAGAATTAAGGACGCAGGTTATAAGATAGGATATGTTCATAATTCACTGATCTTTCACAAGGACTCGGTCACAACCGGAGCTATGAGTCCGCTAAAGATCTATTACCTGAACCGTAACCGTATATTGTACCTCCGGCGTAATGTTCATGGATTTTTATTTGTAATGGCCTTTTTTTACCAGTCTCTTATCGCAGTTCCCAAGAATATGCTCGTTTTTCTCCTTAGCGGCCAGTTCAAGCTATTCATCGCCTATAAAAACTCCATTGGCTGGCAGATCAGCAACGCGTTCAACCGCAAGATTCATATGAGCCCAAAACTGGACTGAGATGCCCCCCATTCAATACCCTCTTGTTTCGATCATAACGGTTAACTTCAACGGTTCGGAAGATACCCTTGAGATGATTGAATCCCTTAGCCGCATCACTTATCCGAATATTGAGATCATCGTCATCGACAATCATTCCGAGGACGACAATCCAAGGGTCATTAAAGAAAGATTTCCATCGGTAGTACTTTACGAAAGTAATATCAACATGGGCTTTGCCGGAGGAAATAATCTTGGGATTATGAGGGCCAGAGGAGATTATGTTTTGCTGCTGAACAACGACACCATTGTAGATAAAGGCTTTCTTGAACCCCTTGTCAGCAAAATGCATAACGACCCAAAGATAGGCTGTGTGAGTTCCAAACTCAGGTTTTATTACGACCGGTCAGTGATCCAGTTTGCAGGATATACCCCCTTCGATCACCGGACTATGCGGAGCTTTGCTATAGGTTACCGAGAAAAAGATAAAGGGCAGCACGACCTCGACAAGGAAACGCCTTATGCCCATGGCGCTGCCATGATGGTTTCAATGAAAGTCATACGTGAAATCGGGATCATGTCGTACATCTTTTTTCTCTATTACGAAGAAGCTGACTGGAGCTACCGCATTAAAAACGCCGGCTATACTATATGGTATGTCCATAATTCCCTGGTATTTCACAAGGAATCAATATCTGTTGGCAAACTCAGCACTTCAAAAATATATTACCAGAACAGGAACAGAATCGTATTTTTAAGAAGAAATGTAGAGGGAAAGGATTTTTACCTGGGCATACTGTACCAGATTTGCGTAGCAATACCTAAAAATGCATTCAGGTATCTTCTGAAAGGAAAAATATCAAGCTTCTACGCTTATGCCAGGGCTATCGGATGGCATGTGAAAAACATCGTCAACCCAAGCATCCACGATAACCCTAAATTATAACAAACATTTGTATTCCCTCTCTGTTTCAACTATATTTGCAGGACTTTTCATAATAACCAATACGGTTTTGATATGGTAATGGAAATTTTGAAGATCGCCTTTTTTGTACTCCAGGCGGCAGTATTCGTTTATCTTCTGTTCACATCGGTGTATTTCCTTGTTTTCTCTATTGCCGGTCTTTTCCGCGTGAAACATCCCCAGGCCGGTGATCAGCGCAAGAAGCGTTTTGCCGTACTTATCCCCGGTTACAAGGAAGACCGGGTGATCATCGATGTTGCACGACAAGCCCTGGATCAGGATTATCCTTCGCAGCTGTATGATGTGATTATCATTGCCGACAGCTTTGCACAGGATACCCTGACAGAACTCAGGAAATTGCCAATCCATGTCATGGAAGTCGTGTTTGAGAACAGCTCCAAGGCGAAAGCCCTGAAAGAGGCGGTGAAAAGACTTCCCCCGCATTACGATGTGGCTCTTATCCTGGATGCCGATAATGTTATGGAAAAGGATTGCATTACAAAAATTAATAATGTTATTAACCTTGGCTATAAAGCCATTCAGGTACACCGGACAGCAAAAAACCAGAATACATCTTTTGCTGTCCTGGATACCATAAGTGAAGAGATAAACAACCAGATATTCCGTAAAGGCCACTGGGCATTGGGACTGTCTTCAGCTCTGATAGGATCCGGAATGGCTTTTGATTATGCCCTGTTTACCGATTACATCACTCATATGGATTTCATTCTGGGGGAGGAAAAGGAACTCGAGCTGAGGATGATCCAGGACGGGATTAAAATCGCATATATCAGCGACGCTATTGTATATGACGAAAAAGTGCAAAAACCAAATGTATTCATGGTTCAAAGAGCACGCTGGCTTGCCACGCAGTTCATCTTTGCAAAACTGTATTTCCTGCCGGGGATCAGGGAATTGTTCAGAAAAGGGAATATTGATTTCATCGACAAAGTCGTTCAGCAATTGCTGCCTCCCCGGATCTTCCTTCTTGGCTTCCTTGTGCTGTTGTCGGGACTATCTTTCCTTATCAATCCGATGACATTTACCTGGGCCTGGATCATACTGACTGCTGTATGTGTTTTCGCCCTGATATTATCAACACCACTGAGATTCTACAACATGAAGACCTTTAAAGCAATTTTCCTGCTGCCTAAGGGTTTTTTTATGATGCTGCTTTCGCTGACACGGATATTTAATGCCCGGAAAAAGTGGGATCATACCGCCCACGGGCTAGATAACGGTTAACCTTTTTCTTAAACAAAGCCGTGCCAATGCCAGATCTTCACCATATTATGAGTGTTCTTCAGATACTGGCACTGCTTTACCTTGGCGGCAATTCCTTGTATTTACTGTTTTTTGCAACAGCCGGATTTTTTCATTCAGACAGCAGGCAAAATCCTTTTAAAAAGTTCAGGCATATCACCATCGTAATCACGGCTTACAAGGAAGATCGTATTATGGATGGGGTCATCAAATCAACATTACAACAGGATTACCCTGGTGAAATGATCGATATCATACTGATTGCCGACACATTTACCGACGAATCGATTCAAAGGCTCAGGAATTACCCCATACACCTTGTCGAAGCCCGATTCGCCCGTAGCACCAAGGTAGAGTCCCTGAAGTTGTCGCTCTTATCTCTCAAAGCCAATACAGAAGTTGTGGTCATCCTTGATGCCGACAATCTGATGGAGATGAGTTTTTTAAGGAAGCTGAACCTTGCTTTTGATTCAGGCTACCAGGTCATTCAATGCCACCGTTCAGCTAAAAACACCAATACACCTTTTGCCCTTCTCGATGCGATCAGCGAGGAAGTCAACAACTCTATCTTCCGCGAAGGCCATGTCGCTGTCGGCCTTTCATCCTCACTCATCGGATCGGCGATGGCCTTCAGCTCAGATGTCTACAGGAAATACATTCCTAAGCTTAATGCGGTGGGAGGTTTTGATAAAGAACTCGAGCTCAAACTGCTTAACGACAGGATTTTTATAGCCTACCTCTCCGATGCCTTTGTGATGGATGAAAAAGTTCAGTCCTCAAAAGTGTTTTACAAGCAGAGAAAACGCTGGATGACCTCACAGATGGTTTATTTTGGGAGGGATTTTTTACCAAGCGTTTTAGCTCTTGTGCGTTATGGAAATATCAACTACTTTAACAAAACCCTGCAGTTTTCATTACTTCCTCGTATTTTATTGCTAGGAACTCTATGCCTGACCGCTATAGTCAACCTGTTCATTCATAATCCTGTGTATAAGTGGCTGTGGTTCGCTGCATTTACCGCGTGTACACTTTCAATTCTTATCTCAACACCTAATCAATACTACAGAAAAGAGACAGTAAGGGCTTTGCTTTACCTGCCCACTGCCTTTTTTCTGATGTTTTCACTCCTCTTTCGCTTTCGTAAAGTAAACAGGAATTTCATACATACCGATCATGACATTCAAACCTTATAGAACAAACAGGTATGCGTATAGGTATTGAAGGACAACGGCTGTTCAGGAAAAAGAAACACGGGATGGATATGGTAGCCCTCGAACTGGTGAGGAACCTCCCCTTGATTGACAAGACTAACGAATATGTTGTTTTTGTGAAGCAGGACGAGGATGCCTGTCTTTATTCAGGTGGGAATATTGAAATCGTTGAATTGAAAAGTTCTCCTTACCCCATTTGGGAGCAATACATCCTGCCTGCAGCTGCAAAGAAAGCAGGTTGCCGGCTTCTTCATTGTACAAGTAATACAGCGCCTGTGATCACCGGGATTCCACTGGTCGTTACACTGCACGATATCATTTACATGGAAAAGCTCAGCCTGCTGAGCCAGGGATTCTCCAACTATCAGAAGTTTGGCAATATGTACCGCAGGCTGGTCGTTCCCTCTGTCGTTAAGAACTGCCGGAAACTGATCACTGTTTCTGAATTCGAAAAACAGCGTATTGTTGATTTTTTCAAACTGGATCCCTTTAAGGTGACTGCTATTTATAATGGTGTTAGCGAGCATTTCAGGCCGGTGACTGATCCCGAAACACTGATGGCTGTTAAAAACAAATACCACCTTCCCGACCGGTTTTTCTTTTTCTTCGGGAATACCGATCCCAAAAAAAATACCAGGGGTGTGCTTAAAGCTCTTTCACTTTTCCTGAAGAAGTCGCAGGAAAAAATCCCTCTGGTGATGCTTGATTTTGACCGGGAGGAGCTGGCCCGGCTGATTGCCGAGACCGGAGATCCCGACTTAAAGGATTATATCATTCTTACAGGGTATGTGCCGAATACGGAACTGCCGGGCATATATTCTCTGAGTACCGTGTTTTTATATCCCTCTCTCAGGGAAAGTTTTGGGATCCCTATGCTTGAAGCCATGGCCTGCGGAACGCCTGTCATCACTTCAAATACTTCATCCATGCCTGAAGTAGCAGGAGATGCCGCCCTGTTCTGCGATCCTTTTCAGCCTGAACAGCTTACCAATGCCATGCTCAGGCTGATTTCCGATCCGGTTCTGCGTTCAGGCCTGGCAGCTGCCGGACTGGAACAGGCTGGTAAGTTTACGTGGAGGAATATGGCACTTGGAGTGCTGCAGATTTATAACGAAGTCTTATCAACAAATTAACATAACCGATATGCCAACAAGAAGAGATTTTATTGTTCACAGCATTCAGCCCTGGGATACTTTTGTAGCCACCGTGCTTAAATATATCACGATGGAGCTGTGTAAGACAAACCGGGTTATTTTTCTCGACACCCCCCTTCAGAGAAGTTTTCAGTTGCTCCATCGCGATGCCCCGGAAACAAAGAAATACCGCAGGGTATTCAGTGGTGAGGATACCGACCTGCTTCAGGTCAATGAGAATCTATGGGTGTTATATCCCAAGACAGTCCTCGAATCCATCAACTGGATCTCGAATCCGGGCTTGTTCGATATGCTGAATAAGATTAACGATACCCGTTTTGCCAGGCAGGTCAAAACAGCGATCGACAGGCTGCACTTTCGTGATTACGTGATCCTGAACGACACTTCTATGATCAACGGGTTTAATTTCAAAGAACTGCTGAAACCGTCGGTCCAGATGTACTTTCTCAGGGACCATGTGACCAAGGTAGCCTATCATGCCAGGCATGGGATACGGCTCGAGCCTCTGCTGATAAAAAAATCGGAGCTGGTAGTTACCAATTCGCCGTATTTCTCTGATTATGCCGGCAAGTATAACCCTAACTCGCATTTCATCGGACAGGGCTGCGATATTGATCTTTACAGAGATGATGACGGCAGTCTGAAGATACCGGCTGAACTGAGTGCTATACCCCATCCAAGGATAGGATATACAGGTAATCTCACCAGCATCCGCCTGGATATAGACCTGCTTGTTTACGTGGCCGAACAACGGCCCGACTGGAGCATGGTGCTGGTTGGTCCGGAAGACCAGGCTTTTAAAGACAGCAGGCTGCATCAGCTTTCCAACGTACATTTCCTGGGTGGCAAACCCGGATCAGAACTCCCGGGGTATGTCAAAGGCTTTGACGTCGCCATCAACCCGCAAATAATCAATGAAATCACTAATATCAACTATCCGTTGAAACTGGATGAGTACCTGGCCATGGGGGTACCTGTAGTCGCCACCAAGACCTGGTTCATGAATTTCTATTTTTCCAATGAATCCTATCTTGCTCCTCTCAAAGAGGACTATATCATTCAGATCTCTAAAGCCTTGTCGGAAGACAATCCGGAAAAGCACAAGGAAAGGATCCGTGTCGCAAGGAGCCATTCATGGGCGAATTTTGTCGATAAGATTTACGAACAGATCGACCTTTTAAAGAAAAAATCCTGAGACTGATGGAAAACGGCAGGACATATGATATTGTAATTACCAGCCTTCAGGGGATCAATTATGCTGCAGGCTCCAACCCGGTGAATCTTGCCCATGTCTTTGCAAAAAAACACCGGGTGTTGTATGTCAATTACCCTGCCGACCGCCTTTCGGTCATCCGCAACAGAAAAGATCCAAATATCAAAATGCGGCTTGATGTTATCAAAGGGAAGAGCCCGTCGCTGGTAAAAATCAAGGATAATCTGTGGACCCTTTACCCTAAAACCATTCTTGAATCGATAAGCCAGATCGGGAATAACCTTATTTTTGATTTCCTGAATAAGATCAACAACCGGAGGTTTGCCCGGGAGATAGCCAAGGCATTGAAAACACTCGGTTTTACTGATTTTGTTGTTTTTTGCGACAGCGATATGTTCAGGAGTTTTTATCTGAAAGACCTTCTGAAACCCTCAAAGTTTATTTATTACTCCCGCGATAATATGGTTGCCGTTGAGTGGTGGAAGAAACAGGGTATAAGGATAGAGGCGGCACTGATACGGAAAGCGGATCTGGCCGTGGCCAATTCGGTCTACCTGGCAAATTACTGCAGAAAGTTCAATAAGGCATCTTATTACGTAGGTCAGGGATGTGATGTAACTTCATTTGATTCCAGGTTAACTACCGATGTTCCCCCGGCCGATATCAGGGAGATCAGAAAACCCGTCATTGGGTATATCGGTGTACTGTATAAGCTGAGACTGGATATAGAAGTCATCTTGTTTATTGCAAAGCAAAAGGCCGACTGGAGCATCGTTCTGATAGGCCCTGAGGATGAGGCTTTCAAAAATTCAGATCTTCATAAGCAACCGAACGTGCATTTTCTGGGCAGCAAGCCACCTGCTGAAATTCCGTCCTACCTGAATTATTTTGATGTCGGAATAAATCCCCAGATCCTCAATGAAGTCACCATTGGTAATTATCCCCGTAAGATCGATGAATACCTTGCCATGGGGAAACCTGCAGTTGCCACGCTTACTGAAGCTATGAGTATTTTTAAGGATCATGTTTACCTTGCTTCTACCAGGGAGGAATACGTTCAGCTTATTGAGCTGGCTCTACAAGAGAATTCCCCGGAAAAAGCGAGTGAACGCGAGAAATTCGCAAGAGGTCATACCTGGGATGCCAATGCCAATGAAATATATAATGCCATAGGATGATGGAAAACGAGAGCCATAAAGTGCAGCCCCAATCCGGCGGCGTATCGCTGATCAGCAGGATAAAGTCAAATCCCAAGCTGAAGCTGTTCGTGATCAATATGCTTACCCCGAAAAACCAGGCCAGGCCAAGGTTATGGGTGAAGTTATTTCTTAATCCCTTTAAGCACAAACGTGGGAAGCATTCTTGTATCCGGAGGAGGACCCGTATCGACGTGTTTCCATGGAATGATTTCGTGCTGGGCAAGGATTCCACGATTGAGGACTTTGCCACTGTCAACAATGGGGCAGGACCTGTATATATTGGTGAGCGCTCGAGGATCGGTCTGAGCTGCACCGTGATAGGCCCGGTGACCATTGGCAACGATATCATGCTGGCGCAGAATATCGTGCTTTCGGGGCTCAACCACTCGTATGAAGACCTGTCGAAACCCATCAGCCGTCAGAAACAAACCACTTCGATGATCACTATTGAAGACGAGGTATGGATTGGTGCGAACGTTGTAATTGTGGCAGGTGTCAGGGTCGGAAAACATTCGGTTATCGCGGCCGGCAGTATTGTCACAAGGGATGTCCCTCCCAACTCGGTTGTGGCTGGCAACCCTGCGAAGATACTGAAAGCCTACAACCCGGAAACAAAGCTGTGGGAACGAAAGATATAATATAGAATACCAATCTCTGCATTATGCTGGTAATGAAAATAATTATCTGGTTTTTTCTTTTTATCGTATTCTATGCTTACCTCGGATATGGTATTTTGTTATACTTCCTGGTCAGGATGAAACGGCTGATGACAAAGAGAACTGAATTGCCAACCGGGGAATTCGAACCCGAAGTCACGTTATTTGTGACGGCATATAATGAAAAAGATTTTGTAGCTGAAAAGATCAGGAATTCCTTTTCGATGGATTATCCCAAAGAAAAAGTAAGGCATGTCTGGATTACCGATGGGTCAGATGACGGCACTCCTGATA
>Ga0194062_1000930_pt1 | contig 12236 bp, 9 predicted proteins | sample SepL2225m_MetaG_FD_155481 | JGI IMG/M metagenome (GOLD analysis project Ga0194062, IMG submission 155481) | Anoxic zone freshwater microbial communities from boreal shield lake in IISD Experimental Lakes Area, Ontario, Canada - Sep2016-L224-25m | ecosystem: Environmental > Aquatic > Freshwater >... | reverse complement strand
GGAAGACGCCGCCTTTGGCGTGGGTTGTCATGCTGTAAAAATGCCCGCGTTTCCGCATCAGCATTTCTCCTTCACCTGTAGAAGCGAGGTAAGCGATGTCCTTGTAATTGAGTGAATTTCTCTCAAGGATAAGATCGATCAGCTGATCGGCGACCATTTCAGGGTTTCTTTTCCTGATCCTTTCGCTGAGCTGATCAATAATGACCGGCTGGTCTGAATACTCCATCAGTACAGCTTTGATGTTACTGCTGCCCACGTCGACACCTATGGTATAAATTTCCTGTTTCTTCATTTTTTTCCCGAAACCGGGCCCGCTATTCAAATAATTCCTGTATGTTTCATGCACCCCTTCGGGCAAACATGGCGCCTCCGAGGGCTCCCATGAATATCGAATCGGTATGCACATTGATCGTAATATCCTTGCCGTAATTCTGCAGCACCAGGTCCGAAACATATTTCAGCACAGCCTGGTTGCGGGCGACACCACCGGTAAATGTAAACTCATTCCTGACCCCTCCCGAGCGTGCAAGCAGCGACATAGCCCGCATCACGATGGCCCGGTGCAGACCTGCCAGGATGTCCGATCGTTTCTGTCCCACGTTAAGCAGCTCCCTGATCTCCGCAGCAGCAAACACAGTACATGTAGAGCAGATATTCACTTCATTGGTGGCTTCCATGGCCAGGGGGCCCAGTTCATTCAACGAAATGCTGAACTCGTCGGCGATATACCCCAGATAACGCCCGCATCCTGCAGCGCAGCGGTCGTTCATGTAAAAACTCGTGACCAGTCCATGACTGTCGACCTGTATCGCCTTGGTATCCTGTCCGCCGATATCGAGCACGGTCCGTGTATTGGGAAAAACCGCGTGGGCGCCGAAGGCATGACAAAGGATCTCCGAGCGGATTGATTTCTCAGGGAAAGGCAGCAAGGCACGGCCATAGCCCGTCCCTACCATATTGGTTATATGGATATCGAGGTTGGCTACAAAGCTGATATGCCCTTTCAGGGAGTCGTAAATATGCTTGTAATTGCCCTTAAGCAGGTTCAGCTCGCTATCGAAACCTACACCGGTCTCTTCAGGAGAGGAATCGTCCATCCCCGAATATTTATCATTCAGCAGTTCCATCGCCTGATATACCAGGTCTCTGAAATCGTATTCGGTGAGTTCATTTTCAACATGGCTTATGCTCTTGTCGTAAACAAGCATTGTAGGTTCAAAATAATCTTTAGGAAGCGCGTTTACATCTTTATTGTATTTTTCGCTTATAATATCCCTGAAGAACTGATTCTTCTGGCCCAGGTTCCCATTGAGGTATTCATTGAGGACGGCAGGGCCGATCTCTTTTACGATCTGGTCGACAAATCCGCTGATTTTGTCTTTCTTCTCTCCGCTGAAAGTGCTTTCTATAGTATCTCTGAATTGCACATTCAGGCGGTCGAGCCTGCGTTTGAACTGCAGATATTGAAAAATGGATTCAACATCCTTTATATATCGTTTGTATTCGGGTTTGCTTTCGATTTCATCTTCGAGCTTCATCTTAAGCAGCGAAAACCTTGCATTATAGATGGCTTCGAGCCTTGCGATCTCGGTGGCAACCGTATAATTTGCCCTTGTGTTGGTAATTCCCCGACCAATGATCCTGTCATTATCATCAATGATGATGGCTTTGGAGGTGGTTGATCCGAGATCTATTCCCAAAAAATATTTCTTCATTGATGAACTTATTTAATTAAACTATTCCTGCTCCGTTCACAGGAGAAACCAATTCTCATCAGCAGTATCAGGACTGGATATTCATCATCTTCCTCTGCTCCAGCATCTGGAAAAATGATTCAAGCCTGTTTTTGATATTCGAGTAAGAGAAATATCTTGGATCGACCAGGTCGGATTCGATGAATCCAATAGGTATTTCCAGCTTTCGTTCCAGTTTCTGCATAATCATCAATTGCCCTGCAGAGAATGAATTACAACTTTTAATTGAATTTACCAGGAAGCCGTCGGCGTGGTAGTCGGTGATACATTTGGAAAGAAGATCAACACGTTGCTGAAGATTGAGATTAGTGTAGCAGTTCATGCAGTATTCGGCCAGGCTTTCGAGGGGTTTATCAGGATTGACACGGAAACCCATATCGTACACCCCTCCTACTTTTGTATAGGAAGAGGCCACGATCACAGCGCCCATGTCATAAAAAAGTTTCCAGAACTCACGAAAATGGGTCCAGTTGGGAGGGCCTTCCACCACCAGGCGGAAGCGTTCTTCTTCCATCACACCCTCAGGAGTGATCGGCCCCAGCTTGTTATCAATGCGTTCAAGTATCTCCTTATATAACTCGGCATAATAATCAACAGCCTGGGGTGTACCCCTGAAGCCGCTGTTGATGGGGCCTATATAATACACCCCGGCGAAATAGGCATCGATGGGAGAAGGCCTGTGTTTGGTAGTATCGAAGATCTTTACAATATAATCCTCTACTTTGGAAGAGTTCCGGAGGATGGATTTCAGTTTTTCTTCATCATACTTATTCCCTGAAACTTTTTCCATCTTCGGGATCACTTCTTCCTTCAGCTGTTTGACCATATAGGCGGTCATCTCGGGAGTGATCTTATGGGCCTCCTGGTAAGGAGTATGGAGCATAGCCACCGGTACGCCGGGATACAGTCGTTCGAGGGTCTCAAACCATTTCATGAAGGTAAAGCAGCCGGTATAGCTAAGCAGCAACAGATCCGGCTTCGGGATCTTTTCGCCCGTGGGGCCTATATTCCCGCTCAGCATCATCCCAACATCACATTTCACATAGGTGCATACATCTTCGGAATGACCATGCTGTTCGGCATCGCGTATATATCCACCCGATTTTTTTCGCATTCCCGATTGTAAGGCATTGATCTCGGGATATACAGGCAGCATATCGAACGAAAGGATCAACTCGGAGATGTTACCCGGAACGAAGGTATAGACCACTTTCTTCCCTGTCTCCCCGGCCATGCTCAGTTCCTTAAACTGCCGGGTGATCATCTCTTTCTGGATGATCATGCTTCGTTCTTTCGCAACCTCTTTCGACATATGTTTTTTTCAGAAGAGTTTAAAACTATCGCTGAGCACCTCTCAGTCCCAGAGCTTTATCGAATCGGAAAATGTACCCACCTGTTCCTTGATGACCTTGAACTGACCCGTATTTTCGCTGTAGAGGAAGCTCACAAAACGGATGCCTTTGTCATTACATTCTTTTTGAAGTATCGGATGGTCAAGTAAAGCAGGGTCGCAAAAACTCGGAGCGGCAAAGATCACGCCGTCGATCTTCCGTTGCCTGATCAGCTGAAGCAGCCTGGCTTCCTTGGGATTACCCACATCATAAACCGATGAAGAGAAGGTACTCATATCAAGGTAAGCCTGAGTAATTGCCCCTAAAGGATCTGATCCGGCAGTATCGATATCACCCTGTATCCATCGGGCTCCAAGCAGGAAATCATCTTCTACGATATAGCAACCTGCCAGTTCAATCGTTTTGATCAGTCCGGCCGGCGGTTGTTCACAGAAAGCTCCGATCACCAGGACACGGATCTTGTCGAGAGGATCGCCGAATTCCTTTTGCATATGCCGTATGACTTCCTCAAGGATCTCATTATGTTCTTCCACGGGGATCACATATCCAGCGCGTACTATATGGTAAACATCAGCAGCTGTAAGTCGCCATGGGAATTCCTGGCGGATGTCATACAACTTGCAGATAAGCTGCCGGTTTAAGTTGAACAGCCCTATGGAATGATTGAGCTTTTGGGCGGTCACTTCCACCCCATTCAGTTTATAGACCTGATCGAGGACCGTCTGAAGTTCATGCCGGTAAAAGGTACCGCCAATGTGGGGCAGAAAATTCTGTGGAAAATCGAGGTATTTGACAAATTTACCGATCTCCATCAGCTGGAACATCCCGGAAAGGTTCCTTATGACATCGCAGATGGAAGGAAAAATGAAGCCGTCGAAGCCCTCGAAATGCTTATCGAGAGCCAGCTCGACAATACTGCGGGGCATATGGCAGATATACGACTGGTAATAGGCATCGCCTTTGATGATCAGTTTTTTATCACCTCCGCCCAGGATTCCTATGGCCAGACCGCTGGCAGCATGAATGATCTCACGCGGAAAATAAACCGGCATATGCCCGATGAGGACTCTGTTGCTACTCTGTGATTTCCATTCTTTTGCACGGGAAAAAGAAAGGTCAAAGGCCAGTCCTTCACATCGGGCAATTATTTCGTTCAGGGTGCTCAGTTTGCGTATGGTTTTTTGATGAATAAAATCAGGTTAAAAAGGCTTTCCAAAAGTAGATATTATTATTTACAAATTCAAAAATGCACATAACTTAATTTTGAGTCTTGACAAATCGGGATTAACATCAGGGCAGAGCCCTGGACACGGGTTCCGCCCCAGGGGTGGGGAATCTACCGGGAGTAATTAATCAGATTGATTCAAAGTCTTCAGCGGATCGCTTGCCCTTCTCCCTTATTTTTCCTACTTTCGCGGATTCATAAAATCATATTCTTATGAAGTTCGATATCATTGTCATAGGCAGCGGCCCCGGAGGGTATGTTGCTGCAATACGGGCAGCTCAGCTGGGCTTGAAAGTTGCCGTTGTCGAGAAAGCGGAACTTGGCGGTATCTGCCTCAACTGGGGCTGTATTCCAACAAAAACATTGTTAAAAAGCGCCAGCGTGTTCCAGTACATTCAACATGCCTCTGAATATGGCATTTCAGCTGCTGAACCCAAAGCCGACTTCCCGGCTATGATCAAACGCAGCCGCGAAGTTGCCGACACTATGAGCAAAGGGATACAATTCCTTTTCAAAAAAAACAAAATAGAACATCTCAGGGGCAGCGGAAAAATCAAGCCCGGAAAGATCGTGGAAGTGACTGATGAGGCCGGTAGTACGATAGAATATACTGCCGATCATATCATCCTGGCCACCGGAGCCCGCTCGAAAGAATTGCCTAACCTCAAGCAGGATGGCAAAAAAATCATCGGATACCGTGAAGCCATGACCCTGCCGGAACAGCCGAAAGCCATGGTTGTAGTGGGTTCGGGCGCCATAGGTTCCGAGTTCGCTTATTTTTACCACTCTATAGGGACCAAAGTGACCCTTATTGAAGTTCTTCCCAATATTGTACCTGTCGAGGACGAAGAAGTATCGAAAACCCTTGAACGTTCATTCAAAAAAGCCGGGATGAAGGTGATGACAGGTGTTTCCGTTGAATCTGCAGATACCAGCGGTGAAGGATGCAAAGTCACGGTAAAGACTAAAAAAGGAGACGAAATCATTGAATGCGATATAGTGCTTTCCGCCGTAGGCGTTGCAACAAATATTGAAGGAATAGGACTTGAAGAGACAGGTATTTCTGTTGAGAGAGGCAAGGTTGTGGTGGATGATTTTTACAGAACAACCGTCGCCGGGTACTATGCTATCGGCGATATCGTGAAAGGACCCGCCCTGGCTCATGTGGCTTCGCATGAGGGAATTATCTGCGTTGAAAAGATAGCGGGTAAACACGTTGAACCCTTAGATTACGGCAATATCCCGGGCTGCACCTACACTCACCCCGAGATCGCATCGGTTGGTATGACCGAAAAGGCTGCAAAGGATGCAGGTTATGAGATCCTGGTTGGAAAATTTCCTTTCACTGCATCAGGCAAGGCAACAGCAGCAGGCGCCCGAGAAGGGTTCATCAAGGTGATTTTTGATGCAAAATACGGGGAATGGTTAGGCGCTCACATGATAGGCGAAAACGTCACGGAATTGATTGCCGGCGTTGTGACGGCACGTAAACTTGAAACTACCGGAAGGGAAATCATAGAAGCCGTTCACCCCCATCCGACTATGAGCGAAGCCATCATGGAAGCCGTAGCACAGGCGTATGGGGAATGTGTCCACCTATAAGTAGCGAAGTAGCGAAATTTAATCAGTCAATCTGTCAATCAATCACTCAATCAATCAAAATGGAAATCATTAAGACTCCACTCGAAGGGCTGCTTATCATCAAACCCGATGTGTTTGAAGATGAACGCGGATATTTTTTTGAATCATTCAACCATGGAAAATTCCTGAACCTTGGGCTGGACCTGAAGTTTGTGCAGGACAATGAATCCAAATCGAAGAAGGGTGTATTGAGAGGCCTGCATTTCCAGGCTCCTCCCTTTGCCCAGGGCAAACTGGTGCGTGTGATGCGTGGCTCGGTGCTTGACGTGGCAGTTGACATCCGCAAAAACTCGCCTACATACGGCAAATGGGAGTCGATCGTGCTTTCGGGACAGAACAAATGGATGTACTGGATCCCTGCCGGTTTTGCCCATGGTTTTGCAACACTTGAAGACGACACGATTTTCTTTTATAAATGCACGAACATCTACCATAAAGCATCCGAAGGAAGTATTTTATGGAACGACACTGATCTGAACATCAAATGGGGCCTGGAGGATCCCGTGATTTCTGACAAAGACAAAATTTCTACTGCATTCAAAGACTTTATAAGTCCCTTCTGAGATGAAACCAGTCCTTAACTATTCGTTATTCCTGCTATCCCTGCTGATCATTGCAAGTCTGCTGGTATTTGCCGTGCTGAACCAGAAAAACCCGGCAAAAGATTATCGTGAAGTGGCCCAGCGTTCCTACCGTATCTTTTCACCGGAATGTCCTTCAAAGGCCGATTTTTCAGGTGAGAAAATGCCGCTTGAACTGTTTTATGTGAAAGAAAGTCTGGATCGCGAGATCATGATCAACACTTTTATGCATGCCTCGACAATACTAATGTTTAAACGTGCGAACCGATGGTTTCCTTTGATCGAACCTATTTTGAAGAAAAATAAGGTGCCCGACGATTTTAAATTTCTATCCCTGGCCGAAAGCAATTTCTCCAATGTTGTTTCTCCGGCCAAAGCGGAAGGATTCTGGCAGTTCATCAAACCAACGGCCATTCATTATGGTTTGGAAGTCGACGAGGAAGTCGACGAGAGATACAATGTATTAAAGTCCACCGAAGCAGCCTGCAAATATTTTCTTGAGGCGTATGCGCGCTATGGAAACTGGACCCTTGTCGCTGCGTCCTTCAACCGGGGGATGGAGGGCCTTAGCGATGCCCTGGAAAACCAGAAAGCAACTTCTTTTTACGATCTCTTCATGAATGATGAAACCGCACGGTACATATACAGGATCGTTGCCCTTAAAGAAATATACAATCACCCTGTCAAATACGGGCTCTACCTTTCAATGAGCGATTTTTATCCGGTCATCCCTACCTACACTATTGGAATTGACGGTCCTGTTAATGATCTTGCTGCATTTGCTGCAAAAAATAAAGTCAGTTACAGGGTTTTGCGTGATTTCAATCCATGGCTGAGAAGGTACACACTTACCAACAAATCAAAAAAGTCATACGACATCACTCTTCCGAAAGAAGGGGCTATGAACAGTGAATTTCTGCAAAAGAGTTTTGCTCCTTCCAGCAATTATTTCAACGACACTCTGCAGATCAACGAGATCCATTAACTTTTCCGCCTCAATTGGAAGACAAGCTAGAAATATCGGGAGCCCGGGTTCACAACCTCAGGAATATCGATTTAAGCATTCCAAGGAATAAGTTTGTGGTATTTACAGGTCTGAGCGGCAGCGGGAAGTCCTCGCTTGCTTTTGATACTATTTATGCGGAAGGCCAGAGAAGGTATATGGAAACCTTTTCGGCCTATGCGAGGCAGTTCATCGGCAGCCTTGAGAGGCCTGATGTAGACCGTATTACAGGCCTTAATCCAGTCATTTCAATCGAACAGAAATCGGCCAGCCGGAATCCCCGTTCCACCGTCGGCACGATCACCGAGATCTATGATTTTCTGAGGCTGCTGTACGCCCGGGCAGCCGATGCATATTCTTACGCCACTGGTGAAAAGATGGTGCGATATTCTGAACAGCAGATCGTTGAGCTGATCCTGTCGCAATATGCCGACAAACAGATCATGATACTTTCCCCTGTTATCAAAGGCCGCAAAGGCCATTATCGTGAGTTGTTCGAGCAGATACGAAAACAAGGATTTATAAGTGTATGGATTGACGGGGAAGTGCGGGAGATCTCACACGGACTTCAGCTCGACCGGTATAAGATCCATGATATTGAGATTGTGATTGACCAGGTGAACGTCACGCATGAATCAATAAAAAGACTCGCCGGATCGGTGAATACGGCAATGAAACATGGCAAGGATTCGATCACGGTTCTTGATATTTCCGATGCCCAGGCCAGGCATTTCAGCCGTCTGCTGATGTGCCCTACCACAGGAATTTCCTATGATGAGCCGGAACCCAACACCTTCTCATTTAATTCTCCTTATGGTGCATGTCCACGTTGCAATGGCCTGGGGACAATTTCGGAGATCGACATCCTGAAAATCATTCCCGACAGTACCAAAAGTATAAAAAAGGGTGGGATCGTGCCTCTTGGAGAATACAAGAACACCTGGATCTTCAAACAGATTGAAGCGATTGGAGAGAAATACGGTTTCGGCCTGAACACTCCTATAGGCGATATTCCTGAACATGCTATCAACACTATCCTTTACGGTTCTGATGAGGTCATCAGGGTGAAGAACGATTATCTGGGGATCACTTCGTCCTACTCCCTGAATTTTGAAGGAATCGTAAGTTTTATCAATTCCCAGTCGGCCGAGACCGCACCTGCCGGCATCATGAAATGGGTAAGCAGCTTCATGAACAAAATGCCATGTCCGGAATGCCTGGGTTCCAGGCTTAAAAAAGAATCGCTGCAATTCAAGATTGACGGGAAGAATATTGCCGAACTGGCCGGGATGGACATGCCCGGCCTGGAACAATGGATGATACAGATTAACGACCACCTGGATGAGCGAGGGAAATTGATTTCATATGAGATCGTAAGAGAAATAAAGAACCGGATACGGTTTCTGCTCGATGTCGGGATTGGGTATCTTACATTAAACCGCCCGGCAAGGTCTCTGTCGGGAGGCGAAAGCCAGAGGATACGCCTTGCTACGCAGATAGGGTCCCAGCTGGTCGGGGTGCTTTACATACTCGATGAACCAAGCATCGGGCTGCACCAGCACGACAATATGAAACTGATCAGGGCGCTTCAGAACCTGCGCGATTCAGGGAATTCGGTGATCGTGGTGGAGCATGACAAAGAGACTATTCTTTCATCCGATTATGTGATCGACATAGGCCCCGGTGCAGGTGTTCATGGCGGTTCTATCGTGGCTCAAGGGACTCCTGAAGAGATCATGAAAAGCCCTCATTTAACCGGTCAGTATCTGAGCGGTAAGAAAACAATCAAGGTGCCTGAACAAAGAAGGAAAGGTAACGGAAAAACCTTGTCACTGTACGGCGCTAAGGGTAATAATCTGAAGACGATAGACCTGGATATCCCTCTGGGGAAGTTTATCTGTATCACCGGTTTGTCGGGAAGCGGAAAATCGAGCCTGATCAACGAAACCCTGTATCCGATTCTGAGCAGGCATTTTTACAAATCCGACATGAAGCCTCTGACCTACGACCGTATCGAAGGGATCAGGAACATCGACAAGGTGATCGAGATTGACCAGAGTCCTATTGGCCGTACACCCCGATCCAATCCGGCCACCTATACCAAAGTGTTCGACGAGATCAGAAAGCTGTTCGCGTCCCTTCCTGAATCGAAGATCAGGGGATATCAGCCGGGAAGATTTTCATTTAATGTAAAAGGCGGAAGATGTGAAACATGCAAGGGTGGCGGATTAAAAGTCATCGAAATGAATTTCTTACCCGATGTGTATGTTCTCTGCGAGACTTGTCAGGGCCACCGGTATAACCGTGAAACACTTGAAGTCAGGTATAAAGGAAAATCCATTAACGATGTCCTGAATATGACGATTGAAACGGCTGTCGGGTTTTTCGAAAACATTCCGATGATCCTGAATAAAATCAGCACTCTGAACCAGGTCGGACTGGGTTATATCACTCTGGGCCAGCAGTCGACAACCCTTTCGGGAGGTGAAGCTCAAAGGGTTAAGCTTGCTTCGGAACTCAGCAAGAACGATACCGGCAACACTCTGTATATTCTTGATGAACCAACAACAGGCTTGCATTTTGAAGACGTTAAAGTGTTGCTTGGTGTATTGAACAAGCTGCTTGCCAAAGGGAATACAGTTCTGGTGATAGAACACAATATGGAAGTGATCAAAGTTGCCGATCATATCATTGACTTAGGACCGGAAGGCGGAGAACGGGGCGGTATAATCGTGTGCCAGGGGACTCCTGAGGAAGTTGCGGGGTATGATACGAGTTATACGGGGATACATTTAAAGAAAGAACTAAGTAGCGAAATAGCGAAGTAGCGAAATAGCGAAGTAGCGAAAATTATGGAAAACAAGGAAATCGAAAAAGTAAAGGAATCATTCCAGCCAAAGAGTTGGAGTGAAACGATCTCGGTCGACACCTGGGAAATTTTTAAAGTCATGTCGGAAATGGTCGATGGGTTTGACAAGCTAAGTAAGATAGGACCCTGTGTTTCTATTTTCGGATCGGCCCGTACACCAGAAAGTAATAAATATTACCAGCTTGCCGAGGAGATGGCCTACCTTCTTACAAAGAACGGTTTCGGCGTGATCACCGGAGGAGGACCAGGTATAATGGAAGCAGCAAATAAGGGTGCTCATTTTGCAGGAGGCAAATCGGTCGGGCTTAATATATCGTTGCCTTTCGAACAAAAGCCAAATCCTTTCATCGACCGGACGAGGCTGCTGAACTTTGACTTTTTTTATGTACGCAAGACGATGTTCATGCGTTATTCGATGGGATTTATTGCCCTCCCGGGAGGGTTTGGAACGATGGATGAGCTCACTGAAGCCATCACCCTGATACAGACACATAAACTTGTTCGATTCCCGATCGTATTGGTGTCGAAGGAATACTGGAAGGGATTTATTGACTGGATAACCAACAAGGTGCTGCCCGAAAGCATGATCTCCGATAACGACATGTCGCTGTTTACACTTGTCGATACAGCTGAAGAAGCGGTAAAAGTGATTACCGACTTCTACGAAACATATGCTTTGAAACCTAATTTTTAATTGTTTACCTTTGCCTCTTAATACTTTGATGAATGCCTGTAAAGAAGAAAAAGAAGAAAGAGGATCAGGAACTGCTTCTGGAAGCTATTTCGGAAGCTCTTATTGAGAAGAAAGCAAAAGATCCCTTGATCCTTAGTTTTATAGGAACAGGACATTCGGTATGCGATGCTTTTGTGATTGCCCATGGTAACTCCAGAACGCAGGCAGAAGCTCTGGCCGAAGAAGTGATCCACCGGGTCAAGAAACAAACAGGATTAAATCCATATCATAAAGAAGGTCTTGAAAATGCGGAATGGATTTTGATAGACTATTTCGACGTTGTGGTTCACATCTTCCAGGAAACACAGCGTAAGTTCTTCAATCTGGAGACTTTATGGGGCGATGCTCAGATAGTTAAAATTGAAGGCTGAGATGACAGACTAATTATTTACAGAATGTACACGACATAATGGCAGAAAAAGATAAAAAAAAGAAAGATAGTTTCAAACCCAACTTCATTCCTTCAAAAGGCAAGAAGCCCCAATTCAGCTTTTACTGGATATACGGTATTCTTTTAATTGGTTTTATTGCTTTACAGATCTTCAATTACAACAATCCTATTAAGCCGGTCGATTACAGCAAGCTTGAAGAAATGCTGATCAAACAGGATGTGGAAAAAATTGTTGTGGTGAATAAGGAAAGGGCAGAGATATACATTAAAAAAGACCGTATCAAGAGTGACACGGCTTACCAGCAGTTCAATAAAAAAGGCCTGAGTTCGACATTTAACGGTTCAAGTCCGCAATTTTCCTATGAGATCAACAGTGTTGATATTTTTAACGGATTGCTTAAGGACTGCCGTGACACTATAGCTGCCCGGATGATGCGCGACAGTATTTCCATTCAGAAGATTGTCGAGTTTAAAAAACAATTTCCCTATCCCCCGGGGACTGAAACGCGTAAAGATATTTTCGGGGATATCCTTGGATATCTTCTTCCCATCCTTATCCTGGTGGGTGCATGGTTCCTGATCATGCGTTTTATGAGTCGTGGAGGCGGTGGGCCCGGCGGTTCCCAGATCTTTAACATAGGCAAGTCTAAGGCCACGCTTTTCGACAAAGACACTATGGTCAATATC
>Ga0194062_1000928_pt1 | contig 12257 bp, 10 predicted proteins | sample SepL2225m_MetaG_FD_155481 | JGI IMG/M metagenome (GOLD analysis project Ga0194062, IMG submission 155481) | Anoxic zone freshwater microbial communities from boreal shield lake in IISD Experimental Lakes Area, Ontario, Canada - Sep2016-L224-25m | ecosystem: Environmental > Aquatic > Freshwater >... | reverse complement strand
GTGTTGGGCATCCTCAGCGAGGCGATGAAGGCCAACAACGAAATCCCCGTGGTGTTTGAGGTTCGTACTCTGGCAAACGGGAAGCCGGCTGAAGTCCGCGTGCTCTACGTGGGGTTGGGTCAGGCCTATTATCTCAGCACGGCGGGGGAGGCGGGTATCGGCCGACCCTCAACCAACGGCTGGGTTTGGGAAGCCTCCAATGGGATTGCGCGGGAAGTGCTCAAGGCAATCGAAATCCAGGAAGGCAAGCGCCCGCCCGCCTTCGTTTCCCTCCCGGTGGTGCTCAAATGAAAATGATATTTGCAGGGATCTTACTGATGGCGTGGACGCTGACGGCGGCTGAGCCCGCTTCCGTTCCGGTAGCCGGCCAGGAACCTTCTCCGGTCTTGAAAGGATTGGCTCAGTCGGCCCAGGCGGAACTGGAGCGCGCGACCCGCGAACTTAACGAACTGCGGGACGAGATTGCGACGGCGAAAGTCCCCCTGGCTGAAGAGCTGGCGAAATGGGAGGATACCCTCGTCCAGGGCCGACGCAAGCTCGACCAGGCCCAAAAGATGGCCGATTCGGGAACGATGGAAATGGTCGCTCTCAAGGCGGAGCAGAAGTCCCGCGAGGATGAGTTGGCCTACATCGCCAACCTGCTCGACGAGTATGCCCGGACCTGCGAGACCAAGGCTTCGATCACCGAGTTGCAGGTGTTGGCGCCCGCCCTGGAAGCCGCAAAACAGGCGCCCAATAATCCTACCCTTTCGTCTGACGACCGGTATGACCGCCAGGTGGCGGTGGCCGATCTGACCTGTACCCGGCTGGCCGGGGCGATTGGTGGAGCGCGTTTTGGTGGCACCGCCGTGGGTCCAGACGGGACGGTTGAAGAGGGGCAGTTCCTGACGGTGGGTCCGTCGGCGATGTTTGGTTCGACAAACGGTTCATTGGCAGGAGTAGTGCTCCCGCAACCGGGTTCCTCCAAGCCGATGGTTCGTCCCCTTGAAGGCGAGTTGCAGACGGGCCTGGCCGGACTCATTGCCACGGGCAAGGGCATCCTGCCTGTGGATCCCTCGCGCGGCGGCGCTTTGAAGGCGCTGGTCCAAAAATTCGACATTCTCGAGATTTTTAAAAAAGGCGGCCCGATCATGTGGCCTTTGCTGGTGGCGGCGGCCCTGTCACTTCTGACGGTTTTTGAGCGCCTCATCTTTTTGACGCTCGAGCAAAGCCGCCGTAATCCGCAGGCTGTCCAGCGCTTTCTCGAGGCTGTGACTGACGGTGATTTCGAGAGGGCGCTGGCCGTTGGGGGTAAATCACGTTTTTTTGTGCTGAGAGCGCTGGCCTATGCGTTGGAACACCGCGAGAAGTCCATTTCAAATGCGCTGCTGTTCTCTCAATCCCGCGAAATGCGTCGCTACCGCCGCGGGATTCCCATCCTGGACACGGTTATTACGCTGGCTCCGCTGCTGGGCTTGCTCGGCACTGTGACGGGCATGATGGGCTCCTTTGCCCTGATCGGCGGCGAACTCAGCGCTCCCGGGGCGATCACGGGGGGTATCGCCGAAGCGTTGATCGCGACCGCGTTCGGACTGGGAATCGCCATCACAAGCCTCATCCCGTTTAACATGTTGAATGCGCGCATGGAAGAAGCCCGGCAGGAAATGGAGGCGGCGGCCATCCAGCTGGAATTGCTCGTGAACCGCCCGACCGGCCCGTTGGAGGCCATGGGCCAACATCAGACAAAGTAAGGAGAATGAACCTATGCATGGCGGTGGAGGCGGTGGACCAGGAAAAAAGGCACGGATCGAGATCATCCCGTTGATCGACATCATTTTCTTTTTGCTGGCCACTTTTATCATGGTCTCGCTGTCCATGACCCAGAACCAGGGCGTTTCGGTGGCATTGCCAAGCGCGGCTTCGGCGGCCTCGTTGGGCGACCAGCAGGAAATGCAGAAGTCGGTCACCCTGAGTGTCACGGAAAAGGGCGAGGTGTTCTACAACAAGGAAAAGATATCGATCGCGCAGTTGCCGATGCGGTTACAGAACTACAAGACCACCAGCAAGGATCCCAAGGTGATTGTCAACGCCGATGCGGGTGCGAATTTCAAGAATGTGGTGGCGGTACTGGATGAAGCCCGCAAGTGCGGGATCGCCAAAGTGGGGATAAACACGGACAAAAAATAACGATCAATAACAATACAGAGGAGAATACGGATGAATAGGACAGTAAACAAAGAAGTAAAAAGAGGAGTACCCATGAAGAAACTGATTTGGATGACCATGATGGTGGCCGGCGGAGTCAGTCTCTGTCAGGCGCAGGAGAAGACGAAACCGGATGCAGGCAATGATGCCATGCTCACAGAGGCCTCGCAGGAGGCTCCAACGCCCTGGCGTGTGTCGGGCGGGTTGCTGTACAAAAACTGGCTCTACGAGCATGACGCCCTTCAACAGAGGGGTCCCACCACGGCCAAGGGAGGGGAAGACTGGGAGAATGGAAGCACCTCCGGGAACGGGTCGGGCGTGCAGATGAAAGTTGGGCGCGGGGAAGGTGTGCTGGATGTGTCCTTTGTCAAATCAGACCTCAGATACGAGTTCAAAAAACCAAAATACTCGCAGACGATCGACACCATCTCGCGTGATTTTGAAGTCACGTGGGCCCTCATCAACGGCCGTAACAACCAGGCCGAGTACGGGACGGTTATGGGGTTCCGCTATCTGGGTATGCAGAAGGCTGCCACAGCCATAGAAAACGGGGTTGTCGGGGAGGGAAATGGCAATGTGACCTGGATGATGCTGGAAGGCGGATATACCGGCAACTGGCGGCCTTTTGACACACCGACATTTCAGGCGCATGGTTCCATATTGTTCTTCCTGGGCGAAGCGTCGGGTACAGCCCGTAGCGGGGCGGACACGAATGTGACGGACGGCGTCTTTTCCGAAACCTATAGCGACCAGTATTCCCTGGCCTATGGTGCCCGTGCGTCGTTTGGAGTGGATGTATCCATCACCAAGCGTGTCTGGCTGTCAATCGACTACATGCGCGAGTGGTTGTATTCGTTCGACGCCACGGACTCAGGGATCGTCGTCTTCCCGGACAACAGCGATGCGCTGTTCATCGAGAACCATCATGCGGTTATGGGAAGTTTGAATTACGTGTTCTAGTGCGTCCTGGGGCAAACACAGGAGGATTATTATGCGTACAGGCGCCTCAAGATGGCGGCAGAGAATGGCTGTGGTCTGCTTGACCGGCCTCATGGCCGGTTGTGCTTCAACAGGAACCACTGTTGTTTCGAAAGCCGAGGGGGGGCGTGTTGCGGATGGGCAACGCCTCCTCGTGGTGTCGCAACTGGCATCCCTGGACGAGGCCTGGGCCGGGGTTTTCGCGAAGGCGATTGTTTCCGAACTCAGGAAGGTCGGTTCGCCCGCTCAGGTTCAGAGCCGAAACCCCCTGGCGCTGCAAAGCGACAAGATTCGGTATGCGAACCAGATTGCGGAGTTCAAGCCGGATCTGGTTCTAGTCATCGAACCGGGCGATGGAATGGTCGACGCCCGGGGAAGAAGCTTCAAGCGAACGTTTGAGGCCGGGGTATTCCGGAATTATACCGACCGGGGTCATCGTGATTTGTCCTGGCGCGGGAAGATCGTGCTTGAACCGGCGGGAGCGTTTGTAACGGCCGATGACATGCCCGCTTTGGCGCGGGATCTGGTGGCCAGGTTGATGGCCGACGGAGTGCTTCCGAAACTGAGGCACATTGTTCGCGTTTCGACCCCGGCGACTTCAAAGCCGTCGGCCGTCCACCCGGCATCAACAAGAGGCTTTGGCCGCTAAACTGACTCATAAGTAACACCCTGCTAATTGTTCCCAAACTCCGCAGGCGTTAACTGTCGCCCAATTGTGCCATATGGAGGATTGAACGAAGTGAACAATCGTGATCAAAAACATCATCATCAGCTATCCACCGCTGTCGCTTGTGCTGGCCTTGTCGCGGGATTGACGTTTTGCTCTTCCTGCAGCACTCCCCCGGCTGCGGACGATGGAATTGTGGGCATTATCTACAATGCAGCGGTTCGTCCCGACACGGGACACATGGCCGGGAAAACTATGGCGAAGCCCCTGCCGCCGCCAGCGGCCATGACGGGCGTGATCACACCGGATGGTCCGGTGACGAATAGTTCCCCCACAAACAGCTCCTCGATGAACAGTTCCCTCGAAGGACAATACAACTATCGAATTTCCCCGGGAGACGTGCTTGCCATTTCCTATTTTGCACACCCTTTGATAGATCTGAAAGAGTACCTGATCGACAGCCAGGATGTGCTTTCGATTACGGTGGCGGGGCAGGATGCCCGCACGGCGGATGTGGTGGTGCGGCCCGATGGATTTATCTCCTTCTTCCTGATCGGTGAGGTTTCCGTAAGGGGATTGTCGGTGCCCCAGGTGCGTGAAGAGATCACCAAACGAATAGCCAAGTTCATGCCGGCGGCAGAAGTCACCGTGCTCCTGAAGGTGGGAAATGCCCTGACCAGTGAATTTCTCAATACGCTCAGGAGCAATACCGATTTGGGGTCCACCCGGATTATACAGGTCCGGTCGGATGGCACAGTCACTTTCCCGTTAGTTGGAGAAGTTCGTGCCATGGGAAAAACCCTCCCTGAACTATCCCATGAGATTGAAAATAAGTATGATCTGCTGTTCAGGCGGGGCATTTCGGTGAACCTGAATCTGAATTCCAGCTCGGTCGGGAATATTGCTGTCCTGGGCGAGGTGCAGAATCCGGGTCGCTATACGATTAGCAGCCCGGTGAGCCCGTTCTTCGCGTTGGCCATGGCGGGTGGCGCCAAGGAAACCGGAAAGAAGTCGCAGGTTGTAGTCGTGAGCCGTCGGCCGGACGGCAAGGTGGGCTGGACGGTGGTCAATCTTGATATTGACTCGGGCCGGCCGCTGGGGCCGGAAATCGCCCTCGCTCCGCAGGACATGCTGTTGGTGCCCAAGAGCGGGGTGTATAGCCTGAATCTTTTTGTAGACCAGTATATTCGCAGGATGATGCCAGTCCCCACCAGTATGGGGTTCAACTACAATTTAAACCATGTATTCTAGGAGAATCTCGTGACGTCGTATAATGACTTGATAAAGAGTTCGTATCGGCTGTTGATCTATCACCGGCAGCGGATCTGGTGGATTACCACCCGTATCCTTGTGGTGACCATTGTGATCACCGCTTTCTGTCTGGCGTTTCGCCCGCGGTATGTGGCCCGGACCACCATTACCATTTTGCCCACACGCAGCGAGATTGGGTATGCGAGTCAGAGCGGTAACTGGGCCTCCAGTCCTGCCACTTTACTTGGAAAAACCTATGAGGAAACCCTGTCCAGCCTGACCCTCGCCCAGGATGTGGCGCGTACCTTGCTGGAGCGGGATCGCGCGGAATATAACAACGGCGGTCCGTTGGGTCATATGCGCCGTCAACTGGTCGGACCGGTTTTTGGTTTCTTCAACAAGGTGCTGGCTTTGCTGAATACCGGACGCTGGGAGACCCAGGATCCTACGGTGGCATTGGGCCAGGCCATCCAGAATCGCACCGATGTCAAGAATTTGCAGGGATCGTACGTCTATGAGATTGCCGTGACATGGGAGAATCCCAAGATCGCGGCGACCATGGCCAACCTGATCGCGGAACGCAATGTGGCCTTGACCTTGAAGTCCAATCAGGAAGAGATGCGGACCACGCGCGAGTTCATTGAGAAGCGGATTGTCGAGACCAAGAGCGAACTGACGGACGTGGACAAGAAGATTCGGGATTACCGCGTCAGTGAAAAACTCTACGCCGCCGTAACGGATCTGGATCTCAGCCTTCAGGAACAGTCGCAATATCAGCGGGAACTCACAGCGATCCAGATCAACCGGGCCCAGCTGGATACCAAGATTGAGTCGCTCAAGGCGTACCAGACCCCGGTCGCTCTGGTGGCGATCGAGTCGGAACGAGCCGAACTGAAAACGCGGGAAGCCGCGATCCAAAAGGCGATTGACGCCCAAATGGCCAAACTGGACAAATTGCCCGCGAAGGAGGCCGGACTGCTGGACTTGTATCGGACGCGGCTGACCACGGAGCGTGCGATGGCTGCGCTTCAGGATCGGCTGCTTGATACCAAGGTGTCGGAAGCGGCGCAACTGAGTTCCGCTCGAGTGATTGATAAAGCCATTGTGCCCCTCTATCCCGAGGGACCGCTTATGCTGAAGAATATCCTGGCCGCGCTGATCGTCGGCCTGCTCTTGTCTGGAGGCTATATCTTGATGATGGAGGCATGGCGGCCGGGGCTGCGAAGCCGCGAAGATCTTGATACTGAAAGCGACTCGTTGCTCGGGCTCGTTCCGTTTGTCACTCCGAATGACCGCGATGCGAGAGGCTACGGTGATCCCGATCTAGAGAAACAAGGAGGGGGGCTTCCAGAGTTCTTCCGAAGTCTGGTGTTTGGGCGCCACGGCACTGTGGAACATCGCCGCATCGCCAAGCGGCATCTGGAGCATCTGTTACTCCGTCTGACGGATGGCGCCGGCGTCCCGCGCAGTTGCATGTTCGTGAGTCTAAACGGCGGCGAGGGGAAAACCTACCTCATTGAGCAACTCGTGAAACTGGCCAAAGAGGCGGGGCGCAAGATCCTGCTGATTGACGCCAACTTCGGATCCCCCAGATTGTGTCAGATGTTTGGCAGTAAGCCTGCTCCCGGCTTGGCGGAGGTGCTGTCCTGTGCCGCCGAGGTCAAGGATGTGGTGGTATCCGTCGGCCCCGGGGTGGATATGATCGGTGCCGGTCTTATGCGCATCAATTCACAGGCAAAATGGGCGGTGGAGTCCACCCGTGTGGCGGTTGCTGCGCTGGCTCCGGCCTATGACCTCATTCTGGTTGATACCGGGGCTCTTCGCAGCGATCCCTCGGCGACTCGGCTGCTTCCTCTGGTGACGGATGTCCTGTGCGTCATGGATGCGAAAAAATCACGGCGGCCAGATGCGGTGGAGGTGCGGCAGCGTCTTGATGGCGCCAAAGTCAAAATCAGATTCATTTTGAACAAGAAAATGTACTCGGGTGATAATCTCTTCGAGGCCGGAACAAGTGGGCACGTTGCGTCAGAAGCTGCGGCCAAACCGCTGGCTCGAAGCCGTGTGTAAGGAGCGTCGCCGGGATGGGGGCGATCTTTAAAAACGGAGCCACGAGTGCCCGCATGGCGGCATGGGTTGGTTGGTTGGGCTTTTTGATCGCCATGACAGGGGTGGCCCTGTTTGGGGATACGACGACCTGGTGGGCCCGGTTGTACCTGTTGACGGCGTTCGGGTTGGGAAGCGTGTTGATCCTGGTGCGGTTACGGCCCCATAAGATCCCTGTCTTGAACTATCACAGTGTGTCCGCGGATCCGGAGTGGTTACAGGTTGGGGACCGGGTGTCGCTCACGCCTGCCGCCTTTGAGCGCCAACTGGTGTATCTGGCACAGCAGGGATACCAGAGTCTGTTCATCAGCGAGGTGCATGCCCTTCTGGCCGGATGCCATGATCCGGAATCACGGGTCAAATATGTGGCGCTGACGTTTGATGACGGCTATGCGGACAATTGGATCGCCGCGTTTCCGTTGCTCAAGAAATATGGCATCAAGGCAACGCTGTTTGTCAGCACCGGCTTCATTGCCAATGCTGACGGGTGCCGGCCAACCATCGGAGATGCCTCTTCTGCTGTTTTGGACTGGAGCGGATATCTGACGTGGCCGGAATTGCGTGCCATGCAGGCCAGCGGTCTGGTTGAGGTTCAGTCTCATGGCAGATCTCATGCGCGTGTTTTCACAGGATCTGAAGTGCGTGGATTTGTCGGACCGGGCAAGCCGAACCCGTGGCTGCTGTGGAACAGCCGACCGGATATCCAGCCGGGTTGGTGGAGCAAACTGGGGGATGACCGCTCATTATGGGGGCACCCGGTGTTTCGTCAGGCGTCCGCGCTGGCACACCGAGCCTACCTGCCTGATCAGGAGGCTGTGGCAACCCTGATGTCATGGGCGAGGGACGCGGGAGGGGCTGTCTTTGCCAGGGCGGATTGGGAACAGCGTTTGTTTAAGGAGTGGCGCCGTGAGCGTCATGCGCATGGCGACCTTGGTCGATGCGAGGACGGCGACCAATATGCGCGGCGGGTTGAGGAAGATCTGGGTGAATCCAGGAGGATGTTGGAGCGGGAATTGGGGGTGATGGTGGATGTGTTATGCTGGCCGGAGAACCGGTTCTCTAAAGAAGGAGAGCACATGGCCCACCGCATGGGGTATCTGGACACGGTTTCCAACCAGCACAACAGCCGGAACGTGGTGGGGGAAAAGCCAGAATCGATTGTGCGGATCTTCATTGGAAGCCGGGCGGCGGGCGTTCGATCCTCGTTTTTGGATTATGTGGCGTTCATTCTGGAACTTAAAGTTTTTGAGGGTTGGTATAATTGGTATCCGGTGCTGGCGGTAATGCACTTGGCCAGGAAGGTTATGTTCGCTGCCAGGAGGGTATGTTCATGTCGAAGGGATTACTTTTCAATTTGGTCCTGATGGTCGGGGTGGTGGCGTTTGCGCTGTTGATCTGTCTTGCGCCGTCCCTGGCTGTGGTGGCGGGAATGGCTTCCGTCGCCTTCGCCGCTACGTTGCGGTGGCCCGACTATGTCCCCAAGTGGGGCTTTTATGTCATTGTAGGACTTGTTCCGCTGAGTGCGATTGGCGGGCATTTGCCTGTGCCGGTTGTCAATTCGCTGACAAAACTGATGTTTCTTTTGGCCTTCGGATGGTTGCTGATCGGCGGTATCCTGGGCAACCGGCGTTTTATAGTCGGGCCGCAAGGCCTGACCGCGATGGCCTTCGCCGGGTCAGCGATACTGGCTTATATATTTTGTGAAAAGACGGATGCTACCTTTCCCGTTCTGATGCGCTTTCTCAATCATGTGCTGCTGTTCATTCTCGCGATCAATGTCCTCAAGACGAAGCGCGATGTTGTCATCCTTTTCGTTGTGATCGTGATAACCTGCATGGTGTCGGTGGTGGGGGGAATCGTCAGTCCGCACCTGTGGGGGCATCTGCATGGCACGGCCGGGGAGCGCCTTGCAGGCTGGACGATCCAGGATGATGCGCCTACGTTCGGGTTCTTTCTGTTGATGGGTATTTTGATCAGTTTCTATCATCTTCTGGTGACACGGCTGGCCTGGTTGAAAGTCGCGTTGTTGCCGGTGATTGGCATTCTGGTTTATGCCATGATCTCCACTTACGCACGGAGTACCTTTGTGGTACTTGTGGCGGCCATGGGGTTCACGTTGTTCAAGTTGAGGAAACGCCTGCCCGTGGTGTTCGCCCTGCTTTGTTTGTGCGTGATCACTGTGGCTGTGGCGCCGCTGATTCCCCGCGCCTTCTATGCGCGAATCAAGTCGATTGGGCGTCAGTTCGATAGTGAGGGCCAGAGGGATCCCACCGTTCAATGGCGCCTTGACAGCGCCCGCATCGGATTTGACATGTTTATGCGAAGCCCTCTGGTGGGGCGCGGTCCCGGAAACTTTCCCGAAGAGTATCTCGCGCGGGAGTTCCGATACGACCGGGCTTATCGTCCGAAGAGCGTGGTTGGAAACACCTATGTGTCGGTACTGTATCAAGTCGGCTTCATCGGGTTTGCAGTATTAGCCTTGCTCATGTTCATGGCCTGGCGGGATCTGCGTGCCGTGAAAGCGTCGTATGAGATCAAAGGCACTGGAGCCGGGCCGCCCGCTTTTTTGAATGACGCGGCTGACCTTCTCCAGATCCTGATGGTGGCGCTCCTGATGTTTTCCCTTTTCGGGGCCATTGAGAAGGAGAAGTACCTCTGGACCGTTCTGGCGACAGCGGCCGTTCTGGCTCGTATCAGGCGTGAGGAACTGCCCCCTGCGATTTCTGCGAAGCCGGTGGAAGGGTGACTGTGCCATGATGGCTGCCGGTGTGGTTTCGGAAATCACGAGTGATGCCCTGCATCGGGATTATCCCGCCCGGACGGTGGTTGAGACCCGTTGCCTGCGGGATGCGGCCTGCGGTATTTATCCCTGTTACTACCGGCGCCTGCCCGACCGGCTCCGGGTCGCCTCCTCGGCGGTGGCGCTTATTGCCGATCTTGGCGATCTTCAGATCAACCCAGCATTTCAGCCCCGTGAGTACCTGTTGGGTGACGATGCCCGGCAACAGTTCATTCATGGAACCGCGCGGTTGCCGAAGGCCGTGAAGGATTCCGCCAAGCGGCTATTGCCAGCCGCGCTGCTCCGGCGCCTGTCGAAGGACCGGTTTTGGACTGAATCATGGGAGACGATAGATGCCCGGGTGTTCAAGCTCAAACCCTTTGAGCGCGTCACGCCGGAAGGATCCGCTGATCTGTTCAAGCCGGATTTCTCGCTTCGCAACGCGGATGATCTGGTCGAAGGGGTGGCCTGTCATCTGGAGCGTTACGTCCGGGAAATGGAGGAGCGCTATCCCGAATATGATCATGTCATGATGATCGGCGGCAAGGACAGTCAGATTCTCGCGCTGATCCCCAAGCGGAATCCGGAACGGTGGCATGTTTTCAGCGCGGAACCGAACGGCCCGCTGGTGCGGGAATGGCTCCATGGAAACCTCGTTGAAGTGGGCGATTTTCTTCAACACGACAAGCGGAACGACGAGACAGTCGCAGAAACGGAACAGAAGATTGTGTGCAGTGACCTCTATTCCGATCCGCGTCATATGCGCTGGTTGCCCGCGCTGCGCCGCATTGCCAGGAGTTTCGACTACCGCTGTTTCTTCTGGTCGGGTTCCGCCGCCGATGCGCTGCATGTCGGGCGCTCGTTTCATCAGCGCTACGCATCCCAAGATCCCATGGAATTCTTTGATATCCATCTTAAGCGCGTGCCATGTCTCGTTGGAAACTACCATCAGGTGGTCAAGAACTTCACAGGCTGCCCTCTGCTTTGCCCCTATCAGACGAATGAAATCTGGCGCGATGTCTACTTCCACCATGGCCCCGCCGTCATTCCTGCTGGCGTGGACCTGCGCCCCCGCCTCGGCGAACGGCTGGCCGGGCGGCCGATTCGCTGGCTGGACACCAATCCGGGGCCGGAACCCTACCGCTATGAGCAACCGTTCAATGCCCGTAATCTCTACTGGAAGGCCATTCGAGAGAGACTGGAGATGTCTGGATGAGAATTGAGGACAAGAGTCGTTCGTTTCTGGAAAGAGTCGTTCACCGTCTTTACGGGCGGCTCATCGCGGCGCACATTCAGGACCCGCTGGTGAAGCAGAGGGTGAAAATGTTGTGGTACGCGCCGGGGTATTGGCCGCTGTTTCTGCTTTGGTCCCTGCCATTCCGGACCCGGTTGATATTGTTGGGTCGGTTTTTGCGGATCGACTGGTGTGTGTTGCATGGGCACACGCCCTTCCAGTGCGCCGCCGTATGCCGGGCCTTGGCGCAACGGCCAGTCCTCCCGGGTGAGGCGATGGTTGAAGCTGGTTGCTGGCAGGGAGGGAGTTCCGCGAAATGGAGCATCCTCTGCAAGACGCTTGGCTACACACTTGCCGTCTATGACTCATTCGAGGGAGTGGAGGGCTCGCGGCCGCCGGAGGGCGAATATGATTACTCCGGGGAGTATGCCGCCGACGAGCGCGTCTTCTGGACGAATGTGAAGAGGTACGGAGAGGCGGAGGTGTGCCGAACCTACCGGGGCTGGTTCTCCGACACGATGGCGCCGGGAAAAATTCCTTACAAGGTTCGCGCCGCCTATATTGACTGCGACACGGCCAAAGGGACGAAAGAGGCGCTGGCCGGGCTCGCTCCGGTTCTGACGGGGTGTGCCTTTGTCTTTTCACAGGACTGCCATATCCCTTCGGTGTTGCGACTACTCGTCGATCCCGCCACCTGGAGGGATCTGGGCGTGGCGGCGCCGATCATGACAAGGATGGATCGACGCCTGGTGCGTTTTGAAGTCGAAACGGGAAGGCAGCATGTGTGACGTCATGCCCCGTCCGCGCATTCTTCACCTGATTCACCACTTGCGCATTGGCGGAGCCGAGACCCTGCTTGTGGAATTGCTGCCGCGTCTGGCGGAAGCAGGATTCGACGTTCACGTTGCCTGCCTGGACGACCGGGGGCCGCTTTTTGAGGAACTGCAACGGCGGGGCATTCAGGCGCATTTCATCGGGCGAAAGCGCGGAATCGACCCCGTTGCGATCTGGCGTCTTGTGCGGTTGCTTCGACACCTTCGCATAGACATTCTCAATACCCA
>Ga0194062_1000924_pt1 | contig 12272 bp, 10 predicted proteins | sample SepL2225m_MetaG_FD_155481 | JGI IMG/M metagenome (GOLD analysis project Ga0194062, IMG submission 155481) | Anoxic zone freshwater microbial communities from boreal shield lake in IISD Experimental Lakes Area, Ontario, Canada - Sep2016-L224-25m | ecosystem: Environmental > Aquatic > Freshwater >... | reverse complement strand
GCGCTGAAGCAGTTGTAGAAAGATCAAGAGATGGCCAAGTTGAAAGAGCTCAAAGAAAAAATTGAGAGCGCCATCAACAAGAATTCCAAGCTAGAACAATTCAAAAACCAAATCTTGCTCGACATCACTAGCGAAGGTTTGCGCATTCAAATCGTCGACGAAAAAAGTCGCCCCATGTTTAAGATTGGTAAATCTGAGCTAGAGCCTTACACCAAAGAAATTTTGCAGGAAATTGGTAACACCTTGAATCAATTGCCAAATAAGGTCAGCCTTAGTGGCCATACTGACGCGCAACCATATTCTTCTGATCGTAGAGGGTTTAGCAACTGGGATCTTTCCGCAGACCGTGCCAACGCCTCGCGCCGGGAGCTAACAGTGGGCGGCATGGATGAAGCCAAAGTCGTGCGCGTGGTGGGTTTGTCGTCGGCAGTTCTGTTTGATAAAACAGACCCATTTAATCCGGTAAACCGTCGCATCAGCATTATCGTGATGAATAAAAAAGCCGAAGAAGCCGCTCAGCATGATGGTGGCACGGTAGAGTTAGATGCCGAAAATGGTGATGCAAAAGCAAACTTAAGTCCTATCCGGGCTGCGCCTGCAGCCGCGCCTGCCGCACATTAAATAAAAACTCTTTCGATTGGCCCCTGGCGAACGCATTGTTTCGTAGGGGCACGGCGCGCCGTGGCCCGCCCCGCACCGCCCCAGTACGGGCACGGCGCGCCGTGCCCCTACCAAAACCAATAAAAAACGGAGTAGCACAGAAAACTCGCTCTATTCCCTGCATTAACACAACGAGAAACACGATAAAGTTAACCCTGTAAATATAAAACCTCTGCTATCTAGATTGAAAAGATTAAAGAAATAAAAAAAGATGCCGTTATAGAAGCTAGATGAGGGAAGGGTGTGAAAAGCCCTAAAATGAGGACGTCAAAATGACACAGTGGTGGAGCAAGCTAAGTCTCAAGCACAAGCTGGAAATACCAATCCAACTGATCTTAGTGATCATTATGGTGAGTGCCCAGCGTTGGGCCTCTGATCAATTTGAAAACCGCGTGCTACTTGAGGCAAAAGGTAAAGCAGTGGTGACTGCTGATGGCGTAATCAACGGGCTGAACATGCTGATGATTAATGGAACCATCAGTGATACTGACCAGCGCAAACTCTATGTTAAAAAAATGGGTTCGTCTGACAAAATTACAGAACTACGTGTGATCCGTAACAAGCCGGTAGCTGATCAGTTTGGCCCAGGCTTACCCGAAGAGCAGCCCGTGGATAACTTAGACAAGCTCACCTTAGACACAGGAAAAGTGCAAAGCGAGATCAGCCATGAAAATGGTAAAGACATCATGCGAGTCATCGTTCCATTTATAGCTAAGTCAGATTTTCGCGGCACAAACTGCTTGCAATGCCACATCGTGCCTGAGGGGACGGTCAATGGTGCGGCAAGCATTAGCCTTAACCTGCAAGACGAATTCGCTTTGCTAAAGACAGCCAACATGTGGCTGTGGGGCATTCAAGTTGCTGTGCAGATATTTTTGTTTTTCATGATCGGTTGGATTATTGACCGCGCCATTGCACCGGCTAAAGAAGTGCAGGAATTGATGACAAAAATGCAGGAAGACGGCGATCTTACCAAGCGTCTGCTAGTACATAACAGTGATGAAATTGGCCAAGCAAGCGCAGCCTTTAATGCCTTAGCAGGCAACTTTCAAGGGATCGTTGGACAAATGCACGGCTATGCAAAGCAAGTGGTCGACTCTGCTCATGGCCTAGCCTCCGACACCAGCAAAATCGTATCGGCATCGCAACGACAAACCGAAGCCGCCGACAGTACCGTACAGCAAGTTGAAAAAATGCTGACTAGTATCGCCTCGGTTGCAGGCAACGCCTCCCGCGTGGCCAAACTTTTTACCGAAAGTATGGAGCGTGCAGACCAAGGTTTAGTGAGCATGAACGAGATGGTAGGCGAAATCGCCCAAGTCGCAAAAAGCCGTTCGTATGATGGCCGACTCAGTAAGCGAATTTTTGAAAAGTACCGCCAGTATTACGAGCATGACACAACAGGTGCGTGACATTGCAGAACAGACAAACCTGCTGGCGTTGAACGCGGCAATCGAGGCAGCCCGTGCGGGTGAACAGGGTCGCGGGTTCGCGGTGGTGGCAGACGAGGTGCGTAAACTGGCAGAGAAATCCGCCCAGTCAGCAATGCAAATTGATGAAGTGACGCGCAAACTGGGCGAGCAAAGCAGTGATGTTGAACGTAATGTGCAAAGTGGTTTGATGGCATTGCAAAGCAGCCAAAAGCATATACAAGAAGTGACAGACGTTTTAGAAGAAGCTAGCGCGGTGGTGACTAGCGTAAACGCAGGGGTAGGTGATATTAACTCCTCGGTGAATGAGCAAAAAATCACCAGCGAACAGATCGCCCGCAATATTGAAAGCATCGCCAGCATGGCAGGTGAAACCCATAATGCCGTGCAAGGATCAATGCAGACAGTGGGCAAAATGGAAAACGTAGCTGAAGCGCTAAGAAATAGCGTAGCGCACTTTAAAGTTTAAAGAACGAAGGAGCAAAAAATGAACGCATGGTGGTATGGACTCTCATTGCGCAACAAATTACAAATCCCTATTCAGGCTGCTTTGTTCGTGGTGCTGAGCATTGCTCAGGTTTGGCTAATGGGGCAATTTGAATCCAAGATGAATCACAGCGCAGAAGAAAGCGCGCGTAATAGCGCAATGCAATCATTCTTGGCACTAAACGGCATGATGCTGAGTGGCACGATCTCTGATGCAGAGGCGCGTAAAACCTTCATTCAAAAAATGGCAGGCCAAGATGGCGTGCTTGATTTTCACGTCGTGCGCGGTAAAGCAATCTCTGATGTATTTGGACCTGGCCTGCCCGAAGAAAATAAAGCAGATGAACTCGATAATACGGCGATGAGTAGTAACGTCGTGCAAAAGAAAATTGTCGATGGCAGTGTGCATAGCTTACGAATCGTTGTGCCCATTGCAGCCAGCCAAAATTTTCACGGCACCAACTGCTTAACTTGTCACGTCGTACCTGAAGGCACCATGAATGGCGCGGTCAGCCTGACGCTCAATTTAGAAGCGGAAAAGCATGCTTTGGAAAGGCTGAATTACACGCTGTGGGGCGGCCAAATTGGATTGCAAGTGTTACTGTTCTTCATGATTGGCGCATTGATAAAAAATGTCACTGACCCTGCCAACGAACTAGAAAAAACCATGCTAGAAATTAAGGCGAATGGCGATTTGTCCAAGCGTGCGCCTATCACGAGCGGCGATGAAATTGGCCGCATGGCCGGGGTGTTTAACTCGCTGGTGGACAACTTCCAGCAGATCGTGCGCGAAGTGCATGGCCATGCCAGCGAAGTAACCAGTGCAGCGCAGCAACTTTCATCCAATGCCAATCAAGTGGCCGAAAACTCTCAGCGCCAAAGTGATGCTGCAAGTAACACCGCGGGCGCGGTAGAGCAAATGAGCACAAGCATTGCTGCGGTTGCCGATGCGACCAAAGAGGTGGCCGGCCTATCGCAAGAAAGTTTAAGGCGCGCCAATAGCGGCCAAGATAATCTAAAGCAGATGATGGGCGAGATCAACCAAGTAGAAAGTGCAGTTAAACAAATGGCGGAGTCAGTACAAGCCTTTGTGGTTAGCGCACAAAGCATTACTAGCATGACGCAACAAGTGCGCGACATTGCCGAGCAAACCAATCTCTTGGCGTTGAATGCCGCCATCGAGGCGGCGCGTGCCGGAGAGCAGGGACGCGGTTTTGCGGTGGTGGCGGACGAAGTGCGCAAGCTGGCCGAAAAATCGGCACAGTCTGCCAGCCAGATCGACGAAGTGACCAAAGCGCTGGGCGACCAAAGCGAGCAAGTGGAACGTAGCGTGCAAAGCGGTCTGCAATCGTTGCAAACCAGCCAGGCTCATATTCAAAGCGTCGCTACTGTATTGGCGCAGGCCAACGAATCGGTGAACGGCGTCAATGCGGGTGTAGACAACATCACCAATTCGGTGAACGAGCAGAAGCAGAGCAGTCACGAGATCGCGCGCAATGTGGAAAACATCGCCACCATGGCCGAGGGCAATAACGCCGCCGTACAGCGCACGGTAGAAGCCGTGCAGGGCATGGAGCGGCTGGCTCAGGCACTGAAGAGCAGCGTGGGACGGTTTAAGGTTTAGGGTGCATTCTATGCACCAGGGTGCGTTAAACGCACCCTACATAGAACTTGTTAATGAACGAGAAATTAGCGGGTATTCGGAAGATGGAGTTGTAGGTTTGTAGTTTTAAATAGAAGTATTGCGGGGCGATATGTCGAGGCAAAACCTGACCACGATCTCCCATCATAAATTTGGAGAATGAATATGTTAAACAATATGACGATCAAGATGCGTTTGATTATGTTGGTAGCGCTACTGTTGACCATGTCTATGGTGATCGGTGGTTTGGGCATGTATGCCACCAGTCATGCGGATGCGGGCATGCAGGGCACGTACGACAATAATCTGATTCCGATCGTGCAGCTGAACGACATCGCCCGCAAGAATTTGCGCAACCGCATTGCGATTGCCAATGCGGTGATACAGCCCGAACACATCGCCGAAGATATCAAAGAGATCGAGGAAAATCGGGCGGCTATCCAGAAGCAATGGGACGCCTATATGAAAACTCCGCTGTCTGATGGCGATAAAGTGCTGGTGGATAAATTTGCCGCCGCACGCATGAAATTTGTGGATGAAGGTCTCAAGCCAGCAGAGGCAGCAATGCAGGCCGGAAATATCGACGAGATCAAGCGCATTCAAGTGCAGCACATCCGTCCCCTGTACGGCCCGATGAAAGATGCGCTCGATGCGTTGATCAAGCTACAGGAGGATGAGGCTAAAGAGACCAATGAAGATGCTGCGGCTACCTATAAAACGACGCGCATGCTTTCGATCACGCTGATGTTGGCGGGCGCGGTGTTGGGCGGCGGCTTGGGCTATTCCATCATCTCCGGCGTATCCCGCTCCACCGGGGATATGCGCGATGTGATGACACGTACTGCCGCCGATGGAAATTTGACCCGCTATGTGTCGGTGCATGGTACAGATGAAATCGCCCAATCGGCGATGGCCTATAACGCTTTGCTAGATAGTTTTAGAAAAGTGATTGAGCAGGTGGTGCACAGTGCAGATAGCGTGATTGCTACTGCCACCGAGCTTTCTACAACTTCAGCACAAATTACGAGCGGTTCAGAATCGCAGAGTAGCTCAGCGGCAGCCACTGCGGCGGCTGTAGAAGAAATGACGGTGAGCATTTCCTCGGTGTCAGACAACACCAACGAAGTGCGTAAGCTCTCCGAGCACAGTTTAGAAAAAACCCGTGCAGGCAATAACAGCACCGACAAAATGATTAAAGACGTCGGTCAGATCGAGTCAACGGTGAAAGAAATTGCCAGCGCAGTGAGCGAATTTATTACCAGCGCTCGCACCATTGCCGGTATGACACAACAGGTTAAAGACATCGCCGATCAAACCAATTTGCTCGCATTGAATGCGGCGATTGAAGCAGCGCGTGCCGGCGAACAAGGTCGAGGTTTCGCGGTGGTGGCCGATGAGGTGCGCAAACTCGCTGAAAAATCTGCACAGTCGGCTAACGAAATCGACAACATCACCAAGTCATTGGAAGACCAATCCACCTCGGTTGAAAAATCGGTGCAGCAAGGGCTCGTGTCACTGCAAGCCACCCAGCGCCATGTGGATGAGGTGTCTCAAGTGTTGCAAGAAGCAGGCGTCGCAGTAGAGAAATCGACTGCCGGGGTGAATGACATTGCTGCTGCGGTTTCTGAGCAAAGCATTGCTAGCAACGAAATTGCCCGCAACGTAGAAAGCATCGCGCAGATGGCCGAAGAAAATTTTGCCGCCACGGCGCAGTCCGAACAAGGTGTGCTGCGCTTGAATGGATTGGCGCGCGAACTGCAAAGTGCAGTGAGCAAGTTTAGGGTTTGATGGGTGTAGGGGCACGGCGCGCCGAATTGGGCGGGATAGGCAGTGCGGTGAGCAAGTTTAGGGTGTAGGGGCACGGCGCGCCGTGCCCGTACGAAAGGTGTGCCGGCCCGTACGAAAGGTGTGCCGGCCCCTACGAAAGGTGTGCGTTGCCCGTACTTAAGGCGCGCCGACCCGAACAAAGGATGAGAGATTTAAAGCGGTTATAAATTTAATAACTCAATAAAATCAAGTAGATAGAGGCTTTATTATGAGAAACAACCAGCCAATCAGTAACGTGGAATATGCCCTAAAAGACGGCGTATTTATCGTGTCGCGTACCGACAAGCTCGGCAATATTATCTATTGCAACAAAGATTTTGTTGATGCGAGTGGTTATACGCTAGGCGAGGTGATGGGCCAGCCGCACAATATTTTGCGTCACCCTGACATGCCGGTAGAGGCGTTCGCGGATTTTTGGGAAACCTTAAAAGGCGGCCATCCTTGGCATGGCTTGGTTAAAAATCGCCGTAAAGACGGTAGCTTTTATTGGGTGATGGCGGACGCCAGCCCCGTGCTAGAGAATGGTCAGTGTGTGGGTTACGTTTCGGTGCGCACAAAGCCAGCGCGTGAAGACGTGGTTGCTGCCGAGGCCTTGTACCGCCAGTTCCGTGAAGGTCGCCAAGGCAATTTAAAGATTGTGCATGGCACAGCGAAAAAACCAGACAGCTCATTCAGAAAGTATGTACCGGAGTCGATAGGCTCACGCTTATGGGTGGCCTTTGCTGTATTAATGGCCGCGATCATACTGAATAGCGCGATAGGTTATTTCGCCTTGAAAAATGTGAATGAAGAATTCGCAGATGTGGCGAATCGTCGCGTTCATTTAGCTGTAGACATCTTTACGATTCGCGGGTTTGTAAATGACTCTCAAATGCAAATTATGCTTGGCTTGCAACACGATCCGGCAGGCGTTGCCGCCAGTTTGCACGATCATCCGGCGAGCAAGCATTTAGATCAAATCGATAAAGATGTGGTTGATTATCAGCAAGCCATCGCAAAGTATGAGCAGAGTGTGCACTCGACAGCAGGCAAAGAGCTTCTAGCAGATTTAAAAGGCAAATTTGAAAAATATCGCACTGAGGGGTTAATGCCGGCGCGCACTGCTTTAGTCGCAGGAAGCTATGTTGAGGCACAACGTATTTTGCTCAAGCAAATATTGCCTTTGATGAAAGAAGTTAGGTTGGCGGCTGATGCTGTTGCTAATCACGAGATGGAAGGCGTTGAAAAAACAGCACAACGAATGGAAGCTGAAATGGCGCGCTCGAATATATTCATACTGGGTGCGATTTTCTTTTCCCTTATTGTTGTGTTGGGTTATGGCTACGGTTTGATTGGAAGTATTCAAAAAAACCTGCGTCGCTTGATCGTTACGATGCAGCATGTGGTGGAACATGGCGATCTAACGTTGCGCGTGCCGAAGATAAGCCGTAAAGATGAAATGGGCGAAATCAGCACGGCCTTTAATCAGATGATGATTAATGTTGGGGCCAGCATGTATGACGTGAAGCACAGCGCGCTGGAAATTCAAGAGACGGCAATGAAGTTGGCTGATTCGGCAGATGAAGTCACTCGTGGCTCGCGAGCACAAAGTGATTCGGCTTCCTCAACGGCTGCTGCGGTAGAAGAGGTGACCGTGAGTATCGGCATGGTGGCGGAAAATGCCACCGAGGTTGGCCGTAAGGCACAACAAAGTGCAGATCTGACGCGCGAAGGCAACCGTAACGCCGATGTAATGGTGAATGACATCACCAGCATTGAGCAAGTGATGGTAGCCGTAGAGCGTTCGGTGCAAGAATTTATCGAGCGTGCCCATAGCATCAGTGGCATGACACAACAGGTAAAAGATATTGCCGACCAAACTAACTTGCTTGCGTTGAACGCGGCGATTGAAGCAGCACGTGCCGGTGAGCAAGGGCGTGGCTTTGCGGTGGTGGCCGATGAGGTACGCAAGCTGGCAGAAAAATCCGCACACTCGGCGAATGAAATTGATCGCATCACCCGTGAGTTGGATAACCAGTCCAGCGAAGTGGAAAAATCCATTGAGCAGGGTGTGCAGTCGATTCAGGCAACACAAAGAAACGCGCAGCAGGTGTCTGGTTTAATGCTGCAAGCGGGTGAGGCAGTCGATCGTGCGACCATAGGTGTCAGCGATATTGTGAACGCGGTTCAAGAACAGAAGGTTGCGACCGATATGATCGCTAACCATGTGGAAGGCATCGCGCAGATGGCAGAGAAAAACCATGCCGCTGTGTCTGATACCCGCGATAGCATCACCACCTTGGAAATGTTAGCGAAACAGTTAAGGCAGTCGTCGGATCGGTTTAAAATCTGATGGAAGAGGGCACGGCGCGCCGTGCCCGTACGAAGGGCGAGGGATAGGTGGGGCACAGCGTGCTGTGCCCGTACGGAGAGTTGGGCGGGGGTGGTAGGGGCACGGCGTGCCGTGCCCGATGTTAAGGGTGTTCGTTTTTGGTTGTTTAGATAGGAGGGCATGATGTCCGAATTATTAAAAAATATTGATGCACGTACCAAACTGGCAGGTAACAACAAATTAGAAATCTTGATGTTTACCTTGGGTTTGGATAACCGTAGCAACCGTCGTGAAACCTACGGTATTAACGTGTTTAAGGTGCGCGAGGTGATGCGTGTGCCAGCGATTACGCAGTCACCTGATATGCCGAGTGCAGTTGAAGGCATGGTGAGTTTGCGGGGGGCATTGGTGCCGGTGATCGACTTGGCGAAATATGTTGGCGTCGAGTGTGATCACAAGCCCACCATCATGATCGTCACCGAATATAACGGACACACCCAAGGCTTTTTGGTTGAGGCTGTTGATACCATCTTACGTTTAGATTGGTCATCGATGCGCGTGCCTCCCGAAATGCTTAACTCACAAACCGGCGGTCTGGTGACTGCGGTCACTGAGCTAGCAGACAAGCGCTTGGTGATGATGATGGACGTGGAAAAGGTTTTGGCTGAAACCGGCCACTTTGGTGATGACGACCTGATCTTGAAGAGTGTGCAGAAGATTGATTTGCCGAATCGCACAGTGTTCTTTGCGGACGACTCTTCTGTGGCGCGTAAGCAAATTGAAAAAACATTGGAAGCGATGGGTGTGAAATACATCTCGGCGGTGAACGGTAGTCGTGCCTGGGTCGAGCTGAAAAAGATTGCGGATTATGCGGATGCGTCACACACGCCAGTAACCGACTTTATCCAAATTATTTTGACGGACGTGGAAATGCCAGAGATGGACGGCTACATGCTGACGCGCAAAATTAAAGAAGATAAGCGCTTTGCCAAAGTGCCGGTATTGATGCACTCCTCTCTTTCTAGTAGCTCTAATCAGCAACTCGGAAAAGCGGTGGGCGTAGATGAATACGTACCGAAATTTGAACCTCAAAAATTGGCGCAAACGATCACTCGTTTGCTTACTCGATAGGAGCAGATCATGTCTATGATGGATTTTAATCAAGAATCAAGTAGCGGTGGACTGCTCGATGCGGTGGATGCACGCACCAATCTCGCCGGTTCCAACAAGATGGAAATTTTGTTGTTCTCGATCGGCTCAAATGAGGTGTTCGGCATCAACGTGTTTAAGGTGAAAGAAGTGACGCGCAACATTCGTATCACTAAAACGCCCAACATGCCGCACGGCGTAGATGGCATCGTCAGCTTGCGTGGTCATGTCATGCCGGTGCTCAATCTCTCTTCCTTTATGGGATTAGGTAATCCAGAAGATCAGCACGTCATGATGGTGGCGGAATACAGTCGCCATGTGCTGGGCTTTCTGGTGCAAAGCGTAGATCGCATTATTCGAGTGGACTGGAACAAAGTGCGTGCGGCCGAAGGCATGATGAGTGGCAACTCGCACTTGATTACCGCGATCACCGAATTAGATAACGGCACACTGGTTTCTATCCTCGACGTTGAGCAAATTATGGCTAGCGCATTTGGCGAAGCGGTGGTCGGCGCAGTGGAGAAGGTCGAAGGAGGGCATGAAAAGTCCGTCTTTTTCGTGGATGACTCTGGCGTCGCTCGTAAGAAAATAGCGGAACTGTTAGACAAGATGGGTGTGAAACACATACAGGCACACAACGGACTCGAAGGTTGGCAGCGCTTGCAAGGGCTGGCGGAATCAGCAACCAATTCGGGACACGATTTGCAAACACAGATCCAAGTGATCTTAGTGGATGCAGAAATGCCAGAGATGGATGGATATGTTTTAACCCAGCATATCAAGGCTGATCATCGCTTCGACAACATACCGGTGGTGATGCATTCGTCACTCTCGTCAGAAGCGAATCGCACGATGGGTACCAAGGTAGGGGTTGATTACTACGTACCGAAGTTTGATGGATTGATGTTGTCGGAAACACTGAGACCGTTGTTGTAAAAATATTGTTGTAGGTCGTGTTTCAACCCGACAAGTCGGACTGAAGTCCGACCTACAAAAAGGAGGACGAGATGGCTGATCCAAATATGAAGATTCTGGTAGTAGATGACTTTTCCACGATGCGTCGCATCGTGCGTAATCTACTCAAAGAACTGGGCTTCGCTAACGTGCATGAAGCGGAAGACGGCGTCGATGGGCTCAACAAATTGCGCAATGACGGCAATTTTGAGTTCGTGGTTTCCGATTGGAATATGCCGAATATGACGGGCATTGAAATGCTGCGTCAAATTCGTGCCGATGAAAAACTCAAGCACCTTCCGCTGCTGATGGTTACCGCTGAAGCTAAGCGCGAAAACATCATCGAAGCGGCGCAAGCGGGAGCTTCTGGCTATGTGGTTAAGCCGTTCACGGCGGCCACGCTAGATGAAAAATTGAAGAAAATTTTTGCCACTATGAATAAGTGAGAGATGCCATGAATATTGCAAATAACGACTCAGATGATCTAGAAGCGCTGTTCGACAGCATTGCCTCTGAAAATAAAGAGGCGGAAGCGCCCGCGGCAAAAAAAGCGCCGGCAAAAAAGGCGGCTGCCAAAACTGACGTTACAAATGAAGCGACAGATGCTACCGAGGTGATCAACAAGATCGGCCACATGACGCGCGCCCTGCACGACAGTTTGCGTGAATTGGGCTACGACAAAAATCTGGAAAAAGCAGCGAGTGCCATTCCTGATGCGCGTGACCGTTTAGCTTACATCGCTACCATGACGCAGCAAGCCGCTGAGCGCGTGTTGAACGCAACGGATGCAGCGCAACCGGTGGTCGATAAAATTGGTGACGAAGCGAAGCTTCTATCCGGCGAATGGCAAAAGTTATTCGATAAGCAATTGGATGCGGAGCAATTCAAACAATTGGCCGCACGCACCCATGCTTACTTGGTAGAAGTGCCTAAGCAGACCAAAGTGACCAATGCTTATCTGACTGAAATAATGATGGCGCAAGACTTCCAAGACCTCACGGGCCAAGTGATTAAGAAAACCATCGAAGTCACTCAGCACATGGAACAACAGTTGTTGGCAATTCTGGTTGAAAACGCACCAGCGTCAGCCAAAATTGATTCAGGCTTGCTGAATGGCCCGGTTATTAAAGCAGGTGGTGATGTGATCACCAGCCAGGCACAAGTGGATGACTTGTTGGAGAGTTTAGGGTTTTAATGGGCGGGCGATGGTAGGGGCACGGCGCGCCGTGCCCGTACGAAAAGGTGCGCCGTGCCCGTACGAAAAGGTGCGCCGTGCCCGTACAAGACGGCGTGCCGTGTCCCAAGGGTACAAAAAGAAGTTTTTAGATTTGTAATTGAAACTGCGATTAAGCAGCATTTCCCGCGATGGCGCGGGGTGTCGAATCGCTAGAAATATGGGAGTTCTAAAATGAACGACTTCACCGGCATGGAAGAGTTGTTGCAAGATTTTCTACTGGAAGCATCTGATTTGTTGGCCGACGTGGACAGCAAATTGATGGATTTGGAAAAACGTCCTGACGACAAAAATACACTCAACGTGATTTTTCGAGGTTTCCACACCATTAAAGGTGGCGCGGGATTCTTGAATGCGACAGAGTTAGTGACGCTATGTCACCTGACTGAAAACCTCTTCGACAAATTGCGCAATGCTGAGCTGCAACTCACGCCAGGTTTGCTAGATGTGATACTTGCGGCCACCGGTGAAGTGCGTTTGATGTTTAACGATCTAGGTAGAAGCGTGCAGCCGCAACGTGCACCGCAACCTATTTTAGATGCCTTAGAAGCCGCGTTGAAAGGTGACAAGGTTTCTCTC
>Ga0194062_1000922_pt1 | contig 12284 bp, 15 predicted proteins | sample SepL2225m_MetaG_FD_155481 | JGI IMG/M metagenome (GOLD analysis project Ga0194062, IMG submission 155481) | Anoxic zone freshwater microbial communities from boreal shield lake in IISD Experimental Lakes Area, Ontario, Canada - Sep2016-L224-25m | ecosystem: Environmental > Aquatic > Freshwater >... | reverse complement strand
TGGGGCCTCGGCTGCGGGGGCAGGCTCCACCACGGTGTGGGGCCTGTGGTCCGACGAAAAGGCCCGCTCGAAGGCCCCCAGCTGGCGCACCAGGCTGCCCAGCTCCAGCTCCTCCAGCCGCCGCGCCAGGGCCGGGCCATCCACTTCCCCCAGGGCCAGCCGGGGCTCGCTGGGCAGGGGGATGTCCACCAGGATCTCCGCCAGCATCCGGGAGCGGTAGGCGTTCTCCTTGTCGGCCGCCAGCTTGGCCTTGAGGGCCCCCTTGAGGGCGCCCTTGCTGTCCTTCTCGCCCGTCAGGCTCTCGAGGGCGGCGTAGACGCCGTCGAGGGTCCCGTTCTCCTGCAGCAGGGTGATGGCGGTCTTCGGGCCCACCCCCTTCACGCCGGGGATGTTGTCGCTCGAATCACCGGTGAGGGCCTTGAGGTCCACCACCTCCTCGGGGCTCACCCCCAGTTTGGCGATCACCCCGTCGCGCCGGATCAGGGTGGGCCCGGAATTCTTGGCGTAGGGGCCGCCGCCCATGTAGAGCACCGCGATGTCGCGCTCGTCGTCCACGAGCTGGAACAGGTCGCGGTCGCCGGAAAGAATCCGCACCCGCCAGCCGCCTGCCGCCGCCCTGGTGGCCAGGGTGCCGAGCACGTCGTCGGCCTCGTAGCCCGGCGCCATGCAGAGGGGCAGATCCATGGCTCCGGCCAGGATCTCCTGCAGGGTGGCCAGGTCGGAGAAGAAGTGCTCGGGCGCCTCGTCGCGGTGGGCCTTGTAGGCCGCGTCCGCCACATGGCGGAAGGTGGGTTCGGCGGTGTCGAAGGCGATCACCACCCCCTGGGGGGTGAGCCCCTTGACATTCTCCAGCAACGCCTTGAGGAACCCGTAGGTCACGGAGGTGGGCACCCCGTCCTTGGTGGCGAGGCCCCCGTCGCCCCCCTTGGCGAAGGCATAGAAACTGCGGAAGGCCAGGGAGTGGCCGTCCACCAGCAGCAGCATGGGGGCGTCGGTTGTTGTGCCAGACCCCTGCCGCTCCACCGCCATCCGAGCTCCGCCATGTCCGTTCCGTCGCCACAGCCTGCCACCCCTTCCGGTCCGGAGGGGGCTGGCGGGGCCATGGTCTGCGGGGCAGAGGTCAGTGACTGCGGCCATTACCGCTGGTGGTTGCGACGTTGCTGGCAGCCCCGGCGGCCGGAGCTGCTGTTCATCGGCCTCAATCCCTCCCGGGCGGACGCCGAGCGCGATGACCCCACCCTGCGGCGCCTGCTGGGGTTTGCCCGCCGCTGGGGCCACGGTTCGCTCACGGTGGTGAATTTGTTTGCCCGCATCAGCCCCAGCCCGGTGGCCCTGCGCCGCTGCGCCGATCCGGTGGGGGCCGCCAACGACCGCTGGATCCGCCAGGCGCTGGCCGATGTCCTCGCCGCCCAGGCTGGCCCAGTGGGCACGGTTGGGGGCGCGGGTCCGGCGATCTGGCTGGGTTGGGGCAACGGTGGCCGCTGGCGGGGCCGGCAGGATGCGGTGCTCGATGGGCTCCGGCCCTGGGGCGTCGAGGGGCAGCTGGGCTGCCTGGGGCTCACCGCCGGCGGCCAGCCCCGCCATCCCCTCTACGCCCCGGGCGATGCGGTGCTGAAACCGTTTGTTGTGGCGCGATTGCAGCCGGCTGCGGCATCCTGAGGGTGCGCCGCCCCGCTGCCATGTCCCGGATCCCCCGCCGCTTTGCCGTGCACCTCCTCATCAGCGGCGGCCATCACGAGGTGGTGAACTTCGCCACCCTCGATGCCTTCCAGCAGTGGTACGGCGGCGTGCTCAACGCCGGCTCGCCGGACGCCTACGTGAATGTGCCCATCAGTGAGCTCCAGAGCGAGTATCTGGTGGTGCGCCCCAGTGCCGTGATGGGCATCCGGGTGGAACCCATCTTCGGCGCTGACGACGATTGAGCGCCCCCAGTGACCGGCTCGGCCTGCTCTGGGGCATCACCGTCTTCGCCGGCTCCCTTGCCCAATTGATTGCCCAGATCAGCGGCCTGCCCACCGTGGTGCTGCTGCTCTCCGCCGGCCTGTTAGTGGGTCGCGCCGGTTTCAATCTGGTGAATCCGGAGCTGCTGGGGGCTGGCCTGGAGCCGATCGTGGGGCTGCTGGTGAGCCTGGTGCTGTTCGATGGCGGCCTCAACCTGCGCCTGGCGGGTCGGGAGTCGCGCCAGACCCTCGTGCGGATCGTGCTCGTGCGCGGCCTCCTGGGGTTGGCGGGCGGCGCGGCCCTCGCCCATGTCCTCGCTGGCCTCGACTGGCCGGTGGCCGTTGTGTATGGCGCCATTGTGCTGGCCACCGGCCCCACGGTGATCACGCCGATGGTGCAGCAGATGCGCCTGGCGGCCCCCCTGGCCCAGGTGCTCGAGGCGGAGGGCCTGGTGCTCGAACCCTTCGGCGCCGTGCTGGCGGCCCTGCTGCTGGAGCTGGCCCTCGGTGAGCTCAAGGGCTGGAATGGCCTGGCCACCGCCCTGGCCCTGCGTTTCGGGGGCGGCGCCCTGGCCGGTGCCCTGGCGGGGTGGTTGTTGGCCGAAGTGCTGCGCCGGTTGCCCGCCACTGGGGAACGGACGGGCACCGTGCGGCTGCAGGTCACCGTTGGGGTGCTGTTCCTCCTGTTCAGCGGTCTCGAGGCTGTCCTGCCGGAGGCGGGCCTACCCGCCGCCGTGGCTGCCGGGGTGGTGGTGGGCTGGCGCCTGGACACCGAAGCCGACCAGCTCGACGCCCTGATCCGCCAGCTGGCCCAGCTGGCGATCACCATGCTGTTCCCGTTGCTGGCGGCGGATGTGTCGTGGGGCGAGCTGAGCCCCCTGGGCTGGGGTGGCCTGGTCTGCGTGCTCGCCCTGCTGCCCCTGCGCTGGCTGCTGGTGCAGTTGGCGGGGCTGGGTCTGCCCCTGGGGGCCAGCGAGAAGTTGCTGCTCAGCTGGATTGCGCCCAGGGGCATCGTCACGGCCGCTGTGGCGAGTCTGTTTGCCCTTCGCCTGGTGGAGGCTGGGGTGCCCGGTGCCAGCTCGCTGAAGGGGCTGGTGTTCCTGACGATCCTTGTCACTGTGGGCCTGCAGGGCTTCACCGCCCCGGCCCTGGCCCGGCGCCTGGCTTTGGTGGATCCGGAGCCCGAGGCGGTCTCGCCTACGGAAAGCTCAGAGGCTGCGCCGCAGCCGGGGGATGTCCTCGCCAATGGGGCGCAGCAGTAGCCAGGTGGCCACCAGATCGGGCCCTTGCAGGCTGCCCAGCAGGGCTGCCCGAAGGCTCTTCATCAGCACCCCCTTCTTGACGCCGGCCGCCGATGCCGCCTCCCCCAGCAGGGCCTTGGCCCGCTCTTCGCCCAGCTCGGCGGGCTGGGCAGGATCCTCCAGGGTGGCCAGCAGGGCCTCCAGGCCAGCTCGGGCCCCCTCGCTGGCCAGCTGGGCCTGGGCCTGCTCGTTCAGCTCCGGACGCTCGAAGAACGGGGCCGCCTGGGTCACCCCATCGGCCAGCAGGGTGAGGGAAGGCCCCAGCAGGGCGCAGAGCTCTTCCTGCCAGCGGGGGTCATTGCTTCCGGTATCGCCGGCACCATGGCCCCAGCCCTTGGCTTGCCACAGGGGCAGCAGCTGGGAGCGCAACGCGCCGGCGGGCAGGCCGTGCAACACCTGGCCGTTGATCCAGTTCAGCTTCTCCCAGTCGAAGCGGGCTCCGGCCCGGTTCACCCGGCTGAAATCGAAGACGGCGGCCGCCTCCTGCAGGTTGAAGCGCTCCCCCATGCCCTCCGGCGGCGACCAGCCCAGCAGGGTCATGTAGTTGGCCAGGGCGTCGGGGGTGTAGCCCAGCTCGCGAAAATCGGACACCGAAGTGACGCCATCCCGCTTGGAGAGCTTGCGGCCCTCGGCGTTCAGGATCAATGGCGTGTGGGCGAACTGGGGCAGCTCCAGAGCGAGGGCTTCGTAGAGCAGGAGTTGCTTGGCGGTGTTGGCGATGTGGTCTTCGCCGCGGATCACGTGGCTGATGGCCATGGCGGCGTCATCCACCACCACCACCAGGTTGTAGAGGGGGTCGCCGATGGCATCGGCCGCGGCCCGACGGGCGATCACCATGTCGCCGCCCAGGTCGCTGCCCGACCAGCGCATCTCACCGCGCACCAGGTCGGTCCATTCGATCGTGGCGTCGTCGTCGATGCGGAAGCGGATCACCGGCTGGCGGCCCTCGGCGATAAAGGCCTGCTCCTGCTCGGCACTGAGATGGCGGTGCCGGTTGTCGTAGCGCGGGGCCTGGTGGGCGGCCGTCTGGGCCTCCCGCATGGCCGTGAGCTCGTCTTCGCTGGCGTAGCAGCGGTAGGCGTGGCCGCTGGTGAGCAGGGCTTCGATCGCGGCGCGGTGGGCCCCGATCCGCTCGCTCTGGATCACCGGCTCCCCGTCCCAGGTCAGGCCCAGCCAGGCGAGACCTTCGAGGATGTTGGCGGTGTATTCCGGTTTGGAGCGTTCCCGGTCAGTGTCCTCGATGCGGAGCAGGAAGCTGCCCCCCTGGCGGCGGGCGAACAGCCAGTTGAACACCGCCGTGCGGGCCGTGCCGATGTGGAGGGTGCCGGTGGGGCTGGGGGCAAGGCGCACCCGGACTGGAGCCGCTACCGCCACCTGATTCTCCACTTGATGTTGAACGGGACTGACGGGATTCGAACCCGCAACTTCCGCCGTGACAGGGCGGTGCTCTAACCGGTTGAACTACAGTCCCAGACCGGCTTTAAGGCGGGCTGTGCCGCTTGCGCGGTTCAGAAAGTATCCGCGATCACGGGTCCCGCCGTCAACCGAGTCGGGGGGGCTGGTGGAGGTGCAGCTCGGCCAGCATGGCGTCGATGCTGTCGGGGTTGGCGGGCTTGTGGGGGGCGCTCAGCAACTCCCGGCCGATCACCAGGGCACCGAGGTGGGCGAACTGCAACCGCATGGCGCTGAGCACCTTCTGGCCACCGCCGCCGCTGTGGCTGGCCAGGGCTACGGGCACCCCGGTGAACAGCTCGCGAAAGTTGGCCGTGGTGGTGGACAGCCAGGCGATGGCGTTCACCAGGGTGGGGGGCATGCTGCCGTTGTACTCCGGGGCGCAGACCAAAAGCCGCCGCTGGGTTCCCAGGCCCTGGGCGAGCACAGCGAGACCAGTACCACCCCCCTGCCCTTGGCGCTGGGGGGTGAACAGGGGCAGATCGAGGGCCACCAGGTCGAGGATCTGGTGGCCATGGCCGAGCGCCGTGGCCCGATCGGCAATCAGGCCAGCTAAGTCAAGGTTCTTGCCGTTGCTGGCAGCGAGCAGGAGCATGGCTGCAGAAATGGACCATGGAGAAGGCGCCTGGTCAGGAACCGTCAGGGCCTGCTGGCTTCAGGGCCGGAAACCGGCCGGTTCAATCAACCGCACCTGGTTGCCCCGGGCGGTGAACTCCCGCCCCTGATCACTTTGAACCACGACGCGACCGCCGGATTTGACGCGAATTACCCGGGCCCGAACCCAGCCGAGGGCGGCGGATTCGAGCACCTTGACCAAATCACCAGGTTGTAGATCCAACTCCATGTCCGTAACCGCGAAACTGCAGAGGGGGTAGTCGGACGCGCCGTGGAGGACTTGAACCCCCGACATCAGGTTTTGGAGACCTGCGTTCTACCAACTGAACTAACGGCGCAAGGCGGTACCCCCCGGCCGACACCGGAAAGGTGGCGGCTTGGGGTGAACGAGGCCGAACGCCTCAGCGATCGAAGCGTTGCTTGACCCGGGTGGCCTTGCCCACCCGATCCCGCAGATAGAAAAGCTTCGCCCTGCGTACTTTACCGCGCCGCTCCACCTTCACGGAAGCCACCTGGGGACTGTGAAGCATGAACACCCGCTCCACGCCGATGCCTTGGAAGATGCGGCGGACGGTGATGGTTTCGTTGAGGCCGCCATGGCGCTTGGCGATCACCACGCCCTCGTAGGGCTGGATGCGCTCCTTGTTGCCTTCACTGATGCGAACACCGACCCGCACCGTGTCACCGACGTAGATCTCGGGCAGGTCGCTCTTGAGCTGCTCGGCCTCAAAGGCGCGGATCAGTTCCTGGGCACTGAGCTTGCCGGTGCGGACCCGCGCGGAGCTGGGCTCTGCCACGGCCACGGCAGGGGATTCGGCCGCGCTGGCCGGTGCCGCGGTGACCTCCTCGGCTGCTGCTTCGTTCAATTCGTTCGATTCCGCTGCCATCGTTCCGGTTCCGAGTGCGCCTGGCCAAACAAGGAGTGTACCGGCTCAGGGTTCCACCCCCGGGCTGGCCCCGCTGGGGGCCCCTGGAGCCGGCTTTGGGGCTGGCCGTCGCCACTTCTGCAGCAGCATTCCCGCCCCCGTGCCGAGCATCCACAACAGCCCCAGGCCGTTGAGCAGCACGTAGATGCTCTTGAGCGGGCTGCCGAGCCATTCCCCCTCGTGGAGCACCATCAGAACGTGCACCTGGTCCCTGCTGAGGCCGGCCCAGTCCTTGAGCAGCCGGTAGCCCATGCCGGTGGTCACGGTCAGCAGCAGCGGCGTCAGCACCACCGGTGCGATCAGGCCGTGCAGACGGCGGAACGGCGCCAGGGGAGCCATGGGGTGCCCGATGCGGCAGCAGGTCCAGTGTGACGGTTGGTAGCTTGAAAGGCCGCCATCGGCGTCTTCGCATGAACCTCTTCGCCGATCTGCTGGCCTCCACCACCGCCGCTGGTAAGGCCGCCGCCGCCGCAGGCTCGGTCACCCAGGTGGGGCCCCGGATCCAGAAGAGCCGCCGGGGGGTGGAGATCAAGTCGGCGCGGGAGATCGAAACCATGCGCCGCGCCAGCCGCATCGTCGCCACCGTGCTGCGGGAGATCAGCGAGCTGGCGGCCCCGGGCCTCACCACCGCTGACCTGGACCGCCACGCCGAACAGCGCATCCGGGAGATGGGCGCCACCCCCAGTTTCAAGGGCTACCACGGCTTCCCCGCCAGCATCTGCGCCTCGATCAACAACGAGGTGGTGCACGGCATCCCCAGCCCCAAGCGGGTGATCCAGGCGGGTGATCTGGTGAAGATCGACACCGGCGCCTACTTCGAGGGCTACCACGGCGACAGCTGCATCAGCCTCTGTGTGGGCGAGGGGGTGAGCGAGGCGGCCCAGCGCCTCAGCCGCGTGGCCCAGGAATCACTGATGAAGGGCCTGGCCCAGATCAAGGCTGGCAACAGCCTGCTGGATATCGCTGGCGCCGTGCAGGACCACGTGGAGGCCCACGGCTATGCGGTGGTGGAGGACTACACCGGCCACGGCGTCGGCCGCAACCTGCACGAGGAACCTTCGGTGTTCAATTTCCGCACCAAAGATCTGCCCAACATGAAGCTGCGCCCGGGCATGACCCTGGCGGTGGAGCCGATCCTCAATGCCGGCACCAAGGACTGCCGCACCCTCAAGGACCGCTGGACCGTCATCACCGTCGACGGTTCGCTCTCAGCCCAGTGGGAGCACACCATCGCCGTCACCAGCGACGGCTGCGAGATCCTCACCGACCGCGATTTCTGATCGCTGCTCCTTGCCCTGGCTGGCCCGATGGGGCTCAGCGGGTAAGCAGCCGGAAGTACAGCCAGCGGCTGCCACTGGCCAGGGGCATCAAGAGGTAGGTGAGGGGATTGGGGGTGACGATGATCAGCCCCAGCCCGCGGCTGGCCTGTGCCAGCACCTGGCGGGCCACGAACGGGGCCGTCATCACGCCGATGGGATTGAGGCTGGAGCGGAAAGGCCCCAGCACCAGGCGCCTGAGGCGCCAGGGGGCGCCGGGGGCATCCAGCTGGCGCAGGCTGACCAGCTGGCCCAGCAGCCGTTTGCTGAGTTCGTAGAGCGGACTGATGGCCGGTTGGATCTCGGCCTCTGAGGTGTTCACCCATACCTCCCGCGGGGGGCCGTCCGCCCCGGGACCTTGGCGGGAGGTGGTGGCCAGGAAGAGCTCCAGCAGGCGCCAGGCGCTGAGCACGTTGACCTGCAGGGATTGCTCCACCGCCTCTGCGCTGCGGTCACCATGCACATTGATGCCGTGGTTGATCACCAGGATCTCCACCCGCTCCAACAGCGTTGCCAGATCGGCCTCCTGGCCGCACTGCCACCGCACCTGCTCGACGACCACCTCTGTCCCGTCGGCTTCGCGGAGGTGGAGGGGGGCCGCCGAGTGGCTCAGGGCGATCGGCCGGGCGCCGCGGCGATGAAGCTCCAGCAAGAGGGCTCGGCCGAGGCTGCCGCTCGCGCCGGTCACGGCCACGCTGCGACCCTCCAGGGGCAAGGCCCGGCCGAACAGGGCATCGAGGATGGTCATGGCAGGGGCCGGACGGGGGAAGTGCGCCGGCGGCCAGCATGAGGCATCCTTAATGTTGAGGGAGTGAAGCTCTTCGGATGGTCATGAGCAATGCAACCGATGTGGCGTTCCAGGATGCCGCCCAGGTTGCCCTTTATGCCCCCTATTGCAATGGCATTAGCCGCGAGACCATCCTCGATCAGGCCCTCCAGCTCCTGGCCAAGGGGCAGGTCATAGGACAACGCCATATTCGCTTCGGTGAGCCCCATACCTTTGAGTTGCGCTGGCAAGCCGGGTCGTCGCCCCTGGAGCGCAGCAAGTGCGAGATGAGCTTTCCCGGGATCCCCGAGGTGCTCTATTCCTTCAATGTCCCCACCCACCAGCTGGTGCTCTGGCTGATGGACCTGATTCAGACCAGGGCTGACGGAGTTGAGCCAGACCTGCCCGAAAACTTCTGGCGCTGGCTCCTGGTCGGCGAGATTCCCCCCCACCTGACTTCCTAGATGGCCCCCACCCTTCTGATTGGATCCTGTCACCCCTTCAGTGGGAAGTCGGCGGTGGTGCTGGGTCTGGCCCGCCAGTTGCTGCAGCAGGGGGTGGCGGTGCGCTTCGGTAAACCCCTCGCCACCAGCTTCACCCCCGATCCCAGCTCTGGCACCACCGAGTTGATCGATGATGACGTGCGCTTCGTCGGCAGCCTCCTGGGGCTTGCCTCCGACCAACTGCTGCCCTCCCTGGAGGTCCTAGATGCCGCTTCGGCCCATGGTCGCCTGATGGAGGGGCGGCGCGAGTCGGGCCCAGCCTTTGAGTTGCTGAGCCGCCGACTGGAGGCCTATGGCGATGGGGTCACGGTGCTGGAGGCCGCCGGCACCCTCAGCGAGGGCCTGCTCTACGGCCTGGGCCTGAGGCGGTTGGCCATGGCCTTCTCTGCCCCGGTGGTGCTGGTTCATCTCTGGGAGGACAGCCGCAGCGTGGATGCTCTGCTGGAGGCCCACGAGCAACTGGGGGATCACCTCGCCGGCGTGGTGCTCAATGCGGTGGTTCCCGATCAGGTGCCCGAGGTGCGCTCCGAGGTGGTGCCGGCCCTGGAGCGGTTAGGCCTGCCGGTGTTCGGGGTAATGCCCCGGAGCCCCCTGCTGCGCAGCGTCACCGTGGAGGAGCTGGCGGAGCGCCTCGGCGCCAATGTGCTCTGTTGCCGCGAGCGGCTCGATCTGCTGGTGGAGACCCTCAGCATCGGCGCCATGAATGTCAACTCGGCCATGGAGTTCTTCCGCCGCCGCCGCAACATGGCCGTGGTCACCGGTGCCGACCGCACCGACATCCAGTTGGCGGCCCTGGAGGCCTCCACCCAGTGCCTGATCCTCACCGGCGCGGGCGAACCCCTGCCCCAGCTGATCAACCGGGCTGAGGAGCTTGAGGTTCCGATCCTCAAGGTGGAGCACGACACCCTCACCACCGTGGAGGTGATTGAGAAGGCCTTCGGTCACGTGCGCCTGCACGAAACGGTCAAGGCCGCCTATGCCTTCCGTCTGGTGCAGGAGCACTGTTCCTTCTCCCGTTTGTTCGACCGGCTGCGCCTTCCGCAAGCGGCCTGAGGAAGGCGCTGCTAATTTCAAGCCGCTGGCAGATGGCAAGCGTTGACCCGGTCCCTTGATCTCCCGGCCCTCGACCGGATCGACACCCTTGCCCAGGAGCTGGCCATGCTCCAGGACCGAGGCAAACGGCGCATCGCCATCCTCGGCAGCCGCCATGTCCCCGTGGTCTCCATCCATCTGGTGGAACTGGTGGCCCGCTCCCTGGCCCAGGAGGGCCACAACCTGGTCACTTCCGGATCCCTGGGGGTCAACGCGGCGGTCATCCGTGGCGTTCTCGAGGTGGACCCCAGTCGCCTCACCGTGTTGCTGCCCCAGAGCCTGGAGCGTCAGCCCGGTGAATCCCGCGACCAGCTCGAGCGGGTGCTCCATCTGGTGGAGAAACCCGAGCATGACGAGCTGCCCCTGCCGATGGCCAGCAGCCTCTGCAACCAGGAGATCATCGGCCGTTGCGACCAGCTGATCTGTTACGCCTTCCACGACAGCGAGACCCTGCTCACCAGCTGCCGCACCGCCGAGGACATGGGCAAGGTGGTCAGCCTGATGTTCTTCGACTGAGCCTCAGGGATCCGCAGGCAGCACCTCCAAGCGGGTGCCCACCCGGCGCATCACCACCACCCCATCCCCCGGCGCCAGCCGGGGGTGGCTTTCGAGGCTCTCTGCGGCCCAGCTCTGACCCTGCCAGCGCACCCGCCCCAGCCCCCGCTCGTCGAAGGCGGCGATCACTTCCGCCCGATCGCTCTGGGGTGCCAGGGTTTCGATCGGGGGCCGCTTGCGGTTGGACCAACGCCACAACAGGGCGCCGCCCACCACACTCAACACGGCGAACAGGGCGACCTGCAGCAGCACCGACAGGGCCACGAAGGCCACAAGGGCCGATACCAGCAGGGCCGCTACGGCAGCGATCAGGAAACCGCCAAACCCCGGAACGCTGACCTCGATCAGGAACAGAACGCCGGCCAGGGCCAGCCACATCAGGGAGACCATGGGGTGAGCGATCCGACGACGCCCAGTCTGCAGGGATGCGACTGGATCTGCTGCCTAGCCTGGGGGCGTTGCTCGATCGCCCCCTCCCGTGGAAGCTCTGTTCTCTCTGCCAGCCTTGCTGCTGATGGGATTCCTTGGTTTCAGCAGCGTCAAGATCACCAATGGCGGTCGCTCGATGCTGGTGGAGCGGCTGGGCAAGTTCGATCGGGAGCTCAAACCCGGTCTTTCCCTCGTGCTGCCGGTGGTGGAGAAGATCGTCAGCAATGAATCCCTCAAGGAGCGGGTGCTTGATATCCCGCCCCAGCAGTGCATCACCCGCGACAACGTCTCGATCGAGGTGGATGCGGTGGTGTACTGGCAGCTGCTGGAGCACGCCAAGGCCTACTACGCCCTCGACAACCTCAAGGCGGCGATGGTGAATCTCGTGCTCACCCAGATCCGCTCGGAGATGGGCAAGCTCGACCTCGACCAGACCTTCTCCACCCGCCAGGAGGTGAATGAGTTGCTGCTCAAGGATCTCGACCAGGCCACCGACCCCTGGGGGGTGAAGGTGACCCGGGTGGAGATGCGCGACATCGTCCCCTCGCCAGGGGTGCAGCAGTCGATGGAGCTCCAGATGAGCGCGGAGCGGGAAAAGCGGGCGGCGATTCTGCGCTCGGAAGGGGAGAAGGAGGCGCAACTTAACGCGGCCCGGGGCCGGGCCGAAGCCCTGATCTTCGATGCGAAAGCGCAGAAGGAGGCCCTGGTGCTGGGGGCCCAGGCCCAGGCGGAGCAGCAGAAGCTGCTGGCGGTGGCCAGGGCGGAGGCGGCCGGCGAGTTGGCCAAACTGATCCAGGAGCACCCGGCCGGTGGTGAAGCCCTGCGCCTGCTGCTGGCCAAGGACTGGATGGGCCTGGGGCAGGAGTTGGCCAAGGCCCCCGGCGGCAGCGTGCTGCTGGTGGATCCCCAGAGCCCCGCCTCCCTGCTCACGGCCCTCAAGGGGCTGCAGGCGGGGGGCTGATCAGGCCGCCAGGATCGCCCGCAGGCCCTCCAGATAGAGCCAGGCGCTGGCCAGCAGGGCACCGATCCAGCAGAGGCTGCGCAGCGGGGGCAGGTTGGCCACGTAGGCACCGACGTACAGCAGCCGCAGCAGCGGATGGACCAGGGCCGCCGCCACCACCACTGGACCACTAGCGCCCGCCAGAAGCGCCAGCAGGCAGGCGGGGGCATGGAGGGTGAAGGCCTCAAAGCTGTTTTGGTGAGCCCAGCTGGCCCGTTGGCCCCAGGCGGGCAGCCGATCGAACATCGCCCGTGGTGCCGCCAGATCGGCGGGGGTGAAATCGGCCTTCGCCCGCCCCGCCCCCAGGGGCACCAGGCTGATCACCACCACGGCGCCGGAGAGCAGCAGCGACCAGGCCAGGGCGGCTGGGGCGGCCAGGGGGATGAGGG
>Ga0194062_1000921_pt1 | contig 12287 bp, 29 predicted proteins | sample SepL2225m_MetaG_FD_155481 | JGI IMG/M metagenome (GOLD analysis project Ga0194062, IMG submission 155481) | Anoxic zone freshwater microbial communities from boreal shield lake in IISD Experimental Lakes Area, Ontario, Canada - Sep2016-L224-25m | ecosystem: Environmental > Aquatic > Freshwater >... | reverse complement strand
CTCTGCGAGCGATTCGCTCTGGGTTATGGCGGGTACTACATTCGCCGCCTATACTGTTACTGTAATGCCAAAGTATGGGTGAGTTCTTCCCAACCTTCCGGCAGGTAAAACCGGCCTTCTGTTGCTTTGACAAATTGGGTGATGTTGCTGCCAGCGGCGACCAGCAAACCGGAAAGCAAATCATACGCTTTCTCGTTGATGCCTTGGTCATCACTGAGCAATGCAATCGCCAAACCTTCAATCTCACTCTTTTCCATGTTCGTTCTCTCGGTGATTTTCAGAAAGTCGTCTCCTTCATCGGACAAAATGATTGCCGAGTTTTCTTCCCGAGCCACCACGTTGCTCCATTGCAGGTAAATCGATTCCCCTACCTTGGGGCCATCCAGCAATTTGCTAATCAACTGGTGGGTACTGTTGGTCTGTACTTCCCGGCGACAAACTTCCATGCCGGGGGCACAAAACTTGGCGTTTTGGCCAATGAACTCACCCGTGAATTGCGTGCCGGGGGACAACCGCCGACGAACTTCTGCTTTGCTCAATTTCATATCTGACTCCGTGTTAGGTCAGTTCACTGTAATGCCAAACTATTCCCAGCGTTTGGTCATGACGTAAAACTCAATCAGGGTCTCGATGTATTCGCAAAGCTGGGTGACACTCGGCTCCCCATTGCTGGTCAGCTTACGCAGGGCAAACTGCAAAACTTCCTCGGACACCGCATAATTGGCATACACCGGATTAATGCCAAAACAAATTACAATCCGCCCTGCCACTGCGCCACCTTGGGCGGGTTCAGGGAAGCGTCAACATCGAACTCGAAGGTGTTGCCGTATTGCTTTTGCTTTTTGGACTGGTGCGTCACCATCCGGCGAATCGGAACAATGGCCGCTTTCAATTCGGCCTCGGTGATAGTGCCGTCCGTGCCGTAGTTGAGGTTGCCAGCGGTGCGGAGCAGGGCAATCAGCTTCTCGCAGGACTTGCCAACCGTGTTGTAGGTATGCGCCCAACCATCGGACTGCCGATTCGTGGCATGGCACAAGTCCAACAACAGTTTGATGCCTTTTTGCACATTGGGGCAGCGGTGAGTTTTCTTGGCCGCCCATTCAATATCGTTTTGATTCATAAACATAAACGTACTCCTTGTTAGGTCAGTTCACTGTAATGCCAAAACTATTCCAAGACTATTCCTTGAACAGTTGTTCAGGTTGATTGCAGCAGGGACACTTGGCCCCCATGCTGGTGATATGGGACTTCTGTTTGGAGCGGTCTTGTTCATCAGACCAATGCCCGTTCATTGCCCAAACGATGGTCCGGTTGATGTACCCCACCACTTCATGAAACCCAATGCTGTCCACCGCTTCGGCCTTGATGAAGGCTGCGTAGGCTTTGGGGGGAAGATCACTCAAATTGTCGAAGTGTTCAGCTTTCATCCAGCCACTCATGGTCATAACTCCTGTTAATAACAAAGCTGTAATGCCAAAGGGGTACTTGGGTCATTGTGTCACCAATCCGGTCGCTGGGCTATCCGCCGCAGGTCTTCAAGGGGCATATCGTATTGCAGTTGCAGAAAGTTGGGGTTTTGCTGGGCCGGGGGCAAGGCATCGTAATCGGCCAGCGCCTGACGCAAGCTATGTACCGTAAACGCCCGTTGACGCCGGGCCGGAGCCGGAATGAGCGTCAGGCCGAAGTCGGTGATTACTAAAGAAGAAGCAGCAGACATAATTCGTCTCCAAATAAAGATAAGGTCATTGTAATGCCAAAAATAATTTTTTGACACTATACTATTGCATACCGGCAGTGCAGGTGGGAATCTATGGACGCCGAGGACTACGAAGTCCGTTGAAACGTCAAAGGTGGAAAACACCTTGCAACGGTTGCACAATCTTGACCCGGCGATTAATCGACCGGGTGGGATAGCCCGTGGCCCGATATTCCCGCAAATCAGCCTTCCACAAGCTCTCAGTGCGCCCATTCGGCCCCGGCTTGTTATTGCGTTCAGTGGCGATGAATTGGGAGTTGGCGGCGTACTCGCTCACATCTTCCCAACCCTGCCCGAAATGCTGTTGGATTACCTTGACGTATTCGTATTTCATAACATGCTCCCAAAAGATAATGTCACTGTAATGCCAAATCACTCCGGCAGAAAATCAGCGGCGGTGTCCACTGGGAACGTGGCGATTTAAGGAGGCGGTGTCGGCTTCCAACTCGGCCTTTTCGGATCGTAGTTCCCTGATACGTTTTGCGGTGATAGTCATAATGATTCCTGTAATGCCAAATTACACAGCGTCGTGGATGTGGCGGGTGCTGGCCTTGGTGTCGGCCAAATGCTTGTTCGCAATGTCCCGTGCCACCCCGTAATCATTCCCACTCACTACCACCCACCGCTTCTTCATGAATGCGTTGCCGCTGTTGGTGTAGCTCAGGCGGGACTTGATGCCTTTTTCTTTCAGGACATCCTGCAAGGCTTTCAGTTCCTCTTTTACGGTGTTGGAATTGGCCGGACTGTCCGCCCATGTCCCGCAATCGCTGGAACCTGCTACCGCAAAGTCGGGGATTGGGTAAGAATCCCGGCCCCAACCATCTGTACCTTTATGAAAACGCATAATTTGCTCCTAAAGATGAGGTCACTGTAATGCCAAATTAATCACGGTAATTGCGGGCTTCGGCCAGCGTCCGGGGTTCCCAGTGGTAGTCCAGTTCCACCCCGTTGGCCAACAATTCCTCGATGCTGATATAGCCCAATTCGCCACCGTCTTGGAACAAGTCGGCAAGGCCAAAGGCTTGAATCTGCCGCCCCTCGTCCTTCTCGGTGATGTACCAATCCGCCCCGCCCTTGAAGTAGTGCAGGTAAACAATCGCTTCCTCCCCCTTGCCATCCTGCCCCCGCACGCCGGGCATGGCGGTGATGCGGTCATGGAGGCCGGTCAAAATGTCTTGGAACACCTTCCCCTCATCCCCTTCGCACAGTTTCACAGTGCAGCGGAGTTGCTGGGGGTTGATGAAAGCCTTGAGTAAGGCGGCGTCAGCTTTGGCTCGTAACTTGCGGGCGGTCATGGTCGGTCTCCGTAAAGAGTTCATTGTAATGCCAAAACAAGGTCGGGGGGTGTGTTAGCCGGGTTGAAAATCAAAGAAAAATCTGGGTTGGTGCTGGAACATCAATAGTCCCCGCACGTTATCGGCTCGCCGCACAACCATCACGAACGGGGCGGCGAATTGCTCGACTTCAAAGTCGGCCCGCAACTGCTCAGTATCCCACACCTTGCCATACTCGGCCTCAAGGGCTTCATACCTTGCAACTGGTTAATCCATCCGATAATACATGCGGGCATCGATACCAGATTCTTTGAGATATTTGCAGGCCGCTTCGGCCATTGCGGTTTTACGATTGCCTTGGCCCCGGCTGTCAAAGTTCAGGAAGAACACCCGTTTGCCAAAGGGCTTGCTCGCAAAAAGCCGGAAGCCTTTGTCCCCATCGCCATTGCCCGCCTTGTAAAGCGTGGCCATGACCTTTTCTTTGCTCAGGCCGGTGATTTCGACATATACCGAATCGAAATTACACGCCCCACCATCATTGTCCTCGCCGGGGTCAGCGGCTTGGGCCGCAGCTAAGGCTGCAGGGATAGCACTTGCGAGTTTGTTCAGGTCGTAGGGCATGATGTCTCCTGTAATGCCAAAGAGCCAAAATCGTTTGAAATACGAACAATATGTTCTGTCCAAGATGGACAGGGTGAACAAAACCAAGGATGGTACAAATAGAGAAAAGCAAAGGAAACGAATAGCACGATTGCACGAACGGGTACGCAATCAGCGAGATGATTTCTTGCACAAACTCACTTATCAACTGACCCATGACAATCAAGTGGATACGTTGGTGGTTGAGGATTTAAGTCTAAGCAACATGGTGAAAAATCATTGTCTTGCTGGTTCAATCTCGGACGCTGCTTGGGGCAAGTTTTTCACCTTTCTAACTTACAAATGCGAATGGTACGGAAAGAACTTGCTGACCATTGGAAGGTTTGACCCAAGCAGTAAGATGTGTGGGTGCGGTGTACTCAACCGCAGTTTGAAACTTTCTGATCGGGAATGGCAATGTTCCAGTTGTGGGACAGTGCATGATCGAGATGTTTTGGCGGCGAATAATATCAAGCATTTTGGTCTGCTTCGGCAGAACAAAGTACGGTCGGAAGGACCGGAACCAACGCCTGTGGAGATTGCCTCAATAGAGGCGTCGTAGAAGCAGGAATCCGCCGCCCTTGTGGTGGCGGTACTTCAAACGGCATCGACCGTATTAAACCATCAAAACATCCAGCCCATCGGCCTGCATGGCTTCAAACAAGCCATTGGCGGGGCGGTGGTCAACCACCAAAACTCCCCCCAACCATTGCCAGCTTTCCACTTCCGTGTTGTCATTCACCCAATCCTTGGCCCGCTGGCTAATCAGGTTGAAGGAAAACGTGCTGCCGTTGTCAGTTACGGTCACATCGGCTCGGGCCTTTTTAGCGGCTTTTGACATCTTCATATTGATTCACTCCTTGCATAAGGCTGTAATGCCAAAATCAATCCGGGTCGGTGAGTTGCTTCACTAATTCCTTGGCAGCCACTCGGCCCCGGCGTGCCAAATCGAATCCATCCAGCAACTCAAAACTGGAATCATGGTCAATTTCCCCTGCCACAGCAAGGAACAACTAAATAGTCAATCGCCACTTGAGTTAAACGCTTGTAGTCCACCGACCAGCTTTTGCTGGCCCGGTAATTGTTATTGAGTTTGCAGGCACAGGCCCAATACTTGTCGGCCTTTTGCAATTCCGGGTGCGAGTCAATCAAATCACTCAGCACTTCCCCGATAATGTCATCACGCCGTTTATCTTCGCTGGTGTTCATTTACCGTACCATAAACAGAGGAAAATTGAGCAAATAATCTTTTTCATGTCATCCCTTGTAATGCCAAAAGTTCAAACCTTGACTACTTTCCAACCATTGCTCTCAGCGTACTGCTCCATGACCAGTTTGCGAATCTCATGGGCTTCGCCTTGCAGCATCTCGACGTGCGGCTTGCTGTTGACAATGGCAATCTTGATGTAGTGGATGGGAGTCAACTCAAAAACCAAAACGTATTCGTCGTGGGAATCACCCCAAATATTGGAGGCAATCCGGTGCAAATGCGTATAATCCTTGTTGGTCTTGGCCAAGTTCTGCCATGCCTTGAGCAAGTCAGATATGGGCAGGACGGCCCCTGCGGCCTGTCCAGATTGAATTTGGGCGATGAGGTGGGCGGCGGTGCCAGATTCAAGGGACTCGACCACCCACGGCTGGACTTGACCGTAGTTGATTACCACGGCCCCAATCATGCCTGTGATATTACCGTCATTGGTAACTACAATGTTGTTGGGTTGAGGTTCAGGGGTCATTACCAATCCTTCGGTATTGTGGGGGTCACATCGGGGGTCAGGTCAAGGGCTTCCAGCGCCTTGTAAATTGCCTGCCACTTGTCCCCACTGAGGTTAGGGGACGTTTTAATGGCATCCAGCTTTGCAATCACTTTGTTCTGCCAAACACCTTGCCGGAAACTGTCAATATTTTCCTCATTGAGCGGAACGATGATGTCACCGTGGTATTCATCCCCGCCCACTTGCTGGCCGCACCGGGTAAACTTGTGTTCTTGGCCCTTGGCATCCCCCACAATGATGTGGCGTTTGGTGAGACGCTTCACCTGACACTTGAGCGTAGAATTTCTTCGATACAGAAAAACCCAGTCCCCCACTCCGAGGTCTTCGGTGTGTCGGACGGCTTCGTTGATGATGTGGCCCTTATAATCCTTCATGCGATACTCCATAAAAAGATAACGTCACTGTAATGCCAAAATCAGGGAGCTTCGCCATGCTCGAATTCGTGCTGAGATGCCAATATCACCTCATCAATTTTAAACTCCACGAAATTGCTCAGGCGAACACCCCGGCCATACCATTCCACCAGTGCAGCCAGTTCGTTGCTCAAGGCAACCACAGCGGGGTTGGCATCATCGTCCTGCCACGAATCCTGAGCGTCACCCAGAGTGGCTTCGGGGTTTACCCCCAATTCCAGTTCAAAGTGGTCAAGGGCGGCGGGGGAGATGCCCACAATGTCCTGCCGGGCCTGACCATCGGCTTCACACGCTACTTGCTGCAACTCACGGTCCAATTCACTCATAATCCTGCTCCTTGCGAACACTAATGAAACGACCCAAGATTGTGGCCAGAATTGCGGCCCCAATTATCCAAATGATAAATCCAAGGACAATGTTCCAGAACATCAGGCAGCCTCGGCTTCCTTGTAGCTGTTGACCTTGACCCAAGTGTTGTGCCAACGGGAAGTCTTGTCGGGGTTCTCGTCCCATTGCCAGACATCAACCAAGCCATCAGCGGCCACAATGGTCACGGTGGGGACTACGGTTCCCAACGGGTTCGGGTCATTGCTGGTGGTCACTTCCTGAACCCCCTCCAACTGGTCAGCGGTGTAGTGGCCAGCGATTTGCCGGGGGACGGAATTGGCACAAATGTTCTTAAACTGCATAAAAATGTTCCTGTGCTGTGAGTAAAATTATTGCCGCATACAGCAAAATGCTGGCAATGTAGTTGTAATGCCAAAAGTTAAATTGGCTTCAAGTCACTTCCCTTGATATAGCCGAATTTGACAAGGGTATCACGATATGGCTGACGTACACGATACCATTTCGTACCATCCTTGATTTCCCATAATTCCATCACTGTGCATTGAGAACCAATGGGAAACTTATGATAAGTTCTGTTTTTGTGAACATTGCCACCTACTCGATAAGTTTCCCCAATGATAATCATCTCGCCAATCATGTCATTTCACCTTGTCTAAAATCTTGGCGACTTTCTTTAACGTCTTGCCGCCAAGGCACTTAACATTGACTGCCCCCTTGAAGTCCGGCATGTCACCGGGGTTCAAAGTGGACACCCGCAGCTTGGTGAAACCGCTCTTAGCTGCCCAATTCTTGGCCTTGTTCAATTCCGCTTCATCTTCGACTTTGGGCACGGTCTGCTCAAATTCGCCGATAAAGACTTCATTATCCGGGTCAGGGTCGCCAATCTTGACAGCCCACAACGCATAAACTTTGTTCATAACAGGCTCCTTTGCCATAACTGTAATGCCAAATCAGGTCGACTTGTAGCCCTGAGCCAACAAGCCCCGTACATAACTGTCTTTCTTGCGCTTGTTGGAGAATGTGGCGATGTCAAAAAACGGACTGCCATCCTTGTACGTTTTTACACCATTGTGGTAATTGATCAAATATTTGACCTTGCCCACGTTATTCATTTTTCCATAACAGGCTCCTTTGCCATAACTGTAATGCCAAATCAGGCCGGGTAAATGATAATCGAGCCGATGGGCCAACCCTCGTTGCCGGGGATTTCAGGATGAGCTTCGTGGTCGACGTGGTCTTCGGTCACGATTGCCACCTTGCCTGCCTCATAGGTTCGGCCAGTGCGGAAATCATCGAAGTACACCACGGCATCATCCGGGGCAGATTCAATCAGCTTCAAAAGTTGGGCTTTGGTAAGGGTCATAACAAGCTCCTAAAACAGTGAATGTAATGCCAAAATATCAGTTGTTGTGAGTCACGGTGTAGTGCTGGCCCGCATACCGAAGTTGTAGGACGTAGCCAGCCTTTTTATCGCCGCCCCCGTCAATGCCCATAGTACGCCACAATACGTCATGGTTGACCGCCTGCTTGTGGGCTTTGTGGGGAGAGTTTTTCAAGTAGGGCCGGACTTCGGCAATGTCAATAACTCGATTATTCGCCAAATCCCGCCATTCATCGGCCACAACCGGGGCAACCGTGCCTGTCTCGTTGAACGGGTCACTGGTGGGCAACTGGTGCGGTTTGGCAGCGAAATACAGCCCGCCCTTGGTGCGGTGCGTCACAACATAGGTCTGGCCGGGGATGGACTGCCCATAACCGTGCCACAACGCCTCAGCCCGGAAATACTCAACCGAGTTAAGGGCGTTGCGTAACCCCAGCAGCAGGCCGGTCTTATCAGCCAGCGGCAGGTAGGGGTCGTTTTCAATAGCGGTGATTTGCTTCTCAATCTCCCCCAACCGAGTCCGGTTTACGGCAGCGGCATAGTTGGCACCCAGCACAACATTGCGATGAGCGAGCCGAGTCACCCCGTTACGGAACGGACTGATTTTATGCAATTCGGGAAAGGTCAGGGTCACAAGGCCAACAATCTTGGCACCGGGATGGCCTTGAGCAAGGACTTCCAGCATTTCCGGGATGGTTACATTGATGGTCATAGTCAGCACTCTCTCCAAATAAAGATACGGTCATTGTAATGCCAAAAATAATTTTTTGACACTATACTATTTGCATACCGCTCAGTGCAGGTGGGAATCTATGGACGCCGAGGACTACGAAGTCCGTTGAAACGTCAAAGGTGGAAAACACCTTGCAACTGAACCCACTGTAATGCCAAATCACCCCACAACGGTGCTGTTGGCGTCCATTTTGACCCCAACGCCAAATCAATTCCAATACAACCCAATCAAGGTCTCTGCAGGTAACGCCGCAAGGTAGGCCAGTGCGGGTGCGTTGCGGCCATCATCCAGTGGTTTCCAATGCTGAACCAATCCCCCCGCCTGCACAAATTTTAGCGGGCTGCCGTAGGGGTCGTGGGTCACTGGCCCATAATAACCCTCCCCGGCATGTTCCCCATCTTCAATGTTGCTGAAATAGGTGTGGAATTCGGTGCTTACATCGGCCACAAATACGGTGCGGCACTTCTTCAATTTTTTCCAAATAGCCTGATGCTGGGCAGTTACGATGACCGTGCGGGCATCAAACAAATCCTCTTTACATTCACACACCAGCAAAGTTAAAGCAACACCCATAACTGCTCCTGTAATGCCAAAAATCAGACGTAAAGCTGTCCATTGTGGTCAAGGGCGTTTTGCACCGCTGCCTTGACCTTGGGGTGGTTGATGTTAATCCCTTGAACCACCAACTCCGACACCAAATCAATAATGCCCGTCAACGATGCATTGCACATTTCCTGCTTGTAGAGTTCCGGGGCAGTTCCGTCCACTTTCTCCAACACCCCCACTTCCTCCCACTTGCCATCAATGGCAAGGGTCAGCGTGGCACCTTCCAGTTCAAGAACTTGGGACACCGGGGGGCGATAGATAAGCACTTGGTGGGGCATGGTTGTCCTTTACTCAGTGGGTTCATGACTCATGCAGCCGGGATTGGAGCATTCCTCATGCTCAGCCAGAGACTTGCCGCCAAAGGTGCGGGTACGCATGACGTACTCATGACAGACCGGACACACATTCTTGGCCTCATCTTCATCGCCACCCGGCCAGAACTCTTCCCGGTCAAGTTCGCCCTTGGGGTCAACGGCCACGGTTTCAGCCGTAACCTCGCCGGTTTCCACAACCAGTTCAGCCGGGCTGGTAATTATCGACCCATCGCCCCAACGACTCACAAAGATGCCCTTAATCGTTTTCATCGCAATCATGGTTCGCTCCTAAAACAAGTTTTGTAATGCCAAATTACGCTACGAAGTCATCTGCGGTCACGCCATTGACTCGGGCATCAAAATCCCCCAAGGCGTTGAGCAAGTTGAAAGTCATCCCGGCTACGTTGCTCAGGTCAGGCATGGTACGGGCAATTTCGTTGCATTCAGTCATGGTTCGCTCCAATAAGGGTGCTATCCCTGTAATGCCAAAATTATAGGTCGAGGTCGGCTTTCATCTTGGCCCGCAGCTTTTCCACTTCTGCCAAGGTATCGACATCTTTCAGGTCAACATGCACCCAGCCACCCCTGACCTTTTCACTCATTCCCGGCTCCATATTGACATCGTACCCCTTCGCCACCAGTTCCCGGCGCAGGACATCGTCAATCTTGGCGAGTTTGGCTGACAACATAATGACCTTGGTGCCATTGTTAGTAATGCCGCCAATGACATAGGTTTTGTTCGTGTTGTACTGACCCAGCCGCACACACTTGCGATACAGTTCCAGTTCATTGGGGGCCAAGATATGAACCGCCTTGGCCATGACCATTTTCTCAAATGCGGTATATACTTCGTGGGTAGTTTTGCTTTTACCCATGACCCAGCGCAGATACCGTAGCCGGGGCAAAACGTCCATGACCAACATTCCGAATTCTTCTTCCGTCCAGTCCAGAATGGGGTCGGGATTGCCCGTCTGTATGATGCAGGAATTCGCATCAAAGGTGAGACGAATACGATTGCTGGCATCTTCTGGGGCGGTAGGGTCGTACATTAAATCTTACTCCCATGAATGAAATCGAAAGGTTTGACCGGGCCGGGGTCGGTCTTGCCCTGACTTCCACTCAGGGTTTAAAACAGTTGATGTAATGCCAAATTAGTCCGCTTCTTCGCAAAAGTAGTCGGGAACCCACAGCAGGGAGTCATCGGGCAATTTGATGCTGAGTTGATACCTGCCCAGCTTGGCACTCTTTTCCACCAAGACAACATGAGTATCATCCCGGAAAACCTGCTGCACAACCCCGGCTCCGCTCACGTTCTTGCCATCCAGCACCCCGCTGAATCGAACCTTGGTGCCGGATTGGAAGATTGTACGTTCCACGCTCCGCAACGCAGCCACACAGGCTCCAATCGTGTCCTCGTGGATGGTATGGGTCTCACCTTCCCACAGGTAGTTGGGTTTCAGGTAGATGAAGTAACCGTCCCCTGACCCCCGCTCATCATCGAAGTCCTCAATGATGTCGATGTATTTGGTCAAACTCTTGGGGAGTTTACGGACAAGTTCGGTAATGGTGGGGACAAGTTTCATAAGTTCCCTGTAATGCCAAAATTAAGGCTGGTGTTTCAGCCACTCATTCAACTTGTAAGCCTGCTTAATGACCTTGTTCCATTCCCCCTTATGACCCTTAAACTGGTCAGCGTTTACCCAAATCGCAATCGAATCATGCTCGACGTGATTTGCCGTACCGTTGAAATTCCAGCCAATACTCATGCACACAGCGTCATTGCTCCGCTTTTCAATAGACCAGTTGAACGTGAATTCGTTTTCAGGTTCTACGTTGTCCACTTCTTCGAGCCACCGCTTACGGTCGGCATCGGACGTAAAGAACAAAGTGTAGTCGGAACCGGGGTCATCGTCATACCGTTTGTCGATTTCCATGTCGGGAAAGGCTTCCAACATACGTTCGCAGGCTTTGAGGAAGTTCTTGCGAAGTTCGTAATAGTCGGAATCGGTAGGCGTGTAGCCTTCCATGTCTTGCAGGACGTAGTGGGAGAGCATCAGACCGTAGGCAACGAAGTTGTTCAGGCCGACAGAGATATAGTCGGGGGTGGCACCGTTGGGGGGACAGTAGTAGCCCAAGGGATTGACCGTCATATCCTGCCAAGCCCGCCGCTGCCCAGCCAGAAACGCATCGGAATGGACTTTGGACTGCTTTTTCATACGGTAAAAGTTGATATAACCGGCCTCAAACTGAAGCTGCCGATGCGTATTCAGTTGCTGTGGCGTATCCGGGAATTCGGCTTTGGAAAGTTCCCCCGCCTGCCGTTTTAGCGTGCTGGACTCCCAATCACTGATTTGAAACGGGTTGATTCGCATAAATGGTCCTTGTAAAGACTTCTTTGTAATGCCAAATTAGGCAAAGGCTTCCGTCACGACAATTTTGGTTTCCTGACGGGGGCGACGATTCATAAAAGCTCCTTGAAAACTTCTCTGTAATGCCAAAAAAAGCCTTAATGGTGACGCACTAACCCTAGTGCTACCCGCCAGTATAAGCCCCCGGCGTGGAGTCAGAGGACTCGAACCTCGTGTTTCTTCACCATTAAGGCAGAATCAGTCCACAATTTCCCACAATTTCTGGTCGGCAAGGTGGGCCGGAACATGTTCCAAGACACCGTTCTTGGCCCAATCCCGGCCATAAAATCCGTAGCAGGAATCGGTCACTTCGCCATCTTCCAGAATCTGCACGCCATACACATCGCCCTTGAGATACTGGTCGTAAGTTTCAACCCCGGCCCGCAATTCAGCGAGCAATTCAGGCAGGTCATCGGGGGTAAAGTCCCGGCACCGCAATTCCTTGAACCGTGCCGCCGTGACATAAATCATCCCCACTTGTCCACTATCCCAAGGACAACTGAATTCAGTGGTGGAGATTGCCAACCCACTGTGGTCTAACAGATACAGGGGGAGGGATGCAATCGCATTCTTCAGTTCATCACTTTCCTGAAAATCTTTGGGGTTATCCCAATCATGCTTGTCACCCAACTTGTGACGG
>Ga0194062_1000920_pt1 | contig 12292 bp, 11 predicted proteins | sample SepL2225m_MetaG_FD_155481 | JGI IMG/M metagenome (GOLD analysis project Ga0194062, IMG submission 155481) | Anoxic zone freshwater microbial communities from boreal shield lake in IISD Experimental Lakes Area, Ontario, Canada - Sep2016-L224-25m | ecosystem: Environmental > Aquatic > Freshwater >... | reverse complement strand
CGAGGCCCATGCTACGGGCTTCGGAAATCGCTACCGATTTTCCGTGCAGACCAGGGGTTGCCTGGACTGGTGACGGAACAATCGGATCGCCGGGATGAAAAGTAAAAACTACTTCTTCATCCTGTTCGATTCCAAGAATGATGACTGTGAAGTCAACATCTTTTCCTCGAACACCCTTAACGGTCGCAGACACCTTGCCGGTGTCTTTGCGATCGTCAAGGACGACAACAGTTTCAGTGGGCAGATCGACAAGTTCAACTATACCTTGCAATCCCCGAATATCTTTCGTAATGAAAGCTTCGGTTCCTGCCATTACTGCTGGGTGAGAATATGCTTCCCACTTAGCAATAACGAGAGCTTTTTCAAGCTCTTCGGCATTTTCGAACCCAACAACAACTGAGCCCGCCCCTGTTTTTGGAAGTCGTTGTAAAACGGTCTTCTCAAAATATCCAGGGATGACTCGGCGTGTCGTGCCGATTGCCCGAGCGATTCGGTGTTGAATTTCCATATTCATCACCTTTGGGATCTTACGCATCCCTGACTTTTTTTATTCTCTCCACTTCATTCAGAGTCACCTGAACTTATAGGAGATATTCGAAAAGTCGCTCGCGTCCGTAATTCATTGAGGCTTACGGAAACCTCTTGAAATTTCCCCCGTCAGATTCTTTTCGAAAAAGAACCTTGCGGGGAAAAATCAATCTTTGTTTATTCATTTGTCAAACAACTTTCATTCTCAAACCACAAAACACTTTTTTATGATCTGAGGTAAAAGCAGGAGAAAACGCTTGAGGCATGGTATGCCTTCGACATTGCGTGCGCTTTCTCCTGTGTTAGTGGTTTTGCTTCCTAGTTTTGCGGGCAGGAAGATTACCCGAACTGGCATTAAAATATGCCAGTTTTTTTCCATCCATACCCGAATACACCTCTTAAGCCCTCCGGATCTGCCGGATCCAGATCGTATTCGAATATTTCTCCATTCTCGTATTTACCTATTTTTTTGGGGGCATCCTTGCCCCAAGCCTTTGCTAATAAAAACTCAATTTTAAAAAATTTATCAAATGATATTTTTTTTTCCGCCGAAGCGCCGTCTGAAATTTCAATCGAATATCCGTACCACTTAGTTCCCACTCCGCCGAAATCACATCCGGCAGAAAATCTGTACCCCTGGTATTCTTTTTGACGAACTGGAATATCAACTGGACTCCTCCAGTCATATTCCTTCTTGAGGAGCTTGCTACATTCTTCCCAATTACCATCAAAAGATCTCCCTCCTCCCTGTGCCAGCATGGCACTAAAAAACAAGAAAAATGAATTTTCGGGAAACATTCTCCCGAAAATACCCGCGTCTGGACTAACGATCATTTTTGTCATTCTTTTCTCCCGTCCCTTTTCTATCCCGCCGGACATATAGCGGATACTACATTTTTTCCTTTTTCCGTGGCTCCTCTGCTTTGTCTTTCTCGCTTTTATTCTGTCCTTTTTTTAGTGGACTTTTATTAAACGATATTCCAACAAAACTCCATTGCCTTCGTCGCGTCCCATTGCTCAAGGATTTACCGCGACTTACTTTCAGAAAAAGAGTTATTGTTGATATTTCCCCCGTCAGCTTCTTTTCGAAAAAGAACCTCACGGGGAAAAATCAATCTATTTCTGCTATTTAATTTTTAAAGAACTTTTTCTTTTTTATGAATTGCTCTCTCCTTCAATTCACAAAAATGCCAGTGATAATATTTGATTTTCGAAGAAGAGAGATTTTGACGAAAAATCAAAATGAACTATCACTGGCATTTTTCTAAAGACGAATTGGTATTTTTTTTTGAAAAAAAATTCATCTTTAGCTCTCTTCTTCTTTACTATTTGTAAATCAAATGTACTGGGGGCTTTGTTTTAGAAAGCCTGCTTCCGATTTCAAATTTTTAAGTTTGAAATCGGAGACCACTTTCTATCTAGCGATGGCTCGCTAAATATGAAACAACCTTGTTGGCCGTGTCCTAGCTAACTAATCCACTAACCCTACAAAAATTAAGTGGATTACCTATCTCTCTCGCCAGGAATTTGGTATGCTGGTTGTTTCTTTGTGCCATTCAATGATCGCTTTCGTCTTGGGCTCTTTCTCTCCTTTCGGAAATAGTAGAGATATCTTGACGATTGGGATACATTTTTTGATTAAAAGAACTTTGTCTTATCAAGTGAAGATTCTCTCTTCTTCGCTCACCTTTGTTTTTTGGTGATTCATCTTGACTGCGTAGTATAGCAGGATAATCACAATCTGTCCATAGAAACAATGGCATTTTTTGGCTTTTGTCATCTAATCGCCTAACACAAACAACATTTTTGGCTTATAATCACTTGCAGATTGTCATTTTGAATATTGACAAAGATTGCAAAACCTGCTAATATTATGGTATAAAATGCATAAAAAATTAAAAACTATGCTAAAAAAAGAAAAAAAATCGCTCGTTCCTGATGAACGAATAATCAGCCAGATCTATTTTATCCGCGGAGAAAAAGTAATGTTCGACCGTGATTTGGCAGAGCTTTATGGCGTGGAAACTAGAATGCTCAAACAAGCAGTAAGAAGAAACTTGGACCGATTTCCTGCGGATTTTATGTTTCAGCTAAATAAAAAAGAACTTGAAATTTGGAGATCACAAATTGTGATGTCCAAAAGTGATAAACAAGGATTGAGATGGCTACCTATTGTTTTCACCGAGCAAGGCGTTGCAATGCTTTCTGCTATTCTTAAAAGTAAAAAAGCTGTAGCTGTTAGCATTCAGGTTGTGCGGACTTTTGTAAGATTGCGAGAAATTTTGTCCACTCATAAACAACTGCGAGAAAAAGTGGAACTGATGGAAAATAAATATGACAAAAGTTTTAAAGTTATTTTTCAGATGATCGCACGAATGATGAAAGAAGACACTGAACCAAAGAAGAGAATTGGTTTTTAAAAAAAGTGGTTTAAAAAAAATAAATTTTATGTTTCAAGATCAATTACAAAAATTCGGCCTCACTAAAACTCAATCCGCTGTGATGGATGGTCTTTTAGAATATGGCGAAACGAAAGCTAGTGCTGTGGCGAAAATTGCTAATCATCCGCGTGGAGTGGCCTATAAAGCGTTGGAAGAACTTTTGGTGCTTAATTTGGTGGAAAAAATTGAGCAAGAAAAAGGCGTAACAAAATGGCGTGCCACGCATCCACGCAATTTGGAAAAGATATTTGAACATAAAGAAATTGAACTAAATCAAAATAAAAAAACTTTCGCAGACACTTTGCCTAGTCTCATTTCTAGTTATAATATTACACTCAATAAACCGGGCATTAAGTTTTATGAAGGCGAAGAAGGCATCCAAAAAATTCTTGACGATACGCTCACTAGCCAAACAGAAATTTTGCTTTTCATAAATACTAATGCGATGCAAGAGGAAGAAAAATTTAAAGCTATTAATGATGAGTATAAAAGAAAACGAAAAAATAAAGGCATCAAAAAAAGAATTATTAGAACAGGCAAAAAACCGGAAATGACCTTTGGCACAGCGGATGATAAATATTCTGCCATAACGGAAATTCGCTATTTAAATGATGTTTTGGACTCTTTTAAGTCGGATATTCAAATTTATGACGGAAAAATATCTTATCAACTCTTTAATAAAGACAGTACTATTTCAATCTTAATTGAAGATAAAAATATTTATGAAATGAACAAGGCTTGGTTTGAAGCTTTGTGGAAAATCGCAACAACTTAAAATTAGCCCGAAGAATAAAGTTTTTTTGCTTTTTGGCAAGCTATGTTATACTTAATTTATAATAATTTTAAAAAAATACATGGCAAATAACATTGAAAATCAATTTTTGGGAAATATTTTAGCCACTGAACGAAAGCTCACTAAGGCTGGTGATGAGCTCTTGGCGTATTTTAAACAAAAAGCAGAAGTTAAAAAACCTGACTTACAAAGCGAACTAATGAGTTTTGTGAATCCTGAAAAAGGCCACACAGAGGAAGATATACTAAAAGATATTAAAAAAGTTTTAAGGGCAAGAGAAACGGCATCATCGCGTGATCATACAGACAGAGGCGATATGTTCGAGAAATTATTTGAAGAATTTGGTGAACACTTTTTCAAGACTACTTGTAGCGAAATTCAGCTCATTAAAACTGGTGAGTATGATGATCGCATAGGTTCTATCGATTTTATCCTAGAAGGCACTAAGGAAGATGGCAAAAAATTTCGCGTTAGTATTGACTTAACGGTTTCAGATAATTTTGATCGCACTTACAGCAAAACCCAAAAAACGATTACAAATATTACACAAGATGGCAAGTTGGGAGAACTTAAATATGGTCATTTTAAAAATGGCGAAAACAGACCGCGATCAGTCCGTGCTCCAAGAGTTGTGATCGCACTCACCTCAGAACAATTTGATAATCTAGCAGAGCTTACTTTGGATGTAATTAAAAACAATAATGCTAGTGAAATATTTAGCAATAGCAACTTCAGTAAATCATTTATTAGACAAATGATTGGTGAATTAGAAATGCAATTAAGTTGTATTGAAGAATCTCAATCTACTATTATTGAGCGAAATAACTCTGATGACCAGATTGGTTATAATGTTTATAAAAAAATGCTCAAGACGACACAAGAAGCACTGGAAAATATACAAAAAATTCAAAAAGAAAAAACCCCATAACAATAAATTTTTGTTATGGGTTATTTTTTGCTTCCTATTATGATTTTGGAAGCATTTTTTTTCTCCTTTTTATTCTTTCCCTTTCTAATGCTATTTCTAGCATAGCGACGACATCAACCACGATGCCATCGCCTTCCATAATCTTTCTCTTTTCTTCATCAGTAATTTTTTTAAATTCTGATGATTTTTTTTCAATTGGCTTTTTAGCCATCTTGCACCTCCTTTTATTTTTATAGGTTCAAGTGATACTAATACAGATTTTGTTTTTTGGCAAGCTTGCAAAATCAATATTCATCCACTACACTGAAATCAACTTAATCGTCTTTTTTTAATTTTATGCATATTGCAATTATCCTAGCTTCTGGTATTGGAAAAAGAATGGAAGCAGGGAAAAATAAAACGCTGATAACGCTCGGAGGAAAGCCGATTATTTTTTATGCACTGGAAATATTTGACAAAGCCAAGGATATTGATGGCATAGTTTTAGTTGTGGGAGAAAAAGACAAGCTTTTTTTTAAGCAGATTGTGAAAAAATATAAATTTAAAAAAATCTTAAGCATAATTTCTGGCGGAAAAGAAAGGCAAGATTCTAGTTATGCTGGAATTGATTTTGTGGATAGTTTTGCTGATAAGAATAAACAAAATAAAGCTAACTTGATTTTACTTTTTCACAATGGAGCAAATCCTTTTGTAACTCAGGCGGAGATTTCTGCTTGTATTGCTGAAGCCAAGAAACGCGGAGCTTGTGCCGTGGCGCACAAAACTAAAGATACAATTCGTGAAGTCAATGCTCATGGAATTTCTATGCAAGTGCTGGACCGATCAAAACTTTGGAATATGCAAACTCCTCAAGCGATTAAATTTACCCTCGCCAAAAAAGCTTTTCAAAAAGCTAACACGGAAAATTTCTTGGGCACAGACGATGTTAGTTTGGTGGAAAGATTGGGAGGGAAAGTCAAAATAATTGAAGCTTCAAAAAATAATTTTAAACTAACAACACCGCTTGATCTGGAATTGGCCAAAATAATTCTGAAAAAGCGTTAAAAAAATTTATGTTTCGTATTGGCTTTGGACAAGACTCTCATCGATTTTCAAAAGATGAGCATAAAAAATTAATTTTAGGTGGCTTGGAAATTGCAGGCGAAAAAGGCTTGGAAGCCAATTCAGATGGCGATTTAATTTTGCACGCACTTTGTTCGGCTATCGAACAAGCCTTGGGTCGAAGTTTTTTTTCAGTTTATGCTGATGAACTTTGCAAAAATGGCATCACCAACAGTGGCGAATATTTAAAAATCGCACTAGTTCACATCAAAGAAGCTGGCTATGTTATTAATAATTTAGGCGTTTCAATTGAAGCTAAAAAACCCAAGATTCTTCCACTCGAAGAGCAAATTAAAAACAACTTGGCTAAAATATTAAAACTAGAGAAAAATAAAATTGGCATCAATGCAACGACTGGTGAGGAATTGACTAGTTTTGGAAAAGGCGAGGGCATGCAAGTATTTGTAATTATTAGCTTAATCAAAGATGAAAAAAATTAAAGCCCAATCTCCAGCCAAAATAAATTTAACGCTGGAAGTAATAAAAAAACTGCCTAATGGTTTTCATGAACTTCGCACTATTATGCTTAAAACAAAGAATCTTTTTGATGAAATTGAAATTATTTTTGCTGAAAATAAAACCGGCATTGAAATTATTTGTGATAATCCGGCGGTTCCAAAAGACGAAAAAAATATTTGCTGGAAAATCGCCGAACAATTTTTTAAAGCAACAAAACAACGAGTGGGATTGATAATAAAAATTAAAAAGAATATTCCACTTGCTTCTGGCATGGGTGGAGGCAGTTCTAATGGTGCCGTGGTAATTTTGGCACTTAATGCTTATTATAAAAATATTTTATCCGAAAAAAAACTTGTGGAACTTGCCAGTGCAGTGGGAAAAGATATTCCTTTTTTTATTTCCAAAGCTACTGTGGCTTATATTTCTGGAATGGGCGAAAAAATTAAACCACTGAAAAAATTTCCCCAATTAAATATTTTATTAATCAATCCGGCTGGTGAAATTTCCACGCCATGGGCATATTCCCAGTTAGATCAAGATTTAATTTTCATGAATGATTTTAATAGAAAAAATATCTCTCAAGCATTTATAAAAAATAACTGTTTATATAATGATTTTTCAATTATCGCTAAGAAAAAATATCCTGAAATTGAAACTCTGGAAAAAGCGTTGTTAACTTTTGGTGCAATAGGCACTTCGATTAGTGGAAAAGGACCGACGGTTTTTGGAATTTTTTCCACAAAAAAAACCGCACTTCGAGCAAAAAATATTCTTAAAAAATATTACCCACAATTTTTTATTGAGCTAGCTTGATGATGCGAATATTTGACACTACTATTAAACCTTGCTACCTTGGAATACTACCTAGAAAGCTAATTTTCATTTTTCCCTATGAGTCTGCCACCCCAAGAACAATTTCACAAATTTATTACGAATGCCAAAAATGTAATTATATTTATGCCTGATAATCCGGGTTTTGACGCTATCGGAAGTGCCTGGGCGTTAAACTTTTTTCTGGAAAATAATAATATTCTTGCCACGATTGTTTCAATTAAGCCACTGGCTGAAAATAAATTCAATTTTCTTCCTCACCCAAAAAACATTACTACTGAAATCTCTGGTGCACGAGAATTTGTTTTGTCTTTTGATACTAGTCGCAACAAAATTCTTGGCTTGCGTCAAGAAACAATTGGTACGGCTTTCAATGTTTATCTTACTCCAGAAAAAGGCTCGATTGATCCACGCGACTTTTCTTTTATTTTAGCCAAATTCAAATATGATTTAATTGTTGTTTTTGACAGTCCAGATTTAGAAAGCCTGGGAAATCTTTATCTTAATAATTCTGACTTATTTTTTGAAGTGCCGGTAATTAATATTGATCATCATAGTAACAATGAAAATTTTGGTCAGATTAATTTGGTTGATATTACAGCTTCATCTTGTGCGGAAATTCTAAAATCAAGTTTAGAAAATATTTCTCCTTCCAGTTTTGATAAAAATATTGCCACTTGTCTTATGACGGGAATTATTGGTGCAACTGGAAATTTTCAAAAGAAAAACACCACACCAAAAGCTCTTTTAGCAGCAGCTGATCTTATGGATAAAGGCGCTGATCAACAAGGCATCGTTCGTTGGCTCTATAAAACACAGCCACTTGCTATATTAAAATTACTTGGGCGAGTTATGAGTAAGCTAAATTGGGAAGAAAAAACTAAATTAGCTTGGGCCAATTTAACCTTAGAAGATTTTGTGCAAAGTCGAAATACACCAGAAAGCTTGCCAATAATTTTGGAAAAATTACAAGAAAATTATAGCGATGGTCAAATTTTTATGCTCCTCTATAATGACACACCAGTTACCACATTGGCTTTTATCAGAATTAGTGATATTGAACTTTTACGAAAACTTGCAACACTTTTTAATGTCCCAACTCATGCTGAATTTTTGAAAATTAAATTACCCGAGAGCGATTTATCCTTGGTAGCAAAAATCATTCAAGATAAAATTGAAAATATCTAAACACGAGAAGAATTTTTAAAAAACAAGCTTAAAAAAATTAGCTTGTTTTTTGTTTTTTGTTTTCATGCTAAAATAAAAATAAAGTTATTAAAAATAAAATTTGCGTAGTTAATGAGTCTAAAAAAATATGATAAAAATTACAAAGAAGGCCACTGGAACAGAAGAAGAAAAAAAAGCTATTTCCAATAAATTAGTTGCGAATGTGCAACATCACTCAGAAGAAGAAGAGACATCTAAATTTGCTGACACGCTTGAATTGCCTTATATTGACACCAATATCGTGCCTATTTCTGTTGATAGCTTGAAATTATTAACCGAACAAGATGCACGAAAATTTAGCATAGCCACTATTCAAAGAAAGGGCAAACTCGTGACAGTTGTTGCGACTGATCCAACAAAAGAAGCTACAAAAGAATTTCTCAAAAATTTTTCTGAAAAGTTAGGAGTAAAAATAAAACTCTTTGTTATTTCTCACTACAACTTTGAAAAAGTTTTAGAAAAATATAAAAAGATTATTTTTTCTGAAGTTCTTGATCAATTAAATTTAACTATTTCTGACAAAGATTTAAGTGCGTTTGAAGTGGCTCTTAAAAATTTAGTCACGCTCAAAGAAAGAGTCAAAGAAATGCCTATAACCGAGGTAATGAATATTATGATGGCCGGAGCATACACACTCGGAGCATCTGATGTGCATATTGAGCCGGGAGAAAACGAATTCCGCTTGCGTTATCGTATTGACGGTGTTTTGCAAGATGTGGCTTTTTTTCCATTAAATATCCATAAAAGAATTGCCACCAGAATTAAAATGATGTCTGGCATGAAACTTAATCTAGCCGATATGGCCCAAGACGGAACATTTGAAGTTAATTTGGCGGACAAAAAAATTGCCATTCGTGCATCTTCTATTCCTGGCAGTTTTGGCGAATCAATTGTAATGCGACTTCTTGATCCTGATTCAATTAAAGTTAATATTGAACAGTTGGGCTTGCAAGGCCTTGCTTATGAAATAATTCAAAGACAAATTGAAGCCCCTAATGGCATGATTCTCACAACAGGACCAACTGGCAGTGGAAAAACAACAACACTTTACGCCATCATCAATAAATTAAATACGCCGGACAAAAAAATTATTACGATTGAAGATCCGATTGAGTATCAACTAAAAGGCGTTTCTCAAACTCAAATCGAAAGATCGCGTGGTTATACTTTTGCTACTGGTCTGCGGGCAATTGTGCGACAAGATCCAGATATTATTTTGGTTGGTGAAATTCGTGATGATGAAACTGCTGACATTGCTATTAATTCTGCCCTCACTGGTCATCTCGTGCTTTCCACCTTTCACACAAATAGTGCGATCGCTTCCATTCCTCGTCTCGTTGAAATGGGTGTTAAACCATCTTTTATTGCACCAGCCGTTAATGCCATTATTGGACAACGCTTAGTGCGAAAACTCTGTGACTGCAAAGAAGAATATATACCAGCCAAAGAAACCACCGACTCATTAAAAAAAGTATTATCCATTATTTCTCCCCGAGCTAAAGTAGATATTCCTAAAAATATTGAAAAACTTTATCGACCAAAAGGCTGTCTCAAATGTGGCAATACCGGCTATAAAGGTCGTATGGGAATTTTTGAAGTATTAACGCTCAGTCCCGAAACAGAAAAATTAATTCTTGATTTAGCTGGAGAAACAGAAATCACAATGGCCGTTCTGGAAGAAGGTATGGTGACAATGCTTCAAGATGGAATCCTAAAAGCTGTTACGGGCATCACTTCAATCGACGAAGTAAAAAAAGTGACCGGTCAAGGAGAATTTTTAGAAAATATCTATGAAAAATTAATGTCTCAATTGTTGGGAAGTAGCTTGCCCATTAAAAAAGAATTTTATACTAAAACAGAAGCTTGCGTAAATGATTTTTCCAAAATGCAAACACTTTTAACGGGAACAAAAATCACCGATACCATAAAAATTATTTTTTCCGCCGCTCAAATTCTTGGTGTTGGAGATATTCATATTGAACCGGAAAAGGAAAGTGTTAAGATTCGTTTTCGTATTGATGGAATTTTGCAAACAGTCGCTTCACTTCCACTCACGGAATATACAACTTTTCTAGGACAAATTAAATTGCTCAGTGGTGTAAAAACAGAGGCGAGACAAGGCGTCATTGATAGTCGTTTTAGTATTAGTTTTGATGAAGAGTTAGTTGAATTAAAAGAAAAATCAGTTGACATTCGTGTTTCAATTATTCTTGGTGGTTTTGGTGAAACAGTTGTAATGCGACTACTCAGTAAATCTTCTGTGGAATTAAACTTGGACAAGCTGGGCATCAGAAAACAAAATCTGGAAAAAATTAAACGAGAAGTTTCAAAACCCAATGGTGTGGTTTTAAATACCGGACCAACTGGTAGTGGAAAAACGACAACGCTCTATGCTATTTTAAATTTAATTAAAAATCCAGAAATAAAAATCATCACCGTGGAAGATCCAATTGAATATCAAATGGAAGGAATTTTGCAAACTCCTGTTAGTGAAAAAGATGGTTATACTTTTTCCACAGCTCTTCGGGCTCTGCTTCGTCAAAATCCAGATATTATGATGATTGGTGAAATCCGCGATAATGAAACGGCGCTAATTGCTGTTCAAGCAGCGCTAACTGGTCATCTTGTGCTTTCTACTTTGCATACCAATAATGCTTCTGGCGCAGTTGCCAGAATGCTCAATATGGGCGTGAAACCGGAAGATATTGTCTCTGGTGTTAATGCTTTTATCGCACAACGACTTGTGCGCACTCTTTGTGATTGCAAAACAAAAATTGCTCCCACTGAAGAAGAAAAACAAAAAATCGAAACAGTCCTAAAAACTATTAGTCCAAAAACACAAGTTGAAATTCCGCAATTAACCGAAATATATAAACCCAATGGCTGTGATAAATGCAATCACATTGGCTATAAGGGTCGCACAACAATTAGTGAAATATTTTTGCTCTCGCGTGAAATTCAAGAAGCAATTATGCGTGGAGCTATTACTTCAGAACTTAATCAAAAAGCCATGGAAGAAGGCATGATCACAATGCCACAAGATGGAATTTTGAAAGTGTTGGAAGGTGAAACAACATTAGAAGAGGTGGAGCGAGTAACCGAAATTTAGTAATAATCTGCAGGCAAAACTCTCGAACTAGGAGCCCAAGAAAAGGAACTGTATCGAGGAATAACTCAGCCAATTTGCTAAGAGCAAACTAACCATTTTACCCATGTCTTGAAAAAAGTTCCCCATATTGATGACAAAAGATAGAAGTCACCAATTGCCTGCAATTTACTGCTAGCCACTGTTTTTTAATAAAAATAATAAAACACTGACTTGTCAATCTAGCATGTCCTTGGAGTTTTGTCAAATCAGGTATATACTGTTTTTAATGATTACAAACTCCCACGAACAAATTGAAGACTTGAATCTAGACAATACTTTGCGTCCGCAAAGCTTTTTGGAATATGTTGGACAAGAGAAAGTTAAAAAAAATCTGGATATTCTTATTCAAGCTGCCAAAAAAAGACAAGAACAAATTGAACATGTTCTATTATATGGTCCGGCCGGATTAGGCAAAACAACGCTGGCTAATATTATCGCCAAAGAATTGGGCGTAAGCATTAAAACGACTTCTGGTCCAGCGATTGAAAGAGTTGGTGATTTTGGATCCATTCTCACAAATTTGCAAGACGGCGATATTCTTTTTATTGATGAAATTCATCGCTTAAATAAATCCATCGAGGAAGTGCTTTATCCGGCCATGGAAGATTTTAAATTAGATATTGTTATTGGCAAAGGTCCATCAGCACGCACCATTCAATTGGATTTGCCAAAATTTACCCTGATTGGAGCAACCACAAAACTGGGATCACTTTCCAATCCACTGCGAAATCGTTTTGGTGCCATTCATCGTTTGGAATTTTATGAAACTGGTGAAATAGAAAGAATTTTGCGTCGTTCCGGAAAAATTTTAGCCGTGCCCGTTGAAGACACGGGAC
>Ga0194062_1000919_pt1 | contig 12297 bp, 8 predicted proteins | sample SepL2225m_MetaG_FD_155481 | JGI IMG/M metagenome (GOLD analysis project Ga0194062, IMG submission 155481) | Anoxic zone freshwater microbial communities from boreal shield lake in IISD Experimental Lakes Area, Ontario, Canada - Sep2016-L224-25m | ecosystem: Environmental > Aquatic > Freshwater >... | reverse complement strand
AGCCGCCAACAATGCCATGAACGCACCACGCGCTGCAGGAAGATTTTTCACGCTAGGTTTCCCAGTGAGGAATTGAAATGACTCATCATTTTAGACTGGATTCTGCCATTCACCTGAAATACTTTTGACTCACAACTGCCGATCAAGGTTTTGCAGGGAGTGCTGCTGAGTAGCGGCTAAGTAACGACTGCCAGAGCATAATCAACGTCATGAGTCCGACGCAGGCAGTTGACATCTTGTTATGTGCTGTCAGCTGCCAAAACTAACGAATTGCTGCAAGTTATTGATCAAAACCATGCCCTTAAAATACAAAAAATCATCTAACCTCATGATGAGAATATTCTCCTGTTCACCACCGGACAGTTCATGAAAATGTCTGCCTCAACCTCGGCCAATGCTGTAATAACAAACTTTCGGAAGACCGCACGTAACATGAACGTCATCATGTACGTCTACGTTGTTGATAGTGAAGACAGGCTACTGAGTGGTTTCTTTTCGGGACATTCGTGGCATTAAACACCGAACAAATCATGACCGTTAAGGCTTGTGCATAAGCTTTCCATTTACTCTACCAGATGACTATTCGAAAATAGCTCATGTCATGTTGATCGGTTACTTCAAGACCTTGGATGTGGAGGAATTTGTGGGGATACCTAAGGGTCTGCCGCTTTCTTGTGACATTTTGTGACAATCCCAGACTAGACAATAACCTAGAAAATGTTACTATACCTTTAAAAAATTAAATATATCTAGCATGAAACAGTTTTGGAATGCGAATACAGTCTCATGAAACCAATCGCAAATCATGGCGTTGTTTCGAGGTCTTGCTATCGAGCTGATAAGAAAGACATCTCCGAAAAACTTTCAGGCTGCAACAGAATATTTTGTCGATTCGGTTTTTACCTTAGAGGCAATGCTCAAGCAAGTAAATTTTTTATAAGAGAGCCGTGCTGTCAAGCGGTAAGCATTATTGCTTAGAATATTAAGGATATAGAATGACTTTAGTAGTAGATGTTGACGGGATTATCGACGTGAATTTTGTGGTGGACTGGCTGGCGCAACAACCCGACGAATCAGTTAAGGCAAAAGACCATCAAGACAACCTATTGGCAAAGGCTGAGCACTTCGCATGACTAACTCGTCAACAGTGATCAATCCCCACGCAGACCAACCTACTTCACTGGTGACACTGACTAAGAGTCTCTGGCGCAACCGCCAACTCATTGTGCAAATGACCAAGCGTGAAGTCGTCGGCCGCTACAAGGGCTCGGCCATGGGCTTGGCTTGGTCGTTTTTTAATCCCGTATTTATGCTGGTGGTGTACACTTTTGTATTCTCGGAGATTTTCAAATCGCGCTGGGGTGGTGTTGGTGGTGACGATAGCAAAACGCAATTCGCCGTGGTGCTGTTTGTCGGCATGATTGTGCTGAGCCTGTTTAGCGAGGTCGTTAATCGCGCACCATCCCTCATACTTTCTAACGTTAATTATGTCAAAAAGGTGGTTTTCCCATTGGAAATACTACCCATCATTGCCATGGGTGCAGCGTTATTCCATGGCATTATCAGTTTGTGCGTATTGCTGACCGCCTTTGCGCTCTTTAACGGCTACGTGAACTGGACGGCGGTTTTTACCCCACTGGTATTGCTACCACTGGTTATCCTCACCACCGGGCTTGCCTGGATACTGGCATCCATAGGCGTATTTCTGCGTGACGTTGGCCAAACCATCGGCATTATTACCACCGTTTTAATGTTTCTTTCTCCTGTTTTTTACCCGATAAATGCGGTGCCAGAGGGATTTCGTGCATTCATCATGGCTAACCCGCTTACCTTCATCATCGAACAGGCGCGTGAAGTGCTGATCTGGGGCCATTTACCAAACTGGACGGGTTTGGGCGGTTACACCCTGGTTGCTGCCGCCATTGCTTGGCTAGGCTACGCCTGGTTTCAAAAAACCAGAAAGGGGTTTGCCGATGTCCTCTGATATCTCCATCAAGGTTGAGAACATAAGCAAATGCTACCACATTTACGACAAACCACGAGATAGGCTCATGCAGATGCTGGTGCGGGGTAACAAGCAGTTTTTCCGTGAGTTCTGGGCATTAAAAGAGGTGTCTTTTTCCGTGGGGCGTGGGGAGACCGTCGGCATCATCGGACGCAACGGTTCTGGCAAGTCCACATTACTGCAAATGATCTGTGGTACCGTTTCGCCGACATCAGGTATGGTCAATACACGGGGACGGGTAGCGGCACTACTAGAGCTTGGGGCTGGATTCAACCCTGAGTTCACTGGCCGTGAAAACGTCTTTCTTAACGCCGCAATTCTCGGCGTTCCAAAGGAAGAGATGGAAGTCAGAATGGAAGAGGTTCTGGCATTTTCAGAGCTGGGTGATTTTCTTGATCAACCGGTTAAAACCTATTCCAGCGGCATGTATTCGCGCCTTGCATTCTCTATTGCGATTCATGTCGATCCAGAAATACTGATTGTTGATGAAGCTTTAGCAGTAGGAGATGCACGCTTTGTGGCGAAATGCATGCGCCGCATTAAAGATATTCAGGAGCAGGGGGCCACAATCCTGTTTGTCAGCCACGATGTCGGGTCGGTTCGTACCTTATGTGAACGCGCTATTTGGCTGGATAAGGGATGCTTGGTGGAACAAGGCGATGTGTTTCCCGTAACGGGACGATACATGGAATTTATGTTCAAAGATGATGAGACAGAGGAAGACACCCTGCGTGAGGAGATTACCACTCAGCAGCAAGCGATCTCGCCAGAACGCGCCCCCCTGCTGATAGTTGCTCAAGGGGCACCCGCATCGGCCGCTCCTACAGAATCAGCTTCAGCAACAGAAAATCTCAAAAAGTCACATGCTTCTCTTGACGCCCGGCCTGTGACGCACTGGGGCTCTCATAAAGGCATGATCCTGTCAGCCGCCGTACTTGATGAGTATGGAGTCCGCAAGGACGTTCATGCGTGGGGGGTAGAGCTTGAAGTAGTCATTGAGGTGAACGTTCCCGTGGACATATCGAGGGAGTATCTCAGTGTTGCATTTTCCATCAAAGACCTAAAGGGGACGGATCTTATTGTCTCCACAACCCGCGATTTTGAGTGTAGGCGCTTGCCTGAACAAGAGCATTTTAGCGTCTCGTTCAGGTTGATTAATCCGCTGGTCACTGGTAAGTATGTGCTGGTGGCTGCCGTCGAGAATCGCCAACATCGCGATATCCACTATTACGAATACGTGGAGGGCGCGCACTATTTTTCATCACTCTCCAATGAGCAGTTCTTTGGGCTATTTCAACCGCCCATCGAGCAGCGAATTATGGCTTTTAATGATTTAATTCGAAGAAATCTTGGGGCTCTAACATGATGAGTTTATTTGAAGAAATTAACTCAAGTTCCTACTGGGATACACGCTTCGCAGAGAACTGGGAGGCTTTCGAGGGACCAAGACAGTCCCGTTTTTTTGCAAGGATTGCCATCGAACACCTTCCCCGCTGGCTAATTGAACAGTTGAATCGGCAATCGCTAACGCTTGCCGATTGGGGCTGTGCCCAAGGTGATGGTACCGATGTATGGGCCAGTTATATCGACGCACAACAGATTGTCGGTGTCGATTTTTCCTCCGTGGCCATTGAACAGGCTGGCCAACGTTATCCGGCCATCCGCTTTATCAATGAGGACTGGCTGACGGAGAGCAACAACCATGGAGAGACGTTTGATGTCGTGTTTTCGTCCAATACGTTAGAGCACTTTCATAAACCCTACGATACTCTGAATGCTATTTGCAGTCGAGCAAAGAAAGCCATTGTCTTGGCGCTACCCTATAAGGAGTTCGAAAGGATTGATGAACATTTCTTTTCCTTTCTGCCAGAGAATATTCCAACGGTGACGGGGAATGGGTTCAGATTGGTTTGGTCACAGGTAGTGGATTGTAGGCAGCACCCCAATAAGCTTTGGGGGGGCGATCAGGTTATCCTACTTTACGCCAATCCGAATTGGGTGGACAGTCTCGGGCTAATGTTGAGTGACTATCGCATTGAGCAGATCGACACGGCAACAGAGATCAATCGTCTAAATACCATCATGTCTGAGCGTGATGGACAAATCGCTAACCTCAACCAAGCCGTGGAAGAGCGGGATAGACAGATCGCCAGCCTTAATCAGGCTGTGGCTGAGCGTGATGGACAGATCGCCAGCCTTAATCAGGCTGTGGCTGAGCGTGATGGACAAATTGCTAGCCTTAATCAGGCTGTGGCTGAACGTGATGGACAGATCGCCAGCCTTAATCAGGCTGTGGTTGAGCGTGATGGACAGCTCGCCAGCCTTAATCAGGCTGTGGTTGAGCGTGATGGACAAATTGCTAGCCTTAATCAGGCTGTGGCTGAACGTGATGGACAAATTGCTAGCCTTAATCAGGCTGTGGCTGAACGTGATGGACAGATCGCCAGCCTTAATCAGGCTGTGGTTGAGCGTGATGGACAAATTGCTAGCGTGAACCAGGCTATGGTCGAGCGTGACGGGCAGATCGCCAGCCTCAACCAGGCGTTGGTCGAGCACTACGGACAGACCCAATCCGTTCTTTCTACATGTTCGTGGAGGATAACCCGACCGCTTCGACTCTTGAACAGATTGGCTCGGTCTATCAAGTCTAAAGACGAACGATATATATTGCTGAAGGCAGTCTACTGGAGTCTGCCTGAGTTCATTCGTCATCAGCTAAATCGGCAACGTTATGCCTATGTCGCGAAACGCCTCCATCACAACGTCGCTCTCAAGAGTCAAAACAATCCATTTCTTGATGATCACTCAATTGAGCAGAGTGAGTGGCTCGTAAGAGCCAATAGTGCAGAGCGTATTGCCATCATTCCGTGCGGCTTTGAATTTGACGAACTAGTAAACCAGAGACCTATTAACGCAGCAAAGTATTTTGCCGATCAGGGTTACTTTGTATTGTTTGTCGCTTGGCAATGGTCGCCTCAAGACACCTTATCCAAAGGTTGCAGTGAAGTCTGGTCGAATGTGTACCAAGTTCCTCACTTTGCTTTTATCTCTCTGACTGAAAAGCTTTGTCATCACAATGAGCTTTCGTTCTTTCTGATCACTATGCCAAGCCCTGCGCTAGTCAATCTCATCCCTTCTTTACGGCAGTGTGGCTTTGCTATTGTTTATGACATCATGGATAACTGGGAGGCTTTCCACCAAGTTGGCCAAGCGCCTTGGTTCCAGAAGCCAGTCGAAGATTCGCTTGTACTCCAGTCAGATTGCGTTTGCGCTGTATCCCCATCTTTATGCGACAAGTTTTCCCACTTGCGCTCAGACATCAGAATCATTGGTAATGGCTATACGCCTGATGTAATTGGCGTTGAGTATAAGGGTGTAGCAAGGAGTCAACGTGGAGATAAGTGGATAGTCGGTTACTTCGGTCACCTCACTGACGCATGGTTTGACTGGAGGCTGGTCTTTGATCTCGCAAGAAGTCGGGCAGATATTACGTTTGAAATAATCGGTTACGGTGAGCCTGTCTGGGTGCGGCAAGAAGCAGCAGTACTACCCAACATATGTATGTTGGGTAAAGTCCTTCCAAAAGAATTGTATCACTACACTTCTCGTTGGTCTGCAGGCATTATTCCCTTCGTTGAAGGCGTTTTGGCTGAGGCCGTCGATCCGATCAAAATCTACGAATACCTCTATTTTGGTCTCCCAGCAATCGTGACAGGCATTAGGCATCTCAAAGATTACCCCATGACATACTTCGCAGATCGGAAGGATGTTCTCGATGCACTTGAAAGCGCACTTCAATCCAAGTGTACCCATGAGGAACTTGATGCTTTTCTAGAGGAAACTACTTGGCATGCTCGCTTCGATACATTGGTGAGTGAAGTAAACAAGAACCAAAATATACGGTGTCTCTATGCAAATTAGAGTGTGTTTTATCTATCCTTGGGCTACGTTTGGTGGTGTTGAGCGAGTTCTCCTCAATCGCGTGCTAGCCTTCAAACACTACCTTCCTGAGATAAGTGTCGACATTTATTTTTTGCACGACTCTGGGGGATTAGTCCCCTTGGCGGCAGCGATGACTCAATATGGACTCAGCGCAATTTCATCAATTTCAATCATATCCTCGCTTGATCGGGATTACGATCTTGCATTTATCATTGATTGTCCGCAAGCTATCGATTTATGCGTTAGACGATCCCAGCGATATGTGGTTGAGTGCCATACATCTTATGCGGAAAACAGGGGCTATCTTGCCAACTTGCCAGATACTTGCGAGCGGGTAATTACACCATCTTCTATTTTCAGCGATCTTATCCGTAATGAGATTCCTTGCTTACCCGCGCCAGTCAGCGAGTTGCGGAACTTCGTACCATGGGATATACCATCTCAGGAGTTTCCCTTCGATAACTGTCTGCCTCGTTGGTCCAGAAAACCCATACTGTTCTTCGGACGTCTTGATCGCCTGAAAGACCCTTTGTCTCTGTTGGATACTTTCCTGATGCTGGAGCGTCGTCGGAAGGGCGAATTCATGCTCTTATTCTGTGGACCGAGATCGTCGGAAATTGACTTTGACAAAGAGATTTCAAAGCGTTCGCTGAAGAGCCTTTCTGTAGTGTTACCTCCTGTTCCGTTTGCCTCAGCTGGACGTTTGTTAAATGCAGTTTCGCATTCTGGAGGACTGTTTGTATCGCCGTCCCAAGGAGAGTCATTTGGTCTCTCCGCAGCAGAGGCTATTTCTTCACTTGTTCCCGTAGTGCTCTCTAATATTAAAACACATGTCGAACTGGTAAAAGGCTATGAAAAAAACTTCATATACCCACTGGGAGATAACAAGAGTCTTTCAGAACGCATAGAATCAGTGTTTGACAACTATACAGGCGCATGCAGTGCCATGGCCGCTGCCAGAACCGCTTTCTCAGCAGCCGCATTCATTGATGATTGGAAGCTCCTTTTTCAAGAATTGGATATTGCTCAATGAAGAAAATTTTGTGTGTTGTAGGAACCCGCCCTGAAGCTATCAAAATGGCTCCGGTGATTCTGGCGTTGAAAAACGAACCCTGGGCTAACGTTCGAGTGCTGGCCACAGCCCAACATCGCCAAATGCTAGACCAAGTATTGAACTTTTTCGGCATCCACCCCGACATCGACCTCAACATTATGCGACCCAACCAGTCGCTCACGTCGTTGACAGCCCGCCTACTGCTGGAACTGGACGATGTGCTAATCGCAGAAAAGCCAGACGTAGTGCTGGTGCAAGGTGATACCACCACGGTGATGACGGTAGCCTTGGCTTGCTTTTACCACCGCATTCCCATAGGCCATGTCGAAGCAGGTTTGCGTACCTTGGATATGCAGAATCCTTTCCCGGAAGAGGCCAATCGTGTGATTGCTGGCCGACTAGCTCGTTGGCACTTTGCGCCGACAGAGAGTTCGCGCCAGAATCTGCTTCGTGAAGGGATTGCTGACAAGGATATTATAGTGACGGGAAATACCGTGATTGATGCGCTGCTAATGACAGCAGAGAAGGATCTGGAATTGGGCATCGATATCGATCCATCGAAGCGACTTGTCCTGATTACATCTCATCGTCGTGAGAACTTTGGTGAGCCGTTCCGCAATATCTGTCGTGCGTTACATACCTTGGCGGCGCGCAACCTGGATGTTCAGTTTCTTTACCCCGTACACCCCAATCCAAATGTAAAGGATGTGGCCCATGAGATGTTGGGGGGCTGCCCAAATATTCATCTGTGTGCGCCGCTGGATTATGCTCCCTTCGTTGCTGCAATGAAGCGCTCGTACCTGATCATCAGCGACTCCGGGGGCGTGCAGGAAGAGGCGCCTGCTTTGGGCAAGCCCGTCCTGGTTTTACGGGATGAAACCGAGCGACCCGAAGCGGTTGAGCAGGGGGTAGTGAAGCTGGTTGGCTCTAACTACGGCCGGATTGTGGAAGAAGCTCAACGCCTCCTGGATGATGAGTCAGCTTACCGAGAAATGGCTCGAGGGATTTCACCCTATGGGGATGGCCGTGGTGCCGAGCGGATCATGACGGTGCTGCGAGAGCACTTTTCCTGATGCGGTTGGTATATCTTTCGCCCGTACCTTGGGATAGTTTTGCGCAACGCCCACACAAGTTTGTGGAGTGGTTCCATGCCAGACGTGGCGGAGAGGTACTCTGGGTTGAACCCTACCCTACACGATTGCCGAAACTGGCAGATTTTCGGCGTGTGAAGGCCGTCGGAGGAAGTGCGGTAAATAGGAGTGCTCCAGAGTGGCTAACCATCCTTCGCCCGCGTTCATTGCCGATTGAGCCGTTGCCGGTTGTTAGCGTGCTTAATCGTCTGCTCTGGAACGATGAAATGCAGGCAATTGATACGTTTGTTGATGGGGGGGGATGCCGGCTTGGAATTGGAAAACCCTCCGAGTTAGCGTTGCAGGTGCTTGCTCGGCATCCCGCTGTTCCTTCACTTTACGATGCCATGGATGATTTTCCAGAGTTTTACCATGGACTGTCGCGGGCAGCGATGGGCCGACGGGAACTGGCGGTCTCAGCTCGGGTTACGCGGATATCGGTTTCTTCTACTTCGTTAGCCGATAGGTTCGCCGTCTATCACTCAAAACTTACGCTTGCACTTAATGCCTGCACAATTGAAACCCTTCCACCTCCCAATGCGAGGACTAAAAGCTCAGGGAGGCCTGTTCTCGGCTATGTCGGTACGATGGGTCACTGGTTTGACTGGCATTTCGTGCTTGCTTTGGCGGAGGCGAATCCATCAATGTGCATCCGCCTTATTGGTCCCACCTATACCTTACCTCCTAGACCTTTACCAAACAACATCGAGTTATTGCCAACTTGTGACCATGCGACTGCGCTGAGGTTAATGCAGGAATTTTCAGTCGGCTTGATTCCCTTTAAGCGTATCGACCTTACTGCGTCAGTTGATCCAATCAAGTACTACGAATATCGTGCGTTGGGCTTATCGGTTATCTCCACTCGTTTTGGGGAGATGGCCAGGCGGGATGGTCGGGCGGGGGTTTTTCTTACGGACAAGCATTCTCATCTGGCGAACCTAGTCAGAACAGCTCTGGCCTATGAATGTGAAATAGATGAAATACAAAAATTCCGAACAGCAAACTCTTGGGAGGTTCGCTTTGACGCTAGTGATATCCTCCCTAGATTGTGATGTGGTCATCGTCAATTACAACTCCTCAGTCGTAAGTTTTGGCTAAATTAACTTTGATAAAAACATGTGTTTTTCTCCTTTTTTGAAAAAAAATTATATTCTTTTAATCAGTGTCAAGGGGGAAAATTTACGACTGACGAGTTATTCTATTTACCCCCGTCCACGTCGAAGTGAGTCAGCGTAAGCGTGTTCTTCAAGACCAGTTAAGGAGTTCATCCATCAATGTACAATCGTCAGATATTTTCTCTATTATTGCTCGTCGTCATGTTGGGGTTGGGTTATTGGGTAGTCAAACCCTTTCTGGTACCCGTGGCTTGGGCAGCCATCATCGCATTTCTGACTTGGCCAGCCTATCGTCGCCTGCGCCAACCGTTTGAACAGCATAGTTTTGTAGCAGCGTTGATTATGACAACACTGTTGATCATCCTCTTAGTCTTGCCGATATCATGGTTTTTAGTCCGTATGCAAAGTGAACTGGTCAACGCCTATGAGACCCTAGCATCGCAATTTTCCGACCGCCCTCTCTTGTTGCTGGATGCAATAGCCCGTATTCCTATTGTAGGTTCCACTTTGCATGATTTGCTGACAAACTATTGGAACGATCCCTTGCTTTGGAAACAACCACTGAAAGACTGGTTTGAACCCCTGATGCACGAGTTGACGAAGATGATCGGCAAAATTGCAGGCAACTTCCTGAAACTCATGATCACAGGCATTTCGCTGTTCTTCTTCTATCGTAATGGCGACCAGTTGCTTGAACAGATTCGAAAGGGCCTGGGAAAAGTAGTTGGCGAACCAGCAGAAGGCTATTTTAGAGTTGTTGGGGAAACTACTCATGCCGTTGTTTATGGATTGATCGTTAGTGCCTTGGCACAAGGTCTGGTAGCTGGGATCGGGTATAAGATTATTGGCATTGGCACACCCATTTTGCTGGGAACCTTGACGGCCATAACCTCACTGATCCCTTTCATTGGCACCGTGTTGATCTGGGGGCCAATTGGGGTATGGCTGCTACTCTCTAACCATATCGGGGCGGGTCTGGGATTGTTGGCCTGGGGAACAGTTGTAGTTCATCCAACTGACAATATCTTGCGACCTTTACTGATCAGCAGTGCCACCGATATTCCCTTATTGATAGTTGTCTTCGGGGTGGTGGGTGGCTTGTTTGCCTTCGGAATCGTTGGAATGTTTTTAGGCCCTCTGATTCTGGCCGTTCTTCTTGCGATCTGGCGGGAATGGCTGGGTAACGATCAGCCCAAGCCAACTGATTCCGTTTAAGCATGGAGCGTTCCAAATAGGGAGCCGACGGCTGCGGTCAGCCCCATAGCCAGCGCGCCCCAGAAGGCGACACGAAAAGCCCCTTTAATAAGGCCTGAACCCCCAGTATAGGCCGCTAACATACCCAGCAGGGTAAGAAATAGCAATGATGAGAAGGACACCAGGACGATTAAATCGTCGACAGGGGCAAACATAACTATCAATAAAGGCAAAATAGCACCCACGGCAAAGGTAGCCGCAGAAGTCAGCGCCGCCTGAATAGGCCTTGCCGTCATTGTTGCCGAAATGCCCAGTTCGTCACGGGCATGTGCGCCCAAAGCATCATGCTTCATCAATTGCTCTGCGACCTGCTCGGCCAGTAAAGGCTCAAGTCCGCGTGACACATAGATAGACGCTAATTCATTTTTCTCATGCTGTTCATTTTCATTCAGTTCTTTGTGCTCACGTTTTAAATCAGCCTGTTCAGTATCGGCTTGCGAACTGACGGATACATATTCACCGGCTGCCATAGCCATCGCTCCAGCAACCAAGCCAGCAACACCCGCCAAAACCAGGTCGTTATGTGTTGCATGAGAAGCGGCAATACCCAAGATTAAACTGGCTGTAGACACGATGCCGTCGTTCGCGCCCAAAACAGCAGCGCGTAGCCAACCGATGCGATGAGATCGGTGCATTTCAGGGTGAAGGGTTAATTTTGGGGTACCCTTTTTGATAAAATCTGAAAGTGATTTGGGCGGTATCGCTGCTCTCAAAGCATTTAAGACGGCAAAGACATCAATAATTTCCTGGGTTATGGCTCCCGCGACCGGGGTTAGATACCCCAATCCGGCAAACACCATCCCTATCAAACTCAGCGTCATTCCCCCTACCGCGCTTTGCAGGGCAATTTTACGCATCCGCTCACCGATATGAAAAAGCTCATCGACCTTTAACAAGGAACTATCCATGATCACCGCATCCGCCGATTCGCCGGTAATGTCGCTATTCTGACCAAAGGCTATACCAATCGTTGCCGCAGTAAGAGAGGGCGCATCGTTTATACCGTCTCCCAGAAAGATGGTTTTTGCTGTTTTGGTTTCATTGCGGACTAATTCCAGTTTCTGTTCGGGGCTTTGGCTAAAATAAACATGTTCAATGCCAACCTGCTCCGCCAAATATCGAACTTCGGATTCTCTGTCGCCAGACACCAGCATGACCCGATCAAAGAGATGCTTAGGTCGCAAATGATTTATAAATGATGAGCTATCGCTACGTACCTCATCCCGGAATTGCAGGGTCGCCGCGTAAGCTTCGTCAATCAATACGACACATTCCAGTCCACCCGTGATAGGCGGTAACACCTCAGCAACATCCGGGTGTTGCTCGACAAATTTTTTACGACTAGTAATCTGTATGTGTTTCCCATCAACAATACCTTTAAGCCCCTCACCCGGTAACTCGGTAATATTGATTACGCTTAATAAAGATAGTGCCGCTTTTTCAGCGGCTTTAAGGATGGCATTGGAAAGGGGATGCTTGGAATAACGCTCTACACTGGCGATTAAGGTCAACACGTCCTGCTCATTGTGTCCCTCGCCGAGAATCAATGCTGTCAGAGAGGGCCGTCCATAAGTCAGGGTGCCGGTCTTATCAAAAATGGCTGTCCGACAGTTGCCGATAGTTTCTAGAATGGCTGGATTTTTGATAATGATTTCTCGCCGCGCCGCCAGCGAAATTGAACTGATAATGGTGACGGGGATACCTATTAGTAATGGGCAAGGCGTGGCAACGACCAGTACGGCAAGGAAACGAACCACATCGCCAGTGATTGCCCAGGCTGTCAGGGCAATGATTACG
>Ga0194062_1000918_pt1 | contig 12298 bp, 9 predicted proteins | sample SepL2225m_MetaG_FD_155481 | JGI IMG/M metagenome (GOLD analysis project Ga0194062, IMG submission 155481) | Anoxic zone freshwater microbial communities from boreal shield lake in IISD Experimental Lakes Area, Ontario, Canada - Sep2016-L224-25m | ecosystem: Environmental > Aquatic > Freshwater >... | reverse complement strand
CATGACGTTTATGGGCGCGTTTCTACAGATACTTTTGACCGCATTATCAATGAAACAGAGGAACTTGCATGAGTATTACAATTTATGTCCCATGCGATTCAAGTGCTGTTTCAATTGGCGCTGATCGTGTTGCCAAAGCAATTTCCAAGGAAGCTGAAAAACGTAATATTACTATCCAATTAATTCGTAACGGATCGAGAGGCCTCTATTGGCTAGAGCCGCTGGTTGAGGTTCTTACGGAAGAAGGCAGAAAAGCTTATGGCCCCGTTCAGGTCGCAGATGTAGCTAGTCTTTTTGATGCAAACTTTACTGAAGGTGGTGCTCATCCACTCTATTTAGGCTTAACTGAAGAGCTGGATTATTTAAAAAAGCAGCAACGTTTAACTTTTGCAAGAATTGGTATCACTGACCCCGTCAGCTTGGAAGATTACATTAAACTTGATGGCTACAAAGGCCTCAGCAATGCCCTTAACCAATCGCAAGCTGATATTGTTAAAGCGGTTACCGACTCTGGATTACGGGGTCGCGGCGGTGCTGCCTTCCCTACTGGCATTAAATGGAATACCGTTCTTAATACACCTTCTGAGCAGAAATATATTATCTGCAATGCTGATGAGGGTGACTCTGGCACTTTCTCTGACCGCATGGTAATGGAAAGCGATCCTTTTGTATTAATTGAAGGTATGACGATTGCCGGCATTGCTGTAGGTGCGACTCAAGGCTATATTTACTTGCGCGTAGAATACCCTCATGCTCATATCGCTCTTAACACCGCCATTCAAAAAGCCTATGAGGCCGGTTATTTAGGTGACGATATTCAAGGCAGTGGTAAAGTATTCCATCTTGAAGTGCGTTTAGGTGCGGGTGCATATGTCTGTGGAGAAGAAACCTCTCTTATGGAAAGTTTAGAGGGCAAACGCGGCTTAGTTCGTTTTAAACCCCCCTTACCTGCAATCAGTGGTTTGTTTGGCAAACCTACGGTCGTTAATAACGTTATTTCTTTGGCCTCCGTGCCCATAATTTTAGATAAAGGCGGAGATTACTATCGCGATTTTGGCATGGGACGCTCACGCGGTACACTGCCTCTTCAACTTGCAGGTAATATCAAACACGCTGGACTGGTTGAGCTTGCTTTTGGTGCGACATTGCGTGAACTACTTTATGATTTTGGTGGTGGCTCTGCATCTGGTCGCCCCATTAAAGCAGTACAAGTTGGTGGCCCACTAGGGGCTTACTTACCTGAATCACAATTTGACACTCCATTAGACTACGAAGCTTTTGCTGCAAACTGGACTGTATTAGGGCATGGTGGCGTTGTTGTTTTTGATGATACGGCCAATATGGCGGAATTAGCTCGTTACAACATGGAATTTTGTGCAATTGAGTCTTGCGGCAAATGCACACCTTGTCGCATAGGCTCTACTCGTGGATACGAAGTAATGGATGATATTATTGCCGGCAAAGAACTAGGCAGAAACATTCCTTTACTCCGTGATCTTTGCAATACTCTGCTTAACGGCTCGCTTTGTGCTTTAGGGGGGATGACCCCTTATCCTGTATTAAGTGCATTAAATCATTTTCCCGAAGACTTCGGTCTAAATGAAAAAGTAAACGCTGCCTGATAACGACGACTCGAGGAATCCATCATGAGCATCAATAAAGAACAAGATTTTGGCACCCCTGCCAGTGAGTCAACTAAATTAGTTAACCTGGAAATTGATGGTTTTAAAGTATCCGTTCCAGAAGGGACTTCTATTATGCGTGCAGCTGCTTCTATCGGAATTGATATTCCCAAGCTATGCGCCACTGATAGCATTGAACCTTTTGGCTCTTGTCGTCTTTGCGTCGTTCAAATTGAAGGCGGACGCGGCATGCCAGCTTCGTGTACTACACCGGCGGCTGAAGGCTTAAAAGTTGTTACGCAAAATCAAAAACTGGCTGAAGTTCGTCGTGGCGTCATGGAACTGTATATTTCTGATCATCCATTAGATTGCTTAACTTGCTCCTCCAATGGTGATTGTGAGTTACAAGATATGGCGGGGGCTGTAGGCTTGCGTGAAGTTCGTTACAATCCGGTTGAAACGCATCTTCATGCTGTTAAAGACGAAAGTAATCCTTACTTTAGCTTTGATCCCAGTAAATGTATTGTGTGTTCTCGTTGCGTAAGAGCCTGTGAAGAAACGCAAGGTACTTTTGCTTTAACCATTGATGGTCGCGGTTTTGATTCCAAAGTATCTCCCGGACAAAATGAAGCTTTCATGGACTCAGAATGCGTGTCTTGTGGCGCCTGTGTTCAAGCTTGCCCTACTGCCACCTTAATGGAAAAATCGGTGATTGACCATGGTCAACCCGAACACGCAATTATTACCACCTGTGCCTATTGTGGTGTAGGCTGTTCATTTAGAGCTGAAATGAAAGGTGAACAAGTCATCCGCATGGTACCTAATAAGGATGGCAAAGCAAACCACGGTCATTCATGTATAAAAGGTCGCTTCGCTTTTGGATATGCAACTCATAAGGATCGTATTACTAAACCCATGATACGCGCCAGTATTAAAGATGCATGGCAAGAAGTCAGTTGGGAAGAAGCCATTAACCATGCTGCTTCTGAATTAAAACGTATTCAAGCAAAATATGGTAAAAACGCTATTGGTGGCATTACTTCCTCACGTTGCACCAATGAAGAAGCCTATCTTGTGCAAAAATTGATTCGTGCCGGCTTTGGCAATAACAATGTTGATACCTGCGCACGAGTTTGTCATTCGCCTACAGGATATGGACTAAAACAAACATTTGGTGAGTCTTCCGGCACACAAAACTTTGATTCTGTGATGAAAGCAGATGTTATCGTTCTTATGGGTGTAAACCCGACCGATGGCCATCCTGTGTTCGGTTCAATGATGAAGAAACGCTTACGTCAAGGCGCAAAATTAATCGTTATCGATCCGCGCAACATCGATTTAGTTAAAACCGCCCACGTTCAAGCTGATTACCATCTAAAACTGCGTCCAGGAACCAACGTAGCAGTAGTCAACGCATTAGCTCACGTTATTATCACTGAAAATCTGGTAGATGAAGAATTTGTTAATGCTCGTTGTGACATTGCTTCATTTAATAAATGGCGCACCTTTGTTTCTGATGTTCGCCACTCACCTGAAAACACTGAAACTATCACCGGTGTTCCTGCTGCAGAAATGCGAGCAGCAGCCCGCTTATATGCAACAACCAAAAATGGCGCTTTTCATTATGGCTTAGGTGTCACTGAACACAGCCAGGGTTCCACGACAGTGATTGGCATTGCCAATTTAGCAATGGCAACTGGGAATTTAGGTCGCGATGGAGTAGGTGTTAATCCTTTACGTGGACAAAATAACGTTCAAGGTTCATGTGATATGGGATCATTTCCTCATGAATTACCCGGTTACCGCCATGTTTCTGACCCAGAAACACACGCCTTGTTTGAATCAGCCTGGCAAGCACCATTAAGCACTGAACCCGGATTACGCATTCCGAATATGTTTGATGCAGCTTTAGATGGTTCCTATTTGGGAATGTATATTGAAGGTGAAGACATTGCTCAATCAGATCCAGATATTATCCATGTCCACAATGCGTTACGCGCAATGGAATGTGTCATAGTACAAGATATATTCTTGAATGAAACTGCAAAGTTTGCACACGTGTTCTTACCCGGCGCTTCATTTTTAGAAAAAGACGGCACATTTACGAATGCGGAACGTCGTATTTCTCCTGTGCGTAAAGTGATGCGCCCCTTAGCTGGCTATGCTGATTGGGAAGTAACACAACTTCTATCAAATGCGTTAGGCTACCCTATGAATTATAGTCATCCATCTGAAATCATGGATGAGATTGCTCGCTTAACACCCAGTTTTAACGGTGTAAGCTATGACAAAATAACCGAATTAGGTAGCATACAATGGCCTTGCAACGATGAAACTCCTGAAGGCACTCCTATAATGCATAAAGATGAGTTTTTGCGTGATGATGGTAAAGGGTTGTTTATGTTGACGGAATATGTCGCAACCAGAGAAAAAGTAACCCAAAAGTTCCCATTAATATTAACTACGGGTCGTATTTTATCTCAATACAATGTGGGCGCCCAAACCCGTCGTACTGAAAATAATGCCTGGCATTCAGAAGATATATTAGAAATTCATCCTCATGATGCCGAAGATCGTGGCGTAAACACAAATGACTGGGTGGGTATTAAAAGCCGTGTTGGTGAAACCGTGTTGCGTGCTTTGGTGACTGATCGGGTTCAGCCTGGCGTTGTCTACACTACGTTCCATTTCCCAGAATCAGGGGCTAATGTCATCACTACTGACAATTCTGACTGGGCAACTAATTGCCCTGAGTACAAAGTCACCGCCGTACAAATTGCCAAAGTACTTCAACCTTCTGAATGGCAAAAAGAATACCAGGCTTTTTCAGAGTTGCAATTAGATTTGCTTGAGCAAGGCATTAGTAATGGTTCATAACAATTATCAAAACGAGCATCCTCATCACCCATCTTAACGAGTGGGTGTGAGTTGAATCGTGGATGAGTTATTATTAGATTTGGGCTGGCCCAGTTATCAGGAGATTACTGTTGATCGCTGGAAAGGTGGATTACACGAACAAAAACTGGACTATGTTGCTGAAGAAGTCCCTATTTCTTTAATTTATAATGGGTTGCCTCATGTCGTTATGCTGGCAACTCCAACTAATCTTGAAGAATTCGCATTAGGGTTTAGTATTACTGAAGGCATTTTGAAAAATCCGCAAGAACTCTTGTCAACACGGATTTATAACCGTTCTAATGGAATCGAAATTCAATTAAAGATTCCAGACCATCGGTTTCAATGCATGTCCGATAAAGGCCGTAATTTAACTGGACGAACGGGTTGCGGTCTCTGTGGTGCAAGTACGTTAAAGCAGGCTATCCGTCAACCTAATGCGGTTGATGCTAGCCTTATGCTATCAGCTACTGATTTACGTGCCGCATTATCAGAACTTCATCAACACCAAAATCTCAACCGAATTACGGGCGCTATTCATGCAGCTGCCTGGGCAGTTCCGGGGCAAGGTATAATTGATATTAGAGAGGATGTAGGGAGACATAACGCGCTGGATAAATTGATAGGCTTTCTGTTGAAAACCGGAAAAGACCTATCAACAGGTTTTGTTATCGTTACTAGTCGAGCAAGTTATGAAATGGTTCAAAAGACAGCATGGGTAGGCATTAACCTACTGGCGGCTATTTCTGCGCCTACGGGTTTAGCCATACGATTAGCTAATGAGACGGGCCTTACATTAATTGGCTTTGCTAGAGATGATCAGCATGTGATATACACCCATCCTCAGCGTTTAACCCATAACAACGATGTATTATGAGCAATAAAATTGAAACCCTTATTAGAATGGCCAATGATATTAGTGATTTTTTTAATGCCGAACCCGATAAAGAAGTCGCAGCTAAAGGCGTGATAAATCACATCACAAGATCATGGGATCCCAGAATGCGTAGTGATATTATTGCGTATTTGCACGAAGATGGATCACAATTAAGCGACTTGGCTAAAAACGCCGTATCTCGACTTAGTTAAGGAAAGATAGCTTTATAACCTAAACCGTTACATCTCAGAAACAATGACTGACCCCGCAAAAATCAACCGAAGTTTATCTTGGACATTATTATTTGCGGGGACATTATTTGTCAGTGCATCACTGATGTTTGTTCTGCAACCCCTGTTTGGTAAAATCCTTTTACCTTTACTAGGCGGGTCACCTGCAGTCTGGAATACCTGCATGGTGTTCTACCAGACTATTCTCTTTCTAGGCTATCTATACGCACATACCCTTTCTACACGATTTACTCAACATCGGCAAATACAGATACACACGGTTGTTATTCTGATCAGCTTCTTAGCGTTACCACTTGCCTTACCAGAAAATACCGCGCCACCCACTGAAAGCAACCCCACATTCTGGCTACTCTGGACACTACTCCTCGCTATCGGGCTGCCTTTTTTTGTGGTGTCAACCACCGCACCACTGATACAAAAATGGTTTGCCAATATCGGTCACCAAACAAGTGATGATCCCTACTTTCTTTATGCCGCTAGTAATACTGGTAGCCTGATAGCTCTACTCAGTTATCCTTTTTTGCTTGAACCCAGCATTGGACTAACTCATCAAAAAACTGACTGGAGTATAGGTTATGGAATACTGTGTCTGCTTATAGCAGGCTGTGCAGCTATTTTATGGAAAAGCAAACAAAACGAAACGATTACACAAACACAAACTAGCGAAGAAAACTCACTCAGTCTTTTTACAAAACTTCACTGGTTAGTGTTAGCCTTTGTACCCTCAAGCCTACTTTTAGGTTTAACCAATTTTATCAGTACTGACATAGCGTCAGTACCTCTGCTATGGATCATCCCATTAACGGTATACTTACTATCCTTCGTTATTGTATTTTCCAAATGGAATGACAAAATACATCCGACCATAGTTAAGCTACAGCCACTATTCTTATTACCCTTTATAGCCTATGCTTTTATAAATCCGGCAGACTTACCTTATTGGGCATATCTAATTCTGCATCTGATAGCATTTTTCTTTGCAGTCATGGTATGCCACGGTGAGCTGGCCAAAAATAGACCTCATACGCAGTATTTAACAACATTCTACTTGATTATGTCTTTTGGTGGCATGTTAGGCGGTATGTTTAATACCTTTGTGGCGCCGTTCATATTTAATGGAATCTATGAATATCCAATCATGATTGTTGCCGCATTATTGCTGCGCCCCTGGCCCATCACCTCGATTAAAAATGGATTATTGCTGCAAATAGGAATCCCAGTTCTGCTGGTTATTAGCGGCTTAGTGCTTTATGCTAAAATTGAAGATTTACTGCAATATTTTGACATTATAGTCATCAGCTTAATTCTGCTAACCCTGACCACCTTTTTTCTTAGAACCAAACCCGTTGCCTTTGCTTTAACAACAGGTGCCATTATTTTTCTTTCCCTAGGATTACATGGCCTATCGTCACACACCCTTTACCAAGAACGCACTTTCTTTGGTGTTCTCGCAGTAAGAGAAAGTATACTGACTTCGGAACAAAATAAACCAGAAACCTATCACGAGCTTTTTCATGGCACCACTAAACATGGCGCACAAAGATTACCAGAAACTCTCGCGACAATTCCGTTAACTTATTACAGTCGCCCGGGCCCAATGGGACAACTCTTTAAAGAATATGACAATAGCAATCAAGATTGGACTATAGGTATCGTTGGACTCGGTGCAGGGGCCTTAGCTTGTTATGCCAAACCTTCACAACACTGGACTTTATACGAAATTGATCCATTGGTTGTTGACATTGCCAGTAATCCAGACTATTTCAGCTATTTAAAACGCTGCTCACACGACTCTAAAATGAGCATCGGCGACGCGCGTTTATCTTTAGAAAAAGAGCCTGATGGTAAATTCGACCTGTTAATTATGGATGCATTTAGTTCAGACTCTGTACCCACCCATTTACTGACTAAAGAAGCTATTGAGCTATATTTTAAAAAGTTAAAGCCACAAGGCATACTAGCTTTTCATATTACAAACCGACATCTATTACTCAAGAAAGTATTATCTATTCACGCTGAAGAGATGCATTTTTCAGCGCTCATCGAAGAGTTTAAGCCACAACAAGAGTTACCTTTAGTCGTTGCAACTGACTGGGTGGTCATGGCCAAAGATCCTCAAACTCTTAGCCCGTTAAGTCTCAGTCGCTTGGGTAACTGGCAAAAAATGCCATTATATTTTGACATGCAACCCTGGACTGATGACTTCACTAATATTGTCAGTATTTGGAAATAAGTATCTACTCAAGAGCTCAGCATAAAAGATTAGATGGCTATAATTACTATTAAGCACTATAATGAACAGGTTAGTGGACAGTATTGCGCTTAAAGCGAGACTTCTATTTAATAAAAAGTTTTGCACTTTAATCAGCACTTCTCAAAAATTCCATCCGTTTTTTCCTTTTTGTGCCCGGTATGATTTGCAATAAAATATTTACATTCATTTATTGAGGACGTTACATGGCAACAGGTACGGTCAAGTGGTTCAACGAATCTAAAGGATTCGGTTTTATTTCTCCTAGTGATGGCAGCGCTGATGTATTCGTACATTTTTCTGCAATTGCAAGTGATGGCGGTTTTCGCACTCTAGCAGAAGGTCAAGCAGTAAAATATGATGTGGAATCAGGCGCAAAAGGTCCACAAGCTTCAAATGTAACTTCAGCATAAACTGACATTACTTTCTGACACCCAACCCCACCTAAATAACTGGCGGGGTTGTGGCGCAGCCGGTTTTTCCGGCCCATCAACTCACCCCATGAATTTAGGATATGTCTTTTGAAACGACTTTTTGTAGGAAACTTACCTAGCGAGGCCACAGAGGCTTCTGTTCAAGCTTTATTTTCAGAATATGGCAAAGTCCGCTCCATTCAACTTGTTTCCGATATCTTTAGCGGAAAATGTAGAGGTTTCGGCTTTATCGGAATGGAAGGTCACGAAGCAAGAGCGGCTATTGCAGCACTTGACGGCAACTTATATTGCGGCAAACCTTTAAAGGTTAAATTTGAAGAACCTGCTACTGGTAAAAACGGTAGACGTAATTAAAAAGCCTTGGGGCGACTTATCAGTCGCCCTTCCCTAACAAATTATCAAAAGTATCCACCGATATTTACTCTAACCCCACCTCCTGCAAGCCCCACCTATCAGCATCAAAACAGATATTTCTTGATAATTATATTTATTCATGATTTTTCAACAGTCTTGTTATAGTATGCAAACCTAACAATGAGACAAATTAACTGATTTAATTTATTATCAAAAGGATTAGTTTAACAATGAAAAAACTGATAAGCCTTTTAACCAGTATTTTTCTAACTGGATGTACTGTTGTGGGTATACGTAGCTCAGAAGAACCAAAATACCAGGTAATTAACGATTATGGGTCTATCCAGATCAGGCAGTATCCTGCACTCGTTGTTGCTCAAACCGAAATTAATGCCGACTATAAAACCAGCAGTAACCAAGGCTTTCAACGCCTGGCAGGCTATATTTTTGGTAACAATAAAGCCCAGCAAAAACTAGCGATGACGGCGCCTGTTATTCAGGAACAACAAGCTGAAACAATCGCTATGACTGCACCTGTTATTCAACAAAAATCAGCAGATTCGACCTGGCTGATGACCTTTGTTCTACCGAATGAATATAGTCTTTTGACAGCCCCTATTCCACTTGATCCTACTGTAAAAATAACTGAAATTCAGAGTAAAAAAGTCGCCGTTCTTCACTATTCTGGTAGCCTATCTGAACAAGGCATAAAGGAGAAATCTGAAGAACTAGATGTTTGGCTAAAAAAACATGGTTACTCCATTATTTCTGCTCCACAATCTGCCGCTTATGATCCACCGTGGACATTACCCTTTCTGCGCAGAAATGAAATCCACATTGAAATAAAATAATTAAAGGAACATATTATGCAAAAAACCAAAGGTTATGCCGCTCATAATCATACATCTCCCCTTGCGCTCTTCAACTTTGAGAGACGAGATCCACTACCAAACGATGTACAAATTGAGATTCTCTTCTGTGGGGTTTGTCATTCAGATATACACCAAGTCCGTAACGAATGGGGTAATTCGACATTTCCTATGGTACCGGGCCACGAAATCGTGGGTAAAGTCACCAAAATCGGCAGTGAAGTCACTCAGTTTAAAGTTGGTGACAGTGTAGGGGTCGGCTGTATGATTGGCTCGTGTGGCGTTTGTTCAGAATGTCAAGACGATTTAGAACAATACTGTAATAACGCAGAATTTACCTACAACTCTCCAGACAAACACTCCGGTGGCACCACCTATGGCGGCTATTCTAAACAAATCGTCGTCAATCAAGACTTTGTTCTGAATGTGTCCGATAAGCTAGATTTAGCCGCTACCGCCCCGTTGCTCTGTGCTGGCATTACTACTTACTCACCACTGAGACATTGGAATATAGGAAAAGGTGACAAGGTAGGTGTCGTAGGCTTAGGTGGATTAGGTCACATGGGTATTAAATTCGCCCATGCCTTTGGTGCTCACGTGGTACTTTTTACCACTTCACCCAATAAAATAGACGATGCTAAACGACTGGGTGCTGATGAAGTCGTGATTTCAAAAAATCCGGAAGAGATGGCGCAACACCTAGCCAGTTTTGACTTTATCCTGAATACTGTTGCGGCTCCTCATGATCTGGATGCTTTTACTGCTCTCTTAAAACGTGATGGTACCTTATGTCTAGTGGGCGTACCTGACCAGCCACACCCCTCGCCTGCGGTGGGTAACTTAATCTTTAAACGTCGTAATATTGCTGGGTCATTAATTGGGGGTATCAAAGAAACTCAAGAAATGCTCGACTTCTGTGCTGAACACAATATCACTTCAGATATAGAAATTATTCCAATACAATCCATCAATGAGGCATATGAACGGGTTTTAAAAAGTGACGTTAAATATCGCTTCGTCATTGATTTAGCCAGTTTGTAAGGATTTCGAAGCATCAAGAAGTTATCTGTTTTTAAAAAGTACAAGAACACCCGTATCAACTCTAATTGATAAAATTTGATTACCCACACTAAATTAGATTAGATCTCAAGTTATTTAACCTTACAACTGTAAATACTCTGATAAGTCCTTAATAAGCTCTTTAACTTTTTCAAGTGCGTTAGGTCGCCATGCTCGGGTAAAGCGTGCGTCCATACTGGTATGACGAATGGACTCTAACCATTCATAAACCGCTTTTTCAGGATAGCCTGCCGCACAAGCGGCTTGATGTAACAACGTGTATTCACGCAATAATTGTGTGCTAAAGGTTAAAGGGTCATCTGAGCCGATAGCAATGGCAATAGAGGGTGGTGCATCTGGGTCTTGAACAGGCGGACGTAAGCGCAAAATCGGATGATTACGTAAATCCAGTAAATCCCCAATTAATAAATTACTGGAAGGATTGACTTCCACCACAATACCCCTTTTTGCAATGCCGCTACGCATGGCGTATTGTATGGCTTGTAATGCCGCAACCTCACCGCCATGTATAGGAATATCAATTAAGGTTTGCCCACGCCTAAAACATTTCTCATCATCAAAATAAGCTTTTAGAAGATTACCTACCTGATGCGGAGCCAATATTTGCCTATCATTACGGTCACGCCAAGTTCGGATGTTTTCTGCACCTTGTCTAAACGTATCAAAATGCCCTTCCACCGCAGGAGTCGATCTAAAGGGGGGCACTAAAAAACGGTGCAGTATATGATGTGCTTCGGCTAGTTGCTCAACAGTATAACGTGTTGTTCCATAGACCAATTCCGATAAGGCACGAATTTGATTCATCACTGTCTCGATCCGTCCGGCAGGTGCGGCGGCGGCAAAGCCCGGTTTGATACGATATTGCGTGTAGAGTCGCCATTCCCATATCAAGTCCCACAAGCGTTCTTCTGCGGGCATAAGAATTGAACCCACTGATTCCGCCCACGTTTGCGGATCTACTCCCAAAGCGACTGCATGACCTAAACGCCCGGGTGTATTGCCCAAAATATAATGCACCTGCTCATAGATACGACGCAGCCCTTCCAGCAAATGCCGAAAATCTTCACCCACATGGGCAGTCACTCGCAATGGGGGTGGGTGATACTGAAACTTACCTTTATTGGGTCTGGCAGAGGCTCTTGCGGCAGTATCGAGTACATGACGAAATAAAGGGGTTAGCACCCATGTGGGAATTCCTAATTCATCGGTTGCCACATCCAATCCACGAATCACCCATAAACAGGACGGCACTGCCTCAATGAGTTCCGCTAAGGCACACGCTTTGGCAGTATTTTTTACATAATAGGTAACATAACGCCCGTCATCATCACTATTATCGGAATTCTCTTTACGCGGTTCAGCGTAAGTATTTGCCCAAAATGCAGCGGGGATACCATGCTCCCAATTTTTATGATCATCACGGTCTTTAACAAAATGAAACACGATACCCATTTCAGGGTCAGTCATAGACAGATTACGCTGTTCTAGTATGCGCTGCCAAGATTGCAGATGTCTTAATACTTCTTCGCCAATTTCAAAAGAGGTACTCGCTATGCTAGTACGAAATTCTATAGCACGAATTCTATGACCGCCTCCCGCAACGTGATAAGCCATTTCCAGTAGTATTGGATTGATAGGATTGCGCAAATCACTCAGGCGGGCATA
>Ga0194062_1000917_pt1 | contig 12306 bp, 9 predicted proteins | sample SepL2225m_MetaG_FD_155481 | JGI IMG/M metagenome (GOLD analysis project Ga0194062, IMG submission 155481) | Anoxic zone freshwater microbial communities from boreal shield lake in IISD Experimental Lakes Area, Ontario, Canada - Sep2016-L224-25m | ecosystem: Environmental > Aquatic > Freshwater >... | reverse complement strand
GGTGCAACACCAGCCCTGTTAACCGGTACTGCTCCATCCAACGGAACATCACCGACCTATCAATGGCAGACTTCATCCGACAATGTAACCTTCGCAAACATCAGCGGAGCTACAACAATAAATTATCAGCCGGGCGTTTTGGTTGCTACTACCTATTACAGGCAGCTGCAGAATGCTACAGGCACATGTCTTGGCCCGCTGCCGACGAACGTGGTAACGATTACCATGTATTCTAACCTTGTTGTCGGTTCTATCGCAGCCAGTCAGTCGATCTGTTCAGGTGCAACACCAGCCCTGTTAACCGGTACTGCTCCATCCAACGGAACATCACCGACTTACCAATGGCAGAGTTCTTTAAATAATGTAACCTTCGCAAACATCAGCGGAGCTACAACAATAAATTATCAGCCGGGCGTTTTGGTTGCTACTACCTATTACAGGCAGCTGCAGAATGCTACAGGCACATGTCTTGGCCCGCTCCCGACGAACGTGGTAACTGTTACCTTCAGTCCGAACCTTGTTGTTGGTTCTATCGCAGCAAGCCAGTCGATCTGTTCAGGCGGAACACCAGCTCTGTTAACCGGTACTGCTCCGTCCACCGGAACATCACCGACCTACCAGTGGCAGACTTCATCCGACAATGTAACCTTCGCAAACATCAGCGGAGCTACAACAATAAATTATCAGCCAGGCGTTTTGGTTGCTACTACCTATTACAGGCAGCTGCAGAATGCTACAGGCACATGCCTCGGTCCTCTGCCGACGAACGTGGTGACTGTTACCTTCAGTCCGAACCTTGTTGTTGGTTCTATCGCTGCAAGTCAGTCGATCTGTTCAGGCGGAACACCAGCTCTGTTAACCGGTACTGCTCCGTCCACCGGAACATCACCGACCTACCAGTGGCAGACTTCATCTGATAATGTAACCTTCACCAATATCAGTGGAGCTACAGGCATCAACTATCAGCCGGGAGCTTTGGTTGCAACGACTTATTACAAACAACTGCAGAATGCTACAGGCACATGTCTTGGCCCGCTCCCGACGAACGTGGTGACCATTACCTTCAGCCCGACCCTTGTTGTCGGTTCAATTGCAGCAAGTCAATCGATCTGTTCAGGTTTAACACCAGCCCTGTTAACCGGTACTGCTCCTTCCAACGGAACATCGCCGACCTACCAGTGGCAGACTTCATCTGATAATGTAATTTTTGCAAACATCGCCGGAGCTACTTCTCTTAACTACCAGCCGGGCGCTTTGGTTGCTACCACTTATTACAGGTTATTGCAGAATGCCACGGGTACCTGCGGAGGTCCGCTGGCAACCAACGCCGTTACCATTACTGTTAATGCAAAACCGGTTGCTACAGCAACTAACAACGGCCCGTTATGTGTTGGCGCTACTCTGAACTTAACAGGAGGCCCTGCAGCTATGACTACTTATGCATGGACCGGACCTAACGGATTCACATCCGCCGTTCAGAGCCCGTCAATAACCAACGTGACTGCAGCCGCTGCAGGTGTTTACAGCCTGATCGTTACCAACTCATCGGGTTGTATCTCAGTTGCTGCTACGACAACGGTTGTTGTCAATGCATTACCTGTCGCCACGGCCGCAAACAACGGTCCGATCTGTGCAGGCGCTACCCTTCTTTTAACAGGAGGCCCTGCCGGTATGACAACTTACGCATGGACCGGACCTAACGGATTTACATCCGCTGTTCAGAGCCCGTCCATCACCAACGCAACAACAGCTGCCTCAGGCGTGTACACTCTGATCGTGACCAATGCTTCAGGTTGCGCCGGTACTGCCACAACAACAGCTGTGGTTAACGCCTTACCGCTTGCTACAGCATCAAACAACAGCCCGTTATGTGTTGGCGCCACCCTGAACTTAACAGGAGGCCCTGCAGGTATGACAACCTATGCATGGACCGGACCAAACGGATTCACATCCGCTGTTCAGAGCCCGTCAATCACCAACGTGACTGCAGCCGCTGCAGGTGTTTACAGCCTGATCGTTACCAACTCTTCGGGTTGCATCTCAGTAGCTGCTACCACGACGGTTGTTGTCAATGCAGTACCTGTCGCCACGGCTACCAACAATGGCCCGATCTGCGCAGGCGCTACCCTGACCTTAACAGGAGGCCCTGCCGGTATGACAACCTATGCATGGACCGGACCTAACGGATTCACATCCGCAGTTCAGAGTCCGTCTATTGCCAACGCAACGGTTGCTGCAGCAGGTGTATATACACTGATCGTTACCAATGCATCGGGCTGTGCCTCGGTAGGCGCTACAACAACAGCTGTTGTTAATGCCGCACCAGTTGCTACAGCAACGAACAACGGTCCGGTCTGCTCAAGCCTTACCCTTAACTTAACAGGAGGCCCTGCCGGTATGACGACCTACGCATGGACTGGACCTAACGGATTTACATCCTCTATACAGAGCCCGTCAATTACTAACGTAACAGCCGCTGCAGCCGGAGTATACACACTTATCGTTACCAACGCTTTAGGTTGCACAGGTACAGCAGCCACAACAGTCGTTATCACTGCATCACCTGTTACAACGGCATCGAACAACGGACCTGTCTGCGAAGGCTCGACCATTGCTTTCACCGGTGGACCTTCAGGGATGACTTCATATGTGTGGACCGGTCCGAGCGGATTCGTGTCAACACTTCAGAATCCGACGATACCCAACGCAATCATTTCAAACGGTGGACCGTATACTCTTATCGCAACCAATGCTGCGGGTTGTTCAGGTTCAGCAATGACCTACGTTATTGTCAATGTTAAACCGACTTCCACTGCATCGAATAACGGACCTGTTTGTGTAGGCGCCACACTTAATCTTACCGGCGGACCTTCGAACATGTTCTCTTATGCATGGACCGGCCCCAACGGGTTTACAGCAAACGTTCAGAATCCGAGCATAGCTAACGTAACCGCTGCCGCAGCAGGGGATTACCACATGATCGTCACTAACAATGGCTGCTCGTCACCGGCTGCAACCACAACGGTTGTAATCAACGGCTTACCTGTTGCAACGGCTTCGAATAACGGACCAATCTGCGCCGGTTCAACCCTGGCCTTAAGCGGCGGACCTGCCGGAATGGCTTCATATGCATGGACCGGACCGAACGGATTTACATCCAGCTTGCAGAATCCTTCAATAGCAAATGCTACAACTGCTGCTACAGGCACATACTCACTCCACGTGGTTAACACTACGGGTTGTTCAGCAAACGCCACTACAGCTGCTGTTGTCAATGCTATACCGCCAACGCCTACCATCACCGCCAACGGCTATGTGCTGACTTCAAGCGCAGCAACCGGCAACCAGTGGTACTATAATGGTACTGCTATCGCAGGCGCAACCAGCCAGGTTTATATCGCAACTCACAATACCGGCGATTACTGGGTGGTGGTTACTATCAACGGATGCTCCTCGGCAATATCCAACAAGATATGGCTCCAGTTCGTCGGAACACCTGAATTACCTGAAGATGCCAGCTTTACAATTTATCCTGTACCAAACCATGGCATGTTCACGGCTTCAATTCAGTACCCCGTTGAGACTTCGTTCAACATCTACATCTTCAACCAGATGGGTGCCCAGATCTTTGAACTTAAAGATGCCAGGACAACTAATGGTTCATACGAAAAACTCATCGACCTCAGGCCGATACCTGCCGGTGTTTACACCGTGGTATTCCTGAACAGCGAGTTTAAGATCATCCGCAAAGTGGTCATCACCCAGTAAGGAAACCACTTTCAGGTTAACAAGAGAGGCCGTCGCTTATGCGACGGCCTCTCTTGCGTTAGGGCGGTTCGGTTTGAAAACAATAAGCCGGTTCGGTTTGAAAACAATAAGCCAGTTCGGTTTTCAAGAAGAAACCGGTCAGGATGTAAATCCTGTCAGGCCAGCAACAATTCGATTTGCTTATAGACTTTATCGAGGTACTTATCCCATCCGTGGCTGATAGCGAGATCAATTCTTTGCTTCTCCTTTTCGGGGCTGTTCTCCTGAAGTGCTTTTTCAATCAGGCCGAGATGCTCCTCATGGGTCTTTGCCAGATAGACATAGTCCACGAAGTATTCCATGAACCTGGTTTTAGTGGCCACGACGGGTTTGCCCATGGCCAGGTATTCGTCGATCTTAAGGGGATAGTTCACGTCGGTGATGAGATTGACGGTCTGGGGATTGATGGTCACATCGAATCCCTTGATATACCCGGGCAATTGAGTGAGCTCTTTACGGCCCAAAAAGAACACGTTCTTCATCTGATGAAGCCTGCTTTTACTGAAATACTCATCCTCGGGGCCAACAAGGACGATGTTCCAGTCAGGTCTTTTTTCTGCAAGATAAATCAGGATGTCGATGTCCAGCCTGATAATGGTCAGATAACCCACATATCCGATGCGTGGATGGCTTATTGCATCGACATCGGGGGGAACACTCAGTTTGCCTTCAGGATCGCTGTAAATTGAAATATCGCATCCCTGTCCGATCATATGAGAGTTCCGGTTGAATTTTCTGGCATAATCTCTAAAGAAATCCGAGTTTGTGATGATAAGATCTGATTTCCTGATCAGATCAGGTTCAAACTTACGCCCGTGTTTTGCATGATAATCGGCCAGTAGTACAGCATCGCGGATCAGGTAGATGTTCAGTTTCGGTTTGAGGTATTCCTTTAAATAGAACCCAATGAGCATGGATGTGTCGTTGAGGAGGATGAAATCACCGAACTTTACCCTCTTGATGGCTTCACGAAGCTCATAAGCAAGCATTTTCTCATTGATTCTGTGCAGGAAATGATAAATCCGGTTGTTGGTTATCCAGTTGATGGATTCAAGGACCACCTTTGGAAAAAAGACATGTAGCTTTTCATTGATCCGGATCAGGTCAGGCTGTTCCCCCTTAAGGATTTTAAGGTATCTCTGGGTTTCGGGCAGTTTTCGTTTAAACAATTGAAAGCTGCGTTGCAGGGGCGGTCCCATGAAAAGGACCTGGTGCCGTTTGGCGATCTCCAGCGCAACAAATTTTGCCGTAGTCCCCATCGGATGATCCCAGTACCTTGGACTGATAATTATGAAATTCATGGGCGTGTAAACAAAACTAATTTTCGCTGGATAATGATGGGGTTCCCGTCAAAACGCGGCCAAATATACAAATTCCTTAATACATGGTACATTTCGGGTCGGTTCCCCGAAAATCATGTACATTTGTATAAATAAAAGGACTGTCATGAGGAAAACAGTGATCATCAATCGTATAAGCCAATTAATCCATGATAAGGATCCTAATGCCGAGGCTTTTTTATTTGGATCCCGTGCTCGTCGTGACTATCGAAAGGATTCTGACTGGGATATTCTGATTCTGTTCTAAGCGGCTTATCTTTTTCACAATTTTGTTCGTCAGAAAACCTTATCGAATATAAGGTTACGGCTTGATTGTTATTTCCACGAGCCACCACATACTTCAGTGTTTTTATGTAAATTTGTGCAGTATGATGTAAAAAGTGCCTGAAATGATACAAAATATAATCATAGGTCAGAAAGCAGAATTTGAAAGAAAGCTTCGGGAACCCTATGTTCAGAGGGAAGCTACCATCAAGGGGTTGACTACAGACCTTATCAGTGTGATAATTGGCCCCAGAAGGGCAGGGAAATCATTTTTCGCAATCCATTCTGTTGCCAGGATATCCGGGATCGGGTATACAAACTTTGATGAAGAAAGACTGCTCAGGGTTGAAAATTTCGATGAGATCATCTCTGCCATCAGATCAGTATATGGCGATACTAAAGTCCTTCTTTTTGATGAAATTCAAAACGTCGATCAATGGGAACTTATCGTCAACCGTCTTCAGCGAGAAGGATATAAGCTAATCCTGACCGGTAGCAACTCCCGGCTGCTTAGCGGTGATCTGGCGACACATCTTACCGGCCGCCACTTTGCAAGCTGTCTCTTTACATTTTCCTTTCGTGAAGTCATCAGCTTATTTGGAAATACTGAAACTGTTTCCGATAAACAGCAGCGTTGTTTTGAATATGTAAACAAAGGCGGCTACCCCGAAATCTGGGTAAAGAATTATGATCCTGTTGAATACCTTTCCACTCTTTTCGATTCGATCATATTGAAGGATATAGTAAAGCGTCACCGGGTGCGATTTCCCAATGCTTTGATTGATCTTGCTCAAACCATGATCACCAATATGACCGGGGAATTTTCTTCGAATTCCATTCAGAAGCTGGCCCGGTTCAAAAGTCTGCATACTACCGAAAAATACATGGGGTACCTTGAAGAAGCTTATCTGTTTTTTAGCATTCCCAGGTTTTTTTATAAAGTGAGAGAGCAACAGAAGTCAGGCAAAAAGATCTATTGTTACGATAATGGTTTTTTTCAGGCGAAAGCATTCAGGTTTAGCGAAAATACCGGGAAATTGTTCGAAAATACTGTAGCTATTGAGCTGAAGCGTCGGGAAATGGAAGGAAAATGCAGGATATTTTATTATAAGAACAGGAATCAGGAAGAGGTCGATTTTATAATACAACAGGGACTAAAAATAACACAGCTGATACAGGTTTGTTATTTGTTTTCGGAACAGAAAGTCAAAGAACGGGAGATCAGGGCATTACTGAAGGCAAGCTCCGAATTGGAATGTGACCAGTTGATGATAATCACCAGAGATCTTGATTTTACCGAAAAACATACCTGGTTTGGAAATGAAGGAGAAATCAATTTCATTCCATTATGGAAATGGTTGCTAACGGATGAGCGTAGTAATAATTTATAACTTTGGCGGCAAATCCCATCTATGAAAACCATCGTTTCAAGGATGCTTTTACTTTCAACACTGCTTTTCGCTTTTTCGTGCAGAAGTGTGGGGCCGAAATCGGTCGTCCGTGACCGGAATGCCTATCTGAATGCCGTCTCGGATTCATGGAAGAACCAGCTGCTGCTGAATATTGTAAGGATGAGGTATGCCGATGCCCCTGTCTTCCTGGATGTTGCATCGATCATCAACCAGTACGAGGTTTCCGGATCGGTCAGTGCCGGCGTCGCTCTGGAAACAAAAGGAATCGGGTGGAATCCTTCGGTAAACGGTGTAGCCACCTTCACCGACCGCCCCACAATCACTTATTCTCCGCTTTCGGGACAGCAGTTCGCCCTCAACCTGATGAAACCGATTTCACCGGCCATCATCATAAGCCTCGTATATTCAGGCTACCCGGTTGACGATCTGTTCAGGCTTACCCTGAACTCAATTAACGGCATGAAGAATTCCTTCGGCGGTTATGTGAGGCAGCATGCGGCTTCGCCTGGCTTCTATGAGATCCTGGAAGCCCTGAGGTCTTTACAGCAAGAGAACGACATGGATTTCGTTCTCGAAAAAACGAAGTCTTCCGATGACCGTATCCTGATCGAAGTTGTGGAAAATACCGACAGTCTGGTCAAAGCCAAAGTCCGTCGGCTTAACAAGGTGCTGGATCTGCCCGAGGGCAATACTACGTTCAGGATAGGCAAGGGAATACGTCATTCCGATAGTTTGCAGATAGCGTTGTCAACAAGGTCCATCCTTGAGCTGATGGCTGAGATCTCATCAACCATCGAAGTCCCGCGTGAACAACTGGATGCAAAGGTGACTTATATGTCGCCTGATTTTAAGATGCATGACGGATCGCCCGAACGGCCTTTCATTAAGATCAGGAGCAGCAAAACGCAGCCCGACGACCCTTTTATTTCGGTGTTATACCGCGGGTATTGGTTTTACATCGCGATAGATGATTTCATGTCCAAGCAAACGTTTTCCCATATCCTGCTGCTGAGCTCCCTTATCGAAGTGGGCGACACCAAATCGGCGCCGATGATCACTATTCCGACGAAGTGAGAAATGTCTGTCACCCGAAAGGAACCTAATCGCCGGCCCCGTGGCATACTTTGTACTTTCTCCCACTCCCGTAAGGGCAAGGATCATTTCTGTTGACTTTTGGAGTTAATTGGTGGGTTTGTTTCACAAAATGAATATTGCAAATATTCATCAAAAATGTCAAATCAGGTTTGCAAAAAATTTCTTTGATCTTTTTATTATACGGCTGATGAAGGAGCATCGTAGGGGAGAAGTGGATCGATCAAATAATGTCTTATCTTTGTAAAGGTTTACATGCTCTTCACAGATAAATGGCTGTGAGCTAAACGGGAACGACGAAAACCGGAAACAGAGTAGTCCGTCTTAATCCTTCAGAATATGCATCTTTTAGCTATTTCATTGCTGACCATACTTGCAGGCACATTGTTGCTTGCAAAATTCAGGAAAGATATGCCAGGCAAATTCTTTGCCTTTATTTCCTGGTTCTTCATCGTTGTAGGATTCATCCTTTTCATTGGCTTTGTTGCAGGCGGCATTTGCAAGATGAAACATCATTGTTGCCCCGGTCAGAACGAATGCCGGCAGGAGATGATGAAAGACTTTAGGCATGGCATGCCAGGCGGTTTTTTCCGTCATCAAGGCATGGAAAGAGGTGGTCCTTGCTGCCCTCCGGGAATGGGAAGAGGCGGACCAGGTTGCCCTCCGGGAATGGATAAAGGTGATCCCTGCTGCCCTCCGGGAATGGATAAAGGAATGTGTGCTCCGAAACCCGGATGCATGCCGCAAGAAGGTACGATGAAATGCTGCCCGAAGCAGGTGGTATGTGATACTGCACATATGCCGGTCCCTAAAAAATAAGCCGGAAAAAGGTTCCTGATCAGGCCGGCTGTAATTCTATAGTCCCCTGAAGAATTCACCGGCATGAAGAATGCGGGCGCTGTTGTTTTTATTTAAAAGCAGGTGCTCAAAGTCCTTCATCTTGCTTTTCAGATCAATTTTTTCGATTACCTTTTCTGCCTTCTGCCATCGGCTTTAATGCGTAACCGAACAGCAATTCCTGTTTCATGCTCTTATATTCAGGGAAAGTGTAATAACTTTGTCTTAACCTTATGAGAAGGCCATTCCGTGTCCATCGTGACAGGTTATTCCGGTCGAATCCAGGTTGCCAGGCATAAATCTGATCAATGTTAAAAATAAATCCTAAAGATGAATTATCCCCCCGGCTCATATTTTGTATATTTGACGATTGAAATCAAATGATCAGCAGATGAAAGAAGTCGGGTCAATAACGCTTTCAGAACTTAACGAGATGGCCACATCCCTGTATGGTGACATGGTCAAAGCCGTTGTTGATATTGAACGTGGTGTCATGATAGTTGATTCGGATTTGCATGTTGATCAGGAACAATTGCTGCTTGAACAGGGGTCAAATCAAGAGAATCTTTGGGGCATCAACCTCTATCCACAAAAATTCGGATCGGATCGATTTATTGAATTTGATTCGATGATTAACATCCGCCCTCGTCAGCATAATATGTCGAGAGGCGTTGAAAACGAGGAAATTAAAAAAATCATCATCGACCTCGTCATACGCAAAGTAAGCAAATAACAAACCCTGATGGAAACCGTAGGCAAACCTTTTTACGCGATCGATCGTGAACGATGGAAACGCTTATCGATCCTCGACCAAATGGGGAATGTCGGGACGGAAGTATGCCGGACACTGAAATTAAAACGGAAAGGTGAAGATTTTCAGTCTGCTTTAATCAGGGCGTTGGATTTGTTTGATGCAACTGTTGAATTGCTGGTCATAAGCAAATCGCACAGGACCAAAGAAGTTCTGCGTGCCAGGGATCAATTCCTTCAGGCCCTGTTCATTTCAGATGATCCGTCGATAGATACTTATTTTATGCAATTTGCCATCGCGGCCAGGATTAACAGGTAAAACAAGCCTTTGTTTCATCTGCAATTATAAATCATTATGTTTGCAGATAACGACTTAACGGGTTCTTGCCAATAAAAGAATAATTTATTTCACTTTTAGAACTCCTATTGTGCTGACGGCCAAAGGGTGGGGCAGCTGGTATCCCTAAAACTCAAAAGACCATCCGAAACGATAGAAACCAATTTTACTCAATTCACCATCGCGGCAAGGATTAAACCGGTATTAACCTCAAGGCAGAGCCCTGGACCTAGGCTCCGCCCCAGAAGGGCGGGGGATTTACCGGGAGAGATTAACCAGTAATAATCTCCTCCTGATTGGATGAAATTCAACAATTATTTTTCAACAACTTGGAAAATGTTATCTATTTAGCTAACTTTGCTTCGTGGAGGAAAAATTTGCAAGAAACATTTTTTATTACAAAAACTTTTATCTCGACTTTTTTGCACCATTAAAGCCTGAGGTAAAGAAAAAATTCAACTGGACGCTCAAATTAATTGCGACCACTTTCATTGTTCCTGAGAAATATTTTCAACACATAAATAATTCTACAGGCCTTTTTGAAGTCAGAGTTGAAGTTGGCAGTGATATTTACCGGGTTTTCTGCTTTTTTGACAAAGGACATCTTATTATCCTGCTCAATGGGTTTCAAAAGAAATCTAAAAAGACCCCAAAGAATGAGATTGAAATGGCAGAAAAACTTAAAAAACAATACTTCGATGAAAAAGAAAGAAAATACTGAACTCACCTCCTTTGCTGATCATTTGGACAACCAATATGGCAAACGTGGGACTCTTGAGAGAGAAAAATTTGAAGAAGGATTTGAAGCTTTCAAACTTGGAGTTATGCTTCAGGAACTTCGCAAAGGTCAGGGTTTGACGCAAAAGCAGCTTGCAGAAAAATGCGGAACAACAAAAACGTATATATCACGAATTGAAAATGATGCTTCAGACATCAGACTCTCTACCTTAATGAGAATAATCAGAGAAGGCCTTGGTGGTCACTTAAGACTGAGCGTTAATATCTGAAAAATTTGACTGGGAGTTTATTTCACCACCACCAGCTGACGAATCCCTGATTTACCGCTTGCAGAAATCTTTACAAAATACATTCCTGCCGGCAAACCAGCTGTTGGAATCCTGACCTGATCTCCTGTAAAAGGCAAAGTGTAAACGCAGTTTCCCGAGGTGGAAAAGATTTCAGCTAAAGCATTCTCTTTCAAAGGCTGGTTGAGCTTTACCCTGACCTCGAGCCTGGCGGGATTGGGCGATAATTCCAGGCCGATGTTATTCCGGGAAATATCTGAAACCGAGCCGGGGTCTTTTATTGATAAGGACAAAATCCAGGTTTCGCGGCCAGCAATGCCTTTACCGGCAGATTGCCAATTCTCAAAACCCCCGTTGCCATTGATTGAAACGGTGCCCATCAGGACCCCGCTGTATAATTCTTTAATATACCAGGTCCCGGCGCGGAGAGAGGAAACCGGCAGGCTGATCGTTGGATTGGATGCCCCCGACCCGAAATTTGAAATTACCACAACGGCATTGTCCTCAAAAATCCTCGCGAAAGCAAGATCATTGTTATCACTGCAGTCCACATTCAAAAAATACCCCTTCCGCAAAGAAGCAGACTCATTACGAATGCGTATCAGTTTCTTATAATGTGAAAAAATAGAGCTTGAATCCAGGGACATTGTGGTTACATTATTGGTCAGGTAGTTGCTCCCGACCGCTTCCCATGGAGCATGGGTGCTGAACCCTGCATTTGCGCCCGCCGTCCATTGCATCGGACGGCGTTTGTTCTCGTCGGCTCCCGAACCTATCAGCCCTACTTCTTCACCATAATAAATAAACGGAATACCGGGCAATGTAAGGTAAATAGCAGAAGCCTGCTTCATCTTAACCTTATCGGTTCCCAACTGTGTGAAAACCCGGTCCTGGTCGTGATTTGTAAGGAAGGTCGCGTATTGCAGAACGGGATAGGATTGCTGAATGATGTTCATCTGATCCTTTACTGCGGATGGTTTTCCGCTGTTTACCGCACTCACAATAGATGAAGCAAGCGTAAACTCAAAACAGGCATCCAGGTGGTTATCCTGGACGTATGGAATGATTACGGGGGTCGCGTCCCAAACTTCGCCTACAGCGAACGCATCAGGATTTGCCGTTTTATATACGGTATTAAATTCGGCTATTAAATCCATAGTCTCAGGGGTATTCTGCTGCACCACTCCGTCCTCGATCAGATATTTGACAGCATCCAGCCGAAAACCGTCTATCCCTTTGCTGAGCCAAAAATTCGTGGCATTGAACATTTCGGTTTTAACGGCAGGGTTCCTGTAATTCAGGTCGGGCATGCCGCTGTAAAACATGGCATAATAATATGCACTGTTTTTATAATTCCATACAGTCTGACCCCATGGCCCGGTATACCCGGGATTGGTGGGAGACCAGATATACCAGTCACGGTAATTATTTTGATTGTTGGC
>Ga0194062_1000916_pt1 | contig 12315 bp, 10 predicted proteins | sample SepL2225m_MetaG_FD_155481 | JGI IMG/M metagenome (GOLD analysis project Ga0194062, IMG submission 155481) | Anoxic zone freshwater microbial communities from boreal shield lake in IISD Experimental Lakes Area, Ontario, Canada - Sep2016-L224-25m | ecosystem: Environmental > Aquatic > Freshwater >... | reverse complement strand
GATTTTTTACTTGTTTTATTGCTTATCCTGTCATTTATCGGTGGTTCACACGCAAAGGGGTCAATGCAGCACGTATTTTCGGTGCCACGATGACTGCGGCAATCATCGGCTTGCAATTGGGCGCATTTGCGGTCGTGCTCGAAACTGTGGTGTCTGGAAGAACGCAAATTCCTTTTTTGGGATTTGTCTTTACGATGCAACCCATTCATTTTGCAATTGGCATCGTTGAGGGTCTGGTCACAGCGGCGATGGTCACCTTCATTTGGAAGGCCAAACCTGAGATATTAGAAATTGCCTCGACTGGTGCATCATTTGGCAAGACGTCCATAAAAAAAGTTTTCTTTGTCCTGCTTCTTTTGGCACTTTTGACAGGCGGTTTCCTTTCTTGGTTTGCATCGACCAACCCGGATGGGTTAGAATGGTCTTTAGAGAAAACGACGGGTGTGACAGTCCCCGTGAGCGATTCGGCACTAACGGATGCGAGTACAACTGTGACGGGAATCGTAGGTGGCGTCGCTACACTTGTTCTTGCATTTGGAATTGGTTCGATAGTCTATATCACTAGAAAAAGAAAAAGGAAGAAAGAAAATGGTAAAAGCACTCAATAACATTCGTTTACTTGATGATTTGGCACGAGGAGAGACCTATTTGCATCGGACTCATCCCCTCGTTAAGTTGTTGACGACGTTTGTTTTTTTGGTTTCAATTATTTCGTTTGATCGCTATGAGATTTCTAGTCTCTTGCCTTTTCTCTTCTATCCGCTCTATATCATTCTCTTTGCAGATCTCCCCTTTGGACCGATTTTAAAAAGGATGCTGATGGTCGCACCGTTCGTTCTCAGTATTGGGATTTTAAATCCTATTTTCGACCGTAACGGTTGGCTTACCTTTTTTTCCATCGTTTTGAAGAGTCTTCTGACCGTTTCGGCAGGCATTTTGCTCATCGCAACGACTGGAATGGAACGGCTTTCGGGGGGGCTTCGCATCCTCAAGGTGCCAAAAATATTTGTTTTGCAACTCTTGCTCACGTATCGATATATTTCTGTACTCATTGAAGAAGTCGGCAGGATGCAACGCGCGTATGCACTGAGAGCGCCAGGGCAAAAAGGGATTCAAAAAAGTGCATGGGGTCCGTTTGCCGGGCAGTTGATTCTGAGAACATTCGAGCGTGCGCAACGTATCTACGAATCTATGAATCTACGTGGATTTGATGGAGAATACCATGCAGGAAAAACATCCAAAATCATGCCGGGTGATATCGCATATCTAGTCGGCTGGAGCGCATTTTTTCTGTTTCTGAGAGCATACAATGTACCCAATTTAATTGGGAATTTATTGATGGGAGTGATCCAATAATGAGTCACCACAAAATCGAAGCACGTGGCCTAAAATATGCTTATCCAGATGGACACGAAGCGGTCAAAGACATTTCTTTTGTGATTCATCACGGCGAGGCCGTTGGCGTGATTGGGGCAAATGGCGCAGGAAAATCGACCTTGCTCATGCTCTTGATGGGCGTACTGTTTCCCGATGGGGGGGACGTGCTTGTCGGGGATGTGCTTGTCACGAAAAAGACGTTATCGATGATTCGTAAGAGCCTTGGCATGGTGTTTCAAGACCCGAACGATCAGCTTTTCATGACAACCGTGTATGACGATGTCGCGTTTGGTCCGCGCAACTATAAGGTGGATGAAGCAGAAGTAGACCGCAGAGTGAAAGAGGCACTGGAGCTGGTTGGGATTGCACATCTTTCGGATCGCGCACCATTTAAACTGTCTGGCGGCGAAAAACGCGCAGCCTCCATTGCGACCGTGCTTTCCATGCAACCTGATTTGTTGATTTTGGATGAGCCGACTGCAGCACTTGATCCGAAGTCGCGTCGTCGCATCATGAAATTGTTGAAAGGCTTTTCGCACACGAAAATCATCACCAGCCACGATTTGGATATGGTGTATGAATTATGTGATCGCATTATTGTGCTGAAAAATGGCGTGGTCGTCGCAGATGGAAAGACATCTGAGATTCTAACGGATGCAGCCCTTTTAGATGCGTGTGGGCTAGAGTTGCCGCTTGCGATGCAGGGATGTCCTGTGTGTGGGGGAAATCAAGAAACGAGGCATAAATGAAACGCATCATTCATTTTCTAGGACTCAATAAAAGCATGGTTTCCATGCTGCTCATGGCTGTGATTCTGGGCCTTGGCGAACGCATGGGCGAGCGATTTTTACCCATGTACATTCTGGCAGTCGGCGGTTCGGTTTTTGTTGTGGGTTCTCTGAATTCACTGCAAAATTTCCTCGGCGCCATTTATTCCTATGTCGGTGGATATTTTTCCGACTGGCTGGGATACAAGAAATCACTTCTCGCTTATACTCTTTTTGCGATGGCCGGGTACGCCATAATCATCATTTTTCCCTATTGGCAAGCGGTGCTGATTGGGGCAATCTTTTTTATCTCATGGTCTGCGCTGTCTTTACCGGCGATTTTGTCTTTGATTTCGGCGACCGTACGGCTGGAAAAACAGACGATGGGCGTGTCGTTGCACTCATTAATCCGACGCATCCCTATGGGGCTTGGCCCTGTGATTGGCGGCATTTTCATCAGCATTTACGGGGTCGCGACCGGGGCACGCATTGCATTTGCACTTGCCTTTGCGCTTGGACTTTTTGCGCTGTGGTTCATTCATCGCTACGTCGTGGATCATTCCGAGCCGATGGTGAAGCGCCCGCGCTTGCGTGACAGTTTTGTCAGCATGTCAAAGTCGCTGCGCGTCTTGTTAGTCAGTGACATTCTCGTGCGCTTCGCAGAACAAATCCCCTATGCATTTGTGGTCATTTGGGTTATGGATATCAATGGCCTCTCGGCAACGAACTTCAGCATTTTGACGGTTGTAGAAATGGTGACAGCTATGCTTATTTACATTCCCGTCGCTGCCCTTTCGGAACGCACATCCAATAAACTTTTAATTACCATCACATTTGGATTCTTCACCATTTTTCCGCTGATTTTGCTCTTTTCCACGACCATGCCGGTGTTAATTTTTGCATTTATCATTCGGGGGCTCAAGGAATTTGGAGAGCCGACGCGTAAATCATTAATTGTGAAACTGGCTCCCGAGGGGAGCAAAGCGTCGACCTTTGGTACTTACTATCTGCTGCGTGACATCGTGGTTTCGGTCGCGGCTTTGTCGAGCGCGTTTCTTTGGAACGTATCTCCCACCACAAATTTCATCGTCGCAGCCTGCTTTGGGGTGGTCGGAACGACAGTATTTGCAGTGCTTGGAAAAGAAACATGATGCGATTACCCATTGGCTATTCGCATCAAATTTTATATAATTGAAGGAAAAGGGGCGATTTGAATGAGTAGTAATGAGAGATTTGAGAATGTGACCATTGAAAAGAAAGCGAATGTGTATTTTGACGGGCAGGTCACGAGCAGGACAGTGTGGTTTGCAAACGGCGAAAAGAAGACGCTTGGCATCATGATGCCGGGAGAGTATGAATTTGGGACTGCGGACAAAGAAATCATGGAGATTTTAGCAGGGGACCTCAAGATTAAAATCGAGGGGCAGGAAAATTGGGTTAAGATTAGTGGCGGGCAAAGTTTTGAGGTACCTGCGCAATCAAGTTTCAAGCTAGTGATTCATGAAATTACGGATTATTGCTGTTCGTACATCAAGGAGTAGTAGCAACGCGCAGATTGGTAAGATTTTCGACAAATTTGACTTGATTGAAGAACTCGGACAAGGTAAAATATTTATGGCTGAAGAGCGAGCAAGATACAATCGAAGGGATTAGATAAAAATGTTAAAGTTATATGGCTATTCCAAAGTGCTACAAGGATCAGAATTGTACAAAGCGAAAGTGTTTTCGCAAGCGGGCGAAGAAAACGAGTTGTTCGTGCATGGAAATATCGTGGCGGACTTTACGAGTTTAGAATTCGACGAGAAAGTGACGTTTGAGATTACTGTGAAGACATATGATGATCTGAATCCGGAGAAAGTTTCGGTGCATCCGACCAGTCGTGGTATTCACTGCGTGACAGAAGGAAAGCAAATCTTTTTCACCATGGATAAACCGCAAAACATTAAGATCGCCGTGGCCGGGATGCAGGATTTGTTTATTTACTGTGCAGCGCCAGAAAACGGGCGTGATGTGGTTAATCCAGATGATCCGAATGTCTTTTATTATACTGCAGGGCAAATTTATGATGTCGGTAAACTGGAACTTGCAAGCAACCAGACCCTTTATATTGAGGGCGGAGCTGTACTCTTTGGTCGGGTATACGGCATTGGAGAAAACATCCGTGTGCTTGGCAGAGGTATCATCGATGGCGGCTATGCTTTGGACAAACCGCGTGTGCATGCAAACAACATGCTATTTGAAAATTGCACAAATCTTTTGATTAAGGATGTGACAGCTATCAATCCAATGAGTTGGATGACCGTGCTTGGGAATTGCGACGGCGTCGTAATCCAAAACATCCGCGAATTGGGGTATGTTGTGGGTTCTGATGGCGTTGACGTTTGCGGATCGCGGAACGTGCTCATCGAAGATTGTATGATTAAAAACAACGACGATTGCATCGTCATTAAGTCTTTCGTACGTAAAAACGCAACGCAACCGTGGGATAACGACGTCATCAACGTGGTTACAAGAAATTGTGCATTTCAGACGCTATTCAATGGCGCCATTATGGAGATTGGGCACGAGTTGATTACCGAAAAGGTGGAACACATCGTGTTTGAAAACTGCGATGTCATGGGCACGCACGGCTTTGGCTCTGTGTTTTCCATCCGGAATTGTGATTATGCATTCGTCTCTGACGTGCTTTATAAGGACATTCGCATTGAACATTGCTACGACCAAATTTTCGAACTACGCGTCATGGAATCGATGTGGTCAAAGTCAGTTGATAAACGCAAAGGGCAAGTGCGAAATGTGCGCTTCGAAAATATTCACTGGAGATCTGACATTGTAAACGTCGGCTACACTACATCTCTCATCGGCGGTCACGACAAGGACCACACCGTCGAAGATGTGAGTTTCAAGAATTTTTATATTGACGGGAAAAAGATCAAAAGTCTAGATGAGTTGAATATATTCTACCGCTACAGCGACAATGTACGCCTAATTTAAGCGCCGAAGCCAGTCAGAATAGTCTGACGTAAGATTTTGACATCTTCTAGAATATCGAGCTCGTTGCTGTCTAAATATTCAATTGAGAAATTACCTTTGTAGTTTCTCTTTTTTAGTTCGGAAAAGAGAAGCGGGAAGTCCACGTCGCCTTCGCCCATGTGTGTTTGCATCTTTTCGCGTGCGGCATCGCGCAGGTGGCAGTGCACTGCGTTATCCATGAGCCAAGCGGAGTCTTTGATACCCATACCAAGCATGACAAAGTGGGTTGGGTCATAGACGAGAGGGATATCCGGCATTTTGCCGAGTAGGTATTCGGCTTGTTCGAGGGTTTCAATTGGGCTGTTGGCGTGCATTTCGAGGCCGAATTGGATGCCATGTTTGTCGCCAATGGCGAATTGTTCTTTTAACGTGATGAGGCAGTCGTCGATGACAGGTTGCCATTCTCGGTCGTAGTCTTTTTGGAGCGGCTGGACTGCGGCGACTTTTACGCCGAAATGTTTCATAAAACGACAGAGTGCATCGACTTCGAGGTTGCGCATCGCAATGCCTTCTGCGGTGCGATCGTGGAGTTGTTGGTTGGTGCCGGTGTTCATGGCACGCATGTGCAACGAATGTTTTTGGAGGAGGGCCTCAACGCGCGCGACTGTTCCTGGAAAATCGCTGACCATTTCGGCTGGGTTGACATGTGCCCATGCGAGAATTGCGAGCATGTCGACATCTTGGAATCCTAGACTTGCTACGACTTGCAACGCTTCATCTAAAGGAAGCGAAGTTCTTACGGAAGTAGAACAATAAACTGCCATATCAAAAACCTCTTTTCTATTGTTCGTATTTTCGTTAAGCTTTTGAAAATACGCTATCGAAAAATAATTATATCTTTTTTTCGTCGATCATGACCTGTAACGGGAACTGCTGTTGTTCGATGGGGAACCCGAGGCGCTTGCGTAGGCGAGCAGATTCATACAAGCCCATGAGGATTTCATGGTCTTTGATTGCGTTTTCGACAGAAAGCGTGTGTGGTTTATTTTCTGTGATGTTGAGATAAAATTCTTTGTAAACGGCGTCGTGCGGGGAGGCGTATTCTGTCGCGTCTGCGTCAATGTCTCGCCAACCGCCGGCTTCATCCCAAATGCGGAGCGCTGCTTTCGGGCTATCGCCCTGTCGCCAGAGACGACCAGTCGTGCCAAATACTTCGATGTCCTGGTATTTGTCGCCAGGGACATCCAAATCCCAGTTGTCTGCGTGCATGTCGCCCGTATACAGTTCAAAGCGCAAATTGCCTTCAAAATAAATGACGGTCATCGCGCCAGATTCCACAGGATGCCCAAATCGAAAGCCTGGCGTCGGGTTGTGTTCCGAAGGCGTGAGGTCCCGATGGATTTGACTCAAAATGGAGACTGGTTTCGGGTCGCCAAGTAGGAAGTTGACTGAGTCAATGGTGTGGGTGCCGTCACTAAGTGCGTCGCCTGCACAATTCCCGCGGACCATGTAAACTTGCCCGATGGCGCCTTCGTCGAGGAGGCGTTTCATGGTGAGGTAGGGCGCGCTCATCCGGCGTTGGTGCGTGACAATCAGCTTGGCGCCGTGCGTATCACAGGCTGCCTTCATCGCGTACGCTTCTGCGAGGCTCATGGCGATTGGCTTTTCGCATGCAATCCCTTTCACACCTGCGTTTGCGGCTTTGATTGTCATGTCTGCATGGATTTTATTCGGCGTTGCGATGGTGAGTACATCGAGGTCCATCTCCGCCAACATCTGGTCGTAGCTTGTGAAGCCTTTCAACTGCGGGACGCTTTCTTTTGCTTTCTCGATGAGCTGTTCGTCTAAGTCGCAAACAGCGACCACTTCATAATTCTCAATGGCATGTATGGCTTTGACGTGTCCCATACCCATTCTTAAGCCGACGACGCCGGCACGTAATTTTTTCATGTCAGTCACCCCTCTAATGAATTGATAAACTCGATTGATGCTTCTAACCCTTTGATCGGATCCGAATCCTTTGGCACGACCAACTCCACTTCCATCACGATGCCTTGTGGATTTGGCGCTTTCTCCATCAATATTTCATAACATTTCTTCAGCTCGACATCACCGGCACCCAGTGGAGCCCCATCCAATTCGAAATGCAGAGTGGACGGATTTGGTTGTACGAAATGGTCTTTGAAGTGGGTGCCGATCGTATATGGCGCTGCGACTTCAAACGCCTCAACAGGGCGCTCACCAATCAAAAACGTGTTGCCTGTATCGAGGAAAATGTGCAGATTTGGCGTCATATCGCAGAGCGTCGCAAAATCGGAGCAGTAATAATCGCCGTGGTTTTCGACTGCAAGCGGATACCCGGTCCGCGCACACACCTCCGCCGTAATCGCCATCGACTTTGATAACTTTTCAAGTTTGGTTTCCAGTGGCATGAGGCGGTCGAACCGGTGCCCAGCCCCCGCGCCCGTCGTCGTGATCTTTGCGCCGAAAAAACGTTTGTGACGCTCCAAGCCGGCCTCCCACAGGTCTGCTCGCGCCTTGACTTCGTCCGCGGACATGGTAAGGAATTTCATGTGTTCCACAGGGTGGAAAGTGAGATTTGACGCTTTGCTAAGATTGAAAAATTCCTCGCGCGCTTCGTCGCTCATGGCATCCAATGTGCCGAAGGACAACGGCAAACAATCGAATCCATAGGTCGCCGCAAAATTAACTTCTGCTGCTTTCGTGCCAGGTACATTGCCGCAATGCTGAAACTCCCAATACCATGGTCCGGCAAAACTCCAGGTGAGGTGGTGGTTGATTTTTTTTGACATCATATAGCCTCCAAAAACTTCTCATTTGATTTCTTACCCGTCAATCTTTACACGAAGCGGAGGCTTATAGAATGGAGATTGTTATACTTTGGGATGTATATTTTTATACTGCGTTCTTCTATTGACCTTCATTTTTCGATATGCTATCATTAAGGCAATTGAATCACGTTGATATCCTTATCAAGAGAGGTGGAGGGAATGGGCCCAATGAAACCCGGCAACCGGCTAAATAGCGCGGTGCCAATTCCTCCAGCACGTGCAGACGTTGCTGGAAGATGAGGTCTTTTAGAATTACGGCGCCTCTTCTATGTGTGAAGGGGCTATTTTTTTTGAGGAATGGGGAGGTTTTTAAGATGGGAAAACGGTTTTTTACTTCAGAGTCAGTGACAGAGGGGCATCCCGACAAAGTGTGCGATCAGATTTCAGACGCGGTGCTAGATGCCATTCTGACGGAAGATCCGATGGCGCGTGTAGCCTGTGAGACCGCTGTGACGACGGGGTTGGTTCTTGTGATGGGCGAAATCACGACGACGTGTTATGCGGACATTCCGAAAATTGTGCGCGAAACCATTCGTGAGATTGGATATAATCATGCGGAATATGGGTTCGATTGCGATACTTGTGCGGTGTTGACATCAATTGACGGGCAGTCGCCTGACATCGCGATGGGCGTGGATCAGTCTTTAGAGGCGAAGTCCTGTGACGCTGACATCGACTCCATCGGCGCCGGTGACCAAGGCATGATGTTTGGGTTTGCGTGCGACGAGACACCAGAATTGATGCCGATGCCAATCGCACTCGCGCATCAGCTGACGCAACGTCTGAGCCAGGTGCGCAAAGACTGCACCGTTGATTACTTGAGGCCGGATGGAAAGTCGCAGGTCACAGTCGAATATGACGACGGCAGACCGACGCGAATCGAAGCAATCGTACTATCGACCCAGCACGGACCTGATGTCGCGCATGCAACCATTGAGCAGGATATGTATCGCTTAGTCATTCAACCAGTCATTCCAGCAGGGCTCATCGATGAAAACACAAAGTTCTTCATTAATCCTACGGGGCGGTTTGTCGTTGGCGGACCGCAAGGCGATTCAGGCCTAACGGGCCGCAAAATTATCGTAGATACCTACGGCGGCTATGCGGCGCATGGCGGCGGTTGTTTTTCAGGGAAAGACCCCACGAAAGTCGACCGTTCGGCGTCATATATGGCGCGCTATGTTGCCAAAAACATCGTCGCAGCAGGCCTCGCAAGCAAATGTGAAGTGCAATTCGCATACGCGATTGGCGTCGCAAAGCCCGTTTCTATCATGATCGAAACATTCGGCACAGGCAAGCTAGAAGAAGAGCAACTGGTCGCACTCGTCGAAACACACTTCGACCTGCGCCCGGCCGGCATCATCCGCGCACTTGATTTGAGAAGACCGATTTACAAGAAGACCGCAGCCTATGGGCACTTCGGCAGAGAGGACGCGGACTTCACCTGGGAACGAACCGACCGAGCCGCTGACCTGAAGGCGGACGCAGGGATATAAGGAGGGATTGTCGCGCGCGACGTCCTAAAAAGACCAAATTGGACTGACGGCCCGATTTTCCTACCAGCAACCGGACTGACGGGACGTATTTCCTACCACTGGACGTCAGTCTGCTTCGGACAAGATAAATCTTTATACAAAAGGGAAGGAATGATGACTTTTTTGTATAAACTTGATCGAAAAAAGTCTAGTTTTACGCCCGCAAGCGGCTAAAGGGGCTTAAAGTGGTAGGAAAAAACGCCCGTCAGTCCGAAAGTCTCGTGAATAGATCTTTTTCTATCATTTCGGACTGTCGCACCGGGTTTTACGCAACTTTTAGTCCGAATTTCACAGATTCTTTGGTCGCCAGATTTGTAGCCAAACTATAGTGCCGAAATTCAAAATGATAATGGCTATATGGATCAACATATTTTAGTGCACTTACCTTCTCTCTTTTGATTTTTGAAGGTAGGTGCTTTTTTTCGTGAAAACTGGGTAAAAAGAGGGGTGACGGTCCGAAAAGCTGCGTAAAATACGCGGTGTCAGTCCGCGTTGATAGTTGCGAGCCCAAACCCAAAAGAAAAATGGAAGAATTTATCATTTTCCTATTGACGGCATTGGAAGTAAATGGTATTATTGTCTTCCAAAGGGAAAAAATGGGAGCGACGGACGCGCAGAGCGCGCCACGCGCGGTACAAGTCCGAAGGAGGCGGTAGAATGGAGAGCAAAATCAGAGTTCTGGTGGCGGACACCGAGGTAGAATATTCAGCGACGCTGGTGCGCTTCCTTTCTGGAAAGCACGGCGCGCAGTTCACGGTCGCGCTGGTTCATAACCCGGAGAAGCTGGGCCGGCTGCTGGAGGCCGGGTATCGCGCGGATGTGTTGGTCGCAACGGTCCATTTTCTGAAGTCGCTGGAGGGGAAGGCCATGAGCGATTTGGTCGGCGGGTTCGAGGGCATACTACTATTGAAGGAAACAGGAAGCGCGACCGCGACAGAGCAGCCGAAGTTCCGCGGCTATCTCGGCATTGTGACGGAGACGGGTAAATATCAGAATGCAGACCACATTGTCAAAGCAATCCAAACCTTGCATGCGGATACCTTGAAGATTGAACGACCCCTAGTGAAGAGTCGGGGCGCAGGGAAGATTGGTGTGTTTTCGCCGATCGGCGGAACGGGAAAGACTTTTTTGGCGGCGCTCATTGCAAAATATTTAGCTTCTATTAAGAAGAAGGTCATCCTACTGGGCTTTGAGGATATTAATTCGCTCAAGGCGTATTTCCCAGAGATGCCAGAGGGGCGTACTTCGGAGCTTTACCTTGGGTTGAAGACGCGCGCGGGGGAGTGCAGTATTGAGGACTATGTTTGGGCGGATCCTGCGACGGGGGTGGATCTGTTGTTGCCGTCGGCGACGGTGTCTGAACCGTGTGAACTTTCAGCGGAGGAAGTGGAGAAGGTTTTTTCGATGAATTTGGATGCATACGACTTTGTCATCAGTGATTTGAGCGCGTGGGATGCGGTCAGGGCCATTAAGGTGTTGCAGTTGCAAGACTTGGTCATTTTTCCTATCCGTGACGACTTATCTTCTGAGCTGAAGACGCAGGCGTGGGTGGAGTTTTGCAGGGGCTATGAGGGTGAGCGCTTTGAGGGACTGCTGGGGCGGAGCATTTGCGTCCGATTGACGACGCAACTCGACCCGGAAAGCTATGAACCGAAGGACTATGGATTTTCAGAGATGTTGTCCTTTCGCCATTTGACGTCGCATGATGTCGAACGGCCTGAGGTCAGAGAGTTTGTTTCTAAACTGCTCTAGGCAGCGCGTCGGAGCAACGGAGGTGGGCACATGAAGTATGCGGTTTCGAATCATGATTTGATGTTGGTGCGTGAAAAGGTCAACGCGTCCATTGATTTTTTGCAGTCGATTGATGACGATGCGGTGCGCAAGAAAATCGAGCAGGAGGTCAATCAGTTTTCGCAGAAAAAGGTGTTTTCGCTGGGGCAGAAACTGGCACTGGCCAACGGCGTCTTCAATTCGATTCGTGGGCTGGATGTGCTGCAGCCGCTGGTTGACGACGATGAAATCAGCGAAATCATGGTCAACGGGTTTTCTGATATTTTCATTGAGCGCAAAGGGCGGATTGAGAAGTTGGGGTTTGCGTTTGACAACAAAGAGCGCCTGGATGCGGTGATCCAAAAGATCGTCGCCGAGATCAATCGTGTCGTAAACGAAGCAAGTCCCATCGTCGATGCGCGTTTGCAGGACGGGTCGCGGGTGAACATTGTGCTGTCACCCCTGGCGTTGGACGGGTCGGTGATGACGATTCGCAAGTTCCCGAAGCGGGCGTTGGAGATTCATGACCTGGTCAAAAATCGCGCAATCACGCAGGAAGCCGTTGATTTTTTGAAAGAATTGATTTGCGCGCGATACAACATCTTCATCTGCGGGGGGACGAGTTCTGGGAAGACGACGTTGCTCAATGCCTTGGCGGGGCTCATTCCGGCGAGCGAACGTCTCATTACTATTGAAGATTCGGCGGAGCTGCAGATTCATGGGCGTCAAAATCTGGTGCGCCTGGAGACGCGGAACGCGAACTGCGAAGGGCGGGGCGAAATCAGCATGGACGCACTCATCAAGACGTCATTGCGGATGCGGCCGGATCGCATTATCGTCGGGGAAGTGCGTGGCAGGGAGTGTTTCAGTATGTTGCAGGCGATGAACACGGGGCATGACGGCTCGCTTTCGACGGGGCATGCGAATTCGCCGCCAGACATGATTTCGCGTTTGGAGGCCATGGTGTTGATGGCCTCGCAGATGCCGATTGACGCGGCGCGGCGGCAGATCGTGTCGGCGCTGGAAATCATGATTCATACG
>Ga0194062_1000915_pt1 | contig 12318 bp, 12 predicted proteins | sample SepL2225m_MetaG_FD_155481 | JGI IMG/M metagenome (GOLD analysis project Ga0194062, IMG submission 155481) | Anoxic zone freshwater microbial communities from boreal shield lake in IISD Experimental Lakes Area, Ontario, Canada - Sep2016-L224-25m | ecosystem: Environmental > Aquatic > Freshwater >... | reverse complement strand
ATCGGTATTGACCCAGAAGAAAAACTGCCATACCACCACGCCGATCCACAAAATTGCCGCAGTGGCCACCATCAGCCCCAGCCAGGTGGCAATTTTGAGCGGCATCGTGGTGAAACTGGTAATACTATCAATCGCCAAACGCACGAGTTTGAAATAGTTATACTTGGTCTGGCCGGCAAAGCGCGGAGCCCGGTCAAAACGCACCCCCGTAGCCCGGAACCCGGTCCAGGTAATCATGCCCCGGACAAAGCGATTACGTTCGGGCAGGGCGTTGAAGGCATCCACCACTTTGCGGTCCATCAGACGGAAATCGCCGGTATCTTTGGGGATATCAATATTGGCCAATTTTCGCAGCGACCGGTAGAACAGCCAAGAGGTGAATTTCTTCAGGACGGTTTCTTCGGCCCGTTTGGAGCGCTGGCCATAAACGATCTGGTAGCCTTGCTGCCACTGGCGAACCATGTCACAAATGACCGTGGGGGGGTCTTGCAGATCGGAATCAATCAGGACAATCGCCTGACCCCGGGCATAGCGCAACCCCGCAGAACTGGCGGCTTCATGCCCGAAATTGCGCGAGAAACTAACCACCCGGACCCGGGCATCATCTGCGGCCAGCGTCCGGGCCACGCTTAGCGAGTTATCGCGACTACCATCATTGACCAGAATCAATTCAAAACTCAGCTTGAGCTCTGTGACGGCCACCAGTGTTTGGCGTACGAATTCCGCCAGCCCCTCCTGCTCGTTATAGACGGGCGAGACGATACTGAGTACGGGGCTGGTGTCCATAGTAGAATCCTGTACACAAAGACGCCGGGAAAACTGCCGAAAAGTTATTATAACGGTCTTTCCCGGCCTGCGTCACGGTGTTAGTATAGCCGAAAACAGGGATGGGTTCCGGTGGTAAGTCCGGAACACTGCGGCGGGCCCAACGTTGACCGCACCGTAGGATGAAGTCCCGTTATTGATCGGCCGACCCTATGAAGAATCACCCAGTCCAACCCTCCCCGAGTCAGGGTTTTACCCTGATCGAAGTATTGATTGTCGTGGCGGTAATCACGATTCTGGTGGCCATTATGGTGGCGGTGGGCGCCTCAGCGCAGCGCAATGCCCAAATCAACCAGACCAAAGTGGTGCTGAAAACGCTGGAACTCATCTCCGAGGAATATACCCGCCAGCAGGGGGGGAATCACTACCAGACCGATGCTGACCCCCAAACCTCCCGTGCCCCCGAAACCGTACTCAACATCAGCGACTTTGTAAGTAAGACGATTGATGTTCCCGCCTGCAAACAGACCTACACAACTTTGCCTGAGCGGGTTTTTGATGGCACCAAAGTGTATGATGCGTGGGGCCATGAAGTGCGGATCTGGCCGCGTCGGAAGATTGATTCCGGGGGCACTGCAGAATTGCGTCCTGCGTATTTCGAAAGTGCCGGACCGGATGGCAAGTATGGCCGTTCATTTTCCACCCAGCAGACGCCCGGGAGTAACAATGATAGTCTCCAGCGGGAAAACGCCGATAATATCACCAGTCGTGACATGTAACAGCAGCGATTCCATCGGATACAAAAACAGCCCCGGTATGGTTCGCATACCGGGGCTGCTGATTTATTGCTTGCGTGCCGTTTAGGATCGCGTAGTCGCCGGCGCTATGGTCGTGGTCGGTACGGTGGGGGTTTCAGTGGGAGTGGCGGACTGAATCCGCTGGTCTTTAAGAATACTCACGTCGGGGGTGGACTGCGGTGGGGGTGTTACCCCATCCAACTGAGGGTTGTACTTCTTCATCTGGGCATCCACACTGCTATTGTCCTTGCAGGCAAGCATGGTCAGAGCAAGCAGCGCCAAAACCGGTAAAGCATACGCACGCATGGGTAACTCCTGACTAAGCAATAGGCCGAACGAGGCACGCCTCATTCCCGTAATGCCTATAGCCTAACCGCTGCTGCCAACCGCGCCAAGGTAGGCAGCAATAACCTTGGCATCTTGCCGGATACTGGCGGGGGGGCCGGCGGCAATGGTTCGGCCATAATCCAAGACCACCAGTTGCTGACAGATGCCCATAACCAGTTTCATGTCATGCTCAATCAATAGGATAGCGACAGAAAACTCCCGTTGGATGCGTTCAATCAGACGCATGAGATCGCGGGTTTCCGCGGGATTAAGCCCGGCCGCGGGCTCATCCAGCAGTAATATTTTGGGCCGGGTGGCCAACGCCCGGGCGATTTCCAGACGCCGTTGGTCGCCATAGCATAATTGGCCGGCCATCTGGTCGGCATAGGCTTCCAGGTTAAAAAACGCCAGTAAATCCAGCGCCACTGTGCGAACCTGTTCGGCCTCGCGATAAAAGGCCGGGTGCCGCATCAGGGCGGCGGGTAAGCCCTGTTGGTGATGCACATGCTGGGCAATCTGAATCTGGTCGAGCACGCTCAAATTCTTGAACAAACGGATATTTTGAAAAGTACGCGCCAACCCCAGCGCTGAAATATGATGTGGTTGCAAGCCGGTAAGCGCGTGACCGGCCAGCTTGATAGTCCCCGCTGTGACGGGATAAATACCCGATAAAGCATTAAATACCGTGGTCTTGCCCGCACCATTAGGGCCGATAATGCCCACCAGTGAACTGGGTTCCAACTCCAGATTAAAATCGTCTACTGCGCGTAGCCCGCCAAATTCCATGACCAGACCTTTAACGATTAGTAGGGGCTGCGGGTTGGGAATCGCTATTGGCATAACTGGGGGTATGGATACGCCGACTCGAACGGTATCCTGGGTTGCTCTGCGCCGCCACTTAGCCCAGAGTATATTCAATTCATGGTGACCCAATAGTCCCTGCGGTCGGAAAATCATCAGGACAATGATGAGTACGGCGTAGATGATGATCCGCCATTTGTCAATAAACGTATTCCAGGCCGAGGTTTCCATCCCCAATGTCCCGGCCAGATGTTGCAGTGTACTGCTGGTGCGCAATATTTGGGGTAATAAGGTCAGTCCCGCCGCCGCCAGTACGGTCCCGGTGATCGAGCCTTGACCACCTAAAATAACCATCGTGACCAATTCTACCGAAAACATAAACCGGAACGAATCGGGGGTGAGATATTGATGGTGGGCATACAGACCGCCGGCCAATCCCGCCAGCGCGCCACCCAGTACAAAGGCCGCAACCTTGTAGCGCGTGGTGGGAATACCCACTGTTTCGGCGGCCAGCCAGTCTTCGCGGATGGCCAGCATGGCGCGGCCGGTAGTGGAGCTTTTAAGATTGCGGACAAATATAATACTCATGACCAGCAGGATCAGCACCCACGCACCGGGTAGAGCGATATTCTGTGCCTGTAACCACAGGGACCAATTTTGTGCCAACGGGTTATTGGGGCCAGCTTGACCAATCCATTCCCGCTGCATGCCGGGGATACTCAGGCCGGTATTTCCGCCCAGATATTTACTGTTGGTGATCAGCACGGACAGGATTTCCCCAAAACCCAGCGTGGCAATGGCCAGATAATCCCCGCGCAAGCGCAGCGTGGGCATGCCTACCAACCATGCCGCCAGCATGGCCGCGAAACCGCCGGCCACACAGCCACCGGCGCGAACCAGCTCACCGGTGACGGCCAGAGAGAGGCCGCAGGTCTGGTGCCAAAATGCGATTTGCGGTGCCAGGAATTCCGCTTTCCCGCAGACCACCGCGCCGGTATAGGCACCGATCGCCAGAAACCCGGCATGACCGAGGGAAAACTGGCCGGTTAATCCCAGTACGAGTAGTAACCCGAGTGCCAAACTGGCATGAAAGGCAATATCTAAGCATAGCCGGCGGTTATAGCCCGTGGCACTATCCAACGCCACCCCCAGTGCCCCGGCCAACACCAGCAGGCCGATCACGATCAGCAGATGACGGAGGCTGCGCAGTTTCGGAGTCATACTTTCTCCGGCAAAGCACGTCCAAAGATACCTTCGGGGCGTATCAGCAGCACCACAATCAGCAATACGAACGCGACCGCATCACGGTAGGGGCTCAAACTGACATCACCGATCTGCTGGGCGGCGACCGCAGTTTCAATGATGCCCAGCATAAACCCGCCCAGTGCTGCGCCGGGGATATTGCCGATGCCACCCAGCACCGCCGCCACAAAGGCTTTCAGACCGGGAATCAGGCCCATCAACGGTTCCACCTTGGTATTGTTCATGCCATACAGGCATCCGCCCAGCGCCGCCAGAATACTGCCCAGAATGAAGGTTGAACTGATGGTGCGGTTGATGGGGATGCCCATCAGGGCCGCAGCGTCATAACTGATACTCACCGCCCGCATGGCCTGCCCCATGTGGGTGTAACGCACAATGTACCAGAGTAATAACAACGTGCCGGCGGTAAGTCCCAGGATCAGCAGTTCCAGCGGTACGACACTGATTCCACAGGTGTCGCGCAACCAGACGATGGGGGTGCTGGTTCCAATGATCCGTGGGAAGGCCAGGCCGTTAGGGCCGAAAAGCTGAATCCCATTGATCCGCCATTGTATTTGGGCGAGATTTTGCAGAATGAGCGAAATACTGATGGCGGTGATCAGGGCGGATAGTTTGGAGGCTTTCCGCAGGGGACGGTAAGCCATGCGTTCGATGGTAAAACCGAGCAACCCGCAAGCCAGTGCGGCCACCAGAAAACCACAGATCGCCTGCACCCAGGTTTGCTCCGCCGTGGGCGCCAAACCTGCCGCCTGATTCCAAGCCCGGGCCACAAATGCGGCGACAAACGCGCCTACCATACAGACTTCGCCATGGGCAAAATTGATTAGCCGCAACACCCCGAACACCATGGTGTATCCCAACGCCAACAGCGCATAGAGACTGCCTGTGGTCAGGGCATTGATGGTTTGTTGCAAGTAATACGCCACAGCCCGTCCTTTGGGGTCTTATTGTGGATCCGGGGCGATACGTTTGAGCATCTCAAACTTACCCGCATGAATCGTAAGGACTACGGCCGATTTTTGGGCATTGCGCTGGGCATCGAAGGTAATCATCCCGGTGACTCCGGGATAGTTCGTGGTCTGGGCTAAACAGTCACGGAGTTTGGTACCCTCAGTAGTTCCGGCACGTTGGAGGGCTGCAAACATAATCTTGGCGGCATCATAGCCCAATGCGGCCAGCACATTAGGTTCGTTGCTGAATTTGACACGATAGTCGGCCACGAATTTCTGAACCTTGGGATCAGGATCGCTATTGATGAAATGGGACACCACGTAACAACCTTCCACGTCCTTGCCGCCCAGCGTGATGGTTTCGTCGTAATGCAGGCCGTCCCCGCCCATGAATGGAACCATAATACCCAATTCGCGGGCCTGGCGAATTATGGTCACGCCGGCACTGTAATAGATCGGGGTAAAGATGATCTCGGGTTTACTGTCGGCGATTTTGGTTAGTTGGGTTTTATACGTGGCCTCGCTGCCACTATAAGATTCTTCGGCGACGATCTGACCACCCAAACGGATAAATTCCGCGCGGATGGCATCGGCCAAGCCCGTGGAATAGTCGTCGCCAATATCCTTCAGAATAGCGGCTCGGGTAAGTTTCAACTCCCGTGCGGCATAGGTGGCAATCACCCGCCCCTGATAGGTGTCATTGAAACACGAACGGAAAATGAAGTCGCCCTGCTGGGTAACCTTGGGATTGGTACTGGTGGGGGAGAGCATGGGAATGCGGGCCTGTTGTACCTGTGCGGCGGCGCCGAGACTTTCCCCCGAGGTCACGCTGCCGATAATGCCCACAACCTTATCTTCGTTGATTAACTTCCCGGCCGCCAATGCCGCCCGATCGGAACGCGATTCGGTATCGGCAAATATAATGCGGACTTTCTTGCCCAGAACCCCACCTTGGGCGTTAATTTCGGACTCGGCCAATTGAATTCCCTGCTGGGTGGATTGACCAAACGTGCTGTTCCGTCCGGTCAGCGGACCCATGCCCCCAAGGATGATGACTTGTTCTTGAACTTGTCCTTCCCCACAGGCCGACAACCCCAAACCCGTTATCCCCACCAGCACGCCTACACACACCACATACATCCAAGTTAATCGCGTCATCGGTCACCCCTTCAAGAATGAAAACGCCCCTTATTTGCCCTTGGTCTCCTCCGCAGCCTTGGTGCGCCGGGCAGCTTCGAGCGAACGCTGATAATAATCACGCTGGGCCTGTAAGGCGTCCGACATGACTTTGGCATTGGCGAGTTTGGCGGTGAAACGACCACGAATGGCCGAACGGCCCAAGGTGTCTTTCACATCCTGCGTGGCTTCGGTCAGGCGTAAATCGCCATCCACCACCCGGGCACTAATCTGCTCTTCGCCGGGATTATCGCTGAAACGAACAAAACCGGCGCCTTCGTACTGCGCTACTTGAGTGTCGTTGATAAGGACGTAACGGAAGGTCGCATTAAGGGCGCTGGGATCAAGGGTCGTCTTACCACCTGCGGGCCGCCAGAAGATCCGCATGAGGACGAACTGTTCGCGCCAATTGCCCAAATCACCGCCAGCCCGCAGCAAAACATGGACATCGCCATCGCTATCCACGCGGTACAGGCCCTCGGTGATCTGCGGCTCGACGGAAAAATCACTTTTGGCTTTGACCGGCTCGATCCGCAAAGGGTACGTGGAAGTGCCGCAACCCGTAAGGGTTAACGCCGTCAGCGCAATAAGGATGGTGGCTAGGTATTTCATAGGTCCTAGAGCATAGCGTCAGATGGATTCTATCGCCAGCGGAAAACGCGGATATTGCCGTAAAGTTTGGCAATTAAGGGGGATAGCTATCGGCCAACCCAATGGAGGGGGCCAGAAAGGCATGGGACTCTAGCGCATACTGGTTGAACCAATCGATCATCATGGTGCGATCGGGTTCTCTGAACGGATAGCCGGAACCGGACCAACTCGACCCCACTACGGCCGCCCGATTGACAATCGTAACCGGACCTATATCTATGCCCTGGCCTAAATTAACCGGGACTTCGCGACTCTTGATCTGGGCATGGACCCGGTTGGGCAACGTGGGACGCAGCGCCTCCATCTGGATTACCGGTTGGATGTTAGTGGTGTTTTCGTATTCCGGAACTGTTCCCCGATTGGCATTTCCGAGGACTTCAAACAGGGTGGTGCGGGTCAGCGTAATCCGGTTGCTGATGACCTGGCGCATCGCCGCAGACATGAGAATCAGAAAAATGAAAAGTCCCGCCAGCAGAATCAATTCGATATCTGCGGTCCCACGACGGGTCGCGGCTTGAAGTTTATATCGTTTCATAGCATCAACCTCAGTTGGGTCAGTGTTTGTTCAGGACATCCAGCGAACCATTGGGGTTTGGCACACCCCCGCGTTGCAGAATTCCGCGAATCCGGCCGTCATTTTCGGCATAGTGTCCCACCCGATCGGCGTAGGTGATCTTGGGCTGCCAGGACCATCCTCCGAAGGTCGAGACGCGCCATGGCCGTGGGGGCCACAATTGGTCAAAGCGGTCACCACCGCCGTAAGACCCGTTGAATTCCATCCAGTTGAACGCTTCGGCCTGGGCATAACCCGCCACCGGCGAAACGGTATACTCATTGAGGATGTTGGTCATCGTTAATTTGGGATTGGTGGTATCACGGGTTACAGCGGCGCTGAGGACCGTCATATATTGATGTCGGTCCGAGTCCTGCAATCCCCGCGTCGGTGGTACCTGAATCGGGGGCGGGGTAATCTCGTAGGGCCAGGTGATATCAATCCACATATCGGCCCCCTGTTCGGCCACCATGCGGGCGCCGTAATCTGCGATCTGCCGGGCAAAGATGTCCGCTTCGCTCCGGGCAAAGGTTTCCGCCGTATCGCGGGCCTGACGTTTGGCTTCGCCGTCCGAGACTCCGGCGTTTACCAAACGTAGGTATTCCGAATTGTAGGTTTCGGTCAAAACCTCGTTGTACCGGAAATTCCACAAACGCTGGTAGTTACGGTCGTAAACGCTGGAACGCATATAGTCGCGGGCCTGCGGCCATACCGAGGGTTTGGCCCAGTCTGGTATGGGATACATTTTGTAGGTGGCCAGCACGTACATGGCCCGACGCTGGCCGGTAGACGGAACCGGATCGCCATCACCCAGGCGCGAAAGAATAGTTTCACGGATGGGATTGTAGGTACGGTTCCACCGTTCAGGGGCGGTCAGGAAGGCATCGGTATAGGCCGCACCCTCGGACGAAGGCATGAAAAACTGGGTGTAGTCTTTGTAGTTTAATTGGGTATAGGGCTTAATTGTAGTGTTAACCGTGCGGGGCTCATTACGCCGGATCAGACGGTCGGCAATTTGCGTCATGGTGTCCAAATACTGTGGTTCTGCCGTGCGCAACCGATAGTCCAGATAGTTGTAGTAGAATGCCCGAAAGCGGGCGCGGGATGCGTCAATCTGGTTCAGATAGGGCATAACAATCGCATCCGCAGCGGCTTTATCCAGTGCGGCGCGGTAATAATAATTCCGCCGCAGGGGAGGACACACGATCGCTCCATACGTGCCCCCGACGACGCGAATGCTGCGGTCTTTGCCGGTGACAAAATCCTGCACCTGCGCACTGCGGGCGAATACCCGGTTGGGAACATTAGTTTGCATCACTTCGCGCACCGGCGGTACTTCCGCCCCCACGGTGGCGACATCCATGTTGTAGAAATCCACCAGCCGCTGGCGTTGTTCATTCAGCACGCCGGGGGTGGTTTGGAAAACCTGACGCTGGAAGTTTTCGAAAATGTTGCGGCGTTGCAGGGCAAAATAATCCTGGGTACTGACTGAGTTGGCCACCCGGGCTTCCAATTGGGCGGTGATATCCAATTGTTCGTCCAGACCCCGCAAGACTTCTTCGTAAAGATCAATCAGCACCGTGGCCGTAAAGAGCATCTGCTCAAGTTCGGTACGTTCCGTATCAGTGATCCCCAGTACGGGTGGGGTCAGGGAACGTTGCCCCGTAGTAATAATGGGCAATCCCAAAGCGCCGTTGATCTGGTCGCGGGCGTAATACAGGTTATCGGTAAAGACCCGGTAGCCGTCGCGGGATAAATAGCGGAAGGTGCTGGGCCGGTTATCGCTGCGGGTCATCTGTTCAAAACTACGCAGCGCATCCACCGGTACTTCGCGTACTTCATTGCTGGGTAGGGCTTTGGCCGGGGTGACCAAATGGTCCCGATACACATGGGTACGTTTGATGGCCAGCCAGCCTTTGATACCCCCATAGTAGGTGGGGCTAAGGATTTGTTTTTCCGCCTGCCAGATTGCCTCAGCGGAGGCCACTTCGACAATTTGCATATTGGTGGCGGTGATGAGATTAGTGCCTCGAGCCAGCCACGAAGCCGCCGCATGGGCAGAGGTGTCCGCTGCAGTCTGCACCGCATTGCGCCGGACCGCATATTCACCGGTGTTCCATACCACCGCAACCATGGCCACAAAGGACCAGACGACAAACAGCGTCAACACCGCGATACTACCGCGGTCGTTGCGATGCCACATTTTTATCCGACGTGTTAGCCAACGCATAGGGACCTCGTGCGTTAATAAGCCCAACCTTGTGCATCAGAACGGGTGCTCCGGCCATGGCCGGTCATCACGGTAGCTTCACTTTTTAGGGTGATATAATGTCCATCCAACCCCGCCTTGGTTTCCACATTGGGGGCGATAAAAGCCATGACTCCCGGTACGGTAAGCCTGAACGGATAGCTTACACTTACCGTGATGGGTTGGGACATCCGACGATCAAAGTTATTGCCCTGCCAGGTAACCGTGGTGGTTTCCAACGCATACTGGTACCGGGCCGGGAACGATGCCCCGGGGGTGACACTGACATCCAGCATGGCGTCATAGGCGGCCTGAACCGGTGCGGAAATGCCCGAGTTCCCTTTGGGCGAGAGCTGGGCCAATATCAACGCCGCAGCTTGGGCGGGTTGCGCGCTGCGATCCACGATGAACGCGGGTTCCGTCAAGCAGGTGGTGGCGGAACGGGCGGCTACAATGGCCGCATGTTCGACCACAATTTTGGCCGCCAACAACAAAGAAAACTGAACCAGTACGCCCACGATGGTCAGATAAATGGGAAACACCAGCATGAACGAGATGCTGACGGAGGCTTCCTCATTGTGCAGGGCGCGTAGCAGTGCTTTGGGCTTGGTCAGCAGATGCCAACCTCGGGTGGGTGTGGACATGGTAATCTCCTGACGGAGGATTAACCGATCAGCGGTACCGCGCGGGCTAACAACGTGCCCAGCAACAACGGAACCGCCAGCGGCACATGACGTCTTGAGGGGGCCGCTACCACCTCAATCTTTTGGAAGTAAAACAGCGTAATGAACTGGTTGCCCAGATTCGCCATAAAGGTCTGTAACCGGCCCGCTACCAGCAAATTAACCAGACCAATCACTACGCCGATCCACATGGCATGCAACAGGGCATTACCGACCTCGGTCAATCCCAGCAATGCACCCATGGCCGTGAGTAATTTTACATCTCCTCCACCCATACCACCAATCAAAAGACTGAAAATGCCCATGCCCGCACAGAGTATAAAACCGAGTATGAACTCGGGACTATACCCCATCCAAGCCATGGCCAGTTTCATGGTGTCGGGAGGATTTGGGTTGGCATCGAGCACAAACATGAACCCGTTTACCAATATCCCCACCAAAATACCGGTATAGGTCAGGGCATTGGGGATGCGGTAGGTGGCCGCATCAAACCAGGCTGCAAAAATGACCATGAGCACGCATACCAAAGGTACAAACGTGCCCGCTTTGAGGTGGACCATCTGAAACAAGGTGGCTAGCAGCGAAGCCGAAGCTAAGATCATCAGCCATACTGCCAGCCACCCCAGACCCGACCCGGTTTTTACCGGGATCCGGGGTTGCTCCGAGACGAGGCCTACCGGGGATTCTATGGACGCCTGAGGTTCCATATGCACTGGTTTCCTCGCATCCATGCCATTTCAGGCCTGGATTAGGTACGGGACTGTTCGAGATCCGTGGTGGACTGCTGGAACCAACCAACAATCTTATTCTTGAAGATAACCAACAGGATGATGATCGGCAGGAAAATCAGGGCCAGCAACAGAATTTGCTCGACCGAGACCGCACCGCGTTCATCGTTATGCAGACGCTTCAGCAGGTTCTTGAACATGGTCTACTCCTTAAAAAAGAGACTCGGGATTGGAACCGCTATGGGTTAAACGCGGTCAATATCAAAAAGTTGCACCGGTTACGGAAAGGGCAAATGAAAAATACTGATGATTCGTACGCCCCATAATTGGATCATGTGCTGGAACATGGGCAGCAGGGTGCAAAGGGGGATTACCACCAGCGCCAGAATGAGTACATGCTCGATCGTGGCCGCCCCCGATTGATTACCGTGCAGCCGGGCCAGTAGGGCGGTCCAGGCTTTGGGCATGATATTCTTCATGGTCGGCTCCTGCGTTAAGGCTTGGTAGCGAATATAGGGGCTGTTTCGATTATATACTTCTCCAGCCCCGGAAGCTCCTGAGCATCTGCCATACGTGGCCGCAGCCCCGTCCAAATGGCATCACCCGTTTCAATATCACCCTTGGGGGCGAATATATCCTCAATTGTGTAGTTATGGCTTGTTTCGTTATAGTGAATCTGACTGACATGGGTCACCATGCGGCGCCCCGAGGGGAGCCGTGAAGTCTGGACTACGAGATCCACTGCCGAGGCGATCTGACGCCGCAGCGCTGTTAGTGGCAAGGCGATATCCGACATCATCGCCATGGTTTCTAGACGATAACAGGTATCCGAAGGCGTTGACGCGTGTAGTGTGCTCAACGAGCCGTGGTGGCCGGAGGTCATGGCCTGTACCATGTCCAGTGCCTCACCTCTGCGGACTTCACCCACCACAATGCGATCGGGCCGCATCCGCAGTGCGGAGTTGAACAAGTCGCGAACGCTGATCTGGCCCCGGCCATATTGATCGGCGGGCCGGGCTTCGAGTTGGACCACGTGTTCGCGCTGGACCTGTAATTCGCGGGTTTCTTCGATCACGACGATGCGTTCTTCGGGTTTGAAGGCGTGGGTCATGACATTCAGCAGAGTGGTCTTACCGGAACCCGAACCGCCAGAGATCAGAATATTTTGATGGGCCATCACGGCCAGCAACAGGAATTCCAGACATTGCCGGGTGCAGGCCTTTTTCTCCAGCAGGAAGTTGGGCGTGCCGGAGTTACGGGCAAAGCGGCGGATGTTGATCGTGGTACCACAGGACGCCAGCGGGCCCAGTACGATGGTCACGCGCGACCCATCCGGCAGACGGCCATCCAGCAAGGGCCGGTCCTGACTGAGGGTT
>Ga0194062_1000913_pt1 | contig 12341 bp, 12 predicted proteins | sample SepL2225m_MetaG_FD_155481 | JGI IMG/M metagenome (GOLD analysis project Ga0194062, IMG submission 155481) | Anoxic zone freshwater microbial communities from boreal shield lake in IISD Experimental Lakes Area, Ontario, Canada - Sep2016-L224-25m | ecosystem: Environmental > Aquatic > Freshwater >... | reverse complement strand
CGGCGCTCAACGTGCGCCAGCAGATCATTGCGCGCTTTCAGGGCGTCGGCATCGGCAATACCGAGGGCTTTTCGCGCTACCTCGAAGCGTTCGCGCGCCAGCGCACGCCCGGGGTCTGGCTCACCGGCATGAGCCTGTCGGGGGCCGGCGGAGATATTTTCATCCGCGGCAGGGCGCAAAGCGCCGACTTGTTGCCGGCGTTTGTCGTCGCGCTCAACCGCGAAGAGGCCTTGCGCGGCAAGACGGTGCGCGAGTTGCAACTCGACGAGCGCACGGAAGCGCGGCAGCCGCAGCGCGATGCCGCGCGGCCCGCCGATGCGGGCGCGGCGCGCGCGACGCAGGCACCGGTAAATGTCCGCTTCATCGAGTTTTCCCTTGGCACGCGCGCCAGCGCAAAGAGCGACGGTTAGCACATGTCCGAAGCCTGGAACAAATTGAACGCACGGGTGGCCGGCCTCAGCCTGAGGGAAAGGGCGATGGTGTTTTTCGGCCTGGTTGCCGTGATGTTCATGCTGGCGGATTCGGTCTTTTTCGATCCCGCCCGCGCCAGGCAAAAGCGCGCCGCCCAATCGGAGGCGACCAACCTCAGCGAGATTGCGCAGTTGCAGCTGCAATTGCTCGAGCTTGCACGGGCCAAGGCGCTGGACCCGGATCTGGCAAAGCTCAAACGCGCCGCCGAGATCAAGGCGAGCGCAGAAGAACTTGAACAAAAAATCCGCGCGCAATCGGCGCAGATGATCGAGCCTGATCGCATGGGTGATTTGCTCAAGCGCCTGCTTGCCGAGCGGCCCGGGGTGACGCTGGTCGGCATGAAAACCATTCCGCAGCAGCTTATCAATCTGGGCACGGGCGGCGCGGAGGCGGTCGCGCCGCCCGCGCCGCCGGCCGCCAACCGCACTGCCGCCGGCACAAAGCCGGCCGAGGCGGTGGGGCCACAGCAGGTCGCGCTTTACCGCAACGGCATGCAACTGGTGTTGCGCGGCGGCTTTCTCGATCTGCTCGGCTATTTGCGCGAGCTTGAAAAGCTGCCGGTGAAGATTTACTGGGACAAACTGGATCTGACGGTGCTCGACTATCCGGTGTCGCAAATGACCCTGGTGGTAAACACCATAGGCCTTGATCCGGCGTGGATGAAAATATGACGATCGGAGCCCGCATGCTCGTCTTGTCCGCGCTGGCTTGTGTCGCGTTGAGCGCCGGCGCGCAAGCGCTCGGCGACCCGACGCAGCCGCCGGCGGGCGGCGGTCTTGCCGATGCGGTGCAGGCTCCGGCCGGTCCGGTGTTGCAGGCCATTGTGCTCGAGCCCCACCGCAAATTTGCGGTGATCAACGGCAACACCGTCAGGCTTGGCGGGGAATTCGAGGGGGCCAGGCTGACGCGCATCACCGTCTCGGAAGTCACGCTCAAGAATGGAACAGAAACGACAGTGCTCAAGCTTTTTCCGGATGTAACCAAGACGCCGAGCGCCGACGGGCGCAAGACCAAACGGGTACAACCCGCCCAAGAGAGTCCGCGATGAAAAAAAGCCTGCCTTTGCTTGCCTGTCTTGCATTTCTGCTCGCATGCGCAAATTACCCACCCAAGGTAAACAAGGTCGATGACCAGATCAGCAGCGCACTCAACGAGGCTTCCGCGCAAAAGCCCAGGCCGGCCGATGACAGCAAAATGCGCGAAGCCCTGTTGCCGCCGCTGCGGGTCACCATGCCCGAAGTGAGCAACCGGCCGATCGAGCCCAGGTTCGACTTGTCGGTGAGCGCGGCGCCGGCGATGCAGGTATTCATGTCGCTGGTTACCGGCACGCGCTACAGCATGCTGGTCCACCCCGAGGTACAGGGCAGCATTTCGCTCAACCTGAAGGATGTCACCGTCAAGGAGGCGCTCGATTCAATCCGCGAAGTCTACGGCTACGAGTACCGGGTCGAGGGGACGCGCATTTACATCCAGCCGGTCGGCCTGCAGACGCGCGTATTCAACGTCAATTACCTCATCGGCAAGCGCATCGGGCGCACCGATGTTCGCGTTACCTCGGGCTCGGTGACCGACACGGCACCCTCTTCGGGGGCTTCCGGCGGTGCGGCGCCGGCCACGGCGGCTGCGGGCGCGGGAACGACGGCGGGACTGTCGGCCATCGTCGATGATGCGGCCCGCGTCCAGACCCACACCCTCAGCGATTTCTGGGAGGAGTTGCGCCGCACCCTTAGTACGATTGTCGTCCCGGACCAGGGGCGGCGCGTGGTGGTCAATCCCCAGGCCGGTGTGGTGGTGGTGCGGGCGATGCCGGCGGAACTGCGCAGCGTTGATGCCTATTTGAAGGCCATTCGCGCCACCGTGGAACGCCAGGTCATGCTCGAGGCCAAAATCATCGAGGTCACGCTCAGCAACCAGTTCCAGGCCGGCGTGAACTGGGCCTTGTTCAACAATACCGGGCGGTCTGCCATCGGGATGATAGGGCCGAACACCACACTGGGTGCCACCGGTGCGCAGTCGACCACCTCCGGTAACTTCCTTGCCCCCGGTACGCTCACCCAGGGGCCAAACCCGGCGACGCTGGCCACTGCGGGGGTGACCGGGGCGCTGCTTGGCGGGACGCCCGGCGGCGCGCTGCTGGGCCTTGCGTTCCAGACGCAGAACTTCGCCGCAATGCTGCAATTCCTCGAATCGCAGGGCACGGTGCAGGTGCTCTCGAGCCCGCGTATCGCGACCATCAACAACCAGAAAGCCGTGCTCAAGGTTGGCACCGACGAATTTTACCTGACCAACATCTCCGGCGGCACCACCAGTGTCGCGGGCAACACGACCACGAATTCGGGCACCAATACCTTTCCCACGCTCACGCTGCGGCCGTTCTTTTCCGGGGTCGCGCTCGATATCACGCCGCAGATCGACGAGGACTCGAACATCATCCTGCACATCCACCCGTCGGTGAGCAATGTGCAGCAGGACAACCGGCAGATCAACCTGGGCACGACCTTCGGCGGAGCGGTCACCCTGCCACTCGCGCGCAGCACGGTCAGCGAAACCGACAGCATTGTGAAGGTCGGCGACAGCAACATCGTCGCCATCGGCGGCCTGATGAAGGTCGATGTCGCGGCCAACAACTCCGGCCTGCCCGGGGCGCAGGATTCGCCCTTCCTCGGGGCCTTGTTCAGCAGCAACGCCAGCGTCATGGTGAAAAAGGAATTGATAATCCTGATCAAGCCGACGGTGATCAAGAGCGACGAGGACTTGATACGCGATTTGCGCGAGACGCGTGACCGCATCATGGGCGACAGCCTGTTCACCGGCAGTGAGAAACGATAGTGATTTATCTCGACCACTTCCAGTTGCGCGAGGCGCCGTTCAGCATCACACCTGACACGAGCTTTTTTTACGCCGGCGCGAGCAGCCAGGAGGCGTTGAATACGCTTCTTGTCGCGGTGAAGAGCGGCGAGGGTTTCATCAAGCTCACCGGCGAGGTGGGTACCGGCAAGACGCTGCTGTGCCGCACTTTCCTTGCCTCACTGGACGAGAGCTGGGTCACCGCTTACATTCCGAATCCGTATCTTGAGCCAAAGACACTGCTGATGGCGCTGGCCGAGGAACTGGGTATCAGCGTCGATGATTCGTTCGACCAGCACCGGCTCTTTCGCGCGATCAACCACGCGCTGCTCAATTTTGCCCGGCACAAGCGCCACGTCGTGCTGTGCCTGGATGAAGCGCAGGCGATGCCCCTTGAAACCATCGAGACGCTGCGTCTTCTTACCAACCTTGAGACGGAAAAGCGCAAGCTGCTGCAGGTGATACTGTTCGGCCAGCCCGAGCTGGACGAACGGCTGGCGGCGCCGGCGGTGCGGCAGATCCGCCAGCGCATTACCTTCCAGCACCAGCTGGCGACATTGACGCCGACCGAGGTCGGGCAGTACCTTGCGCACCGCATGTGGGTTGCCGGTTACCGCCAGGACCCGGTGTTCACGGCGCATGCCGCGCGCATCATCCACAAGGCGAGCCGCGGTGTTCCGCGCCTGGTTAACATCCTTGCGCACAAGAGCCTGATGATTGCCTACGGCCAGGGCACGCGCAGGGTCGGCTGGCGGGAGATACGCGCGGCGGTTGACGATACCCCGGCCAGTTACCGGGTGCGCAATGCCTGGGTCTGGTTCGCATTGCTGTGCCTTGCGTTCAGCGGCACCGGGGCGATGCTGATCAAATGAGCATCATCAACAAAATGTTGCGCGACCTTGACGGGCGCCAGGCGGCAACCCCCCTGGCCAAGCCGGGGACGGCACCGGAGGCGGTGCCGCAGGCGGTCAAGCCGGTCGTGGCCAAAACGCGCCGGGACTTTGGTGAAGCCTTCTGGCGCGCCCTGGGCGGCATCATGGTCATCGTCGTGGGCTGGATTGTCTGGCTCATTTACCAGCTTACGCCGCATCCCCTGGTGGCGCTGATCGCCTACGAGTTACGGTCGAAGACGCGCGTTGCAGCCAACGAGGCAGCAACGCCCGCGCCCGCCGCGGTGCCGGCGCCGGTGGCTGGTCCTGCTGCGCCTATCGCGCCTGTTGCCCCTGCTGTGCCAGCCGCGCAGCTTGCACCCCCGCCTTTGACTGCGGCTGCGCCGGCGCCAGCGGTGGAACGGGTCGAGCCTGCCAAACCCGGGGTGCCCAAGCCGGACATGCTCAAGCTGACCACCGAACTTGCCGCACCGCCGCTGCGCCCGTCCGTCAAGCCGGTAGCGGCAAGGGCGGAGGCCCCGGCCAAAAGCATCGGCAAGGCCGCTGCGGAGGCCAAACGCGACGTGCCGGCTAATGTCGCCGCGCTTGCGCCGCCCACACCGCCAAAGCCGGAACCGGCGTTGGGCGCGCGGCCGATTTCACCCGGCAAGATTGAACGGCGCGAAAGTGTTTCGCCGCGTGAACGCGCCGAGCTGGAGTTGCGGCGCGCGGTGGCATTGGTCAACCAGGGACGCATGGCGGAGGGCATGGAGGCATTCCGAACCGCCCTGCAAATTGATCCGGCACATGAGGCGGCGCGCCAGACAATGGTGGCACTGCTGATCGAATCGAAGCATGTCGCAGAGGCCGAGGCCGCGCTGCAGGAGGCGTTGCGCATCAATCCGGACAACGGTCGCTTCGCCATGCTGCTTGCGCGCCTCATGGTTGATCGTGGTGATGTCGCCGGCGCACTTGCGCTGTTGCGGCCGCGGAGTGCCACCGAATCGGACAATGCCGAATATCACGCATTTGTAGCGGCGCTACAGCAGCGGCTAGGCCAGCACCGGCCGGCGATAGAGCAATTCCAGGCGGCGTTGCGAATCACGCCGGGCGCCGCCATCTGGTGGGCGGGGTTGGCGATGTCGTATGAAGCGACTGAACAGCCAAAGGATGCCCTGGATGCCTACAAAAGGGCAAAGTCTGCCGGCAACCTGCGTCCGGATCTTGCGACTTTCGTCGACAGCAAATTACGCCAGTTGCAGTAGGGTGGCATGAATGCCAGAGGCCGTTCCCGGAGTGCACGGACATGACCGACGGAGCCATGAAACCTTGATCGACCGGTATGCGGAAATCTGCGCTGCATTCGCCTGGGACGTCCCGGCGCGTTTCAATATTGCCGCCGCCTGCTGTTCCCGCCACGCCGCAGACCCGTCACGCGTTGCCCTGTACTGGGAGGACGAGGGCGGCGCCACCTCGGTGCATACCTACCGCGAGTTGCAGCAGCAGGCCAACCGCCTGAGCCACGCTCTTGCGGCGCTGGGCGTGCGGCGCGGCGAGCGTGTCGCCATTATCCTGCCGCAGCGGCCGCAAACCGCGGTTGCGCACCTTGCCTGCTACCAGCTGGGCGCGGTCGCCATGCCCCTGTCAATCCTGTTCGGTCCCGAAGCGCTGGAGTATCGCCTGGCCGACAGCGAGACCAGCGTGGCCATCGTCGATGCAGCCTCGCTCGCCAACCTGGAGCCTATCCGCAAGGACCTGCCGCTGTTGCGCCATGTGATCGGTGTCGCCGGCGCCAAGGCCGGCGGGCTGCTCGACTGGGAAGCGTTGCTCGCGCGCGCGTCCGACCGGTTCGTCGCCGTTGACACCGCGGCGTCGGACCCGGCCCTGCTCATTTACACCAGCGGCACCACCGGCCCGCCCAAGGGCGCGCTGATGCCGCATCAGGCACTGTTGGGCAATATTCCCGGTTTTGTCCATTCCCACGACTTGTTTCCGCAGGATGGGGATTTGTTCTGGTCGCCGGCCGACTGGGCCTGGACCGGCGGGCTGATGGACGCACTGTTGCCGACGCTTTATTTCGGCCAGGCGATTGTCGGCTATTGCGGCCGCTTTGAACCCGAGCGCGCTTTTTCTCTTATGGAGAAGTATGGCGTTCGCAACACCTTTCTTTTTCCCACCGCGCTGAAAATGATGATGAAGGCCGTGCCCGAGCCGCGCAGCCGCTACAAGCTGCGCCTTCGTTCGATCATGAGTGCGGGCGAGGCGGTGGGCGAGACGGTGTTCGCCTGGAGCGAAGAGGCGCTGGGCGTGACCGTCAACGAGATGTTCGGCCAGACCGAGATCAATTACATCGTCGGCAATTCGCACACCCAGTGGCCGGCCAAGCCCGGCTCCATCGGCCGGCCTTACCCGGGGCACCGGGTCGCGCTGATTGATGAGGCCGGCAACGAGGTTCCGGTTGGCGAAAGCGGTGATATCGCCATATGGGACGAGGATGATCCGGTGTTTTTCATCGAATACTGGAAAAACCCGGAGGCGACGCGCGACAAGTACACCGGCAAGTGGTGCCGCACCGGGGACCTGGCGCGGCGCGACGAAGACGGCTACTTCTGGTACCAGGGGCGTAGCGATGACATGTTCAAGAGCGCCGGATACCGCATCGGACCCTCGGAAATCGAAAACTGCCTGGTCAAGCATCCGGCCGTCGCCAACGCGGCGGTGGTGCCCAGTCCGGATGCCGAGCGCGGCGCCCTGGTCAAGGCCTTTGTCGTGCTCACCCCGGGGAACATCGCTTCGCCGGAACTGGCGCATGAGCTGCAACAGTACGTTCGCGGCAAACTCGCGCCCTATGAATATCCGCGTGAAATCGAATTTATCGCCGCCCTGCCCATGACCACCACCGGCAAGGTGCAGCGGCGCGTGCTGCGCCTGCAGGAAGAACAGCGCAAGGCGGCTGTGCCAGGCAACAACCAAAAGGACAAGGCATGAACCCCGAAACCACGCTCGGCCTGCTTGCCGGCCTGCTGACAACGATGGCCTTCCTGCCGCAGGTCTGGCAGGTGTGGAAATCACGATCCGCCCGTGACATTTCACTGCCGATGTACCTGATATTTACCCTGGGGGTCGCGCTGTGGCTGGTGTACGGCCTGATGACCGCCGCGCTGCCGATCATTGTGGCCAATGCCGTCACCCTGTTGTTCGCCGGCGCGGTCCTGGTAATGAAACTTCGTTTCGGATAAATGGCATGATGCGTGCTACCAACGACAGTTTCGCAGCCCTTAATTTCCGTCATGAATAAATTTCAGTTAGCCGCCCTCATCGGCGGCTTTGCCAACGCCCTGCTCATGGTGCTGTTTCCGCCGTACGACCGCACTGCGCTCGGGCGCATCGAACCGCGTTTTGACGCTTTTCACTTCGTGCTTCAACCGCCGGCGGGGGAAACGATCAACGCGGGCGTGCTCGCCCTAGAGTTGCTGGCGGTCGCCCTTGTGGTGATCCTTGCGCTGTTTTTCCTGCGCGGCAGCCGCGGCGATCCGGCATATCCGCCGCGCCGCCCGCGAAGCGTGGTGTTCTCCCTCGCCGCCGTGCTGCTCACCTTGATCCTGATTTTTCCGCCGTTTGAAACCATGCCCCTGTCCAGGATTGGCGCGGCGACGTTTTACGGTTTTGACATCGCTTTTGGCGGCGGTGTCCAGCGCGGCATTTTTGTGCCCATGCTGTTTCTTGAACTTCTATTGCTTGGCATCAACTTTGCCGTGTTCTGGTTGTTGTTTGATGTGATGGACCGCAACAACCGCCGTGCCGCGGACGCAAGGCCGCTGGAGCGGCGCAGCGCAAGGCCTGCGGCTCCGCTTGATGCCGCGCATCCGCATCCGATAGGCCGCAGCGGCGAGGAGCGCCGATCGCACCGTGATCCGGCGTACCAGGGGCCGGAGCGGCGCAGGGGCAGGGAACGGCGGGCCGGCTAGGACGACATCACCAAAAAGGCAGACCATGAAACTCTATACTTTCTTCCGCTCCTCGGCTTCATATCGGGTGCGCATTGCGCTCAATCACAAGGGCCTTGCCTACGAGCCGGCCCTGATCAGTCTGCCCAAGGCGGAACACTTGGGCGGGGTATTCAAGGCGGTCAGTCCGCAGGGCCTGGTACCCGTGCTCGACGACGGCAAGCATGTGCTGACGCAGTCGCTGGCCATCATCGAATACCTGGACGAGGTCCACCCCGGGCCGAAGCTGCTGCCCGCGGATCCGTTTGAACGCGCCTATGTGCGCGCCTTGTCGCAGATCATCGCCTGCGAAATCCATCCCCTTAACAATCTTCGCGTGCTGAAGTACGTGCGCAAGACCTACGGCCTGGAGGAAGAGGGTGTCAACAGCTGGTACCGCCACTGGATAGCCGAAGGCTTTGCCATGATGGAGTCGCACCTGGCGGGGCACAAGCTGTCGGGAATGTATTGCCTCGGTGACCAGCTGGGCATGGCCGATTGCTGCCTGGTGCCGCAGGTATTCAATGCGCAGCGCTTTGACTGCGACCTCAGCCCCTATCCGAAGGTGATGGCTATTCACGAGGCCTGCATGAAACTGCCCGCCGTGATCGCCGCGCAGCCTTCGGCGCAACCGGACGCGATGCCCTAGTCCTGCCCCGCGGCGGCTGAAGTTTATTCGGTGATAGGCTGTAAACCCGCGCCAGGCGGGCGTTTCCAGCCGATAGCAGGGTGCGGGCCGTGCTGGAAAAGTGTTTGGCGCCCCCGACACGAATCGAACTTGTGGCCCCCTTCTTAGGAGGGGCGACCTTGGATTATTCGTGCAATTAAATCAACGCCTCGTAGTGTCCGCTGATCGAAGAGCGTGTTCGGCTTCACCACCCAGGCCGCTTCGAGGTCGAGCGGGCGATAAGGCATCAGGCGAAAGGAGGTGACTTCCATCATGCAATCCGATTCAGGAACGTGAGGACTTTGTCGGCAGCGAGGTCGACCTTCTCCACGTGCGGCAGATGGCCGCAGGCGTCTATCAGCGCGACCTGTGCGCCCGGTACCCGCTCACCCCACAGTTTCGCGTAGGCAGCCGGCAGCAGCTGGTCGTTGGTGCCCCAGATGACGTGCGTAGGTACCGAGATGCGATGCAGCCACTTCTCGAGGAACGGGTCCAGCCATCGCGGTTCCCGGCCGAACTTGGTCGCCGACAGTTTGTTCTGCAATTGCAGTTCGGCCTGCTCTTTGGTCGGCACCAGCTTCAGTATGGCCTCGGCCATCTTCTGGTCGTGATAGATGTTGCGCACGCCCTCTTCCGGGCCCCACTTGAAATTGTCACCCGGCGGCACTTCTTTCACGCGGATTCCTGCCGGCGACAGCAACGTCAGGCTCTTCAAGCGCGAGCAATTGTGCACGGCCACATCGGCGGCGGTCCAGCCGCCGAGCGAGTGGCCGATCAGATGCACGTCCGTCATGTCGAAGGCGTCCATGAAATCGAGGTAGTACATTGACAGGTCGGGCACATTGCCGATCCACTCGGGGTCGTCGGATGCGCCGAACCCCGGGTGCTCGGGCACGATGAGATCGAATTTCTGCGACAGCTTTTCGAAGAATGGCAGCCATATAGGGGGCAAGCCGCCCGCGCCGTGGAGGAACAACGCCGTCGGGCCTTCCCCCCCCCGGTAACTGCGCACCGTCACGCCCCGCACCGTCAGTCGTTCGCTTTTATAGGCCATGATTCAAAGGTCCTCGTTATGGAAATTTTGAAATACTGGATTTATTGATTGTAGCGAACCGATGCGCCGGCTGTTCAAGGAGATGAATGCCAAGGCCGACCTGGCCGACGGCCGTGGCTTCAGCATCCAGGGCCTGCTGGTGGTCGCCGAGCCCCGCCTGATGGTCCTGCCCGATGCCGATGTGCTTAAACTGTTTCGTGCCGGCGAGATGCACATGGTGTCGCTGCACCTGGCCTCGCTGGCCAATAAGCAGAAGCTGGTGGACCGGCTGGCGCAGCGGCCCGTACCCCTGCAGGTGCCGCCACTGCCCAAGGGCTGAGGCATCAGCCGGCGCCTGAATGCAGAGCGTCCACCGCATCCACCGCCGGCAGGTTGTCCAGAAGGCGGTGCATGTAGCCGACCAGAGCTGCCTTCTCCGCGGCTGTGAAGCCCTGCAGCAGGGCCCGCTCGCGCTCCAGCGCCACCCGCAGCACCTGCTGGTAGACGCGCCGGCCATCGGCAGTGGTGGCGTACTCCACCTTGCGCAGGCCGTTGGGGCGCGAGTGCAGCAGGCCGCGCTCGGCCAGCATGCCGAAGCTGCGGCTGACCGCCGCCTTGTCCAGCCCGATAAGCTCGCACACCTGGGCGCCGGTGGACCAAGGATAGATCTCGATGTAGGCCAGCACCCGCCAGTCGGTCACGCCCAGGTCGAACAGCCGGCGGTACAGCGCCGACGCACTGGCTGACAGCTTGTTGGACACCCACACAAGCAGGCCCTGCGTGTACTGTTCCAGGTCCAGGCGGAGGGGCTCCTCGTTCTTGCTCATGGGAGTATGCATGCCGGTACGGGCGGCTGGCTCAGGCCTTCACGAAGCCTTCGTAGCCGCTGGCCGCCACGTCGTTGATGATCTTGCGGTAGGCCGGCACGCCCGCCACATAGGGCATGAACACGCGCGGCTTGCCCGGAATGTTGGAGCCCATGTACCAGGAGTTGGCGGTCGGGTAGAGCGTGCGGTGTGCCACCTCGTTGACATGGGCCACCCATTGGTCTTCGGCCGGTTGCTGCGCCTCAATGCGTGTGAAGCCCTTGGCGCGCATGTCGGTCAGGAATTGGGTCAGCCAGTCCACATGCAGTTCGATCGAGTGCACCATGTTGCTCAGCACCGAGGGGCTGCCGGGGCCGGCGAGGATGAACAGGTTGGGGAACCCCGCCACGGCCAGGCCCAGGTAAGTGCGCGGGCCGTGCTCCCACTTGTCCTTGAGCGCCCGGCCGCCCACCCCGCGCACGTCGATGGACTTGAGCGCACCCGTCATGGCGTCGAAGCCGGTGGCAAGGACGATCATGTCCAGAGCAAACTGCTGGCCCGAGGCGGTGCGCAAACCAGTGGGCGTGGCCTCGACCAGCGGGTCGGCCTTGACGTCCACCAGCGACACGTTGGGCCGGTTGAAAGTTTCGTAGTAGTCCGTGTCCACGCACAGGCGCTTGGTGCCAAAGGGCAGGTCGGCCCCGGGGCACAGCAGGTCGGCGGTGGCCGGGTTCTTGACGGTCGCGCGGATCTTGCTGCGTACGAACTCGGCGGCATGGTCGTTGGACTGCTTGTTGACCAGCAGGTCGTTGAAGGCGCGCAGCATGCGAAAGCCGCCACCGGCACCCTTCCAGCGGAACTCGAACTCCTTGCGCCGATCCTCGTCATTGACCTCCAGTGCCGACTGCTCATTGTTGATCAGGAAGTGGCCGGTGTGGGTGTCCATGGCGCGCAGTCGCCGCTCGGAGTAGTGGGCCTTGACCTCGACCAGTTGCTCGGGCGTGATCGGCTCGTTTTGCGCCGGCACGCTGTAGTTGGCGGTGCGCTGGAACACCGTGAGGTGGGCTGCGGTGGCCGCGATCTCGGGCGTCATCTGCACGCCGCTGGAGCCGGTGCCGATCAGGCCGACGCGCTTGCCGGCGAAGTCCACGCCGCTGCGTGGCCAGTCGGCGCTGTGATACCAGTTGCCCTTGAACGATTCCAGACCGGGGAACTTCGGCGCCTGCGGGATCGACAGGCAGCCGGTGGCCATCACCACGTACTGCGAGGTGAACAGTTCACCGCTGGTCGTGGTCGTGATCCAGGTTCCGCCCTGTTCGTCGTACACGGCGCTGGCCACGCGGGTGTTCAGATCGATGTCGGAGCGCAGCGCGAAGCGGTCGGCCACATGGTTTATGTAGCGCAGGATCTCGCCCTGCTGCGCATAGCGCTCGGACCAGTCCCACTCCTGCTCCAGTGCCTTGTCGAAGGAATAGGAGTAGTCCAGGCTTTCGACGTCGCAGCGGGCGCCGGGGTAGCGGTTCCAGAACCAGGTGCCGCCGATGCCGTCGCCAGCCTCCAGCAGGCGCGCCTTCATTCCGATCTTGCGCAGGCTGTAGAGTTGGTAGATGCCGGCAAAGCCGGCGCCGACGATGATGGCGTCGTAGTGCCGGGGGGTGGGGT
>Ga0194062_1000908_pt1 | contig 12402 bp, 10 predicted proteins | sample SepL2225m_MetaG_FD_155481 | JGI IMG/M metagenome (GOLD analysis project Ga0194062, IMG submission 155481) | Anoxic zone freshwater microbial communities from boreal shield lake in IISD Experimental Lakes Area, Ontario, Canada - Sep2016-L224-25m | ecosystem: Environmental > Aquatic > Freshwater >... | reverse complement strand
GAATCATCCATGTTAATTGTCATAGGATACTTGCTTACGAATTATCCCATATCTTAGCAGATTTAGCCTCTTCAGGCTCATGTTGCGTTGGAGTAGACTAAAGCTTGACAGCGTTTTTAAATTTGTTATAATAGTAGCATATAATTCTTGCAGTGGAAGAAAATCCTTTATCTTAGTCAATTTGTTCTATTTCTTTTATTATTAATTAATTTCTTTAAATAAAAAGCGAAGATCGCTTTTATTCGAGATAACCAGTTAATGGTATCTTTATTTTTTAAAAAAGTATGTTTAAAAAAACAACCAACGCATTGTCTGTCGGTTTGGCGCGTCCAAGCAGTTTTGCAATGCCTAAGAATCTCGATGGCTTAGCGAGACCAAAACCAAGACTAAGACCAAATCAAATGCCGATGCAAATAAATTCGGAAAACACAAAGGGTGGTCTAAAAATAATTCCCTTGGGAGGTCAAGAAGAAGTCGGTCGCAATATGACTATTTTTGAATATGAAAATGATATTGTTATTCTTGACATGGGTATGCAATTTCCGGAAGAAGATATGCCGGGAATTGATTATATTATTCCTAATATTAGCTATCTTAAAGGCAAGGAAAAAAATATTCGTGGCGTTATTTTGAGTCATGGTCATCTTGATCATATTGGCGCTGCTCCAATTCTTTTGCGTCAACTTGGTTACCCGTCAATTATTGGTCGTGATATGACGCTTGCGATGGTGAAGAAAAAATTGGAAGACTTTGAAAAAGGTTCAGCTCAAAATTTAAAAACTATTCGCGTCAATACAGTTAATGATAAAATTCGTTTGGGAAAATTTGAAATTGAATTTTTTGAAGTAGAACATTCTATTATGGACGCTGTCGGCGTAATTCTCAAAACTCCCGATGGAACTGTGATTCATCCTGGTGATTGGACGATGGAAAAAACACCAACTGGTGGAAGTATGGTGAATTATAATCATCTAGCTAATTTGCCTAGTCCGCGAATTTTGATGTTGGAAAGTCTTGGTGCGATTGTCACTAATCCTTCTCGCACAACAGAAGATGAAATGTACCATAATCTAGAAAAGTTAATCAGTGAGGCAACCGGAAAAATTATTATTGGAACTTTTTCTTCACAAATTAGAAGAGTCGGCCATATCCTGGAATACGCTGAAAAGATTGGAAAAAAAGTGGCACTGGACGGATATAGCATGAAAATGAATATTGAAATTGCCAAAGAGTTGGGTTATATTAAAATGCACAAAGAAACTTTGATCACAGTTAATGATCTGCATAAATATCCGGAAAATCGTGTTGTGATTGTTTGCACTGGTGCACAGGGAGAGGGCAACGCCGTGCTTTCCAGAATTATTACGGATAATCATAAATTTATTAAAGTCAAGAAAAATGATACAATTGTTTTTTCTTCTTCGGTTATTCCTGGTAACGAAAGAACGATTCAACGCTTGAAAGATAATCTTTATCGCAAATGTGATAAGGTTATTCATAGTGATATTATGGATGTGCACACGAGTGGACATTGTAGCGCGCAAGATATTCAAGAAATGCTTCGTCAAGTGCGACCGGATTTTTTTCTGCCGGTTTATGCCAATCACTATATGCTAAAAGAAGCAGAAAAATTAGCGGTGAAGATTGGTTTCCGCAAAGAAAATATTTTTGTAATGGATAATGGGCATATATTGGAAGTGCAAAAAGGTAAATTTAAGATTTTGCCGAAAAAAGTTGATACTAGTTATGTGATGGTGGATGGACTGGGCGTTGGAGATGTGGGGCAAGTGGTTATTCGCGATCGTCAAGTGCTTAGTGCCGATGGAATGTTTGTGATCACCGTGATTATTGATAGCAAAAGCAAAGAAGTGGTTGGTAATATTCAAATTACTTCCAGAGGTTTTATTTATGTCAAAGATAATTTTGATTTAATTAATGAAACCAAAAGGCGAGTGCAAAAAGCGATTAAAGAGACAACTTCCAAAAAAACTTCACCAGAAAGAAAATTTATTGAAGATAATATTCGTGAGGTAGTCGGCTTGTATCTTTTCCAAAAAACTCAACGACGACCAATGGTTTTGCCGGTGATTATTGAGGTTTAAATTAACTTAAATTGCTGATTTTTTATTTTCTTGCTATTCTTTGATTGAGGATGACTAAAAAATTAAAAAAATAATATGCAAAAAATGTTCAAAACAAGTGCAGTGCTTTTGGGAATAATTTTTTTGGCTGGATGCGGAAAGCAACAAGTGAGTCAGACTCAGCCAACTGTGACAAAGCAACCTGATGTAAAGAAGCAATGTCAAAATTTTCCACCACCAAGTTTTTGTCCTGGTGGAGTGGGTGATATTATTGTTACAGGAAATGACAGTGACGGTTGCTCAATTTATGGGTGCAAGTCTAAGTCGGTTCAAGATGGATGTGTCGATTCTGATGGCGGAAAAAATATCTATATAAAAGGCGGAGCCATATCAAAAGAAAAAGGAAGAACTTTGCATGTCTCAGCAGATTCTTGTGCAACTAAGAATTCTTCTGAAGATTTATATCTAGAAGGTCTTCCGTCGTGCTCTGGGGATGGTTGCTATGTCATGGAAGGTCTTTGCCAGGCAAATGGCAATCCCCCTAATGTTTTTATTATTGATGGTAAAGAGGCAATAAAATGTCCAAATGGTTGCAACGACGGTGCTTGTAAATCAACTGCCTCGAAACAAACTGACGAGGTAATAACAGAAGTCAAGCACTTGTTATGAAATCGCAAGATTTGTATTAATTCCTCCCGAAGCAAAGCTTCGGAGAAAATTTCTCATTCTAAGTAATAAATATTTTAGTGATCAATCTTATGAAAAAACGAATTTTTTCCGGCATTCAGCCGTCAGGTAATCTCCATCTTGGAAATTATCTTGGTGCGATTCAAAATTGGGTCAAGTTGCAAGATGAATATGATTCAATTTTTTGTGTAGTGGATATGCATGCAATTACTGTTCCGCAAGATCCGGAAACTTTACGCAAACGCACAATCGAAATTGCTAAAATTTATTTAGCATCCGGAATTGATCCTGAAAAAAGTGCAATTTTTATTCAATCACAAATTTCAGAACATGCAGAATTAGCTTGGATATTAAATACGATTGCAAAAATAGCAGAGCTTGAAAAGATGACGCAATTTAAAGATAAGAGTTTGAAAAAAGGCAAAGAAAGTGTAAATATCGGTCTTTTTGGTTACCCCGTCCTTATGGCAGCGGATATTTTACTGTATGATGCACAAATTGTTCCAGTCGGCAAAGATCAAAAACAACACATCGAATTAGCCAGAACACTGGCTGGCAGATTTAATCATAAATTTGGTGAAACATTTATTATTCCCGAGGCTTACACGAAACCAGAAAGTGAAAATATTATGGGATTGGATGACCCGACTAAAAAAATGTCGAAGTCAGCTAATTCAGAATATAATTATATTGCACTTTCAGATGATGCGGAAACTGTGAGGAAAAAAATCAAAAAAGCCGTAACAGATTCTGGTAGCGAAATTATTTATCGCGATGACCTGCCTACCGGACAGGCAGGTAAACCAGCTTTAAAAAATTTAATCAATATTTATAGCTTACTGGATAATAAAAAACCGCAAGAAGTGGAAAAACTTTTTGCAGGCAAAGGCTATGCTGACTTCAAAACAGAGTTAGCTGAAATAATTATTAAATTTTTGCAACCGCTTCAAAAAAGAATAGGGGAGTTGAGCGACGAAAAAGTTTTAGCTATTTTAAATAAAGGTGCCGAAAAAGTGCGATTACTTGCCAAAAAAAAGTTGGATGAAGTGAAGGAGAAAATCGGGTTTATTATGTAGAAATTTTTTTCTATCCACGAATAATCCCCAAAACTTCATCTCTTTTTTTCTCCATCAATTCTTTCGTCTTTGCTTCCAAATTCAATCTCAGTTTCGGCTCAGTATTCGATGCACGAACATTAAACCACCAATCGGAAAAATCAATTCTGATTCCATCAAGTTCATCGAGTTTGCCGTCTTTGTAGATTTCTTTTAGCTTTTGTATAACGGCGTCTTTGTCTGCGACATCAGAATTGATTTCACCACTATGAAAGTATCTTTTTAGTTCAACAATTAATTCCGATAATTTTTTGCCAGTTTCGTTCATTAAATTAAGCAAAGTAATAATAGCAAAAGTGGTCATTTCTGCTTTGCTATTTTCTGCAAAAAAATAATGTCCGGAAAGTTCACCGGCAAAAATAGCATCTTGTTCACGCATTTGTTTTTTAATTAATGAATGTCCGACACGACAACGATTAACTTTTCCACCAGCTTCTTCAATTACTTCTTTCACTGCATTGGAACTGCGTAAATCCATAAGGATCAATCCACCTGGATTTTTTTTGAGTACTTCTTTGGCAAGTAGGGCAATTAAATAATCCATTGAAACAATTTCTCCTGTTTCTGTGACAAAACCAACGCGATCAGCGTCTCCGTCATAGGCAATTCCGAGATCGGCTTTTTCGGATAAGACTTTTTCTTGAAGTGCTTTTAGCGTTTCAGTTTTTAGTGGATTAGCTTCGTGGTTGGGAAAATTTCCGTCCAATGTATCATACAAATAAAATGCTTCGAGTTCAGCGGGAAACTTTTCAAAAAGAGTTTTATCCAAAATTCCCATGCCATTAGCAAAATCAATAACTATTTTTTTCTTAGCTTTTCCCGTTATGAAAAACTTAGACATGTAGGCTAGATATTTTTCTAGAAAATTATTTTCTGTAATTATTGTTCCTTTTTTTTCGCTTACTTGAAATTTTCCAGCCAAGGCTAATTCTTTAATTTCTTCCATGCCACTGCCTTCTCCGATTGGCACGGCATTTTTGAAGCATAATTTCAGGCCATTATATTCTGCTGGATTATGCGAGGCTGTAATTATGACAGCCACATCAGCTTCGATTTGCCAAGAAGCAAAATAAAGCATGGGGGTTGTGGCAAGTCCGATTTTAATAATATCAGCACCACTATCAGAAATTCCATCAATTAGTCCAACTTCAATTTCATTGGAAGATTCACGCATATCAAAACCAATAATAATTTTTTTGGCAGAAGTATATGCAACTAAGGCTTTGCCAATATTATAAGCAACATCTTTGTTAATTTCAGATGGATAAATTCCACGAATGTCATAAGCTTTGAAAATTTTTGGATTCATATGGTTTATTTTATTAGTTAGCACGATCTGACTGAAAGGAAAATTTTATTTTTTCTCTTGAGTCAAGGAAATTTTGTATTTTAATTTCACTTTTTATTGTTAAATCTTTTTCGACTTGTTTAATCAATTCAAATTCTACTTTTGAAAATAAATTTGCGGGTATGCTAGCTAGTCTCTTTCTGGTAGTCTTAATGGCTTGATCAGATTGATCTATTCCAATCCATTTGCGATTCAGCTCTTGGGCTGCCAAAAGAGTTGTTCCTGATCCACAAAAACAATCCAGTACTAAATCACCCTCATTTGATGAGGCGTTCAAAATAAGTTTTAATAAATCTAAATTTTTTTCTGTTGGATAGTTTGGATATTGCGGATCTTTAAATTCCCAAATATCTTGCATTTTTTTCCCGTCTTTTTCGTCAAGAAATATTTTTTTTCGGGGCACTCCATTTGATGACCACTCAATAAGACCTGCACTATCCCATTCTTCTAATAATGCTGGCTCGCTTCGCCAATGGCGACCTTTTGGAGGTTTTATTCCCTTCCACTCTTTTCCTGTATTTCCGTTTGCGGTTTCGCCTGGTGCATGCAAAGGAATTGTTGTATAGGATCGACCATCCTTATCAACCTTTTTAAATAATCGTGCCTCGTCTTTTTCTGTATATTGGATACGCGGATTGTTCCAAATTGGATTTTCAGATTTTGAATAAAAAAGAATTAAATCTTTAACATTTCCATATGCCTTGCGATTAAAGTTTTTTGGGTTACATTTAATTCGAGTAATATCATTACGAAAATTTTTGCGACCAAAAACTTCATCCATAATCAATTTAACATAATGACCGACTTTATAATCAATATGTAGATAGATAGACCCATTTTCAGACAGCAATTCTCTCAAAAAAATTAAGCGCTCTCGCAAAAATTCTAAAAAATCAGCTCCTATAAGAGTGTCGCTATACGCTATGTCATCATCACTACTACTACTAATCGTGCTAGCCCTATCTTCGCCAATTTTAAAATGTCCGTTTGTTGCAAAGGGCGGATCAATGTATATCAAATCTACTTTGCCTGCATATTCGTCAAGCAAGGTTTTTAAAACTGGAAGATTGTCGCCTTGAATCAATTTGTTTCCTATTTTTCCACCGAAAACCGTTTTTAATTTAGCCTTTGCGGTTTGAGCGAGAATATCTTCCTCGGATTTTTTATTTTCGTATGATATAATCATAATTAAAGTTGATAAAGAAATTCGCGCAAAACTAAAGCGCTTACAATATTTTCATTTTTTAATTTACCTATTATGTTCTTGTGCATTTTATTTTTACCTTTAATATAGAGCACTCCGTCAAGAATCGCAATCGTAGTTGCTTTTACTCCCTTTGCTTTGAGCGTTGAAATTGCGTCATTGAATTGTGCGTTTTGGTGTCCGCCAAAATCTGTTAAAAATTTTGCTTCACCAATGACATATTTTCCATTAAAGCGTCCGATAAAATCAAGACCTTTGGTGTGCTTATAATTCAAATGCTCTTTTGCAAAAGCCATCATTTCAGCATCACTGGCATCCAAAATAGCATTTCCTCTTGCTTCTAAAAAATCGTCATGCTTTACAGGAGTAATTCCAAGAGATTTAGCATTAACCCAGCGCTTGAAAAGCGGACCGATTTGGCGGTTAGTTTCTTTAGGTTCAGACGAGCGAGAAAAAATTTCATCAAGACCCATTTCATAAAGACGACCGCATAAACGATCAACCGTAGCCGGGTTTCTTTTTAATGACGCCTTATCACGCTTGAAATATGCCACATACGAGTCTTTTATCGGAAACAAATCCATTTTCAAAAGATTTTCAAGTAATGTCGTATTATTTTTCTCTTTAAAGGCGTTTTCTGCTTTTTTCCATAATTCTTCGTCAAGATTTCTTATTCCATCAGGAATTGTAGGATAAACATGAAAAAGATCATCTAGATAACTTCTTTGATTTGCATAATCTATACTTAATTGCGTCCAATAATTCATAAATTTATTTTATTAGACTAATTTATTTTTTAAATCCTCCACCATCTGAACCGGTGTCGGATCTTGTCCATAAAAAAGAGCAAGATAATAAGCTGTCCAATCGCCAAGCAAGAGTGTTCCAAACATTTTTGTAAACAGGTCTTGTCCGGGCATTTCAAAAAAAGTCGTTGCAATATTTTTAGATTTTAAAAGTGTTGCCGTTAGTTGCATTCGTTGTAAAATTCGGGGATTATCAGTTGGGTCGAGTAGCGTTATGACATGAAATTTTCCTTGAGGCAAAGTGTAGCCAACCATTTCATTATGATTCAGTTCCGGATAAACATTCCAAAAGCAAGGTGTCTTGGCATTTTCATTGATTTTTATTTTCCAAATTAAAGCCAATGATTTATATTGATCTGTTGTATGAACGATGGGAGTTTTTCCAATTAGTTTTTTTGCTAAAGCCTTGCCGGGTGTTTCGAGTTGCAAAGATATGGCGTCTAATTTTTTGGCTAGTTGAATAATTTCTGCTGATTTGTCTTCAATCAGAGCAAGATTATTGAGAAGTTGTAATGAAATAGCAAAAAAATAACCACTGGCATAACGCGGTTGGCTGACAGCAGGCAAAATAATATAGGGAAGATCATTTTCTATGCAAAGTTCTTGTAATTTTCCGCCGTGCATAATTCCAATCGCTGGCAACTTTTTGGCAATAGCTTCTTTTATGGCCGAAATAGTTTCTTCTGTATTGCCTGAATAAGAAGCAAAAATATGCAAACAATTCGTTAATGTTTTTTTGGGAAGGGTATAATTTTTATTTTGAATTATTTCTAGTGGTTGATTTTTTTCTGAATTATTTTCATAGAGATTTTCAACATAAGTACGCAATAAATCAGCAGGGAAGGACGATCCGCCCATACCAGAAACACAAATAGCTGTGAATTTTTGTTTTTTTAGTTTGATATTTTTTGCTAATGCAAAACCTTCAGAGAATTGTTTGGGAGCATCAAGGATAACTTGGCGAAGATTTTCTTTGTCGAGTTTATTTATTTTTGGCATAGTTTTATTTTTTTTAATGACAAATTATTATTTCCAAATTCTCTTAGTATTAATATACCATTTTGAGATATTAGAGAATCGCTCTGAGGGAGAAATGAGATTTTCAGATTCGATCCCTTGGACTTTTTTGTTGATTGGATAGATATATTTTGGGCTACAAAGAAAAATAGCGGGAATTTCTTCTGTTAACTTTTTTTGAAAATCAGTATAGAAGCTTGATCTTTTTTCTCGATCAAATTCAACACGAGCATCTTCCACTAAGCGATCAGTTTCATTATCACCAAAAAGTGCCAGATTTAATCCAGGATCTTTTTTTTGTGCGGAGTGCCAGAAAGAATAAAGATCTGGATCGGCTCCCATCACTTGTCCAAAAAGTAAGGCTTCATATTCTCGTGGGCGAATATAATTTTGTTGAATGTCAGAAGCGGAAAGACTGCTAATATTAACCTTAATACCTATCTTTTCCCATTGAGCCTTTAATACTTCGGCACTTTTGAAAAATTCATCCCAGTCAGTGGTGGCAAGATTTATTTCCAGTAGCTGATCATTTTTTTTGCGAAAATTGTCATCGGACATTTTCCAGCCAGCACTTTCCAAAAGTTCCTTGGCCTTTTCCGGTTCATAATTTATTTTTCCCAAATCTTGCGAATAGCCAAGCATATTTGGCAAAATTGGCGTAAAAATAGGAGAACCTTGTCCGTTTAACACGAGATTGATAAATTCCGTTCGATCGGTGGCATAGTTTAAAGCTTCTCGCACTTTATCTTCAGCTAAAGGCAAACTCTTGCTTTGGTTTAGGAATACTGCTGAATATCTGGGAATAGAAAAAGTATGCAGAAAAGAGCTTTTTTGATTTTTAATTTCTGCAACTTTTTGAGATGAGAGATTATTGATTCCCATAATTTCTTTGCGATTGTAGGCATCAAGAGCGGAATTTTCATCAGTATAAAAATTGAAAGTAATTTTGGAAACATATGGTTTGCCGTCAAAATAATTTGGATTAGCGATTAATTTATAGGAAAGAATATTGCCCTTAGAATCTTTTTGAAAAGGACTGCTATATTTGAATGGCCCAGTACCAATTGGTTCCAAATTTAATTGAGCCAAAGGAAAATTATCTGGTTTTATATTATCCCAAATATGTTGAGGGAGAATTCCAAAAGTAGCATTGTTGAGAAAGCCGGCATAAGGACTGGTGGTGAAAGTAATTGTGAAATCATCTACTAAGCTAGCGGTTACACCTTGCCAATTAGAACGCAAAGGGCTTTTGTAAGCAGGATCGGTGATTAAATTAAAAGTAAAAAGCACATCGCGAGCAGAAAAAGCCGTGCCATCATGCCATGTAACATTTTTTTTCAAATGAAAAGTGTAATTTGTTTTATCATCACTAATTTCATAGTTTTCTGCTAGATCGGAAATCAAAGCACCTTTTCCGTCATATTTCAAAAGTCCACTATAAATAATTTCTGCCAGATCAGCATCAACATCATTAGAAGCGGAAAGCAGAGGATTGATATGTTGTGGTTGCCCAACGCTACCTTCAATATATTCACCGCCATAATTGGGCAAGGCGAGTGTGTGAGAATAATAGAAAGAAATTCCCCAATAAGAAAAAGAGGAAATAAAAAGCAAGACCAAAAAAGAAAGAAGTAGTTTTTCCTTGAAGTTGCTGACCTTATGAATTTTCAAGAGACTTTTCAGTGAAAGCCACTTGTAATTTTTAAATAAGTTACTAATATTTTTTTTTAACTTAAATTATTTAGTCAAAATCAAATTAATAATAGCGAGAATAATGAAAGTGGCAGAAAGAAAAATTGAGAAAAAAACCAAAAATTTTTCAAATCCGCGTCTGGTATAGTAACCTTCAAATCCTCCACCAAATGTTCCGGATAATCCTGCTCCTCTATTTTGTAATAAAATAGAAATAACAAGCAAGATGGCAATGACGAGTTCGATGATATTGATTATTTTTAGCATTTTTTTGAAAATTTAATTTACGACCAACAGTCTATTTAACTTATTTGAGATTAGCATGTAGGTTTTCTTTCGTCAAGTGCAAAAAGGCTAGTTTTGGCTATTTCTTGGCTTGAAACAGCCAAAAGTTGATGACAAAAACATATCGAAATTTGGTCTTGCTTTTGTTTTTTTGCTTGATGTGGTTTAATGTTAGTGTAATTAAGCTAAAAATATTAAATTAAATTAAATAAATAATAAATTAATAAAAAATATATGCGTATAGTAATCCTAGCAGGTGGAGGTGGTTCACGACTTTGGCCAATGAGTCGAAATGATAAGCCGAAACAATTTTGCCAATTGATTTCTGAAAAAACAATGTTTGAAGAAACACTTGAACGCTTTCGTGATTATCCCTTGGATAAAATTTATATTGCCACGACTAAAGATCTTTTGGAACAAGTGTGCAAGTTAGTTCCGGAATTTCCTAGAAAAAATATTATTATCGAACCAGGCAGGAGAGATACGGGACCAGCTATGGGATATGCCGCGACATTTCTTAATAATCTTGATCCGGAAGAGCCGATGGCATTCATTCCATCCGATCATTATATCGGCAGGGTTGATCGATTTTTAAATTCAATCAAAGAAGCTGAGAATGTTATTTTGGAAACTGGCAAGATGCTGGATATTTCAATCTATCCAACTAGTCCGAACACGGCATTGGGATATACAAAGATTGGTCAAAAGAAATTTGAAAAAAATGGTATAGAATTTTATGAATTTTTGGGACATAAAGAAAAGCCAGATTTCAGTACGGCCAAAGAATATGTTGAAGCAGGAAATTATCTCTGGCATGCTAATTATTATATGTGGACACCAAAAAAATTTTTGGAAGCATATGCAAAATATGCACCGGAAATATCAAGCAAATTAAAAGAAATTGCAACTTTCATGAAGCTGGAAAATAAAGAGGCTGAAATTAAAAGACTATATCTTTCGATGGATAAAATTTCGATTGATTATGCAGTAACAGAAAAAATGGATCCAAGTGAAGTATTAATTATTCAAGGTGAGTTTGAATGGAAAGATATTGGTGCCTGGGATACGCTACATGAAAATTTACTCACTAAGACTGATGAAAAACGCAATCTCGTGCGTGGCGAAAGATTAAATATTGATACTTCTGGTTGTATTATTTATGGTAGTGATAAAAAATTGATTGCCACAATTGGCATTGATGATTTGGTAATTATTGACACCCAAGACGCTTTGCTTATTTGCCCAAAAGGTCGTTCGCAAGAAGTGAAAAAAGCAGTGGAAGAGTTGAAAGAAAGAGGTGGTAAATATCTTTAGAGTTGACGAAGCTTTTGTCTTGATGTTATAGTATCAGTATAATAAAAACTAATTTTAAAGTTATGCCAAAAACAGAGGTTATGTGGGGAGTCCACAAGGACTTTGAGAACATTAAAAAAATCGATGAAAGTGGCATTGAATATTGGGAGGCGCGAGAGCTGATGCCACTTTTGGGTTATGACAGATGGGAAAATTTTCAGAAGGTTATTGAAAGGGCGCAAAAAGCCTGTTTCAAGGCAAATCAAGAGATTGAGAACCATTTTCGTGATGTCAGTAAAATGGTCAAAATCGGCTCAAATACAGTCCGAGAAATAAGAGATTGGAAATTAGATCGCTATGCCTGTTATCTTATCGCTCAAAATGGTGATTCTGAGAAACCTGAGATTGCTATGGCGCAGACTTATTTTGCCATACAAACCAGAAAACAAGAAATTTTTGAGCAACTTTCCGATGCGGACAAAAGACTTTTTATTCGCACAGAGGTAGCGGATCATAATAAAAAACTTTTTAAAACTGCCAAAAATGCCGGAGTTTCTAATTTTGGTTCGTTTAATGACGCAGGGTATCGAGGACTCTATGGTATGCCATTGAAAGAAATTGAAAATAAAAAAGGGATCAGAAAAGGAGAATTATTGGACAGGGCGGGGTCAACGGAACTGGCTGCTAATCTTTTTCGCATTACGCAGACTGATGAGAAAATAAAAAAAGACAAAATTCGCGGAGCACAAAGTGCTACAAAAACACATTTTATGGTGGGTGGAAAAGTGAGACAAACAATCAAAGACATCGGAGGAGTTCTTCCAGAGAATTTATCAGTAGAAAAACATATCAGGGAATTGAAAAAGAAAAGAAT
>Ga0194062_1000907_pt1 | contig 12413 bp, 6 predicted proteins | sample SepL2225m_MetaG_FD_155481 | JGI IMG/M metagenome (GOLD analysis project Ga0194062, IMG submission 155481) | Anoxic zone freshwater microbial communities from boreal shield lake in IISD Experimental Lakes Area, Ontario, Canada - Sep2016-L224-25m | ecosystem: Environmental > Aquatic > Freshwater >... | reverse complement strand
TATAATAGTTGTAGGTTTGTCCGGAATTGAGATTAGTGATTAGGATTTCGTGATTGGTGTTATTGGTTGAGTTAAATTCTAGCATAGAGCCATAGTCAGTATTTTGCGTGGTGGCATATTTGCAGGTGGCGGTTTCGTTAGTGGTTAAAGTTAAATTAGTGCTGGTGGTTTCGACGGAGAGAGTTTGGTTATTGGGAGAGAGATTAGTGAGAGTGGGAGCTTGGGTGTCGATGGTGAAAGTGGGAATCGTGAATGTGTCCGAAACATTGTCAGCTGTATCGGTAATTTTAAATTGACAGTTGGCGTAAGAATTGTCGGATAAACTGTTAAAAGTGATGGTATTGTCGCCGAGAGTGGCAGTGGTGAGATTATTAGCTGGGCAATTGGTGTAGGTGATGTTTCCGCCTTCCGTCGTGTGAAAGCTGAATTGCGGAGAAGTGTTACTAGTGTAGCTGGCAATTGGCGTATAGGAATCAATGGTTGGCAGGATTGTGTCGATTGTCCACTCATAAGTTGGCGGACTGGTTTCGAGGTGGCCGAGATGGGTGGCACGGACAGTGAACTCGTGGTCGCCGTCAGTTAAGTTACTGTAGGTTTGCGTAGTCGCACTGTCACAAGCGGAGAACTCTCCGTCATCCAATTTGCATTCCAGTGTGCTACCAGAGAGGTTAACAGAAAAGACAAAACTGGCGGAAGTATTTTTAGTGAGTGCGTCCGGGCTACTGGTGATTTCCGTCGCTGGCAGACTGCTGTCGATAGTATAGATTTCTGCGTTGATTTCTTCAGAGTTGCCAGCCAGATCGGTGGCGAAGAATTTGAGGGTTTTCGTCGTGTCAATGCTAATTGAGGTGGCATATTCGCTGGAAGCAGTGGTGGGATCTGTGATATTAGTTGTGTAGTAGATTTTGGCGCAACCAAGGGTATCTTCGCAACTCAATGTGACATTTATGACCGTTCCGTAGATTCCACCTACTGGCGAGGCCGTAGAGGCTGGGGGTGTGCGGTCGATGCCGGCAAGACTGTCCGACAAGCTATATGCCGTATTGCTTAATGTGTCCCGGGCACGATAACAGACCTTTTTGCCATTATCGCTTTCACTGGAAAAAGTCAGGTCGGTGTAGGCCAAAAAAGTTAGGGTGTCGTTGCAAGTGTTGTTGCCGGCATTATTGATGGCGTAGGTTAGGGTGCCTGATTCAGTGGCGCTCGCCGTGATAGTTTTGGTTTTAGCGGGAGTGGTGGTGGGGTTAGTGATGGTGATAATCGGAGAAATGGTGTTATAAATTACAGTTTTATCACTACTGGTTGCCACCTCATTCGTATTCCCTGTTACTCCAGTAGCTTTATCAGCCTCAATCGAAGCAATGACAGTTCCCGATCCCGTCATTCCGGTCACTGCTACATTGTAGGTTGTTCCACTTCCAGTTACTGTCGCAGTGGTTGCTCCGGCCGTTCCAGACAAAGTTGCATCACCCGTTGCAAAATCGGAAACTGATTCACTAAAAACTACAGTGAAATTAATGGTTGAAGAATTAGTTGGATCAGCTTGGTCACTCTTTTGATTAATAGCAACTGTCAAAGGAATATATTCGTATGCACCTATGTCAAAAACTGATCCCTGAGGACGAGTTGTTCCAGCATAATCATCAGTAAAAACGGAGCTTAAGTCAGCGCCGGTATTAATGGCAACGGAAGTACGTTGTAAATGAAAATCATAATTTCCAGGATCAATAAATCCGAAGGTGCCGGAACTTATATTGTGGTCCTCGGTCACTTCACTAGTGAGAGTTTTGCAAGTTCCATCACTGGAATTATAAAAACAGACACTTCCTCTTGTCCAACCGGAAAATGCATTATTGCGGATAATAGTATTTTCTCCAGCCAACTCATACAATCGAACCCCCTCAGTAAATCCACTAATGGTATTGTTGTATACTTGGTTGCCATATGAATGGCAGTTGCGCGGAGTATAATAATATTGATAATCTGGGCTGGATGGATCATTGGCTGGTAAAAGCGCCTGAGCGTCACCAGTTTCCTCATTGCATGGCCAATCAGTTTTAGTGCTGTTGTCGTATGATTTTATTTCAATCCCTCCGGCATACGGATCAGGCGTGCCAGTTGCATAAATAATATTATTGCGAATAATATTATTATCCCCGCCCTCAATGTCTATGCCGCTGGTCACATCGAATATCCGATTCTGTTCAACGGTATTCATATCAGATAAATCCCATTCAAAAAGGATTCCTGTGCAGCTCGTTGCGCTTCCTAGGCGGCTTATGGTATTGCCTTTGATTATATTATTGTCACCCAGAAAATTGAAATGTTGACAACCGAATGGCGTATCAACGCGATTGGTCACTTTGTAGATTTCATTATTTTCAACCCGATTATTATCCCCATTAAACTGCATCCCCGATTCTCGATAAAATGCGTAAACGCGATTATCGTGCACATACCAGTTATCGGTACTATGTTCCACCATCGTACCCCAATTTGCTTTGAAAGTAAAAATCCCGCTTGATACTTCAACAAAATCAATTCCCGCTACCTCCCAATAATCACAATCGGTGCTGACGATTCCAGCTGATTGCTCACCTTCCATCCCTTGCATCACAATGCCTTTTTGACTCACCACGCCATTGGACAGTGTATGAGGTGAAACATCTGTACCAATGATGTGAATGTAGTCAGCCTTTGGTGTTTGCCAATCAGGATGATCTTTTATATACGAACTACAAGCAAATAACGAGCGGTCATTCCGATCGGCAGAGATAAATTTTAGAATCACTTGCTCATTCGGAAAATTACTAAAAGTAATTGGCAAAGATTCCGTCCCTGAATTTCGAAAATTCCATAAATGTCCGGTGGCAATACCATCATATTCGCCACCACGAACATAAATCGTATCTCCCGCCACCACCGTATCTACTGCTTTCAAGATAGTTAACCAAGGCGTGGCAATCGAGCCATCAGCAGAATCATTTCCAGTTGTTGATACATAATAAGTTGCAACAATTCTATTGTAAGTTACAGAATTATCAGTGCTTGTTGAGGTGTCATTGCTATTGCTTGCTATGTCATGGGCGACTCCTGAGGCCATTGAAGCAACGACGGTTCCTGATCCAGTCATTCCAGTGACTGCTACATTGTAAGTTGTTCCACTTCCGGTTACTGTTGCTGTGGTTGCTCCAGCAGTTCCGGAGAGAGTAACATCGCCAGTGGCAAAGTCAGAAACTGATTCGCTAAAAACGACAGTGAAGTTAATTGGAGAAGTATTGGTTGGGTCGGATTGTCCCGTTGCCTGGTTGATAGTTACGGTGGAAGCAGTGGTATCTAGTTTCGTAATTTGACTGGAAGAAGCATAGGCCTTATTTCCGGCATTATCAGTTGAACGGAAACAAATATACTTGTTTTGGTAAGTGGCATCATTATTGGCAGCGACACTAGTCGCTGTCGTGCCCGCGTCTAAGTTCGCATCCTGTCCGGTGCCACAAGTATTTTCCGAGCGAACTACATATTTAGTTGCGGCCAGTCCCGATCCCGAATCTGAAGTTGTGACCGCGATCGTATCACTGTTGGTCCAAGAACCCGATGCGTCATCAGAAATGGAGATGCTCGGAGGAGTGGTATCAACAGTAAATGCACTGACGCTTAATTGGTTGCTGGCATTGCCGGCCGGATCGGTAACGATAACCTTGCAATTAGAATGTGTGCTTTCGGATAAAGTATTGAGAGTTATTATATTGACACCTATAGCCGCCGAAGTAATGGCGGAACTGCAATCGCCTAAATAGGATATAGTTCCCGCTTCATCGGTAGTGAAAGTGAAATCGGGAGTAGTATCAATCGTGTTTCCAATATTTGAACCATTGGATAGCGCCGGGGCAGTAGCGTCATATTCGAAAGCTCCCATATCCGGAGCTCCGCCTTTTGGTACTACCGTACCTAGATAATCAGAAGTCAAACCGACATTTGTGCCAGCGTTGATGGCAGGAGAGCTAGAGAGAAGATGAAAATCAGGAGTAGATGAATTGGTTATTAAAGGGTTCTGCCATAAACCATAAGTATCCCATCCAGTTGCGGATTTATATGCGGAAAAATCACCGGAAGTATAATTAATTCCATTGATATAAGCATAGCTTGTTCCACTTGGGGCGTACCAAATATTATTATCACACGAGGCAATTTGTGTTTTATCGTCAATTTTAAGACCATAGAGTCCCGCGTCTATCAGGAGATTATTTTTAATAATTATTCCTGAATTACTAACACCTTCAACTGAAATTCCTTTCCCCTGACTACTTTTTACAGAATTATTATAGATCGATGTGTTGGTTACATATCCACTTATCGATATGCCCGGCTTCTTAACGGAGACGGTGTTATAATAAACTTGAAAAGAATCGGCCAGATGACTAGGTAGCCCAATAATTTGAATGCCGTAACCAGAATTAGGAGTAAATCCCGATGTATTATAGAGATTATTATAACGGATAATCATATTATCGAATGTGACATTTGAGATTTCGGAATTAGCAAGTATGAGCGCGTCGGCACAATCATACCCCGTGTTTGACTCAATCGTATTATTTCGACTTATATAGGGAGAATATGATGTAACGGCATAATAACAAGCACGATAAGTATCATGAACAATATTGTTTGCTACTCGAGTGTTTGTCGTTGTCTGCAATTCAATTCCATAAGAATGTCCTCCGGTTTCATTTCCAAGATGATGCACAGTATTGTTGACAACTGTCCAATCGTCACCCCTCGCAACAATTCCAACTCCCGTGAGAAAGGCTATTTCAAATCCATCAACTGTGATATGTGAATTACCACTTCCAGTCCAAAAGATACCCCGGGTACGAGCTGTATCGGTTACTTCTACTGATGCGTATCTAGTCAGTGGGTTGGTCGCAGAATTAATATATAGCCGACTGTTACCCGAATCAAACCACCAATCATAATCATGGAGTAGAGCATCCTTAGAAGAAACTTTATTACCACTATGAATTATACCACCAGTGTCAACAAACCAAATATATCCCGGATCTGATGCTTGCGAAGTATAATAGAGTTGTTGAGATGAGCCACTTGATCCTTTAAATGTCGCGATTACACCGCTAGCTCTTCTTGTAGTCGTCCAAGATAGAGTTGATTCATACGCCCCAACAGATGAGACAACTTTAGAGCCAGCATAGAGAACGAAATAGGCATCGTTTTGGTACTCAAAATTAAAAGAATTACTCCAGGCTCTATTGGTAGTACTGCTTAATGTCCCTACCCCCGTGACCACTAATTCGCTGGCAACAGTAGTTACTGAAGTAGTTCCTGACGATCTTGAAGTTCCGCCACTTCCCGTATCGTTTGTAAAAGCAGTTCTATCTAGCGGAGAAGATGCTGCTAAATTTGCCCACTCTTCAATTATTAAATTACAGCCGCTTCCACCAGCGATAGCGGCAGTAACCCCAGTACTTTCACCGACGCCTGCTACTTTGTACCAAATACTTGTGAAGCCATTAGTCGATCCCATAGCAGCAGAGCTGGCGAGACTAAATCCAGCTATCCCTGCACTAGAAATGCCCGCAGTTGAATTAGTACAACCCAACCAAGCTATTTCCAAATTATTTTGTGTAGGTGCGGAAGCAAAAGTAGATGTTACGCTTGTAGTTCCAACTCCAATAGTTGGTGGTCCTTGCACTTTGAAAGGTGCGTAGGACGGTGTGTAATTTTCGCTCGTCCAGCTGGATGGGACATTAGATCCGTAAATTTTAGGCTGAGCGCCTGTTCCATAAGACGAAAAAGTAATCGGATGACCGCTAGTTCCAGAGGACGGGACATTAAGTTGTTCTCGCCATGTGCAATCTTTCTTAAAGAGTACCGAGTCGTCAGAAGTAAAAGATGAGCTATTAACTTTAGCAATCGTTTTCCAAGCCGTTCCTTCGGATGTCCCCGCTCCATTGTCATTAGTGGCGCCACAATCCACATAATAGGTCTGGGCATTGGCTTTCACAATTCCAAACCCAAACACAAAAAAACCAGCACAGAAAATAACCATAGCCGATCGTAAAAATAGTCTATTGGAAAATAATTTTAGTTTGCTATTTCGAGAGAGAGAGAGAGAGAGAGAGTAAATTTTTTTCCATTCATTTTTATTTTTAAAAAATTATTTATTTTTTCCATAGTGGTGTGGGTGGTAGAGACGAGGCATCGCCTCGTCTCTACAAATTAAATTCACACCCCCATTTCAATAAATTTAGTATAGCATGAAATTTTAATTTTGCATTTTTTCACACAAACACATTTTCTGGCAGGTTTCGATCACGTTGCCACATTTCAGGATTCTTAATGATATATTCACGAATTTTATTCAAGGATTCATCGTTGCGGATAATATGATCGTAATAATTGCGTTGCCATATAGAATTGCCAGAATTATTTAATGAAATATTAATTTCCTTCGCCGATAACATTTTAAATTTACCGAGAATTCTTGGTATTAACATTTGTCGTCTGTCCCGTAGGGGCGGTTCATGAACCGCCCCTACAATATTGCCAACCGCCCCTACAATGCTACCAACCGCCCCCACCCTATTGCCAACCGTCATTACGATATTATTAACCGTTGCCACATCAACATGATTTATTTCAATTATGATATGAACATGATTAGGCATTATGACATATGTATCTAAAAATATATTTTCAAAATAATTAGAAATATTAATTAGACTGTTTTTTATAATTTCACCCAATCTATTCAGAATCATTGTTTTATTTTTAATTTCTCCAAATAATTCTTGCCTGTCTTTAGTGCAGATGGTAATAAAATATAGACCATCTTGAGAATAATCATATGTGGTTAAGCGTTGGGATTTGCGATTTTTGTTGTTTTTGAAATCATTCACGCCTTTTTGTTTTTATTTATTTTTTTTGGTAGAGACGAGGCAATGCCTCGTCTCTACAAATTAAATTTACACCCCTATTTCAATAAATTCAGTATAGCATGAAATTTTAATTTTGCAATTTTTTAATCAGTGAAATCGAGTGTAATCATGTGCTAATTAGTGGTTCAGATTATTCTGAACTACATAACTACTCACGAATAACTTTCGACCGACCACTTGTTAAATCAATAATCGTACTAGCTTTACCGCCAACTAATGTTTCATCCCAAATAATATAATCAACGGCTTGGCTAATTTCTATGGGCAGATCTTCTAAATTTTGCACAGCTGGTTCTCCACTGAAATTGATTGAGGTGGAAATAAAAGGCCTGCCACTTTTTTTAATCAATCGATAAAACCAATTATCAGGCATGCGTATGCCAATAGATGGGCATTGGTCATTAGTATTTTTGTTAATTATTTTATGCTTTTTTAATTTTAAAATAAAAGAGTAGCGACCTGGCAATTTTTCAAATAATATTTTTTTAATTTCTGCATTTTCAATTAGGCAGTTTTCAAAAATCCATTCAAAGGAAGGTGCAATAATTAAAAAAGGCTTATTGGATCTTTTTTTAATCACACTAATTCTATTGACTGAATGGTAATTCAGAGCATCAGTTCCTAGTCCGTGCAAAGTATCTGTTGGATAAATAAAAACTTTACCTTTTTGAATTTCTTGCACAAAAAAATCTTCTTTTTCAAGTATTTCTTTTTGAGAAAATATCTTTAACATAAATTGATTAGGCTTTCCTAGAATAAACAATAAGCTACTACCGCCTAATCCCCATTTTATCAAAATTTTTCTCGATTAGCAATTTTATTTTTTCCAAATCAATCTTCCTGCCCTTGGTTTTTTGCTTTAATTCTTTATTCAAAATCACATCTTCACGATATTCTTGCAAATAATACGCTCGTGCACCAGAAAGCCACTGAGCAATTTCCAAAAAATCTTCCTCCTCGTGAATGCCAGGCACAACAGTTGTGCGAAATTCATATGGAACACGACTGTTTCTGATTAAATCTACGCTTAATTTTATCCGTTCTGTGTCAACCTTTACGCCAACTGTTTCGCTATATTTTTCCAGTTTATTTTTAATATCCATTGCCACGAAATCCAGCAATTTTAAATCTAGTAATTTTTTTAGGACATCTGGTCTCGCTCCGTTTGTATCAAGCTTGATTAAAAATCCCATTGCTCGCACTTTTTTTATAAATTCGATTAAGTCTGGTTGCAAAGTTGGCTCACCACCAGTAATGCAAACACCTCCAAGCTTGCCTTTTCTTTTATTTAAAAATGCAAAAAATTCTTGTTCTATTTTATTTTCTGTTCCGGATAATAAATTGGCACTGCCCAAAACCAATTCGGGATTATGGCAAAAATGACAACGAAAATTACAACCAATCGTAAAAACTGTAGTTGCAAGTGTTCCGGGAAAATCAATTAATGTTAATTTTTGATAACCGCCAATGTTCATAAATTTTTGCAAAATTCAGGGCAATTTTACTAAAAAGCAAAATTGCCCTGCTATCTTTTTTGAGTTAGCAACAAGCTGCATCTTCTAGCTTGAACTCTTTGCGATCATCAAATTCTGCTTGTTTTCCACCATTCCATTGTGCGACTGGACGAATATAGCCCACGACGCGAGAATAAACTTCCGTCTTTTGGAAATTACGCAAAACTGAATCTGCCTCATGGCATGTTTTGCATTTCATAAATTCCTTGCCTTCCACAAGGTAACTCATAAACTCTTCATTATTCTTCAACTCTCGGCCACAATCGTGGCAAACATGTTTTTGCATATTGTTTTTTTTAATTATTTAATTATTTTATTTAAATTTATTTATTTTTTTATTTTCTACTATGCATTTTGGACAATATGGATGCTCACCGTTAATATAACCATGCACTGGGCAAATACTGAAAGTTGGCGTGAGCGTGAAATAGGGCAAAGAATAATTCTCGGCAATCTTTCGCACTAACTGTTTCGTTGTTTCAATATCCCAAATCCGTTCTCCTAAAAATCCATGTAAAACTGTTCCTCCGGTATATTTTGTTTGCAATTTATCTTGCAAATCCAGTGCTTCGAAAATATCCGTTGTCTGTTGCACTGGCAGTTGCGAAGAGTTAGTATAATACGGTTCAGCATTTTTTTCTCGCACATTATTATCATTAGCAAAAATTATTTCCGGATATTTTTTGCGATCAATTCGTGCCAAACGATAGGATGTGCCTTCGGCTGGAGTGGCTTCTAGATTATAGAGATTGCCCGTTTCTTTTTGATAACCAATAATTCTTTTTCGCATATGCACAAGGATTTCTTCTGCTAATTTTTGTCCAGCCGGAGTGGCGATATCCTTGCCAATTAAATTAAGCAGTGCTTCATTCATTCCCACGAGACCAATTGTAGAAAAATGATTTGCCCAATATTGACCACGACGCATTTTGATGGGAGCTAAATAAAATTTTGTATAAGGATACAGTCCACCTTCTGTTAATTTTTCTACCATGGTTCTTTTTGTTTCTAAACTTTCTCTTGCCAAATCCATCAAATAATTCAATTGCGTTAAAAAATCTTTTTTGTTCTTGGCTACATGCCCGATTCGTGGCATATTGATTGTAACAACACCAATTGATCCAGTCATTGGATTAGCACCAAAAAGTCCCCCGCCTCGTTTATGTAATTCTCGATTATCTAAACGCAAGCGACAACACATTGACCTCGCATCATCCGGATCCATATCCGAATTAACAAAATTAGCAAAATAAGGAATGCCATACTTGGCCGTCATTTCCCAAATTGCATCAAAGCGTTTATCTGTCCAATCAAAATCCTTGCCAATATTATAAGTTGGAATAGGAAAAGTAAAAATTCGCCCATTAGCATCTCCCTCTGTCATCACTTCGGCAAAAGCGCGATCAATCATATTCATCTCTTCTTGAAATTCTCCATAAGTTTCTTTTTGTGGAAGTCCACCAAAAATTACTGCTTCTTTTTTTAAATTTTTGGGACAAGTAATATCCATCGTGATATTGGAAAACGGTGTTTGAAATCCCACTCGTGTTGAAACATTCATATTGAAAACATAAGATTGAATTTCTTGTTTTACTTCCGCATACTTCAATTTATCATATCGAATAAACGGGGCAAGTAAAGTATCAAAATTTGAAAAAGCTTGTGCACCAGCTACTTCGCCTTGTGTTGTGTAGGTAAAATTCACCATTTGTCCCAAAATAGAACCAAGATGTTTGGCGGGCTTGCAAGCTACTTTTCCTGGCACACCCGTAAAACCTCTGCGCAACAAATCCTGCAAATCCCAACCGCAACAATAAGCCGCTAGAAGTTGCAAATCATGAATGTGAAAATCACCACCCTCATGGGCTTCACGAATCGCTTTTGTGTAGACACGATTCATCCAATATTTTGCACTAACAATTGAAGAAATATAATTATTTAAACCTTGAAGTGAATAGGCCATATTAGCATTCTCTTTTACTTTCCAATCAATTTCTTGAATATATTTATCCACCAAATTAACCGCTTCATCAAGTGATTGTTCCGCTTCACGATTTTTTCGATGTTGTTCGCGATAAAGAATATAGGCCTTAGCCGTTTCCTCGAAATCCAAAATCATTAAAACTCTTTCTACTAAGTCTTGAATTTCTTCAATTTCTGGAACATAGCCCTCTTTGTGTTTTCGTCCCAAAAGTTTCAAAACTTTTTCCGTCACTTTTTTGGCATCCTTAAGTTCTCCCTCTTTAGTTGAGAGCAACGCTTTGGCGATACCTTTTGTAATTTTCTTTTCATCAAAATTCGCCAATTTTCCATCCCGCTTAATAACTTTTTTTATTTTCATACGGTTTTTGTTAAAATTTTATTTATTTATCTATTTATCAAATGTGTCCAATTCTTTCTTAAAACTTTCCACGCTACAAAATGATTTATACACACTGGCGAATCTGACATAAGCTACTTCATCCAGTTCACGCATTTTTTTAAGAATTATTTTGCCAATTTCTCTGGAAGTTATTTCTGGTTTTTCTTTTGTACGAATTTCATATTCAATCTCTCCAATAAACTGTGCAATTTTTTCTTCCGTAACTGGTCTTTTTTCAAGAGCTTTCCTCACGCCGGTTTCAATTTTGGATTTATCGTAATCAACTTTTAGGCCACTTTTTTTAAGCACACTTAATCTCAAAAGCTCTATCTCTTCATAAGTACTAAAACGAGATGAACATTTTAAACATTCACGACGCCTTCTGGTAATTTTTCCTTCATTGGTTTCGCGCGAGTCAACCACCTTAGTTTCTGTATTATTGCAAAATGGACAATTCATAATATTTTGTTATTTTATACTATATGTAGTGTAGCACAATAGAATTATACCACAAGCAAAATTCTTGGCAAGTAGTATATTCTAAGCCAAAAACAAGAGTTATCCACAGGGGGGATTTTGTAATTTTAATATTGTAGAGACGAAGCACTGCTTCGTCTTGCGTTTGAGAAGAAAAGACATGGCAATGCCACATCTCTACGGGAAATAAAAAAATAATCTAAATTTCTATTTCACAATCAACCAATTGAAATTAATGTCATCGCTTTGTTCTTCATTTATTTTAACTTTGAAAGATTTTCCGTCAGTAATTTCATCGACATAAAGCACCTCACCAAAAGTATTGCCGACTGGCGTGATATAAATTTTTGCGTTTTTGTTGGCGAGCACAGTCTCAATTTCTACTTCAAGCTCCCCCACTTTTAAAATATTCTTGCCAGTTGTATCCTTGCCAAGCTCGAGACTATTTCCTTGAAGTATATCGCCAGTAACAGTATTCGTCGCTTCAATATCCTTCGCCTTCATCACCCCCAACACCTCAATATCCTTCGCCGTAATTTTCCCATCAAGCAAATTAACATTTCCCAAGGCATCTTTGATTATTACTTTGTCTAAATTAAACGCCAATTGAAAATCAATCACAGATTTGGTTTGATCTTGGAGTGTTTTAATTTGATCTTTTAATTCGGTTATGTCGCTTGTTTGTGTGGTTATTTGGTCTTGTAGAGACGCAATTAATTGCGTCTGAATATTATCCAGATTTTGCCCAATCAATTGTAATTTACTATCTACTGTTAAACTTTGATCAGCTAGTTGTCCAATCAGTTGTTCGACGATTTTATTTTGATTATTTGTGATGCCGGTGATTTGAGTTTGTTGTTCTTGCATGCCTTTGACTAAATAAATTGATAATGCGGAAAGATTGGTATCGAAATATTTTGTGCCATTGATTATTGTTTCGCCAACCATTTCGGGAAAGACTGATTGTAAGTCTTGGGCAATAAATCCGGTAACTAATCTCTCTCTGGTCGCTTCATCGTAACCAGAGAGAGCGTTGTAGTTGAAGGTGGTTGGTTTGAGTTGCATTATTTTATCTAGATAGCCGGTTGAGAGATAGTTGATGTTGGT
>Ga0194062_1000906_pt1 | contig 12421 bp, 14 predicted proteins | sample SepL2225m_MetaG_FD_155481 | JGI IMG/M metagenome (GOLD analysis project Ga0194062, IMG submission 155481) | Anoxic zone freshwater microbial communities from boreal shield lake in IISD Experimental Lakes Area, Ontario, Canada - Sep2016-L224-25m | ecosystem: Environmental > Aquatic > Freshwater >... | reverse complement strand
ATTGAATTTTTCAGCCTGTTCCATGAGGCGCAGTGATTTGCGATATCCTTCTGGATGTGGGCAACCGAAATTTCTTGCCACTTTTTCAGGCACATCGGCACCCTTTTCTTCTGCAATGACGGTGACCGCGGTCTCTCCAAGCCAGGCAATCCCGCCAATGATGGCTGCATCGTCCGCAAAATTACGATCCCCTTTGAGTTCGATAAACCCATCAAAAATCTGGTCAATAAAGTATTTTGAAGTGGGTCTGAGAATGCTGCGCGCAATTAAAACCTTATCCCAAGCAGTTTTCATAGATGTTTCCTCCCTTGGTGAAGATGTAAAATGCCGTGCAGAATCTTTCGCATGTTTTTGCGCTCAATGATATTGTCAATAAATCCTTTTTGCATTAAGAATTCAGCTGTCTGGAATCCTTCAGGTAAGGACTGTTTGATGGTCTGCTCAATGACGCGTTTTCCGGCAAACCCAATGAGTGCGCCCGGTTCTGAAAGAATGATGTCCCCTTGCATCGCAAAACTCGCGGTGACGCCACCCGTGGTCGGGTCGGTCAAAACGGTAATGTACAAAAGCCCAGCTTTGCTATGTCGCGCAACAGCTCCAGAAACCTTTGCCATCTGCATGAGCGATACGATGCCTTCTTGCATGCGCGCGCCGCCAGATACGGTAAAGATCACGACAGGAAGCTGATGATCCGTCGCATATTCAAAGGCCAACGCCAGCTTTTCGCCAACCGCCGCCCCCATGCTCCCCATCATAAAATTGCTGTCCATAAATCCAAACATCGCCTGGATGCCTGAGATTTCGCCTTGCCCCGTGATGATTGCATCTTGAAGATTTGTCTTTTCACGCAACGCTTCACATTTTGCTTGATAGCCCGGAAACCCAAGTGGGTCCGTTCCAATGATTTCTGCATTCATTTCTTGAAACGTATCCGCATCCAATGTCATTTGCATGCGTTCCACTGCGGAAAGTCGAAAATGAAACCCACACGATGGGCACACGCTCATGTTATCAGCCAAATCGACACGATAAATGATGTTTCCGCAACTGTTGCATTTCTCCCACATGTTATCCGGAATTGGCGTCTCTGTCTTATTAATGACCGCAGCGTCTACTGTCTTCGCTCGCGTTACGCGTTTTTCGCGGTCTTGAAACATATCACTCATGATTTCGCCTCGCTTTCAAGCAAGTTTTCGATAAACGAAGTATGAAAGTCTCCCTTGATATAACTTTCATTGGCAATGATTTTACGTAAAAATTCGATGTTTGTGACGACCCCTTTGACAACCATTTCGTCCAAGGCGCTGTTCATACGATCAATGGCCGCCTGTCGATCTTCGGCAAACACAATCAACTTCCCAACCATCGAATCATAATACGGTGGAATTTTATACCCTTGGTATACCATCGAATCAAAACGAACGCCAAGTCCACCTGGCACATGTAATTTCTCAACCGTCCCACAAGCGGGCATAAACTGGTTTGATGGATCTTCTGCATTAATCCTGCATTCGATGGAGTGACCCTTAAATACGACGTCTTCCTGCTTGAGATCAAGTGGAATGCCGGCAGCAATTTTGAGTTGTTTTTTGATGAGGTCGATGCCAGTAATCATTTCAGTCACAGGATGCTCGACTTGGATTCTCGTATTCATTTCCATAAAGTAAAAGTTAAAATCCTTGTCCATCAGAAATTCAATGGTCCCAGCGTTTACATAATTGGCGGCTTTTGCTGCACGAACCGCGGTCTCTCCAAGCGTTTTGCGGAGTTCTGGTGTAATGGTACTACCGGGGGCTTCCTCAATAATCTTTTGGTTCTTGCGTTGCACAGAACAGTCGCGTTCCCCCAAGTGAATGGTGTTGCCGAAAGAATCTGCAAGGATCTGCACTTCAATGTGGCGCGCGCCAGTTACTAACTTCTCCATATACAAACTACCATCTCCAAAGCACGCAATCGCTTCGCTGGAGGCGTTTGCAAAGGCACTTGGGAGTTCTTTTTTGTTGAAAATCCTGCGGATACCGCGTCCCCCGCCCCCATTAGCGGCCTTGATCATGACAGGATAGCCGATTTCTTCCGCACATGCCAAGGCATCCTCTTGCGAAGTCAAGACGCCAATTGAACCAGGAACAACCGGTACGTTTGCCGCAATCATGGTCGTACGGGCGTTTTGCTTATTTCCCATTAGGTCGATGCTCGCATCGCTCGGTCCAATAAATGTAATGCCGACCTCTTTGCACATGCCCACAAACTTGCTGTTTTCCGAAAGGAGCCCATAGCCAGGATGAATTGCTTCCGAATTTGTGACTAGTGCCGCACTCAAAATATTAAAGATATTCAAATAACTCTCGCTCGCGCGCGGCCCGCCGATACAGACACTTTCATCCGCAAGATGCACGTGCATCGAATCCCGATCTGCCTCCGAATAAACTGCCACCGTCGCGATGCCCATTTCCTTACACGCACGAATGACACGGACTGCGATTTCGCCTCTATTTGCAATCAATACTTTTTTAAACATGGTCTCTCTCCTATACTGCGACGAATTTGATGGTGCCAACACACGCGATTTCGCCATTGACCGTGGCTTTGATGGTACCAATACCGGCTGTTTGAATGACCCTTTTAATGATACATTCCAACACGAGTTGGTCGCCTGGCTTCACCATTCTTTTGAATTTGACTTCATCAATGCCAGCAAAAAGCGGTGTCTTGCCTTTGAATTGCGGCAAGCTCAAGGCGACCACTGCGCCCACTTGCGCACACGCTTCGACAATCAGCACGCCAGGCATGACAGGGTTCCCAGGGAAATGCCCTTGGAAGAAATACTCTTCTCCCGTCACGTTCTTAATCGCGGTGCCGCTGACTCCAGGTTCCAGTGAAATCATCTCATCGATAAACAAAAACGGATCTCGATGTGGGATAATTTTCTTGACTTCTTCTTGATTCATGTCTTTCCCTCCAAACGATTAGTTATAAGTGAATAGGACTTGACCAAATTCAACCATATCGCCTTCTGCGACCTCGATTGTGACGATTTCGCCAGGTTCCGTAATTGAAATCTCATTCATTAATTTCATCGCTTCAACGATGCAGAGGACATCCCCCGATTTGAGTTTTGCGCCAACTGCAATTTTTTTCGTGGTCAATTCATGAAACGTCCCCACCATGGGCGCTTTGACTTCTTTCGCCCCTTTGTTTGACGCAACCGCGTCAGGTGGGCAAGCAATCGTCGCAACATCCGAAGACAAAGGTGCTGCAATCTCTCGCACATATTCAATACTGTTTGACGAGGCCACGATTTGGCCTTGTGCAGTGCGCTCCAGCTTAATTCTGGTGCCATCCTGTTCAATTTCCAAATTGGTCAACGAAGACGCACACATGACATCGATTAATTGTTTGATTTCCTTGATATCCATTCGATTTCCCTCCAGTGATATAGTGATTTATTTCAGTTTCGAAATTACAATCGTTCCGTTATGCCCGCCAAAGCCGAGTGAATTGGACATCGCGTGGTCTATATTCATGGCGCGACCGATGTTTGGGACATAGTCCAAATCACACTCTGAGTCGACGTCTTGATAGCCGATGGTCGGTGGTGCAAAACTATCTGTAATCGCCATTACACAAGCAATCGCCTCAATCGCGCCGGCTGCGCCTAACAAGTGCCCAGTCATTGATTTCGTAGAAGAGATAGCTACATGATACGCCTCATCGCCAAAAGCTTTTTTAATCGCACAAGTTTCAGTCAAATCATTGAGTGGTGTGCTCGTGCCGTGGGCATTGATATAATCAACCTGCGCGGGGGTAATGCCGGCTTCTTCCAAAGCAAGCAACATCGAATTGGTCGCACCCACGCCTTCTGGATCTGGCGCGGTCATATGATAGGCATCCGCCGTCGCTCCATAACCTGTCATTTCCGCATATATTCTTGCGCCTCTCGCAACTGCGGCATCATATTCTTCAAGGACTAGCACGCCAGCTCCTTCGCCCATGACAAAGCCACTTCTGCTCTTGTCAAACGGTATCGAAGCTCTTGTGACATCTTCTGACTGCGTCAACGCCGTGATGTTGATGAATCCTGCAAGGCCCAGCGGAGTAATGGGTGCTTCCGTACCACCCGCAAGCATGATGTCCGCGTGACCGTACTTGATTAAGCGAAACGCGTCGCCAATGCTGTGCGTCCCACTTGCACACGCAGTCACTGAGCATGAGTTGTAGCCACGCAAACCATATTTGATCGATACATTACCAGAAGCCATGTTTCCAATGACCATCGGAATGAATAAAGGTGATACCGAATTCGGTCCTTTTGCATCAAGAACTAGGGCTTGTTTTTCAATGGTCTCGAGACCGCCAATTCCAGACCCAATGATGACGCCGAAGCGGCTCAAATCGGTCTTTTCCAAATCGATGCCCGAATCTTCAATCGCCATCCCAGACGCAACCATCGCATATTGGCAAAAACGGTCAAAACGACGCGCACTTCTGCGATCCATGGATGCTTCCGCATCAAAGCCTTTGAGCTCCGCCGCAATTTTCACCTTATAACTATCCGTATTAAAATAGGTAATTTGATCAATCCCGCATTTCCCTGCCTTGAGGGATTCCCAATAGGTTGTCACGTTGTTGCCGATTGGCGTCAACGCGCCCATTCCCGTAATTACGACTCTTCTGTTCATCTAATTTCCTCCTTGTTAATGTTAGTACATTGTCATGCCGCCGTCGACGCTAATGGTTTGACCCGTGATATAGGATGCCTGTTCCGAAGCCAAAAATACAACTAAATTGGCGACGTCAGCAGTAGTTCCAAAGCGCTTCAGCGGGATTTGTGAAAGCATGGTTTCGGTCACGGTTTCAGGCAATTCTTTGGTCATGTCTGTATCAATGAACCCAGGTGCTACCGCGTTGCAAGTGATGCCTCTGGAGCCAAGTTCTCTGGCAATGGATTTGGTCAAACCAATAATGCCTGCCTTCGATGCCACGTAATTCGACTGCCCCGCATTACCGAGCAGTGCGACGACAGAAGTCAAGTTAATGATGCGACCGGCGCGTTGTTTCATCATCACGCTGGTGACGTGTTTGATGCAATTGAATGTGCCTTTTAAGTTTGTTCGTATGACTTGGTCAAAATCCTCTTCTTTCATCCGGGCAATTAACCCATCTTTTGTGATGCCTGCGTTATTGACAAGCACTTGCACCCCGCCAAACACCTCAACCGCAGTCTTTATGAGTCGCTCTGCATCCGCAAACACACCCGTGTCCGCTTGGACAGAGAACGATTTGACCCCAGTTGCTTCAATCTGCGCGACGACTTCTTTTGCCGCAGCCTCATTGGAGACATAATTGATGACTACATCATAACCAGCACGCGCAAGCGCAAGTGCCGTATCTTTGCCGATTCCTCTTGAAGCGCCTGTTACAACCGCGCATTGTCCCAATCTATTCATGTCAATCACCTGCCGTCTCTAATAGTTTTGTAATATGATTGCATTCCAACGTCCGGTCAATTTTCTTCATAAAGCCTGATAGAACATTGCCTGGACCAATTTCCACAAAACTTGTGATGCCCTGCGCAATCAAGTAACGTATCGATTTCTCCCAAAGGACTGGCGATGCCATCTGCACAGGAATTAGTTTCTTAAAATCCATTTCCGGCAAAGCCGAAACATTAGAGATCAAAGGAATGGTAGGCGTTGCGAACGTGACTTCGTCCAAAACAGACGCCATTTTTTGAGCCGCGCCGTCCATATGTCGCGAGTGAAACGCACCGTTTACAGAAAGTGGAATACATTTAAAACCATCAGCAGAAAGTAATTCGACTGCTTTGTTGACCGAAGACACATCGCCCGCGATCACAACTTGTCCAGGGCAGTTGTAGTTCACTGGTTCTACGTATCCAGGTACCGATTGACATATCTGAATCAAAGTGTCTACTTCGCCTCCAAGGATGGCTGCCATCTTGCCTTCTTGAGAAAGGGCTGCTTCATTCATGAAGCGAGCACGTTGGATCATCAGTTTGAGTGCGTCCGGAAAGGTCAAAACGCCTGCAGCGACCATTGCGCCATATTCGCCCAAAGAAAAACCTGCCGTCATATCGGCTTTCAGACCGGCTTCGTTTGCGAGAGCAAGCAAAGCAATTTCATAGGTCAACATGCAAGGTTGGGTATGAATGGTTTGTTTTAATAATTCTTCGGGACCTTCAAACGCAATTTTTGTCACGCTGCCATCCGTCAAAGAATCAGCAAAATCAAAGAGATCCCTGACTGAACGGGATGTCTCATATAAATCTTTACCCATGCCTACGAATTGAGCCCCTTGGCCTGAAAACAGAAAAGCAGTCTTAGACAACGCGATTCCTCCCTGTGTTTTTGAGTAATTCTTCGCATTCCGTGATGATTTCAACAATAATTTCTTTGCAGGACTGCGGTTTGTCAACCAATCCAACAATTTGTCCAGCCATGAAGGAACCCGTATCCAAATCGCCATTTTGAACAGCAATCCGCAGAGCGCCAGAGCCCTTGGCTTCGATTTCCTCTGGCTTATTTTCAATATCAAACGCTTGCATTTGTCTCGTGAATTTGTTCTTCAGCGCACGGACAGGATGACCCGTAGAACGTCCTGTGATAATGGTGTCCGTATCTTTCGCGTCCAACACCATTTTTTTATAGTTTTCATGAATGCTACATTCAAACGCCGACAGAAAGCGAGTACCTACTTGAATGCCCTCCGCGCCAAGCATGAACGCGGCTGCCGCACCGCGACCATCACCAATCCCACCTGCTGCAATGACAGGAATTGAAACGGCATCGACAACCTGTGGAATCAAAGCCATGGTCGTAAGTTCGCCGACATGCCCTCCGCCCTCCATGCCTTCTGCAATCACAGCATCCGCACCGACGCGCTCCATTCTTTTTGCGATGGAGGAAGAAGGAACTACTGGGACTACCAAAATGCCGTGCTCTTTCCACATAGGAATGTATTTTGCGGGACTTCCTGCGCCCGTCGTGACAACAGGGACGTGTTCTTCGCAAATGAGCTTTGCCACGTCATCCGCGGTTGGGCTCATCAACATCACATTTACCGCAAAGTTATTGTCCGTCATAGATCTGACGATTTGAATTTGCTCGCGAATCCATTCGATTGGTGCACTTCCTGCAGCAATGATGCCGAGACCACCCGCCTGGCTCACTGCGCCCGCCAGTTTGCCGTCTGCGACCCAAGCCATCGCCCCTTGAAAGAGCGGGTATTCAATATCAAATAGTTCACAAATCTTCGATTTTATCATCTGAATCCTCCTAGTTTACCATCTTAATAATGCAGTTGCTGAGGAAAGTCCCCCACCAAAGGCAGTTAATAGAACCAAATCGCCCTTTTTGAGCAATCCTTTTTCATTCATTTCATTCAACGCAAACGGTACGCTTGCACTCGAAGTATTGCCCGTGTTTGCAATGTTCAAATAGAACTTTTCGTATGGAATGTCAAGTTTAGAAGAAGCATTCTTTACAATTCTGACGTTCGCTTGATGTGGCACAATCCATGCAATCTCTTCTTTTTCGATGCCAACGGCTTCAAGGCATGCTTTGACATTCTCGTTGATGACAGATGTCGCAAACTTGAAGACTTCCGTCCCATTCATGAGGATGTAAGACGGCACGATCCCATCCTCTCCACATGCATTCATTCCGCCTACCGCTAATACAAGGTCTGTATCCGGATAACTCGAAATGCTCGAATACAAGATCTCAGACTCAGCATTCTGTTCTGGCGCGCCAATGACTACAGCACCCGCCCCATCCCCAAACAACACGCAGGTATTGCGGTCAGACCAATCAGTCACACGTGAAAGTTTTTCAGAGCCAATCACTAAAATTGGTTTTCCTTCGAACATCTTTCTCGCTGTGTGTAACGCAAAGATAAAACCAGAGCATGCCGCATTCAAATCAAAGGCTGGACAAGTCGCACCAAGCAGTCGTTGGATGTCGTTTGACGTACCAGGGATGATAGAATCCGGTGTAAATGTGGAACAAATTATTAAGCCCAAGTCTTCCGGCTTGACGTTTGCATTGCGCATCGCCATCAAGGTTGCTTGATAGGCCATTTCTGTGGATGTTTCCTCTTTCGCGATTCTTCTCTCAGAAATTCCCGTACGAGAAACAATCCATTCGTCAGAAGTATCTACAAAAGTTTCTAAGTCTTTATTGGTAATAATATTTTTCGGGACATAGCCACCCGTACCCAAGACTGCGATCTTCATTCTTTCATTCCTCCACGATAATTATTACTTGGTGATAATTATAACAAACTGTCAAGAAAAGTCAAGATGTAGTTTGCTTAATCCTTCCTTTGCCGCTTGTTGCTGCGCATCCTTCTTCGTCTTCCCAGTGCCACTGCCGAAGAATTCGCCATCGAGAAAAAGATGATAAACAAATACCTGGTCATGTACTGGTCCTTCAAGCTGAAAAAGTTGATACTCAATCTGACATTTCGAAGTTCCTTGCACATGTTCCTGCAATGCAGATTTATAATCTTGATAAAAATTACCTTCTATTGCGAGTGCGATGGTTTTGTTCAATATTTTTTTTACGAATTTTCTTGCGGGCTCAATGCCGCCGTCCAAAAACATGGAACAAATCATTGCCTCCACGACGTCTGCTAAAATAGAAGGTCGTTCACGTCCCCCAGAATAGATTCCGCCATTGCTCATAATTATGTATTTACTGAGTCCCAGGGTCGTAGCACAATTTGCCAGGGTTGCTTCGCAAACAAGAAGTGCCCGAATTTTCGTTAATTTTCCTTCTGTCTGTATGGCTGGATTAGAAAACAACAACTCACTGACAAGAAACTGCAAGATCGAATCGCCGAAGAATTCCATGCGTTCATAGTTTTCCGTTGCATTCGTCTTGTCGTCATTGGAAAACGAACTGTGTGTCAACGCAGTGAGGAGTAATTGCCGATTCTGATAGGTGTACCCGACCTTCTTTTCCAGTGTGACGATTTCATTTTCATTAAGCATATGATTACCCCTTAAAAGATAAAAGCCCCCGTGCGGAGGCTCTCAATCCTTTGTTTGAAATTTGTTAGTTAGAGTTAGCCTTAATATACTCAACTGCGTCATTCACTGTCTTAATATTTTCAGCTTCGCTGTCAGGTATTTCAAGGTCGAATTCTTCTTCGAAAGCCATAATTAATTCAACTATGTCTAAAGAGTCTGCACCCAAATCATCAATGAACGAGGATTCAAGTTTAATTTCCGATCCATCAACGCCGAGTTGATCCGCAATTATCTTAGAAATCTTTTCAAAAACCATTCTTATTTCACCTCCATTTGAATTGATATTATTACAATAAATTTATTACGTCAATAGGAATTTCACCGAATTCATAAATTATACATTTAATCGCTGGCCGGTGAAATCTTTTCCAACCCTCTAAACTCCTCTTCCAAATCCTCAATGATGGAGGATTCTGCATAGTTGCAACCAAATTTGATGATGGCATTGCGAATCGCTTTCGCATTTGAACTGCCATGACATTTGATGACCTTGCCTTTGACACCGAGCAAAGGCGCACCACCGTATTCTGCATAATCCAATTTCAACTTCATCACTTTTAAATCATCTTTCATAATCAGTCCTGACAACTTCGTAATAAATGAAGTGTTGATGATTTCCTTGACCATGTTTGCCATAAACATCGCGGTTCCTTCCAAAACTTTGATCGCTACGTTTCCGGTAAACCCGTCCGTTACAATGACATCCGCAATCCCCTCGGGAAGGCTTCTGCCTTCGATGTTTCCCATGAAATTGATTGGCGCTTCTTCTAACAATTTATAGGCCGCTTTGACCGTCTCATTTCCTTTATTCTCTTCGCTACCAACATTGAGCAAATAGACTTTCGGGTCTTCAATCCCGCAAACTTGTTTCATGTACTGATATCCCATGATCCCAAAATCAAAATAGTTCTCTGCGCGACAAGTTGGATTCGCTCCTGCGTCCAACAAAAGCGAAAAGCTGTTTTTGGTCGGTACAATCGTGGTCAATGCTGGACGATCCACCCCATCAATCTTCCCGAGCAACAACGTCGCCCCCGCAACAATCGCTCCCGTATTTCCTGCCGAAATGAGGACATCCCCGGACTTGTCTTTCAAAAGTCCAAATGACAACACAAGCGATGAATCTGGTTTCGAGCGCAAACTTCTAATTGGGGAATCATCATTTTCGATGACTTGCGTTGCATTGACAATGGTCACCTTTGATTTGTCATATACCAGTTTCGACAAATTCGTTTGAATTTTTTCTTGCTCTCCGACAAACAGTATCTCAATTTTTGGATTCAACTGCATTGCATCAATCGCACCTTTTACAATTTCACTCGGTGCGTTATCGCCACCCATTGCATCAATAATAATCTTCATTTAACCACCTATTCTTTCGTCTCAATCGACACTAAAATAAACTTCCCACGAAATACTTCTTTCTTATTTGCATACACTAAAACCCATACAATATAACTGTTCCCTTTAATCCGTTTCACCTGTGCTTGCGCAACGAGCCGGTCTCCCGACATCACTGGATGTACATATTTGATATTCGCGACCCCCACCAACGCAACCTCCGCGTCAATTACGGCAATGGCAAGCGATTCCGCCATCGAATACACATATTGCCCTTTCACAACGTTGGAATGGGTAAAGGCCATTTTGGAATTTGTGTCAAAGGAAAGAGTTCCACTTTGATTCAAGTCCAGTGCAATCAGCTCGCCCGGTATATCAACCGCTATAATTGATTTTACCTTCTTCACATTGGTTTCGGCAAGATCCTTTACTCTCTTTCGCAACTCTGGAATCTTTAACACACCACGATCCAGCCGAATGGTCGGAACACTCACAGCAAAATGCTCTGCCAGTTCTTCATCCGTCATAAACGTATTCTCCTGAATCATTTTTTTCAACGATTCATATCTCGCGTTCTTCTCCGTAGAAGGCCTGCTCATATGACCACCTTTATAATTATTACCTAGTACTAACAAAGTATAAAATATTTTGACGGATTTGTAAAGGGTTTTCAAAGCCCTGTTTTAATCCAGGTAAAATGACCGGTGTGTTAAAAAAGGCGCCTCTGTTCCTGATCCCGCGGCAGAGGCCTCCTTTTTAACACAAAAAAATCCCTAAAGGACAGGTTTTTAACACATTGCACTTACCTTTCTGCTTTTAAGCCCTTTTCAAATGAATATCAGAGCCTAAATGAGTCGTGAAATCAAAGATTTCACGACGAAGTGTTAATAATGGTAAGTCTAAGGATTTTTTTGTGTTAAAAACCATGGGTCTGCCGTGCGGATAGGCTTAGAAACGGCATTTTTAACACACCCCCCACCTTTTAGAAAATATCATACTTTCTTCTCGTGTTCGATTATCTGACTTAGATTATGACGCACATAGTCATACCCCGAATAGACCGTCATCACGATGGCAACGGCCATAGCGACATGATAAAATGGGAACTCGAAGAAACTTTTGAACAGGGCTAGGATGATTGCGATCATTTGCGTCACAGTCTTGATTTTTCCTAGGTTGCTCGCAGAAATCACAATTCCTTCGCCCACAGCGACAAGGCGGATGCCCGTCACGATGAATTCACGACCTATGATAATCATCGCAGTCCAACTGGAGATGGTTCCTGTTTGCACGAGTGCAAGAAGAGCTGCGGTGACTAATAATTTGTCTGCAATGGGGTCAAGAAATTTCCCGAGATTGGTCACCAGTTTGTGTTTGCGCGCAATGTAGCCGTCGACAGCATCGGTGCTGGAAGCGACGATAAAGATGATTCCTGCGACGATATATCCGTAATTTCCGACGAATGCGTTGTACATCAAAAGTTCGTTTTTCATAAATGAAAACAATCCCGAGAAGACGACCCAATCCGGAATTGGAATGAGAAACACCATAAATAAAGGAACTAAAAATATTCTTGACAGGGTAATTTTATTCGGCAGGTTCATGGATCACCTCTCCAATCAAATCATATTGGTCTGTATTTAGAATTTTTACGTCGACCATCTGTCCGGAGACTAGTGGCCACTGGCTCGTAAAATAGATGAGGCTATCGATTTCCGGCGCTTCAAAGGCCGATCGACCAAAGTAAAAAATCCCGTCATCCGCAACATTTTCCACGAGCACTTGCAAAGTCTGACCGATTTTACCCTCTTCAATTGCAAGAGAAATCTGGTGTTGGATGGTCATGAGTTCCTCAAAACGCCTTTGCTTAACAGCCTTTGGCACTTGGTTTCGGAATTTCGCAGCTGGGGTCCCCTCTTCTTTCGAATACTGGAAGACGCCTACGCGATCAAGTTTTTGCTCTGCAAGGAAGCGTTTCAAAGTCTGGAAATCTTCTTCCGTTTCACCTGGGAATCCAACGATAAAGGT